>PJUL01000185.1_pt1 | contig 53565 bp, 57 predicted proteins | sample 1512221 | NCBI WGS metagenome assembly PJUL01 (sample SAMN08177667, study PRJNA422409) | Feces metagenome, whole genome shotgun sequencing project.
ACCCCTGCCCCGGCTTCGCATTAGAACCAATCCAAACTTCATTCCCTTTGGAAGCACGGAAATGACCAAGGCCCGCACGCTCTACGACAAGATCTGGGACGATCATCTGGTCCAGAACAACGAGGACGGATCGAGCCTTCTCTATATCGACCGTCACCTGGTTCACGAAGTGACCAGCCCGCAGGCCTTTGAAGGCCTGCGCATGAACAATCGCAAGGTGCGCCACCCCGAGCGCACTCTGGCCGTGGTCGATCATAACGTGCCCACCACCGACCGGTCTCTGCCCAATCCCGATCCGGAAAGCGCCATCCAGATCGCCGCTTTGGCCGAGAACACCAAGCATTTCGGCATCGAATATTACGATCCCTTCGACAAGCGTCAGGGCGTCGTTCATATCGTGGGTCCGGAACAGGGTTTTACCCTGCCCGGCATGACCATTGTCTGCGGCGACAGCCATACCTCGACCCATGGCGCTTTCGGCGCTCTGGCCCATGGTATCGGCACCTCCGAGGTCGAACACGTTCTGGCCACCCAGACGCTGATCCAGCAAAAGGCCAAGAACATGCTGGTGCGTGTCGATGGCCAATTGCCGCCCGGCGTCACCGCCAAGGACATCATCCTTGCCATCATTGGTGAAATCGGCACCGCAGGCGGCAATGGCCACGTGATCGAATTTGCCGGCGAGGCCATCCGCTCGCTGTCCATGGAAGGCCGCATGACGGTCTGCAACATGACCATTGAAGGCGGCGCCCGCGCTGGCCTGATCGCGCCCGACGAGACCACTTTCGCCTATGTGAAGGATCGTCCCCGCGCCCCCAAGGGCGAAGCCTTCGACATGGCCGTCGATTACTGGAAAACCCTCTACACCGATGAAGGCGCGCATTACGACAAGGTCGTCATCCTCGACGCCGCCAAGCTGCCGCCCATCGTCTCCTGGGGCTCTTCGCCCGAGGACGTGATCTCGGTGCAGGGCGTCGTGCCCAATCCCGATGATATCGCCGACGAAACCAAGCGTGCCTCCAAGTGGCGTGCGCTTGAATATATGGGATTGAAGCCCGGCACCCCGATCACCGACATCAAGCTCGACCGCGTCTTTGTCGGCTCCTGCACCAATGGTCGCATCGAAGATTTGCGCGCTGCCGCCGCCGTGATCAAGGACCGCAAGGTCGCCAGCCACGTCAACGCCATGATCGTGCCCGGCTCGGGTCTGGTCAAAGCCCAGGCCGAAGAAGAAGGCCTCGACGTCATCTTCAAGAATGCCGGTTTTGAATGGCGCGAGCCCGGTTGCTCCATGTGCCTGGCCATGAACCCCGACAAGCTGGCCCCCGGCGAGCGCTGCGCTTCGACCAGTAACCGCAATTTTGAAGGCCGTCAGGGCTTTAAAGGCCGCACCCATCTCGTGTCGCCCGCCATGGCCGCAGCCGCCGCCATTGCCGGCCACTTCGTCGACATCCGCGAGTGGAATTAAGCCGCTGACCACAAGTTGATCGTAATTGCCCGGCTTGCCCGGGCAATCCATATCTCGGCCTGCGCTGCAGCATGGATCACCCGGACAAGCCGGGTGATGACGATGGGGTGGAGACATTTCGGATGAGCACATCGCAAACCGATTGGGCCAAAGCTTACGCCCCCACCCTCGACGATCTCGAAGCCTTGGCGAGCCATGCGCTCGCCAGCCTGCCCGAACCTTTCAAATCGCTGGCCGCGGACGTTACCTGCTCGGTCGCCGAATATGCCGAAGACGACATTCTTCAAGGCTTCGGCATGGAAAGCCCCTTTGAATTGATGGGGCTGTTCACCGGCATTGGCCTCACCGAAGACGGCGCCGTGCCGCAAACCGGTCAGCTTCCCAACACCGTGTTCCTCTATCGCCGCGCCATTCTCGACTATTGGGCCGAACATGACGACAACACGCTGGGCGAAATCGTCACCCATGTGCTGATCCACGAGCTGGGCCACCATTTCGGCTTTTCCGATGACGACATGGAAGCGCTGGAAGCTGCAGCGGACGCGGAAGAGCTTTGAGCCTTTCGAACGCCGACCGATCGGCACCTCGCTGCCCCCACCCACGATGTCATCCCGGCGCAGGCCGGGATCCATCTTGAGATCTGGAGTTGGGCCCCGGCCTACGCCGGGGTGACAATCGAGTGTGAGGGTATTCCGGTAACAAACTGAAACGCCCTATTCCCGCTCGACGAAACTGAACTCCGCCTCATTGCCGCCCGAGGGATCATCGGACACCATCAGCGCCAGATTGCCGTTTTCCAGCGCCACAAACCATTCTTCCCAGCTGACCAGTTGAAAGCCGTCGATCCGATCCGGTCCTTCATTGGCATCGGCATTGAGAATGTCCTGCCCGAAGGACAATTGCAGCACCGTGCGGGTCTTGCTGCCATCGGGAACATCCATCAGCACCGGATTGCCGCCACGCGCGATGACCCATTGGCGGATGGCCTCCCGGTCGGTGAGAATATGCGCCATTTGCGCCTCCATGATTGCTTTGCTTGAGAAAGCGCCGAAGGCGTGCAAAGTTCCTTGTCCTTGGAGGGGAGGACCAGATGGGCAGAGCCGGTTTACGCCTATTGGCCTTTGTCTGCGCGGGCCTCGCCGCCAGTCCTATTCTGTCGCCCCTGGCCTGCGAAGCGCCATCCGAGATCAACCTCACCCCTTTCGACACCAAGCGCATGGCCAAATTCGACACCTCGCGCGACCGGGGTCTGGCTGAGGCAGGGCAGGCGCAAAGCAGCGATGACCGCGCCATTCTCGCCGAAATCTTTGCAGGCGAGGAAAAGCTGACCCAATTGCCTGATGGGCGCTATCGTTGCCGCACCGTAAAGCTGGGCGGCCTCCTGCCGCTCGTCATCTATAATTACTTCGACTGTGCCGTGAGCGATAATGGCACGACCATTGAAAAGCTGACGGGCTCACAGCGCTTTTTCGGTAGCCTGACCCCATCGGGCGATGCGCTGTTTTACGCAGGGGCACTCCATTATGGTGACGAACAGCCCATGGCCTACGGCGCCGACGCCGACCGGGATCAGGTGGGCTGCATCGTGCGGATCAGCGGCGAAGACGAGAAATATCGGCTTGAAATGCCCGCGCCGCGCCGTGAATCCACCCATGACGTTATCGAACTGGTGCGTCGCTAAGGCTTTGACGGGTCGCGCCGCCCTGCTATGAGCGGGCAGGCACAATAGAGCGCAGACATGGCAGAAAAGACCAATCTCATCCTTTTGGGCACGATCGGCGCCGCGCATGGCATCAAGGGCGAGGTGCGGATCGCCTCGCACACCCAGGATCCCGAAGCCATCGCCTCCTATGGCGCGCTGAGCACCAACAGGCCAGGCCTCACCATCACCATAGAATCCGCCCGTCTCAGCAAGACCGTGCTGGTCGCCCGCCTCAAGGGCATCAGGGATCGCAATGCGGCTGAAGCGCTCAATGGTGTCGCCCTGTTCGTCGAGCGTGATCGCCTGCCGGAGATCGACGATGAAGATGATTTTTATCACACCGATCTGATCGGCCTCGATGCGAGGCTCGAAGACAGCGGCGTCAGCATCGGCACAGTGCTTGCCCTGCATAATTACGGTGCCGGCGACCTGATCGAAATTCAGGACCGGCGCTCCGGCGACACCTATCTCTACCCCTTCACCAAGGCCGTCGTGCCTCATATCCGCATTGCTGAAGGCTATCTGACCATTGCCCCACCACTCGATGCCGATCCGGGCGAGGAAGAACCGGCCTGATGTTCTCCGCCGACATCATTACCCTGTTTCCCGAACTGTTTCCCGGCCCGCTCGGCGCGTCCGTTCTGGGCCGTGGCATGCAGGACGGGCTCTGGAGTCTACGCGCCAACCAGCTCCGCGACTTTGCCACGGACCGGCATCGCACCGTCGACGATACGCCATCGGGCGGTGGCGCCGGCATGGTGCTCAAGCCCGATATTCTGGCCAGCGCCATCGACACCATCGCCCCGCAAACCGATCCCCGCCCGCGCATTCTCATGTCACCGCGCGGCAGGCCGCTGACTCAGGCGCGCGCCCATGAACTGGCCAAGGGACCCGGTATCGTCATTGTCTGCGGACGCTTTGAAGGTGTCGATCAGCGCGTCATCGACGCCCGCCAGCTCGAAGAGATTTCCATTGGCGATTATGTGTTGGCCGGTGGCGAAACCGCCGCCATGGTGCTGCTGGAGGCTATTGTACGCCTCATTCCCGGCGTTCTGGGCGCATTGGACAGCCGCGACGAGGAGAGCTTTGAAAATGGCCTGCTCGAATATCCCCACTATACCCGCCCCCCGAGTTTTGAGGGCCGCGATATCCCTGCCGTCCTGACATCGGGCGATCACGGCAAAATTGCCAAATGGCGGCACGAGCAGTCGCTGGCGCTCACCCGCGCGCGGCGTCCGGACCTGCTGGACAAAAGCTGAGCCAAACGGCCCAAGAGACTGGACTCTTGCCCCATTTTCCCCTATGAGCCGCCCATTCGCGTGTCGGGCGTTTCGGACCCATGCGCGACAAGACCAAGAAGACTGCCCTTCCGTTACCAACCAAGACCGGGCGACGGGGCCGAAAGGCCCGTAAAGAGTTGCCCCAGTGAAAAGATCGAACGGATCGAAAATGAATATCATTGAACAGCTCAATGCAGAGCATGCTGCCGAGCTCGCCGCCAAGCGCGAACTCCCCGAATTTACCCATGGCGACACCGTCAAGGTGTGGGTCAAGATCCGCGAAGGCGACAAGGAACGCTTGCAGGCCTATGAAGGCGTCGTGATCGCCCGCTCCGGCGCCGGCATCATGGAAAGCTTCACCGTCCGCAAGATTTCCTATGGCGAAGGCGTGGAACGCGTGTTCCCGATCTACTCGCCAAACGTTGCTTCGGTGGAAGTGATCAAGCGCGGTAAGGTGCGTCGCGCCAAGCTATACTACCTGCGCGACCGTCGCGGTAAGTCGGCTCGTATTTTCGAATCGACCAATTCGCGTACCCGCAAGATCGAAGCCTCCGAGCGCGTTGCCGCACAGGCCGCCAAGGATGCCCGCGAAGCTGAAAAGATCGCCGCTGCCGAGGCCTTTGCCGCCGAGCAGGCCGCCAAGGACGCGGAAGCCGCAGCAGCTGCTGCCGCCGCTGAACAGGCCGCTGCCGCTGAAGGCGAAGCCAAGAGCGAATAAGATCGCTCGCTTCAGAGAATTGAAAAGCCCGGCCATTGTGCCGGGCTTTTTATTGGCCAATCAAAATTCAGGTGAGACGGCCTTGAGCGCCATGCTCGAAGAGCAAACGCCGCCCGCTCGTCAAACCACCTTGGTCTTCCGAAACCCCATGGGCATGCGCCGGTCCGCGATTACCGCGCCCTTTCCATAGGCGCCGACCGCACCCGCCTCATTGCCGCGATGTGCAGCCCTTTGCGGGCTAAGCCGGTCACGGGCGGCAATGAGCTGACTGACGAAGGCGGCTGTGGGGGCCGAGTGAACCAGCGACGGGCGCATGGAAACCGGCCCGGTCAAAACCGGAAGACCCGCCTCTGTCTCCATCTGATCCAGCTTACGCATCGACTGTACCATTTCTGGCCGAGCGTCCCGTTATGGGACGCTTTTGTGACCTTATAGCCCCATAGGGGCAAAGGCCATGCCAGATGATAACGATTTGTTAACTGATTTCGATCCGAAGCCGGGGTCGGCAGACGACGCGCCGAGGCTTAGAAATTGTCCTTGCCCTTGCGGATGGCGCCAAAGACCTCGCCCGGTTCGGCCCCTTCGAGACCATAGTGACGGGCCAGTTCCGGTGCATCGGCGCGCAGGAAGGGATTGGCCTTCTTGTCTTCGCCCAGATTGAACGGGATGGTCGGCCGCCCCGCCGCGCGCAGCGCCTTGACCTCGGCAGCACGGGCCTTGAGCGCTTCATTGTCGGGGTCGATCGAGAGCGCGAAACGCGCATTGCTCTCGGTATATTCGTGGCCGCAATAGACCAGCGTTGCATCGGGAAGCTCGCGCAGGCGCTTGACGCCTTCCCACATCGGGCCGGGCGTGCCTTCGAACATGCGGCCGACACCGAGGGAAAACAGCGCATCGGCCGAGAACAGATGCCCACCAGCTTCATGGTAAAACACGATATGGCCCAGCGTATGGCCCGGCGCGGCAAAGACCGAAAACACGCTTTCCCCCAGGCGCACCTGATCGCCATCGCGCACCAGAACGTCGAGCCCTTCGATCTTGTCGGCCTCGTCGGCCGGGCCGGTGACGGTCACACCAAAAGCTGCTTTCAGCTCGGGAATGGCTTCCACATGGTCGATATGATGATGGGTGATGAAAATATCGCTCAGGGTCCAGCCGCGATGGGTGAGCGCATTGCGAATCGCCGCCGCTTCCGGCGCATCGATGGCGGCGGTACGGCCACTGGCCTCGTCATGCACGAGATAGCCGAAATTGTCTTCGCGGGCGGGGAAAACGTCAACGATAAGGGCCATTATGCCAATCCTTCTCAATATTTGCGCGCAAGCTAGGCAGAGCCATGCAAGAGCGCAACCGCCGATTGGACAAGTTCACGCAGCTTTGGCAAGCTTGCCGCCATGACCAGCGATGTCCGCCGTTTGATTGCCTATTACAAATCCCCCCTGGGACGGATTTCGCGGGCTTTGATCCGCGATCAGGTCATCGCGCTGACCGGCGAGTGCCGGGGCAGGCGCATTCTGGGGCTCGGCTTTGCCACGCCCTATCTGCGTTTTGCGCTGGGCAAGGCCGAGCGCGTGCTGGCCTTTATGCCGGGTCGGCAGGGCGCCTCGGCCTGGCCGCGCGAAGGCCCCTCCTGCACCGTGCAATGCGACCCGCTCGAAATGCCGCTGACCGATGCCGCCATCGATCTGACCATTGCCGTCCATGCCCTTGAACATATTGCCGACGCTGAAGAGCTGATGCGCGAACTCTGGCGCATCACCGCGCCCAATGGCCATGTCATCATCGTCGTGCCGCGGCGACGGGGCATCTGGGCGCAACGGGACAATACCCCCTTCGGCCAGGGCAATCCCTATTCCGGCGGGCAATTGGAGCATTTGCTGCGCGACCATTCATTCGTGCCCGAAGCCTGGCGCGAAACGCTGTTCCTGCCGCCGCTGCAATGGGGCATGGTCACCAAATATCCGCGTTTTTTCGAGCGTTTCGGGCGACTTTTCGGCCCGGCAATGAGCGGCGTGATCTGCGTGCGCGCCCGCAAGGAAGCCTTTCCCGCCATTCCCCGCCGCAAACGCGCCGAGCGCTATGTACGCCTGCCCGGGCTCGCACCAGCCACGGCGCGGAGCTCGTGATCGGAAAACATCGCCGCCTTCAAATGAGAGGCACGCAACCCGACTCTCCCCACCAGATGTCACCCCGGCGCAGGCCGGGGCCCATCTCCAGGCGCGTGAATATGACGACGGGTACATAACCCCCATTTCAGGATGGACCCGGCCTGCGCCGGGGTGACATCGATGGATGGGCGATAAATCCAAACTAGACTTATCCCCGTCCCGAAACCTGCCGCTACTATGACCCCATCAACCGGGCGAAGATGGAGTTGCAACGATCAACTGCCCGGTGACAGTCGGGGGGCCTCTGAATCGTTACGGAGGCTGGGTCCGGAGATGGGAAATTCCGGCGTAAGTCGGCCCTGGAAAACTCCCTGCCAGAAATCCCGGCGCTTCGAGAGGCCCCGCGTCTTCTATTGTAAACTCATCAGAGGCGAAGGGCCTCTCGGAGCACCATTGATCTTGCTCATCCGGACGCCGCGCGACGCCCGGCGCTCAATTATGTCCATCGCATAGAAGTTTTGCCTTTGGTTGCCACTTTCACTATGGTCCGCGCGGCTTTTCCTGCCTGTTTGAAGTCCATCATGACCCATTCTGTTCGCCCCACGCCCCAGCCCGGAATTCTCGATATTGCACCCTATCTGCCGGGCAAGTCCGGCAAGCCGGGCAGTCAGTCGATCAAGCTTTCGGCCAATGAATCCCCGCTTGGGGCAAGTCCCAAAGCCATCGAGGCCTTTGCAGCGGCGGCGCAGCATCTCGAAATTTACCCTGAAGGCTCGTCGCGCCTGCTGCGCGAGGCAATCGGCGACGTACATGGCATCGACCCGGCGCGCATCGTCTGCGGCAATGGTTCGGACGATCTGCTGCACCTTTTGGCCCAGATTTATCTGGGTGAAGGCGATGAAGCCGTGATGAACTGCTATGGTTTTTCGGTCTATCCGATCATCACCAAAGCAGCCGGCGCAAGCATCATCATGGTCGATGAAAGCGACTATCAGGCCGATGTCGATGCGCTTCTGGCTGCCGTGACCGAGCGGACGAAAGTGGTCTGGCTGGCCAATCCCAACAATCCCACCGGCACCTATCTGAGTGATGCCGAAGTACGGCGCCTGCATGCCGGTTTGCGGCCCGATATCCTGCTCGTCATCGACAGCGCCTATGCCGAATATGTCACCGCCGCCGATTATTCGGTGGGCCTGGACCTCGTTGATGAACAGGAAAACGTCGTCATGGTCCGCACCTTCTCCAAGATGGGGCTGGCGGCGGCGCGTATCGGCTGGCTGGTGGGGCCAGACCATGTGGTCGATGCCATCCACCGCATAAGAGGCCCGTTCAACGTCAATCTGCCAGCCCAACTGGCCGGCGCGGCTGCGGTGCGCGACACCGCCTTCACCCAGCAGCTCAGGGACCATAATGCGCGCTGGCGCGACTGGCTAAGCGCCGAGCTGGCTGGCAATGCCATGCGTGTGCTGCCCAGCCAGGCCAATTTCATCATGGTGCTGTTCGACAACCCTGAAGCGGCGGCGAAGGCCTTCAACACGCTGGCCGAAGCGGGCTATATCACCCGCGAAATCGGCGCGTCCTATGGTATCGAGAATGGTCTGCGCATTTCCATCGGGTCGGAAGAGGCCATGCGTGGCGTCGCCAAAGTGCTGAAATCGCTGGGGAGCAGTGTATGAGCGTCCATTTTCGCAAACTGGCTTTGATCGGCATTGGCCTTATCGGCTCCTCCATCGCGCTGGCGGCAAAGCGGCAGGGGCTGGCGGAGGTCATTTCCATCGCCACGCGGCGGCAGGAAACGCTTGATGAAGCACGCGCGCTGGCCCTGGGCGATATCTACACGCTCGACGCCGCAGAAGCCGTTCGCGGCGCTGATCTTGTCATTCTTTGCGCGCCCGTCGGCACCTATGCCGACCTCGCCAAAACCATCGCGCCAGCGCTAGAGCCAGGCGCAATCCTCTCCGATGTTGGTTCGGTCAAGGAACATGTGGTCAAGGTTGTCGGCCCGCATGTGCCCGCCGGAGTTCACTTCATTCCCGGCCATCCCATTGCCGGTACCGAGCATTCGGGCCCATCCGCCGGCTTTGCCGAATTGTTTGCCGGACGCTGGTGCGTTTTGACGCCGGTTGCCGGCGTGCCGCAGGAGCAAACCGACCGCCTTGTTGCCTTCTGGAAGGCCATGGGGTCACTGGTCGAATGCATGGAGCCTGATCACCATGACATGGTGCTGGCCATCACCAGCCATATTCCCCACCTTGTCGCCTATAATATCGTGGGCACGGTCGCCGATCTGGAGGCCAATACCAAATCCGAAGTGATCAAGTTTTCGGCGTCCGGCTTCCGCGATTTCACCCGTATCGCGGCCTCCGACCCGATCATGTGGCGCGACGTGTTTCTGACCAATCGTGACGCGGTTCTGGAAATGCTCGGGCGGTTCAACGAGGATCTGTCGCAATTGCAACGCGCTGTGCGCAATGGCGATGGCCCCGCGCTGGAAGCCCTGTTCACCCGCACCCGCGCCATTCGCCGCTCGATCATCAATGCGGGCCAGGAAACCGCCGCCGCCGATTTCGGTCGCCCGCATGAAAACCCGCCAGCGCCGGAAACCACTTTCGTGCGCGACCATGGCGGCGGCGACGACGCATGAGCCCCGGCGCGGCGCAAAGCTTGCTGACAGGGCCTGACGCATTGCCGCCATTTCCGGCTTTACCCATCTGCCCGGCTTGGCGATAAAAGACCCAGCCTGTCGACCCTTGATTCCCCGGACCGCGCCATGACCCAATCCATCGTCACCTGGAACATCAATTCCGTCCGGCTGCGTCTGCCCATGGTGCTCGATTTCCTCGCGCAATTTCAGCCCGATGTGCTGATGCTGCAGGAGATCAAATGCACCAATGATCAGTTTCCCACCAATGCTTTCACCGAGGCTGGCTATCCCTATCAGGCCGTGCATGGCCAGAAGGGCTATCACGGCGTTGCGATTGTCTCAAAATTCCCGCTGGCCGATATTTCGAGCCGCGTGTTCTGCGAAATTCCTGAATCGCGCCACATCTCGGCGCTGATCGATATGGGACAGGGGCCCTTCACCCTGCATAATTTCTATATCCCGGCCGGTGGCGACGAACCCGACCCGCTGATCAATCCGAAATTCAAGCACAAGCTGGGCTTTCTCGACGAACTCAAGACCTGGTTCGGCGAGCCGATATTTTCCCGGGGTCATCTCATCGCCGGCGATTTCAACATCGCCCCGCATGAAAATGACGTCTGGAGCCATAAGCAGCTTTTGAAGGTGGTCAGCCATACGCCGGTCGAAACCGAAGCGCTCAACGCCCTGCTATCGGGCGGCCATGGCTGGGTGGATCTGGTGCGCAAGCACGTGCCCTATGATCAGAAGCTCTACTCCTGGTGGAGCTATCGCAGCGCCGACTGGAACAATGCCGACAAGGGCCGTCGCCTCGACCATATCTGGTCCACCGCCGATATTGCCGAGCGCTCTATCGGCGCCGAAATCATCCGCCCCGCCCGCGGCTGGAGCGAAAAGCCAAGCGACCACGTTCCAGTGATCGCCCGCTTCGTCGGGCCGTAAGGCTTTAGTGCCCTCTAAGCCGGTTATTACGATCCGGCGCGCGGCGTCACGCCCAGGGCTTCGGCCAGCAATTGATAGGACCGCCGACGCAGGGCGTAGGAATGGATGGTGGTGGTGATCATCACTTCATCGGCGCCAGCGGCGCGGGCCTTTTCGCTGATGGCTTCGGCAAGCTGGCCGGGATCGCCGATCATCCAGAGGCTGGATTGATGCTCGATGATCTGGCGCTGCTGCGGGGTCAGGACATGTTCCATGGCCTTTTCCGGCGCAGTCAACTGGCGCTGTTCGCCGGTGAGGAAACGGGCCCAGTTCACCGATTGCGAAATGCTGAGATATTTCGCTTCTTCATCGGTAGGTGCGCAGATGACCGACAGGCACAGAATGGTGCGCGGCTCGGGAAAGTCTTTCGAGGGCTGGAAGGCCTGTCGATAGGCGGCAAAGGCGGGTGCGGCGGGCGTGTGGCTGAAATGGGCGGCAAAGGCATAGCCAAAGCCCAATTGCCCTGCCGCTTCGGCGCTGGCGCCCGATGAGCCGAGCAGCCATTTGGGCGGCAGGGTGATGCCGCCGGGTGAGACCGGCACGCGCGAAAACGGATGATCGGGCGGGAAACTGTCATCATCAAAGGCCATCAATTCGGCCAGATAGGTCGAAAATTCCTCGCCACCGCCGCTGCGCAGCGCCCGCATGGCGTAACCGTCGCCGCCCGGCGCCCGGCCAATGCCCAGATCGATGCGGCCCGGATGCAGCGCGGCAAGGGTGCGATAGGCTTCGGCAATCCGCAGCGGCGCATGGTTGAGCAGCATGACCCCACCGGAGCCGACACGCAGGGCGTTGGTCGCCGCAGCGGCGCTGCCGATCAGGATTTCAGGCACGGAGGAGGCGATGGAAGGCATGCCATGATGCTCGGCATACCAGAGCCGATTATAGCCCAATTGGTCGGCCGCTTTGGCGAGAAGAATGGTTTCGGCCATGGCCTGTTCGGTCGTGGTGCCTTCGGCAATGGGGGCAAGATCCTGAAGGGACAGGGCGAAGGGAGCGGACATGGCGGGTCTTTCGGACGTGATGGTATTATCGGTAAATCACGATGATGGAGCGCAAGGTCAAGGCCGGATGAAAAATTTACCGGCGACCATCGGCGCAGGACACGATGCTAAAGTGTTCGTGATGATCAAATATTACTGCACTTCTCGCATGTTTGTTTTGATATCTGTCCTTTGCGCAAAATTTAGTCAGTCACAGTGCTATGGTTTACAGATCATTAGTGCTGATGCGGGTATATTGCCTAATATTTGGTCGGTCCCGGTGGCACCAAGCACTCGCTGGGATCGGTGGAGGCCTCTGCTGCATCTCGAAGGACTATGCTGTGCGTATTCGCGGAAAAGTATTCTCAATTGTTGCTTTGCTCGGTGTGATCACGGCGCTGGTTGCAGGCATGGCCTATTATGTGGCCAGCGAATATCACACCAAGGTCATGCAGCTGGATAACGCTGCCAGCCGGGCCGATCATGGCGAGCGTCTCAATCGTCTGGTGACGGGCGTGGTGATGGATGCGCGCGGTATCTATGCGTCGAGCACGACGGAACAGGCGACGCAATTTGCCGAGGGCATCATGCGTCAGCTTGACGATATCGACGCGCTGCTGGCTGTGTGGCGGCCATTGGTGGATGCGGATAGCCTTGCCGGTTTTGACGTCATGGCAAGCCGTGCTGCCGAATTCCGTGTTTTCCGCACCGAGACGGCAAGGCTGGGCCGCGATGTCGATCCCGCCCAGGCCAATGCACAGGGCAATAATGAGGAAAACCGCGCCAATCGGCGGGCTTTTCAGGCCGAAATCGATGAGATTACCGCCGCCGATATCGCCTATTTCGACCTGCTGAAGTCAGAGGTCGACAGTTTCCAGGCCCGGATGGTGGTCACGATTCTGGTGACTGCAGGTGTCGGCCTGCTGATCGGGATTCTGGCGGCTATTTATGTGGGCACGTCGCAATTGAGCCGACCCATCCAGCGGCTGACCGGCGCCATGTCCCGACTGGCCGATGGCGATCTTGATACCGAGGTGCCTTATCTCGGTCGTAAGGACGAAGTCGGCGATATGGCAGCGGCCATGCAGGTGTTTAGGGACAATGCGGTCAAGGTTGCCAATATGACCGCCGAGGATCATGAACGTGCTCGCCAGACCGCTGAACGCGCGCATATGATGGAGCAGTTTCAATCCGATTTCGACAATGTGGTGGCCGCGACGCTTGAGGGGGATTTTTCCCGCTCTATCGAGCGCAGTTTTGCCGATCCCGACATTTCCCGTATCAGCCTCAATTTCAATCGCATGGTCGCCAATGTGCAGGGCGGGCTCCATGATGCCGGCCGGGTTTTGGGTTTTCTGGCCGAAGCCGATCTGACCCATCGCATGGAAGGCGAGCATAAGGGCGCCTTTGGCGATTTGCAGACCGATATTAATCGCGTTGTCGCCAAGCTCGGCGATGTGGTGAGTGATCTACGGGCCACGTCGCGCGGGGTCAGAACGGCCACGACGGAAATTCTGGCCGGGGCCAATGATCTCAGCGAACGCACGACCAAGCAGGCGGCGACCATCGAGGAGACCTCGGCGGCGATGGAACAATTGGCCGTGACGGTGCTCGACAATGCAAGGCGCGCCAGCGAGGGCACGACCAGCGCCAATGTGGTTGCCGAAGCGGCCCGCAATGGTGAGGCGGTTATGGGCGACGCCAACACCGCCATGGAGCGGATCGCGCAGTCCTCGGCCAAGATTTCCAACATTATCGGCATGATCGACGATATCGCCTTCCAGACCAATCTGTTGGCGCTGAACGCTTCGGTGGAAGCGGCCCGGGCGGGCGAGGCGGGCAAGGGCTTTGCCGTGGTGGCAGTGGAGGTGCGGCGTCTGGCCCAGTCGGCGGCGGAGGCTTCCTCGGACGTCAAGGCGCTGATCGAGCAATCTGCGCAGGAAGTCCAGCATGGATCGCGCCTCGTCTCCGACGCCTCCAGCCAGATTGCGTCCATGCTTGACGCGGTCTCGTCCAATAGCGTGCTGATGAACGATATTGCCCGCGAAAGTGCCGCGCAGGCCTCGGCCATCGAGGAGATTGCGGTTGCGGTGCGGCAGATGGATGAAATGACCCAGCACAATGCCGCTCTGGTGGAAGAAACCAATGCGGCGATCGAGCAGACCGAGGCGCAGGCTTCCCAGCTCGATACGATCGTCGATGTGTTCCGCACCGACGCGGCCAATGTCCGCACCGCTCCAGCGACGCCCGCTTCTCGTCCCTCCGCCAAGCTTGCCGCCGGGAGCTATCTTTCGCAGGGCAATGCGGCAATTGCCGCGGACTGGTCGGAATTCTGACGCCAAACCAGAACCAGCGCCAATTGGCCAGCGTTTGCAGATCGCGTAAAAGTGTGCGAGGTCAGGGCATTGATAATCGCGGGTGGGGCAGGCTTCCTGTCGCGCGGGCGTGGAGTTGGCGAGCATGAACATCTGGGCAGGACTGGCATTGGCAGGCGCAATCGGCATGGCCAGCGCTCCGGCGCTGGGTTTCGATATGCTCGACCCCAATCCGGTGGCCGGGATCGTCGATGAACTGCGTTTCGGCGTGAATGCCCATGATGTGCATCACGCGGCGCTGCCGTTTCAGGTCGGTGAATGGGATTTGAGCCGCATCGAGGATGTGAGCTTTGATGTGCTTTTCACCTCGCCCGATATGGATGCCTTCCGCTGGATTGGCGCGCCGCGGCCCGAGATCGGCGCGACCATCAATCTCAATGGCAGCGACAGCATGGTCCATGCCAATCTGACCTGGCAATTGCCATTGTTCGAGACCCCGTTCTATCTCGAAGCCGGACTGGGCGCGGCCATTCACAATGGCGCGCTGACCGGCGCTGCTGCGGGCCGCAAGAACTTCGGCTGCCGCGTCAATTTCTATGAGCGCTGGGGCGTCGGCGCGCATATCAGCGACAATGCCACGGCCACGCTCACCTATGAGCACACGTCCAACAATGGCTGGTGCGATGCCAATGACGGGCTGTCCAATGTCGGCCTGCGTCTGGGCTGGAAGTTCTAGATCATCTGTTTTGTCGCGTTTCCGAACCGCAAAACCGTTTCCACTTTTGCTGGAAACGCTCTAGGCGGCTTGCCCCGCCGCCCAGCCTGAAGCCCATGCCCACTGGAAATTATAGCCGCCGAGCCAGCCGGTGACGTCGACGGCTTCACCGACGAAATAAAGGCCGGGCACCGTGCGCGCGGCCATGGTCTTGGCGTCCAGCCCCTGCGTATCCACGCCGCCCAATGTCACTTCGGCGGTGCGATAGCCTTCCGAACCGACTGGCTTGAGCGTCCAGTTGTTGATGACATCGGCAGCGGCCTGCAATTTCTTGTCCGAGAGATCGCCGATCATACCGGGCTGGTCGATGATTTCACCGATCAGCTGCGCCAGACGCTTGGGCAGTTTGTCGCTGAGAATGGTCTGGATATGCAGTTTCGGGCTCTGCTTGCGGGCGGCGCGCAGGAATTCCATGGCGTCCTGATGGGGCAGCAGATCGACGGCAATAGGATCGCCCTCGCGCCAATAGGACGAAATCTGCAGGATCGATGGGCCGGAGAGGCCGCGATGGGTGAAGAGCAGCGCCTCTTCGAATTTCGTCTTGTTGTGGCGGACAATGGCATTGGTGGAAATACCGGCCAGAGGCTTGAGCTTTTCCAGCGCGCCGGGCTCGAACATCAGCGGGACAAGGCCGGGCCTTGTATCAGCGATGGCAAGACCGAACTGGCGGGCAAGATCATAGGCGAGGCCGGTCGCACCCATTTTGGGAATGGATTTGCCGCCGGTGGCGACCACGAGGCTGGTGCAGGTCACCCGGCCATCGCCGACCATGAGGTTAAAGCCATCATCGGTGCGCTCGATGGTGCCGACAGTGCGGCCGGTCCAGATCGTGGCGCCCGACTGACGCAACTCATTGATGAGCATGGCGACGATCTGGGTGGCCGGGCCATCGCAGAACAATTGGCCCAGGGTCTTCTCGTGAAAGGAAATGCCGTGCTTTTTCACCTTGTCGATGAACATGTCCGGCGTATAGCGCGACAGAGCCGAGAGGGCGAAGCGCGGGTTCTGGCTCAAAAAGCGCTCGCGGCCTGTCGTATGGGTGGCGTTCACATTGGTGAAATTGCAGCGGCCACCGCCTGAAATGCGAATCTTCTCGCCCGGATCGCGGGCATGATCCACGACCAGCACTTTGCGGCCGCGCTTGCCCGCTTCGATACCGGCCATCATGCCCGCAGCGCCGGCGCCAAGAATGATCACGTCAAAATCGGGCATGTGTTTTCCTCTTTATCTCCGGCAGGCCTATCTGCCCGCTTCGTTCGGAGCAAGCGCATTGACTCTTTCCTATTTGAGCGTATGAGAAGTCCTGCTCTTTTATAGGAAGCATTTGTCGTCATGGTTCGCACCGGCATCATCGCCGCTTTCGCCACAACCCGGCTCCTCGCCGGGGGCGCTGCGCTCATGACTAAAACCACCAAAACCGCCTGACGCTTTTCCCCGGGTCACACTCCCGACGGGGAGAGGCTCAAAGCAAGACCGCGATTATCCAATCGCGCGGGGGCGGAAAATGGTAAGGGACCGGAGTTCCAAATGGGTTATCGTGTTGCTGTCGTCGGAGCCACAGGTAATGTGGGCCGCGAGGTTCTCAACATTCTCGCCGAGCGCAAGTTCCCGGCTGACGAGGTCCATGCATTGGCCTCGTCCCGCTCGATCGGGCGGGAATTGTCCTATGGGGACAAGGTGCTGAAGGCCAAGGATCTGCAGCATTTCGATTTCTCGACCGTCGATTTCGCCATCATGTCGGCCGGCGGCTCCATTTCCAAGGAATGGGGGCCCAGGATCGCAGCGGCCGGGGTTATCGTGATCGATAATTCCTCCTATTGGCGCTATCACTCGGATGTGCCGCTGGTGGTGCCGGAAGTGAACGGGGACGTGCTGGACCGCTGGCTGGCCGACCCCAAGCGCACGGGTATCATTGCCAATCCCAATTGCTCGACGGCCCAGCTCGTGGTGGCGCTCAAGCCCCTGCATGATCTGGCCAAGATCACGCGCGTCGTGGTCTCGACCTATCAGTCGGTGTCCGGCGCGGGCAAGGAAGGCGTCGACGAGTTGTGGCACCAGACCAAGGGCATTTTCGTCAATGACAGCCCGACGCCGCAGAAGTTCCCCAAGCAGATCGCCTTCAACGTGATCCCGCATATCGATAGCTTCATGGAAGACGGCTATACCAAGGAAGAATGGAAGGTTCTGGCCGAAACCAAGAAAATCCTCGATCCCAAGATCAAGGTTACCTGCACCGCCGTGCGCGTGCCGGTCTTTGTCGGCCATTCCGAAGCGGTCAATATCGAATTTGCCAATCCCATCTCGGCCGATGAGGCGCGCGATGCGCTGCGCGAGGCCGATGGCATTTCGGTGCTCGATAAGCGTGAAGCGGGCGGCTATGCGACGCCGGTGGAAAGTGTGGGCGAATATGACACCTATGTCAGCCGCATCCGTGAAGATGTGACCGTGGAAAACGGCATCGCCATGTGGGTTGTCTCTGACAATCTGCGCAAGGGCGCGGCGCTCAACACGATCCAGATCGCTGAAACGCTGATCGCCAAGGGTCTCAAGGCTCGCAAGGCTGCCTGAGGTGGAAGGCGGGGTGGGGTTCGGTTTAGCGCATAACCACCCCCTCCCCAGCTTTGCTACAGCCCTTGCGGGCTGAGCGACGCTACCCTCCCCGCAGGGGGGAGGGTAGGCAGGAGCGGTCAGCTCCGCATGTGCTCAGGTCTCATGGCCACTGCCCTTGTGGAGCCATGGGGGCAGCGTCTTGTCTGCTGCGGCGGGCAGGACGGAAGCGATCTCATCCGGCTTGCGAAGCGGGGCAAATCCTGAAAAGGCTTGGCCGCAAGGCTGGTGGCAATGCGCCGCCGCTATCTGGATATATCCATGCTTTCCCTCCGCGATCTCTGCCTGGCGCTGCTTGTCGTTCTGGTCTGGGGTCTGAATTTCGTGATGATCAAATGGGGCGTCGAGGAGGTTCCTCCGCTCTTTCTGACCGGATTGCGCTATCTCTGCGCGGCCCTGCCCATGGTGTTTTTCGTGCGCCGTCCGCAGGTGAAGACTACCACGCTCATCGTCTATGGCCTTGCCATCGGCTTTGCCCAGTTCGGCCTCTTGTTCTCGGCAATCAAGCTGGGCCTGCCCGCAGGACTTGCCTCACTCATCATCCAGACACAGGCGTTTTTTACCTTTGGTCTGGCCATAGTGTTCCTCGGGGAGCGGCTGGGCGTGATGCAGGTGATCGGGGCCAGCGTCGCCATTATCGGGATTGGCGTTATCGCCGGTGAGCGCTTTGAAATGACTGCGCTGGCGCCGCTGCTGATGGTGCTGGTTGCCGCCTTTTTCTGGGGCGTGGGCAATATTGCTTCTAAAAAGGCCGGGCAGATCGACATGCTGTCCTTTGTGGTCTGGGGCAGTCTGGTGCCCATCGTGCCGCTTATGGGCCTGTCTCTGCTGGTCGAAGGGCCGCAGACCATCGGCGCGGCATTGGGCAGTTTCAGCCTCAGGAGTGTCGGTGTGGTGCTGTTCAACGGCTATGCAGCCACCATTCTGGGCTTTGGGCTCTGGTCTTATCTGCTTAAGCGCTATCCGGCCGGACTGATCGCGCCATTCTCGCTGCTGGTGCCGGTTTTCGGCATTGGTTTTGCCGTGTTGCTGCTTGGTGAAATCATCACGCCGCTCGAAATCGTGGGGAGCAGTCTGGTGTTTGCTGGTCTTGCCATCAATGTTTTCGGTCCCCGCATGTTCCGGCGGAGGCTTAGCGCCTGATGCCGCTTCGCCATGTGTTTCTGGCCCTGCTGGTCGTGGCGATCTGGGGCTTCAATTTCGTCATCATCAAGTTGAGCGTGGAGGCTTTGCCGCCGATTCTGGCGGCTGCCTTGCGCTTCGCGGCTGCGGCCTTTCCGGCCATTCTGTTCGTGCGGCCTCCCAGGGCGCCCTGGTATATCGTGGTGGGGTTTGGCCTCGCCTTCGGCTTCGCGCTCTATGCCTTTCTCAATCTTTCCATCGCCTGGGGCATGCCGGCGGGGCTATCGTCCATCGTGCTGCAAACGCAGGCCTTCTTCACTTTTGTGCTGGCCTTCCTGCTGCTGGGCGAGCGACCAAGCCGCTATCAGATCATGGGCGCATTGGTGGCTTTTGGCGGTATTGCGGTGATTGCCAGCGAGCGGATCGAGGGCGCGGGCCTGTTGCCGCTGTCGCTGACCCTGCTGGCCGCGCTGAGTTGGGGGCTGGCCAATGTGCTGACCAAGAAAGCGGGTCGGGTCAATGCGCTGGCTTTTACGGTATGGGGTTCGCTGGCCGCGCCGCTGCCGCTGCTGGGCCTTTCCGTCGTGGTTGAAGGCTGGCCTGCAATCGCCGCGGCTCTGAGCGGTTTTTCATGGACGGATGCCGGGCTTATCGCGTTTCTCGCCTATCCGGCCACGCTGCTGGGCGGAGCGATCTGGAGCTGGTTATTGGGGCGTCATCCGGCTTCTGTCGTCGCGCCTTTTACCCTGCTTGTACCCATTACCGGCCTTGCCTCGGGCTATCTGGTGCTGGGTGAAGTGATCACGCCTGTCGAGATCGCCGGGGCCTTGCTGGTCATTGCCGGGCTGATCGTGACCCTTAAAAAGGCGCGCAAAAGCGAACCGGCGATCCGGCTGGATTGAAAAAGGCCGCCAAAATGGCGACCCTTTGAATTCTACTGGCCGGGCAGAGGCTGCGGCTCGAGAGCCTCGCCACCTTCAAAGGCCGGCTCGGGCGTCGGCAAGGCGGCCGGCTGCAAGGCATTGAGTTCATCCGGGCTCAGCCCGCCGCTCATATTGACATCAGCCTGATCGAACTGATCGCGGGTCAGGTCTGGCCAGACGGCGACAAGTTCTTCGTAGCTCAATTCGCCATTCCCATCGAGATCGACTTCGGCAAAGGTGAGCGGGTTCTGGGCGAGGGCGGTGGACGCGGCAAGCGTCAGGGCAAATAAGCCCAGGGCGATCCTGCGCATGAAAATCTCCAGGTTCGGGGTGGACACACCCCATCATTTGTAAAAAAAGCCGCGGCCACCCCGGGGACGTTCGGGGTGGCCGGCTGAACTGCCCTTATGCTGGTGCAAAAGGGGCAGGATTGGCCTTATTGAGCCGGAGCAGGCTGGGCAGCCAGCAGGGCTTCATATTCTTCGGCCGAAAGCTCGCCATTGCCATCGGTGTCGGCAGTTGCGAAGGCCTCTTCAGTCAGATCGGGCCATGCCACGACGGCTTCAGCATAGGAAACGGCACCGCTGGCATCGGTGTCCACCGAAGCGAAATCGGTGGCAGCCTGGGCCATGGCAGCAGTCGAAAGGCCGAGGGCGAAGAGGGAGGTCAGGATGATCTTCTTCATGGGAGTAGCTCCATGTTGACTTTGGGAGGAGGCGGCGCCTTTCGGCACCGACGAACCACTCTCCGGCGGTCCGTGAGACAGACAATGGTGGGGCTTTGTGGCCCGTAAAGGCCGCGAAATGGGCAGGGTCGGACAAATCTCGGGGCGATTTGCGGGCAGGACAAAAAGCCCGGTTCCCCGCGCTCTCAAAGTTGTGATCAGGACATTTTCGGACCCGAAGCGCGATAAAGCGGATGAACAAGTGTTCACGATCATGGCGCACACAGTGCAGATTTGCGGCTTAGATGTGTCTTCTTGCCGATGACAAAGAAAAGGCCACCCGGAGGCGGCCAATCAGGGGGTGAGCATTATCGGTCAGCGTGTGTCAGGCGCGGATGAAATCGCCCTTTTCATCCATGACCCAGAGTTCGCCGCCCGAAATATCGAACCAGGCGCCATGCAGGGCCAGCTTTCCTTCCGCTTCGAGCGCGGCCACATAGGGGAAGGTGCGCAGGTTGTGGATGGAATTGCGGATGGAGATGCGCTCCATGGCCGTCTGGCGTTCCACCTCGGTCATCAGGCTGCTTTGAGCCACCTGAGCGGGCAGGTCGCCCAGCATGGTCAGCCATTTGCCGATGAAGTCGCCATCATCAAGCGGCGTCTTGCTGGGATTGAGCGCCGCATGAATGCCGCCGCAACGCCCATGACCCATGACCACGATATTGGCGATGTTGAGCGCCTTGACCGCAAATTCGATGCCCGCCGAGGTGCCGTGCTGGCCGCCATCGGGCTGATAAGTCGGCACCAGATTGGCGACGTTGCGCAGGACAAAGAGTTCGCCGGGTCCGGAATCGAAGATCAGCTCGGGCGCGGCGCGGCTGTCGCAGCAGGCGATCATCAAGGTGGTGGGTTTCTGGCCAGCCGATGCCAGGTCACGATAGCGATCACGCTCACGCGTATAGCGGCCGGACATGAAATTGGCGTAGCCGTCGAGCAGGTGCTGAGGAAAGCTGTGCATGCGCACTCGAATAGCGGTAAGAGGCAGCAGAATCAATATTCGGCGTAAAGCGCCGTCTCAAGGGGGACAAGGATGCAGATTTACCGTTTTCTGACGGGCGAGGATGACAGCGCCTTTTGCCACAAGGTCAGCAAGGCGCTGATCGAGGGCTGGCAGCTGCATGGCGGTCCGAGCTATGCCTATGACGCGGTGAGCAAAAAGATGCGCTGCGGACAGGCGGTCACCAAGATCGTCAGCGACCAGCCCTATGATCCGGACAAGAAGCTGGTGGATTACTGAGCCCAGGCGCCGTTCTCAAGATCGATAATTCCTCATGCGTCTCGCCGGGCCCGCGGGGCGTAATTTTTCGCATGTCTCGTCCTGTATTCCGGTTTGTACGTTAATCCATATATTGGCGACGTAAGACTAAATTAACCATATTTTTTAAATATTTCCGCATTAGTCCAGACCTTGGTTTGGGATTCGAGGTCGTTGGATTTGTCCGCCTTCACAAGCGCCAGGATTTATTCCTATGACAGAGCAGTCCCACGATAATCTACAGTCCCGTCTTGATTTTATCGGCCTTGACGATGTGGCCCGCGCCCGCCTCGCCGCCACTCAATCGACCATCAGAAAGCATCTCGAACCGGCGCTGGATATTTTCTACGCCAAGATCGGCACGGTGCCTGCGGTCAAGCGCTTCTTTGACGGCCGTCCGCAAATGGATCGCGCCAAGTCGCGGCAGATGGACCATTGGAATGTCATTGCCAGCGGCCAGCTGGATGACAATTATTTCGCGGCCAGCACCCGCGTCGGCTTGCGGCACGCCCAGATCGGGTTGGAGCCGCGCTGGCATATCGGGGGCTATGGCCTGATAATGGAAACGCTGGTCATGGGCGTGGTTCATGACCTGATGGAAGAAGCGCTGGCGCCGACGCGGCGTGGCTTTGGGCGGCAATCGGTGGATCACGTCGCCGCGCTGGAAAAGGCCGATGTCACGGCGGCGGCGCTCGTGGCGGTGTTCAAATCCATGCTGCTCGATATCGATATCGGCGTCACCGCCTATTTCGACAAGCTCAGTGAAGATGCGCGCGAGGCCGATCATGCGGCGCGTGAACGGGTGGAGCGGGCCGTCAATGCGGCGGGCGCGGTATTGAAGGACATGGCGCAGGGTGATCTCACCGGGCGGGTGACCGAGGATCTCGACCCCGAATTTGCGCAGATCAAGGCCGATACCAATGGGGTGGCCGAGAAGATGGCCGGGATTGTCGGCCAGCTCAAGGGTACGGCGCGCAGCCTGCGCACGGCGACCGGAGAAATCCTCTCGGGTGCCAATGACCTGTCGGAGCGCACGACGCGGCAGGCATCGACCATTGCCGAGACTGCGGCTTCGATCGAGCAATTGTCGGCGGCGGTGATGGAGAATGCGCGGCTGGCGGCGACGGCCAGCGGAAAGGCGCAATCGCTGGCGCGCAATGCCACCGATGGCGGGGTGGCGATCAAGGATGCCAATGGCGCCATGGGGGCCATCGAGGCCTCATCCGCCAAGATTTCCAATATTATCGGGCTGATCGACGACATCGCCTTTCAGACGAACCTATTGGCGCTCAACGCTTCGGTGGAGGCGGCGCGGGCCGGGGAGGCGGGCAATGGCTTTGCCGTCGTCGCAGTCGAAGTGCGGCGGCTGGCGCAGAGCGCGGCCAATGCCTCTTCCGAGGTCAAGGCGCTGATCGAGGCGAGCGCCGCCGAAGTGCGCACCGGCAGCCAATTGGTGGCGCGGGCCGCCGATATGCTGCTCGATATTCTGGCCGGGGCAGAGGAAAGCGCAAAATTGATCGACACGATTGCGCAGGAGAACCAGAGCCAGTCTTCCGCTTTGGGCGAGGTTAGCGTCGCCGTGCGGGAAATGGACGAAATGACCCAGCATAATGCGGCGCTGGTGGAGGAAATGAACGCCTCTATCGAGCAGACCGAATCGCAGACAGTGGCGCTCGATAATATGGTCGATGTGTTCCGCATCGATGCTGTGCCTGAAGTGGGGAGCAAGGGGGGTGCTCATCGCGCGGTCGAGGCTCTGGATGAGGTGCGCAGGCGGGCCTGATGGCAGCGTTCATATACGGAGGCTTAACCATAAACAGATAGCCCTGATCGGATGACCAAAACTGCGACAAGGCAGTGGTCATATGACCAAAGCCTTGGGGGCCCTGTTTTTATGTCTTCGTCCAATCCTGAGCACCTGCAATCCCGCCTCGACTTTCTGGGGCTGGATCAGGTGGCGCGTAACCGTCTGGCCGAAGCCAAGCCTATCGTTGAGGCCCATCTCGAACCGGCGCTGGGGCGTTTCTACGGCCTTTTGGCCGAGGTCCCCGCTGCCGCGAAATTCTTCGAGGGCAAGGCCCATATGAATCGGGCGCAGGGCAAGCAGACCTCCCATTGGGGCGCGATTGCCAGCGGCGAGATCGATGGTGACTATTTTGAAGCCTCCACCCGGATCGGGCTGCGCCATGCCATGATCGGACTGGAGCCGCGCTGGCATATCGGGGGCTATGGCCTGATCATGGAAACGCTGGTCAAGGGCGTCATGCACGATCTGATGGCCGAGGCTGTGCAGCCGGAGAAAACCCGTTTCGGGCGCAAGAAGCCGCTGGATGCCGACAAGGTCCTTGCTGATGCCGACAGTGCGGCCGAGACCGTGGTCACCCTGATCAAGGCGATCATGCTCGATATCGATATCGGGGTCAGCGCCTATTTCGACAAGCTTGCCAATGATGCCAGAGACGCCGAGGCGGCGTCGCGTGCCCGCATTCAGCAGGCGGTTTCCGCGACCGGGGCGGTGTTGCGCAATGTTGCGACGGGCGATCTCACCAGCCGGGTGACCGAAGAGCTGGCGCCCGAATTTGCGCAGATCAAGGCCGATACCAATGCCGTGGTCGAGCGGCTTTCCGATATTGTGGGCAGTCTCAAACACACTTCGCGCGCGCTCAAACTTGCGACTGGAGAAATCCTTTCCGGCGCCAATGACCTGGCAGACCGGACCACCAGACAGGCCGCGACCATCGAAGAGACGTCAGCGGCCATCGAGCAATTGTCGAGTGCCGTGGTTGAAAATGCCAAGCGCGCCGTGACCGCCAATGACAAGGCCCATGCTGTGGCCTCTCACGCAACGACGGGCGGGCAGGCGATGAAACAGGCCAATGCGGCCATGAGCGCCATCGAGACCTCTTCCTCCAAAATCTCCAATATCATCGGCATGATCGACGATATTGCCTTCCAGACAAATCTGCTGGCGCTCAATGCCTCGGTGGAAGCGGCGCGGGCAGGCGAGGCGGGCAAGGGCTTTGCCGTTGTGGCCGTGGAGGTGCGCAGGCTTGCCCAGAGCGCCGCCAATGCGTCCTCGGAGGTTAAGGCGTTGATCGAAACCAGTGCCGGGGAAGTGCGCAATGGCAGTCAATTGGTGGCGCAGGCGGCCAATGTCCTGCTCGATATTCTCTCGGGTGCTGAGGAAAGCGCACGCCTGATCGACACCATTGCCGAGGAAAATCACAATCAGTCTCAGGCGCTGAGTGAGGTGAGCGTCGCGGTGCGGCAAATGGATGAGATGACCCAGCATAATGCGGCGCTGGTGGAACAGACCAATGCGGCAATCGAGCAGACCGAGTCACAGGCCAGCGATCTTGATGGTATCATCGATGTGTTCCGCACCGATATGAATGCCATCTCCGTGGTGCCCGCTCAGGCCAAGGCGCCGCCAGCAAGAGCGGTCAAGCCAAGGTCCCCACCGACCCCAAAGGTCTTGGGCAATACGGCTCTGGCACAGGATTGGGACGAGTTCTGATCAGTGGCAACTGGCCCTGCGGCCAATGTTGAGGAAGACGCATATGGCACGCATCGGTCTTGTGGCTCATGACGACAAGAAGGACGATCTCTGCCGCTGGGTAGAAACGCACCGCGACAAGCTCAGCAGCCATGATTTGTGGGGCACCGGCACGACAGGCAGCCGGATCATGGCTGCCACCGGCCTTGATGTGCAATTGCTCAAGAGCGGTCCATTGGGGGGCGATCAGCAATTGGGGGCGATGATCTGCGAAGGACAGCTGGATATGCTGATCTTCTTCATCGACCCGCTTTCGGCCCAGCCGCATGATGTGGATGTCAAAGCCCTGACGAGGCTGGCAACGCTCTATGATGTGCCTTTCGCCAATAACAAATCCACGGCCGATGCTGTGCTGGCTTTTCTCTAGATTGTAGAAAAGCCCGCCTCTGGCGCGTTTTTGACCACTCCCTATGCTGTCTTTGCGTTGACCCTTGGCCTGTCTTGTGAACAGATGCCCCAAAATCGCCCGGATTTAACCGGGCAGCATGGCATTTCAGGAAAATTGGGGCTGTCAGGAACTTGTCTTCCGACTTGGTCATAGACGTTCGCAACGTCTCTAAACGGTTTGGTGGCCTTTTGGCCGTCAACAATTGCTCTCTTTCGGTGAAGCGTGGCTCCATTACTGGCCTGATCGGGCCGAATGGGGCAGGCAAATCCACTTTGTTCAACATGGTCGCCGGCAATATCGTGCCCGATAGCGGTGCGGTGATGTTCGACGGGCAGGACGTGACCGGCATGAAGCCGCACGAACTGTTCCGCATCGGCATGTTGCGCACCTTTCAAATCGCGCATGAATTTTCGCAGATGACGGCGCTGGAAAACCTGATGATGGTGCCGGGCGACCAGCCGGGCGAAAGCCTGTTCGACAATTGGCTGCGTCCGCGCCTCGTGCAATCGCGCGAGACCGAGGTGCGCAAGAAGGCGCTCGACGTCATCGATTTTCTCAAGCTCGGCCATGTGCGTGACGAGCTGGCGGGCAATCTCTCGGGCGGGCAGAAAAAGCTCCTCGAGCTTGGCCGCACCATGATGGTCGATGCCAAGGTCGTGCTGCTCGATGAAGTGGCGGCGGGTGTCAACAAGACCCTGCTCAACGATCTGGCGGGCAATATCGAGCGCATGAACAAAGAGCTGGGCTATACTTTCTTCGTCATCGAACACGACATGGACCTGATCGGACGCCTTTGCGATCCGGTGATTGTCATGGCGCAGGGCGAAAAGATCGCCGAAGGTTCGATGGCGGAAATCCGCGCCAATCCGGCCATTGTCGAAGCCTATTTCGGCGCGCCGGCGGAGGTCGCGTAACATGGCTCTGATCGAACTCACCCATGTCGTTGGCGGCTATGGTGGCGCGCCGATCCTCAACGGGGTCAATATTGCCATCGAGAAAAGCGATATCGGGGTCATTGTCGGCCCCAATGGCGCGGGCAAGTCCACGACGCTCAAGGCCATTTTCGGCCTGCTCAAGGTCACGGGCGGCACAATCGATTTTGCTGGCGAAAATATCGCCAATTCCCTGCCCGACAGGCTGGTGCCCAAGGGCCTCAGCTTCGTGCCGCAGGAAAAGAACGTCTTCACCTCGCTCAGTGTCGAGGAAAATCTCGAAATGGGTGCCTTTACCCGGACCGATGATTATTCGGAGACCATGACCTGGGTCTATGAAATGTTTCCGGTTCTGGCGGAAAAGCGGCGTCAGCCTGCGGGTGAGCTTTCCGGCGGGCAGCGCCAGATGGTGGCCATGGGCCGTGCGCTGATGAGCAAGCCCAGCCTGCTCATGCTGGACGAGCCTTCTGCGGGCCTGTCGCCGCGCTATGTGATCGAGATTTTCGAGACCATTCAGCGCGTCAATCAGGAGGGTGTCGGCATTCTCATGGTCGAGCAGAATGCGCGCCAGGCACTGGCTTTTGCCACCAAGGGTTTCGTGCTCGCTCAGGGCCAGAACCGTTTTACCGGCACCGGGCCGGAACTGATCGCCGACCCTGAGGTCGCCAAGAGCTTTCTGGGGGGCTGAGCGAAATGGATGAACTGATTTTCTTCATCAACCGCGTGCTGATTTCGGGCACTGTGCTGGGCTCGATCTATGCGCTGGGCGCCGTTGGCGTCACGCTGATTTTCGGCATTCTGCGCTTTGCCCATTTCGCCCATGGCGACATGATGACCATGGGGGCGTTTATCGCCTTCGTGCTGGCGACGGCCCTTGCGGCCATGGGCATCATCCTGCCGCTGCCCATGGCCTTTGTGGTCATGCCGGTGGCCATGGTGCTCACCGCCTTTCTGGCGCTGGGGATCGACAAGGGCTTTTATGCGCCATTGCGGGCGCGTGGCGCCAAGCCGGTGACGCTGCTGATTGCCTCCATCGGCGTGACCCTGATGATGCAGGGTCTGATCCGCCTGATCTTCGGTTCGGGCACCAAGTCGATTTTCGTCGCCGGAGAATCCAAGGATATATTCCGCTTCGATATGAGCTGGGCCGGAGGTTCGCGTCCGATCAATATCACCGAGCCGCAGCTTATCATGTTCGTGGTGACCGCCATTATCGTTCTGGCCCTGCATTTCTTCCTCACCCGTTCGCGGCTGGGCAAGGCCATGCGCGCCATGGCCGACAATGCCGATCTGGCGCAGGTTTCGGGGATCAATACGGCGCTTGTGGTGCGGGTCACCTGGGTCATCGCCGGGTCGCTGGCCTGTGTGGCTGGCACCATGCTGGCGCTGGACGTGGCGCTGATGCCCGATCTGGCCTTCAATATCGTGCTGCCCATTTTCGCGGCGGCGATTGTGGGTGGGCTTGGGCACACTTACGGCGCCATTGTCGGGGGCTTTCTCATCGCCTTTGCCGAGACGCTGGCCGTGTTCAACTGGACTGCCATTCTGCGGCCGCTCAATGCCATCCTGCCTGATGGCATGGCGCTGCCGGCCAATCTGGCGCTGGTGCCGACCGAATATAAGCTCACCGTCGCGTTCGTCATTCTGGTCGTGACGCTTCTCGTGCGACCAACCGGTATCTTCAAGGGAGCTTCGTCATGAGCGCCGCTTCCCAGACTGTCCTGGGCCTCGATAATCCGCTGCGGCGTGGCCTGTTGCTGTTTGCGGCCATGTTCGTTCTGGTCGTTGTTGTCGGGCTGGTGCAGGGCTCGGCTTCCATCCTGCTGATCCTGACCCAGGCCACCGCCTTTGCACTGATCGCCCTGGGCCTCAATATTCAGTGGGGCTATGGCGGGCTGTTCAATTTCGCCATCATGGGCTTTCTCATGGTGGGTGGGGCTTCCACGGTCTTCATGTCCTATCCGGTCAATATGGCCTTCTGGGAGAGCGAAGGGCCGATCATGCTGGGGCGGGCGCTGATCGCCTTTCTCATCGGTGTCGTGCTGGTGATGCTGGCGCGCCGTGCCGATCGCATCGGGATCACGGGCAGGTGGAAGACGGCGCTGGTCGTGCTGGCCTGGTTTGCCGGTTACGTCATCTATCGCACCCAGATCGATCCGGCTGCCGCCTATATCGAATCCACGGCCGGTTTTGTCGGCGGTCTTGGCCTTCATCCCATTCTGGGCTGGCTGTTCGGTGGTCTGGTTTCGGCAGTGATCGCCTTTTACATCGGCAAGATCAGCCTTGGGCTGCGCACCGATTATCTGGCCATCGCCACGATCGGCATTTCGGAAATCCTGCGGGCGCTGATCAAGAACATGGACTGGCTGACGCGCGGCACCATGACCGTGTCGCCCATGCCCTGGCCGACCCCGCTGCCGCAGCATTTGCAGGCGGTGGGCATGTCGATCCCGGACAGCTTCATGTATGCGCGCCTGATGTTCCTCGGCGTGGCCGTGTTGTTCCTGGTCCTGGCCTTCATGCTGGTGCAGCGCGCCTATGGCGGTCCGTGGGGCCGGATGATGCGGGCGATCCGCGACAACCACATTTCAGCGGCCTCCATGGGCAAGGATGTCACCGGTCGGCAGCTTGAACTGTTCATCTTCGGCTCGATCCTGATCGGCATCGGCGGGGCGATCCTGGCCACCTTCACCCAGATTTTCGACCCCTCCGGCTATCAGCCGATCAACCACACATTCATGCTCTGGGTGATGGTGATCGTGGGTGGAGCAGGCAATAATTGGGGCGTCGTTCTGGGGGCCTTCCTCATCTATATCGTGTGGATCATTTCCGATCCGCTGGCGCAGATGATCTTCCTCAACCTCTCCGCGCTCACCAGCAATCTGGGCTGGGGCGCGATCCCCGAGATCGATAGCCGGGCGCTGCAGATGCGTGTCTTCGTGCTCGGCGTGGTGATCACCATCGCCCTGCGCTACGCGCCCAAGGGCCTGCTGCCCGAAGTGGTGAAGCGGGGCTGATCCACATTCTGCATTAAATGGAAATCCCCGCTTCGGCGGGGATTTTTTATTTGGCCTGCCGCTGCTCGCAGAGTAGGCCCGCATCGAACCGATAGCGACGCCACAAGATAATACCCAAACAAAACGGCCCAGGATTGCTCCCGGGCCGCAGGTTCAGTTTCGTCTCACCCGGCGCTTAGCGCCGGATAGCGTCACATTAGTCGATCAGGCCCTTGTCGACGGACACGCCGCCTTCGATGACCCAGTGATTGATGGCGCCGGCGACGTCGCCGACATCATCAAACTCGATCGTGCCCGAAGCGCCTTCATAGTTGATGTCGGTGCCAGCAGCGATCAGTTCCTTGGCCTTGGCCCATTCACCCGGCAGGATGACTTCGCCCGGAGCATTGGCGATTTCGCGCAGAGCAGCGGAAACGCCTTCACGCTCGGCCGAACCGTTCTTTTCGATGGCGAGAGCCAGAAGGAACGCGGCGTCGTAGGAATTGGTCACATAGGTGCCGTTGACGTCCTGACCGGCAGCAGAGGTGATGGCAGCCAGAGCATCGAGGGCCGGACCCTGAGCGGCAGCAGCCTGGGTCAGGATCATGCCTTCGAGGTCAGCACCGTTACGGCTGGCCAGCAGCGCGTCACCGGCCATGCCGTCGCCGCCCATGAACAGGTCGAACGAGCCGGCTTCAATAGCCTGGTTGAGGATGGCGCCGCCGCCGGAATTCTCATAGCCATAGATCACGAGGGTGGTGGCACCCGAGGCTTCGATCTGGCCGATTTCCGGACGGTAGTCAGCCTTGCCGTCTTCATGCGCGACATTGGCAAGCACGGTGCCGCCGCCAGCAACGAAGGCATCGGCAAAGGCGCCGGCAAGACCCGAACCATAATCATTGTTGATATAGGTCAGGCCGACTTCGTTGACGCCGCGGGCGAGCAGCAGTTCGGCTGCCTTGACGCCCTGGACAGAATCCGGAACGACGTTGCGGAAGACCAGATCATTGTCGTCCAGCTCAGCCACGGCCGGGGCGGTGGAGGCAGGGGAAATCATGACGACATTGCCGGGAATGGCCGAGCCATTGGCGCCGGCAAGGGTTGCACCCGAGCAATAGCCGCCGAAGATTGCAGTGACGTTTTCGGCATTGACCAGACGGTCGGCAGCCGGGCCGGCAATGCTTGCGTCGCAACCGCTATCGGCGATCACGGAGACCAGGGTCTGGCCATCCAGAATACCGCCCTGGTCGTTGACATTGGCAATGGCCAGATTGCCGGCATCGATCATGCCGGGGGCGAAGCCGGCGATACCGCCGGTGACGTCGGCGAGGAAGCCGATCTTGACTTCTTGTGCCAGGGCCGGAGCGGCCAGGAGCAGCGTGGTGGCTGCGACCGCCAGGGTCAAGGATTTGTTCAGCATAGATGTCCCTCTGTTTCGGTTGCGCGCCGGGTGGCCTTTCTGGCCTCGCTTCTTGCGGCGCGACAACGGATCGGGGGCGCGCGATACGCCCCGCTGGTTGAGACTGTTGCATATTTCAGACGCAGGAGTCACCGGCCTTTCGGCGGAAAATCGTCCTTGCCGCGCAGTTGCTTAACGCGGCTGTTTTCCGCATAGATTGCTCTGTGCGAAAGGAGCGGTCATGAGAGGGAGAGGCGCAGCAATATTGGGGCTGATCCTGTGCCTCGTGGCCGGGCCGGTCTGGGCGCAATTCACCGTGCTGGACAGCGCGCAGGATGGTGCCGTTGCGTCAGCATCCACTCTGCCTCCGCCACTTTGCGGCAACCAGCCCTTTGCCATCGCGCAGATGAGCTGGCCCTCAGCCATGGTGCTGACCCAGATTCATGCGCTGGTTCTGGCCGCCGAGTTTGACTGCAATGTGCAGATCGTGCCGGGTGATCCGGGCGCGACCATTTCCTCCATGGCCTCGACGGGCCAGCCAGCGCTGGCCCCTGAAGTGTGGGCCAATCGCATTGCCGATGTATGGAATGGCGCCATGGAGGCGCAAATGGTGCGCAGCGCCGCACCCAGCTATGACCGGACCAGTTTTGAAGGCTGGTTCATGCCGCGCTACGTGGCCGATGGTTTTGATGTCGATCCCAGTGCTGCCATGCTGGGATCGGCCTTGCCACAGCTTTTGCCGGGTCAGAAAATCCGGTTCATTTCCTGCCCGCCGGATTGGGCCTGTTCGCTGATCAATAAAAATCTGGTGAGCGCCCATGGTCTGGATGATCTGGTCGAGATGGTGGAGCCCGCCAATCGGCTGGAAATGGACCGGCTGATTGCCGAAGCCGTCAATCGGCGCGAGCCGTTCCTGTTCTATTACTGGCAACCCAATGCCATTCTGGCGCAACTCGACTTCGTGCCGCTCGACATGGGTGTATATGACGACGCGGCGATGAAATGCCTCGCGCTGCGGAGCTGCGTCGACCCGCAGATTTCGGCTTTTCCGCCCGATATGGTGGTGATCGCGCTGTCCGAGCGAGTATTTGCCGGCATGCCGCAGATCGCGGCCTATTTTCAGCGCGCTAGCATGCCTTTGGCGCAGATGGATCAATTGCTGGCCCAGCTCAATCTACCCGGCGCCACGCCGGAAAGTGTCGCGGAACGTTTCGTGGCCGACCAGGCGGCGATCTGGCGCGGCTGGGTGGGATCAAACACGCCCTGATTGGTCATTGAATTGACCTTGCGTGCCATTTGTAGATTTTTTTAACTTGGTTTGTAGTCGATTTTCTACATGCAAGCTTCTTGAGCAATCAAGAAGTTAAGTGCTGACAATCGAATTGACAGAATTTGTAGTCTGATCTGCAAGCAAAACCAGATTTGATTATCTGTTATTGTCAAGATATTGTCCGATTTGACACGCAATTCTGCCATCATTATGGTCCGCGTCATTCCATAACAACAGGAGTTGACCTGATGATTTTGAAATCCGGTGGCATTGCCGCCGCGATAGCTGTTGCCTTGTTCTCGGCCACCAGCTTTCCCGCCCTTGCCCAGGATGATGCCGCCGCATGCGGTACGGATCGTAAAATCGACATTGCCGAGATGACCTGGCCGTCCGCTGCCGCTCTGGCGCATATCCATGCGACGATTCTGGAGACAGGATTTGGCTGCACCGTCGAGATCGTCACCGGCGACACCGTGCCGACATCCTCCTCGATGTTGAGCCGTGGCACTCCGGCTGTCGCGCCGGAATTGTGGACCAGCGCCATTGAGGATGCCTGGGCGGACGGTGTTGAGGAAGGGCGCGTCGTGTCTCTGTCCGATGCCATTACGGATGGCACCGTTGAAGGCTGGTTCATTCCCGATTACCTGCAGGCCGAATACCCTGAATTGACCAGCGCCGACGCGGTCATTGCGCGGCCTGACCTGTTTGCCGATCCCGAGGATTCCTCCAAGGGCCGCCTTTATTCCTGCCCGCCGGGCTGGGCCTGTGAATTGTCCACTTCGGCTCTGTTTGAAGCCTATGACATGGACGAGACCTGGAACCTGTTCTCTCCGGGTTCGGGCGGCGCGCTCGATGCTTCGATTGCCCGCGCCTTTACGCGGGAAGAGCCGATCCTGTTCTATTATTGGGGTCCGACTGCCATTCTTGGCAAATATCCGGCGGTTCAGCTCGATCTGGGCGAGACCTTTGCGGATGTCTATGCCTGCAATACCGATCCCGATTGTGCCGAACCGGCTGGCGTGACGGCCTATCCGTCGAGCCCTGCGGTGGTGGGCGCCGCGTCGTGGATTGTCGATGAAGCCCCTGTTGTTGCTGACTATTTCGGCAAGGTTGGCCTGACCAATGCGCAGATCAGTGAATTGCTGGTCTATGGCGACGAGAACCAGGCCGATGCTGCTGAAACGGCGGAAAACTTCCTCCGCAGCAAGCAGGATGTGTGGACCAATTGGGTTCCGGCCGACGTGGCCGACAAGGTTCTGGCCGCCCTCGGCTGACCTCCTGGACCCCCTTGATGAACGGCCGGGCTCTGTCCCGGCCGTTTTCCGCGTCCGATCCCCAGTGCAGCAGCGCTGCATTCGGGTTTGCACGCCTTATCCGAGAATTTGAAACATGTTTCCTGAACTGATCGATACGCGCCCGCTGCGGCGGGCGATCGACGACGGCCTCAATTGGGTCGTCCGCAATTGGGGTGGCGAGCTTGAAGCCGCCGCCTATCCGCTGCTCATGCTGCTCAATGGCATCGAGCGGCTGCTCATCGCCACGCCCTGGTGGCTGATCTTCATAATCGTGGTGGGCGTGGCCTGGCTCGCCACCCGCAACTGGAAATTGCCGGCGCTGGTGCTGGTGTCGCTCCTGTTCCTCGGCATTATGGGCCTGTGGCGCGATGCCATGGCGACCACGGCGCTGATGATTGCGGCGACGCTGACCGTGATCGTGGCCTCCATTCCCATCGGGGTGTGGATGAGCCGTTCGCTGCGCGTCCGGCAGATCATCACGCCTATTCTCGATCTCATGCAGACCCTGCCCAGCTTCGTTTATCTCATCCCCACGGTGATGATTTTCGGTCCGGGCAAGATCCCAGCGCTTCTGGCGACTATTGTTTATGCGGCGCCGCCGCTGGTGCGTCTGACCGATCTGGGCCTGCGCTCCGTCGATCCGGCGGTGATGGAAGCCAGCCGTTCCTTTGGCACCACGCCCAGCCAGCGCCTGTTCGGCGTACAGATTCCCCTGGCCCTGCCAACCATTCTGGCCGGGGTCAACCAGACGACCATGATGGCGCTGGCCATGGTGGTGATCGCTTCGATGATCGGCGCCGGTGGTCTTGGCTATCAGGTGTTGCAGGGCATTGGGCGCCTCGAAGTCAGCCGGGGCCTGTTTGCCGGTCTTGGCATTGTGGTGCTCGCCATTATCTTCGATCGCATTACCCAGAGCTTCGGCAAGCAATTGCAGGCCCGTATCGGCCTGGCGGAGGCACGCTAAAATGAGTGACACAGATTTTGCCATTCGCATGAAAGGCGTCACCAAGATTTTTGGCGACAGCCCTCAAACGGCCCTCGAGATGCTGGCCAGCGGCAAGTCCAAGGCGGAAGTGCAGGCCGAGACCAATCACGTGGTGGGGCTCGACAATGTCTCGCTCGACATTGCGCGGGGTCAGATTTTCGTGGTCATGGGCCTGTCCGGCTCGGGCAAGTCGACGCTGATCCGACACGTCAACCGGCTGATCGACCCCACATCGGGCGAGATTTTCGTCGAGGGCAGTGACGTGCTCAAGATGAGCCTGCCGGAATTACGCACCTATCGGCGCAATACGGTCGCCATGGTGTTCCAGAAATTCGGCCTCTTGCCGCATCGCTCGGTGATCGAGAATGTCGCCTACGGGCTTGAGGTCAAAGGCGTCGGCAAGGCCGAACGGCTGGAACGCGCCGCGAAATGGATCGAAACGGTGGGCCTTGCAGGCTATGAGCAGAGCCAGCCACGGCAATTGTCCGGCGGTCAGCAACAGCGTGTGGGTCTGGCAAGGGCGCTGGCGCTCGATACCGACATTATCCTCATGGACGAGGCCTTTTCGGCGCTCGATCCCCTGATCCGCTCGGGCATGCAGGACCAGTTGATGGAATTGCAGAAGAGCCTGGGCAAGACCATCCTGTTTATCACCCATGATTTCGATGAAGCGCTCAAGATCGCCGACCGCATCGCCGTGCTCAAGGATGGTGCGGTGCAGCAGGAAGGCAGGCCCGAGGATATCGTGCTCAAGCCCGCCAATGAGCATATCGAGGAATTTGTGCGCGAGGTGAACAAGGCCCGCGCTATCCATGTCCGCACCATCATGGAGCGAGGCGAATTCGAGCCATGCGAATATAGCGTGCCGGACAATGCGCGCTGTGAAGATGTGCTGCCCTATTTCGCCGAGCATCAATTGGTGGGTGTCACCAATGACGATGGGGTCCAGATCGGGCGGGTGACCGCCAAGCGTGTCATCAAGGCTCTCGCCCGTTACACGCCGGGCGCTAATGAAAGCTGAGTGTTAACAGTCTGCTAACCAGATCGGGCGGGGTGCGAAAACTGTCATCGTGGTGTCATGGATACCCGATAGGGTCTCGCACCCCTTCCGGCAGAATCTCAAATTCGTCTTTTAAAACATATATTTAGCCTTCCTAAAGACTTGCCCGCCATACTGGCTTTGTCCGTTCCTGCCAGTATTGCCCATGAGTGTTCGCCCCGCCTTTGCCCGTATCAGCCAAGTGTATGAGAAGCTGCGCCTCGTCGCGGGTTTGACTGCTATTTCGCTCGCCGGACTGGCGGTGGCTAATATGGTCTGGGCGGATGCTCCCACGGCGCTGTCCTGGGCCATTCTCGCTCTGGCTGGAGCCATTCCGCTCATGCTGGCTGCTGCTCAAAATCTGGTGCGCAGACGGCTGTTTGAGACAGAGCAAGCCATTGCAAATGCACTGGATTTGGCCAATCGAGACGCGCTCACCGGCGCCTTTACCCGCTCCTATTTCCTCGGCATGCTGCAAGACCATACCGAGGCCGGCGCGCTGGGGGCCATGGGTTATCTCCAGATCGATATGGATAATCTGAAGGTTCTCAATGACAGCGCCGGGCATGGCGCTGGCGATGCGGCACTGGTGGCGCTGGTGCGCGAATTAAGAGTGCTGATGCCCAATGCCATCATCGGCCGTCTGGGCGGCGACGAGTTTGGTGTGCTCATTCCCGGCCATGACAACAAGCCCGCCCTGTGCCGGGTGGGCCAGCGGCTGCTGCGTCAGCTCGATGAGCCGCGCAGTATTGGCGGGCGCATGACGCGCTTGTCGGCAACGATCGGGGTGGCTCTGGCACCGGGTGATAGCGACGATCCCAATGAGCTGATCGCTATTGCCGATCTGGCGCTCTACAAGGGCAAGCAGGCCGGGCGCGGCTGTGTCGTGCCGTTCGACCCCGATATGCTGGGTGATGAACGGCATCGCCGTTTCGTCGAACGCGAGCTTCGCGCCGCCCTGTTGATGGACGAGCTGGAACTGCATTATCAGCCGGTGGTCGACAGTCGCAGCGGTCTCGTGCGCTCGCATGAGGCGCTGGTGCGCTGGCGGCATAAGGTGCGCGGCATGATCCCGCCCAGCCAGTTCATTCCCATTGCCGAGCAGAGCAGCCTGATCGACCGGCTGGGCGAGTGGGTTTTGCGCCGGGCCTGTCTCGATCAGGCTCAATTGGGCACGCCGATTGCGGTCAATGTGTCGCCGGTGCAATTGCGGCGACAGGATTTCGTCGCCAATTTTCTGTCCATTCTGGAAGAGACCGAGGTGCCGGTCTCCCTGATCATTCTGGAAATCACCGAAAATGCACCTCTCGCTACGGGCAGTGTCGAGATGGATAATCTGGTGCGGCTGCGCAGCATGGGCATGCGGATCGCCATCGATGACTTTGGTGCCGGTCATGCCAGCCTGCATTATCTGCGCGATTTCGCTTTCGACATCATCAAGATTGACCGGACTTATGTTGCTGATTTTGCTGACAATCCGGTCAACGCCATGATCGTGTCCGCGGTGTGCGATATTGCCAATAGCCTCTCGCTCGACGTTATCGCCGAGGGCATCGAGACCGAAGAGCAGCGGCTTTTGCTGACTGAGGCGGGCTGCAGCGGCTTGCAGGGTTATCATCTGGGGCGTCCCATGCCGCTGCCGCGCCGCAAGCCAGCACGTGCCGCCTGAGACCTTTCTGCCTCCGCCCTTCGGCTTAAGACGACAGTGTGATGACAGCATTGCGCTACGGGCAGTTGCGTCCGAGTGACGCGGTTGGTTATAACGGGGCGTAATGCTCAGTTCGGCACGAGGAGCCAGGCCTTGGATTTGAAGCGGATTAACGACCACGTCAGCGTCTCTGGACAGATCAGACCGGAAGATGTGGCAACGCTCAAACAGCTTGGCTTCGTCGCCATCGTCAATAACCGTCCGGACGGGGAATCACCCGATCAACCGGATGGAGCCGAGATCGAAGCTGCGGCTCAGGCCGCCGGCATCGCCTATCATGCCATCCCATTGGGCCGCGAAGGGGTCAATCCCGAACTCGTCGCCCAGACCAAAGCCGTGCTTGAGGGGAGCAACGGCAAGGTCTTCTGTTTCTGCCGGTCGGGCACGCGTTCGACCACGCTCTGGGCGCTAAGCCAGGCTGGTGAGGAGCCAGCCGAAGCGATTATCGCCCAGGCGGCAGAGGCGGGTTATGACATGAGCCATCTGGCTGGGTATCTCAGCCAGAACTAAAGACTGAAGTTTCGGCGATTGGGCGGGCGATCGCCCACTCGTCGATTTTGCTGAGCCGGACCGGAAACGGTTCTCGACCCCTTTTGCTCGGAATTTAAATCGATGCCAATCAAGAAGATCCTCGTCGCCAATCGGAGCGAAATCGCTATCCGCGTGTTTCGTGCCGCCAATGAACTCGGCCTCAAGACAGTTGCCGTCTATGCCGAGGAAGACAAGCTGGCGCTGCACCGTTTCAAGGCCGACGAGGCCTATCTGATCGGCAAGGGCAAGGGGCCGGTCGAAGCCTATCTGCAGATCGATGAATATATCCGCATCGCCAAGATTTCCGGCGCCGACGCCATCCATCCCGGCTATGGCCTGTTGTCAGAAAGTCCCGAATTCGTCGATGCCTGCGAAGCGGCCGGCATTACCTTTATCGGCCCGCGGGCCCAGACCATGCGCGACCTCGGCAACAAGGTGGCCGCCCGCAATATGGCGCTGGCCTCCAATGTGCCAGTGGTGCCCGCGACCGAGGCGCTGCCGGATGATCCCGAAGAGATCAGGCGCCTCGCCGCCGAGATCGGCTATCCGCTGATGCTGAAGGCCAGCTGGGGCGGCGGCGGGCGCGGCATGCGCCGCATCATGGATGAAAAGGCGCTGCTCTCCGAGGTTTCCGAAGGCAAGCGCGAGGCCAAGGCGGCGTTTGGCAAGGACGAGATGTATCTCGAAAAGCTGATCGAGCGCGCCCGCCACGTGGAAGTGCAGTTGATCGGCGACGATCACGGCAATCTGGTCCATCTTTATGAGCGTGACTGCTCGGTGCAGCGGCGCAACCAGAAAGTGGTGGAGCGCGCGCCTGCGCCCTATCTGTCCGACGCGGTGCGCAAGGATTTGACCGACGCAGCCGTGCGGCTGGGCAATGCTGCCAATTATCGTGGCGCCGGTACGGTCGAATTCCTCATGGATGCCGACACCGACAAATTCTACTTCATCGAAGTGAACCCGCGCATTCAGGTGGAGCACACCGTCACCGAGGAAGTGACCGGAATCGACATCGTCAAGGCGCAGATACACCTGCTCGATGGTGCGGTGATCGGTACGCCGGAAAGTGGCGTCCCGCTTCAGGAAAATATCCGGCTCAATGGCAATGCCATCCAGTGCCGGGTGACCACCGAAGACCCCGAGCAGAATTTCATTCCCGATTATGGCCGCATCACCGCCTATCGCGGCGCGACCGGGTTTGGCGTGCGTCTCGATGGCGGTACGGCCTATGCCGGCGCGATCATCACCCGCTATTACGATCCGCTGCTGGAAAAGGTGACCTGCTGGGCCCCTTCCGCCGACGAGGCCATTGCCCGTATGCATCGCGCCCTGCGCGAATTCCGTATTCGCGGCGTCGCCACCAATCTCGCCTTTCTCGAAAATATCATCACGCACGCCGATTTCCTCGAGAACCGCTACACGACGCGCTTTATCGACACGACGCCTGATCTCTTCAATTTCAAGCCGCGCAAGGACCGTGCGACCAAGCTGTTGAGCTATATCGCCGACGTGACCGTCAATGGGCATCCCGAGGTGCGCGACCGCCCGCGCCCGCCCGCCGATGCCGCCGCGCCGATCGTGCCCGAATTTGCGGCGCTCAATGCAGTGGATGGGTCGCGGCAGGTGCTGGACCGCGATGGTCCTCTGGGTCTGGCGCGCTGGATGAAGGAACAGAAGCGCGTTTTGTTCACCGACACGACCATGCGCGACGCGCATCAATCGCTGCTGGCGACGCGGATGCGCAGCTTCGATATTACGAGGATTGCGGAGGCCTATAGCACCGGCCTGCCCAACCTGTTCTCGCTCGAATGCTGGGGTGGAGCGACGTTCGATGTGTCGATGCGCTTCCTCAATGAAGATCCCTGGGAGCGCCTTGCAAAGGTGCGCGAAGGCGCGCCCAATATCCTGACGCAAATGCTGCTGCGCGGCTCCAATGGGGTTGGCTACACCAATTATCCCGACAATGTTGTCAAGTTCTTCGTCCGGCAGGCGGCGAGGGGCGGCGTCGATATTTTCCGTATTTTCGACTGTCTCAACTGGGTCGAGAATATGCGGGTTTCCATCGATGCGGTGGCCGAAGAGGGCAAGGTCGCTGAAGGCGCGATCTGCTATACCGGCGATCTGTTCGATCCTGATCGCAGCAAATACGACCTCAAATATTATGTCGGCCTTGCCAAGCAGCTGGAAGCGGCAGGCGTGCATGTGCTGGGCATCAAGGATATGGCGGGGCTGCTGAAGCCGGCTGCGGCCAGGAAGCTGGTCGAGACGCTCAAGAGCGAAGTCGGCCTGCCCATTCACCTGCATACCCATGATACGTCCGGCGCGTCGGCAGCAACGGTCTTGGCGGCCGTCGCGGCGGGTGTGGATGCGGTCGATGCGGCCATGGATGCGCTCTCATCCACGACGAGCCAGCCGACGCTGGGGTCGCTGGTGGCGGCACTCAATGGTGACGAGCGCGATCCGCAGCTCGATGCCAAGGCTATCCGCCAGCTCTCCTTCTATTGGGAAGCGGTGCGCACACAATATCGGGCGTTCGAGAGCGATCTCAAGGGCGGTGCGTCGGAAGTCTATCTGCATGAAATGCCGGGCGGGCAGTTCACCAATCTCAAGGAACAGGCCCGCTCGCTGGGGCTCGAAACCCGCTGGCACGAGGTCGCCCAGACCTATGCCGACGTCAATCAGATGTTCGGCGATATCGTCAAGGTGACGCCAAGCTCCAAGGTGGTGGGCGACATGGCGCTGGCCATGGTCTCGGCCGGGCTGACGCGCGCCGAGGTGGAAGATCCGAACAAGGATATCGCTTTCCCCGATAGCGTTGTCGGCTTCTTTGCCGGCGATCTTGGCCAGCCGCCGGGCGGTTTCCCCGAGCGCCTGCAGAAAAAGGTGCTCAAGGGCAGGTCCCCGATGAGCGAGCGCCCCGGCTCCTATCTCAAGGATGTCGATCTTGAGGCCGAGCGCAAGAAAATCGCCGATGAAGTGGGCCAGCCGGTCGATGATTATCGTCTGGCGTCGTACCTGATGTATCCCAAGGTCTATTCGGATTTCGAGAAGACCCAGGATCGTTACGGCCCCACGGAAGTGCTGCCCACCCCGGTCTATTTCTATGGGCTGGAGGAAGGCGACGAGCTGCTGGTCGATATCGAGAAAGGCAAGACCCTTGTCGTGACCTATCAGGGGCGGGCCGAGACCAATGAAAAGGGCGAGGTCCGCGTTTTCTTCGATCTCAACGGCCAGCCGCGCACCATTACCGTGCCGGATCGGTTGAAGGCGGGCGAAGTCAAGGTACGTGCCAAGGCCGTTGCGGGCGACCAGAAACAGGTTGGCGCGCCGATGCCGGGCGTTATCTCGACGCTGGCCGTGCAACAGGGTCAGAAGGTGAGCGCAGGCGATGTGCTGTGTTCCATCGAGGCGATGAAGATGGAAACAGCCATCCATGCTGAAATTGGCGGTGTGGTGGCCGAGCTTCTGATCAAGCCCGGTGACCAGATCGACGCCAAGGACCTGCTGGTCCGGCTGGAATAGCAAAAAGGCCTGGAGTGATCCGGGCCTTTTCATTTGTGATGCGGTGTCGGGCCAAAGCTGTGCCTATTCTCAAGGTGCTGAGCGAGGCTGAGGGGATGGCCTGCACCGGCTTTGCGAGGAGAGACACATGGATATCGCCAAGAATACGATCTGCGTCTGGTATGATACGGGCGCGGAAGAAGCTGCCCAATTCTATGCCGCGACCTTTCCAGATACGCGAATTATCGGGGTGCATCGCGCGCCCAGCGATAATCCATCGACCAGCGCCGGGGCGGTGCTGACGGTGGATTTCACGCTGATGGGCGTGCCCTGTATCGGGCTCAATGGCGGTCCGGCCTTCAAGCACTCCGAGGCTTTTTCTTTCCAGATCGCCACGGACGATCAGGAAGAGACCGATCGTTACTGGAACGCCATTGTCGGTAATGGCGGACAGGAGAGTCAATGCGGCTGGTGCAAGGATCGGTGGGGCATTTCCTGGCAGATCACGCCCCGCGCGCTCTCGGAGGCCATGCAGAAGGGCGGGCCTGAGGCCAAGCGGGCCTTTGAGGCGATGATGGAAATGAAGAAAATCGATGTCGCGGCTATTGAGGCTGCGGTGCGGGGGTAGGGGCGGATACCCCCACCCGGCCTCCCCCTGAAGTAGGGGGAGGAGAAGAGCTGCCAAGCCCAGGCCCTGCAGCAAACACGATTTGTTCCTCCCCCTACTTCAGGGGGAGGTTAGGTGGGGGTGCGCTTTCGCCTTGGCGCAGGATTTACTTCTTCAGCTTGAGCGGGCCGACCATTTGTTCGGGCTTCACTTCGGCGTCGAATTCTTCGCCGGTGAGCAGGCCCAGCTCGATGGCGGTTTCGCGCAGGGTCGAGCCGTTCTTGTGGGCGGTCTTGGCGATCTTGGCGGCGTTGTCGTAGCCAATTTTGCGATTGAGCGCGGTCACCAGCATCAGCGACTGGTCGACGAGCTGCTTGATGCGCTTGTGATCGGGCTCGATGCCGATGGCGCAATTGTCGTTGAAGCTCTTGGCCGCATCGGCGAGCAGGCGCACGCTTTGCAGGAAATTGTAAGCGATGACCGGCTTGAAGACGTTCAGCTCGAAATTGCCCTGCGAAGCGGCAAAGCCGATAGCGGCGTCGTTGCCCATGACCTGCGCGACGACCATGGTCATGGCTTCAGACTGGGTCGGATTGACCTTGCCGGGCATGATGGAGGAGCCGGGTTCGTTTTCCGGAATGGTGATCTCGCCCAGACCAGAACGGGGGCCGGAGGCGAGCCAGCGCACGTCATTGGCGATCTTCATGAAGGCAACGGCGAGCTGCTTGAGGGCGCCGGACGTGCCGACAAAGGCGTCGTGGCCGGCCAGCAGGGCAAATTTGTTGGGGCCGGTGACGAAATCATGGCCGGTGAGATCGGCGATTTCTTTTGCAACAGCCACGGCATAATCGGGATGTGCATTGAGTCCGGTGCCGACGGCGGTGCCGCCCAGCGCCAGTTCCTTGAGCTGGGGCATGCTGGCCTTGATGGCGGCGATGGCATAATCGATCTGCGCCACCCAGCCGGAGATTTCCTGGCCCAGGGTCAGGGGCGTGGCATCCTGAAGGTGGGTCCGGCCGATCTTGACCACATCCATATAGGCTTCAGCCTTGGCATTGAGGGTGTCGCGGAGCAGCTGGACGCGCTCATAGAGATAGTTCTCGACCGCTTCCACAGCCGCGATATGCATGGCGGTGGGATAGGTGTCGTTCGAGCTCTGGCTCATATTGACATGATCATTGGGGTGAACGGGCTTTTTGGAGCCCATGGTGCCGCCGGCCATTTCGATGGCACGGTTGGAGATCACCTCGTTGACATTCATGTTGGACTGGGTGCCCGAACCGGTCTGCCAGACGACCAGCGGGAAATGATCGGCAAGCTTGCCCTCGATCACTTCATCGGCCGCAGCGACGATCAGGTCGCGGGTCTTTTCGTCCATGAGGCCGAGCTTGGTATTGGCCAAAGCGGCAGCTTTTTTGAGGATGCCGAAAGCACGGACGATCTCGGTGGGCATCTTTTCCCCGCCGATGTCGAAATTCATCAGGCTTCGAGCGGTCTGCGCGCCATAATACTTGTCGGTAGGGACCTCGATATTGCCCATGGTGTCCGATTCGACGCGCGTGCTCATATTGCCTCTTGCTCCGTAAGGGCCGCTTTGCTGGCGGCGGAAAAAGAAAACGGCCGACCCTGATGGGGGCCGGCCGCTCAAATATCAGATAAAGCGCATGCGCGCCAAACCGCCTTTCGGCTTACTTCTTGACCGCGAGGATCTGGCGACCGCGATACATGCCGGTCTTGAGGTCGACGTGGTGCGGACGGCGCAGCTCACCCGAATCCTTGTCTTCGACATAGGTGGGGTTGGCAATAGCGTCGGCCGAACGGCGGAAGCCGCGCTTCATCGGCGAGGTCTTGCGTTTTGGCACTGCCATGGTCGGTACTCCGAAAATCAAAATCGTTGCGCCGCCGAAAGCGGCCAGAGACGTGTCTCTGTCAGGATTGGACGGGTCTATAGAGCAAGACTGGGGGCTTGGCTAGGGGCTTTGTGCAGCAAAAGCCCCTGAAACCCGAGTCACTCTCGCGCCTTGTGATCCCTACAGCGCCAGCTGACCATCCTGTCCGACACAGGCAGCACGATCGCCATATTGGCGGGCACGGTTCTCGACAATGCCGGCGACCCGGCTCAGCCCGGCATTGGGCCGCGCGGGGTCGCGGACAATGGGATTGGGCAGGGTGACGGCAAGCAGGCTTGCCGTGCGCCAATCGAGGTTTTGCGGGACGCGGCCAAAGGCATATTCGCTGCCCGCCGCGACGCCGAACTGGCCCGTAGGCCCCCATTCGGCGATGTTGAGATAGATTTCCATGATCCGCTTTTTGGGCATGATCAGGTCGATATAGGCAGCGAGCGGAACTTCCAGCGCCTTGCGCAGGGCGCTCTGGCCGTTCCAGAGGAAGAGATTTCGCGCCACCTGCATGGTGATGGTGGAGGCGCCGCGGGTTTCCCGCCCGGCCAGGTAATTGTCTATCTCAATTCTGAGCGCGGTGACGTCGATACCCCAATGGCGGCAGAATTGCCCGTCTTCGGAGAGAATGACCGAGGCCTTGAGGCGGTCGGAAATATCGTCGATGTCGCGCCAGGTTCGGGTGACGTTTTGGCCGGTGACCATGCGGGTGAGCATCGGCACCGATATGGGTTGCACCACCAGATAAAGCGGCGTCAGCACCAGCGGAATGGCGATGAATAGCGCGATTATGCCGAGAGGAATGCGCACAAAGCGCCAGAATTTGCTTGTGCGCCGGGCCATGGCGTCTGTTTAGCCGCTGTCGGAGCGTTAGGCCAGAGCGGGCGAGCCCTTGCCGGTCTTGTGGCAAAGGGCTAGCAACGGGGCATGTATGACTTTTCCGCTGACAGTGCCGATTGCGCCCGTGCCGTGGAGGCAGGGCTCTCCGAATATTTAACCGGCGCGCGCCTGTCCGGCCCCGGCCCATCCGCCGACAGGCTGGTGGCGTCGATGCGTCATGGCAGCCTTGAAGGCGGCAAGCGTCTGCGCCCGCTGCTGGTGCGACAGGCGGCGGCAATCTTTTCGGTGCCGCGCGACAGGGCCCTGCCTGCCGGACTGGCGGTGGAAATGGTGCATTGTTATTCGTTGATCCATGACGATCTGCCGGCCATGGATGATGACGACCTGCGCCGGGGACGGCCGACCGTGCACAAAGCCTTTGACGAGGCGACGGCTATTCTGGCGGGCGACGCCTTGTTGACGCAGGCTTTTGCCATTCTAGGGGACCTCAATTGCCATCCAGACCCGGCGGTGCGCATTGCACTGGTGTCCGAGCTGGCTGCGGGAGCGGGCGCCGGTGGCATGGTCGGCGGGCAGATGCGCGATATCGAGGGCGAAAAGGGCGGGTTCACCGATATCGAAATTGCCATCATGCAGGCGATGAAGACCGGGGCGCTTATCCGCGCCTCGGTGCGCATGGGGGCTATTCTGGGCGGCGCCGATGCGCGCGCGCTTTCCGCGCTCACCGCCTATGCCGAGGCGGCGGGGCGGGCGTTCCAGCTTGCCGACGATATTCTCGATGTGACGGCCTCGCCTGAAATCATGGGCAAGGCGACCGGCAAGGATGCGGGCGCGGGCAAGCAGACCGTGGTGTCGCGCCTCGGGCTCGATGGGGCGCGGCAAATGCTCGACAGGATCGTCAACGAGGCCATTTCCGCGCTGCGGACATTTGGACCCAAGGCCGATGGCCTGCGCGCCACGGCCCGCTATTTTGCGGCGCGCGAGAAATGAGCATGGGCAGGCTGCTGAGCGTCAATGTCGGCGTGCCGCGCAATATTCCGGGCACCGGAACGCTGACCGGCATCTACAAGGAGCCAGTTTTGGGCATGGTCGCCGTCGGAAGCGACGGCATTGCCAATGATGTTATTGCAGATCGCAGGCATCATGGCGGGGCCGATCAGGCAATCTATGTCTATTTCCAGTCCGATTACGACTTCTGGACCCGCGAAGGGGTGCAGAATTCGGCTGGTCTGTTTGGCGAAAATCTTACTATTGCGGGCACGGACAGCGCCAGTGTCGCTATTGGCGATCGGTTTGTGATCGGCGAGTGCGTGCTGGAAGTGAGCTATCACCGCACGCCCTGCATGACCTTTTCGGCCAAGATGGGTGATCCGCGCTGGCTCAAGCGCTTCCACAAGGCGCGGCGGCCGGGGGCCTATTGCCGGGTCATCCAGCCGGGCTCGGTCGCGGCGGGGATGGATGTTGCAATCGAAGCCTATGGGGGCGAACGGATTTCCGTCGCCGAAATCATGGGTTTTGACGGCGTGGCCGATATTCCGCGCGATTTCATGAGCCGCGCCATTACCACGCCGATCCGCGAGAAAACGCGGTTCAAATATGAAAACCGCCTTGCCAGCCTGTTCTGAGTGTTTCGATGAGCCTGTCTTCCGTCCAAGCCGATCTTGCCGCCCGCGCCCCTGATCTCAATGTCATTGTCACCGATGCCTCGACCGCCACGGTGCAATTGGCGGCCGAAGTGCATGGGGTGGAGCCTGGGCAGATCGCCAAGACGCTCTGCATTCGCGTGCGTGACGAAGAATTTCTGCTGGTGACGCGCGGGGATGCGCGGCTCGATAATCAGAAGTCCAAGGAAGCATTTGGGGGGCGCCCCCGAATGCTGGGGGCCGAGGATGTGCTGCGGCTGACCAGTCACCAGGTCGGCGGCGTATGCCCGTTCGGCCTGCCCGCGCCGCTGCCGATCTATCTCGACACGTCGCTCAAGATCTACGATCTGGTCATTCCGGCGGGCGGAGATACTCATGCTTCGGTGAAGCTGACGCTCGCGCGGCTGGCGGATTTATGCGGCGGCAAATGGGTGGATGCTTGCCAGCTTCCAGGGTGAGTGCATCACCCGAAGACTTTATCCGCACCCGGTTCGTGCTGGAACCAGTGCCTCTCCGGCCCGATATTTCGCTTTATCGGCCGATGCCGCAAAGCGGGCTGACCGGTTTTCTCGCCGAACATGATGGGGCCGATGAGCCGCCCTATTGGGCCTATGCATGGGCTGGCGGGATGGCGCTGGCGCTCTATCTGCGAGACTATCCAGACCTTGTCGCGGGCAGGAATGTGCTGGATTTCGGTGCAGGCTCCGGCCTTGTCGGTATTGCCGCGGCCAAGGCGGGGACAAGTCGGGTTCTGGCCTTTGAGCCGGACCCGCTGGGCAGGATTGCATTGCGGCTCAATGCAGAAGCCAATGAGGTGGAGATCGGCCGCAGCGATGCAGCCGAAAAACCGGATATCGTTCTGGCGGGCGATGTTTTTTATGATGGCGAGGTCGCGGCATCGGTGCTGCCCGTTCTCTCGGCTTATGCGGCTAATGGCGCCGATGTGCTGGTGGGTGATCCGTTTCGGGCAGCGCTGCCGCTTTCGGCGCTGGAACAGATTGCAGAATATAAGGTGCCCGATATGGGGGATGGGGCATTGGTGCAGGCGGGTGTGTTCGCCCTGCGCGGGTAGAATATCGGATATGCCGGCCCGATCTTGCCCGGTGCCGGGCTCTATCCTATATCTGCCGCCGTGAGGACGGCCTCCCCCAATCGTGGGTATCGTTCGGGACGGCCCGGAGATCTTGGGGATTGCCATGCGCAACACCGCAGACCGTATCCGTCACGCCATTTCCTTTGAAGTCATCGGCATTATTCTGGCAACGCCGCTCGCCGCTTTTGCTTTCCATCTGCCAGGCGGAGATTCCGCCGTCATCGTCGTGGCCAGCGCCACGGTCGCCATGCTGTGGAACTATGTCTATAATCTGGGCTTCGACCACTTGATGGTGAAGTGGCGCGGGGGCACCGAAAAGACGGCGCTCATGCGCGTCTTCCATGCCATCTTTTTCGAGCTGGGCCTGTTGACGCTGATGCTTCCAGCCATCGCCTGGTATTTGCAGATCTCGATCTGGCAGGCGCTGATCATGGATATCGCCTTGGCGGCGTTCTACATGGTCTACGCCTTCGTCTTCAACTGGGCCTATGACCGGGTATTCCCGCTGCCGGAATGGCAGGAGAACAAGGTTTAGACCGGCAAGCGGCTGACGAGGTCGGCGCCATTGGCGACAAAGGCAATGGCGCGCTCGTTTTCCTGCTCGACCGCAAAACCAAGTCTTCGGTGAAGCCGCAGCGACGCCGCGTTGCTGCGCAGCACATGGCTACGTAGCGTCGCTATTCCCAGTCCTTCTATGCGCTCGCGCATCGCTGCACCTAAAGCGGCTATTGTCGGGGCTGCACGGTATTTCGGATGAATGGCGATGCCGCCGACAAACCAGTCTCCCGGCCCCTGCGACCAGAGATAGCCATAGGCAACAAGCAGGCCATCGCGCCGCAGGCAGACCCATTCCGATGTTGGGATCGAGATGACCAAACGCTCACGATGAGTTTCGGCATTGAGCGGGCCGCCATCGGGATCGTGCAGGCAGACAAGGTCGAGCGTCAGCACCTCTTCGAGCGTCGGACTATTGTCCGGGTCCACTAAATCTGGCCCATCAGTTTGAGCGCACCAAGCACGATGATCAGCATGGCGAGCCAGAACAGACGACGTTGATTGCGTTCGTTCATGTTGCCATGCCTCTTGCAGCGGCGCGATCCGCGATCTCGATCGCTAGGCGCCGCCGCAGGTCGCCATGCCGGTCTTCGGAAAAATCCTCGGCCTGCGACCAGTCGTAGAGCCAGATCGGCATGACCCGTCGCTCCTCGGGTTCGCCAGCATAGCGCGGCACGATATGGGCATGCAGAGCCGGATCGGTGTTGCCGAGAATGTCGTAATTGACACGCAGGCAGCCGGTGACCGCCAGAAGCGCATCGCCGACCAGCGCCATGTCGACAAGATAGGCCGCTCTTTGGTCTGCATTCAGATCGTTGAGCGATGTCACGATGGGGTCGGACAGCAGGATCAGTTGGCCGGGTACCACTTGCTTGTCGCTCATTACTACCCAGCCGCTTTGTGTCCGGGCAACTAGGAATGGATTGTTCCCCTGGCGCGCCAGGGCCACCCGCTGACCAACAAGGGTCTGGTTGGGATCGGTGGGCGACACACTCATTCGGCCGCGTTCTGCCGGCCAGTGCCGAACTTTCTTTCGATATAATTGGCGACCATCACTTTGAACTGGTCAGCCACATCGGCGCCGCGCAGTGTGGCGACCTTTTCGCCATCAACGAAGACCGGCGCCGCCGGGGTTTCGCCGGTGCCGGGCAGGGAAATGCCGATATTGGCGTGCTTGCTCTCGCCGGGGCCGTTGACGATGCAGCCCATGACCGCAACGGTCAGCGCTTCGACGCCCGGATAGCGCTCACGCCATTCCGGCATCGAAATATTGAGATGGTCCTGAATGTCCTTGGCCAGCGTCTGGAAGGTGGTGGATGTGGTGCGCCCACAACCGGGGCAGGCGGCAACCACCGGCAGGAACTGGCGGAAACCCATGGTCTGCAACAATTCCTGCGCGACCTTGACCTCGGTGGTGCGGTCGCCGCCCGGCTCGGGGGTCAGCGAAATGCGAATGGTGTCGCCAATGCCCTGCTGCAGCAGAATGCCCAGCGCGGCGGAAGATGCGACAATGCCCTTGGAGCCCATGCCGGCTTCGGTGAGGCCAAGATGGAGCGCGTAATCACAGCGGGCCGCGAGATCCTGATAGACGGCGATCAGATGCTGGACATCGCTGACCTTGGTTGAGAGCAGGATCTTGTTCCGGCCCATGCCCAGTTCTTCGGCGCGCGCGGCGGAGAGCAGGGCGGACTGGATGATCGCCTCGCGCTGCACAGCGGCGGCGGAGATCGGCGCGGCGGACGCGGCGTTCTCATCCATCAGTTTGGTGAGAAGCTCTTCGTCGAGCGAGCCCCAATTGACGCCGATGCGCACCGGCTTGTCATATTTATTGGCGATCTCGATCAGTGTGGCGAATTGGGTATCGCGCTTGGCCTTGAAGCCGACATTGCCCGGATTGATGCGATATTTGGCCAGCGCTTCGGCGCAGGCCGGGTGATCGGTGAGCAGTTTGTGGCCGATATAGTGGAAATCGCCAACGAGCGGCACATCATAGCCCATGAAGGCGAGGCGGTCGCGGATGATGGGGACGGCGGCGGCGCTCTCGTTGCGGTCGACAGTGATGCGCACGATTTCCGAACCGGCGCGCGCCAGTTGCATGACCTGCTTTACGGTCGCGTCGATATCGGCCGTATCGGTATTGGTCATGGATTGTACAACGACGGGCGCGCCGCCGCCGACCATGACGCCACCGACATTGACACCCACCGATTGCCTGCGCGGCGCTGGACCGGCCATTTCAAACCCCGTTCATTATCGCTTCCGAGATAGGCCTTCCCTTTTGCGCGCGCAACTGAACAATAAAGTGACGCTGCGCACAATGGAGGATGCGATGGCCGAAAAGCGGATGCTGGCGCGCAGATCGATGCCTATATCGCGGGGCTTGAGCCGCCTTTTGCCGCAGCCATTACGCATTTGCGCCAGGTTGTTCGCGCTGCTGCGCCCGAGGCCGAAGAGGTGATTACCTATTCCATGCCGGGCATTGCGCTGCATGGAGCGTTGGTGTCCTATTTTGCCTTTAAGAAGCATTGCTCATTCTTTCCCATGGGCAATGCGGTGTTTGTCGGCATGGCCGAGGAGATCGCGCCCTGGCGCACATCGAAGGGGACGTTGCAATTTCCGCCTGACGCTTTGCCGCCCGATGCGCTTATCGCCAAGATGGTGCGGACGCGGGTGGAGGAGAATATCTCCAAGGCAGAGGCCAAGAGGGCCAATCGGCGTAAGGACTAGAATCTGATATATTCAGGTTCGCCAAAACCAAGGCCTTCGTCATTGCCGGGCTTGTCCCGGCAATCCATCTTCTCGCGGCATGGACCATGGGTCCGCGGGTCAAGCCCGAGGATGGCCCGGTGGTGACGTTGGACGGGCGGGTCAGGTTTCACCATCGCTCCGGGCGTGATTAGGGGCGCCGCAAATGTGATCGCCGTCATCTTGAATGCGGGCCGGCAGACGCCATTTATCATCCATGATCAACAGGCTCCTCCCCCGCATTATTCTGTTCCGCAAGGAAGTCGTGCAGCTCTGGAAGGCTTTCTGGGCGCGCGAGACACCGCTTTACCTGAAGGCGGCGACGCTGTTTGCCGCTTTTTATCTGGTCAATCCGTTTGACATCATTCCCGATGTCATCCCGCTGATCGGCTGGGTGGACGATCTCGTGCTGATTCCGCTGATGGTCGGGTGGATTGTCAGCCGCCTGCCTGTGGTTGCCCCTGCCTATGCGCGGACGGTGAATGGACGCGCGCGCCGCATGTAGCGGCGCGCCTCCTCAAAACAGTGGGGGCAATGCTGCCAGAGGCACCAACCCGGACGATATCCCACCACCCGCCAGGGTGAGCTTGTTGGTGTGACGGCCATTTTCGCCGGGCACGCCAAGAACGAGCGTGCGCCAAGGCTCTTCAATAAGGGCACCGACGCGCTGGGCGACGCCGAGTGAATCGATGTCGATTGTTCCCGTTGGGTAGCCTTGCGCATCAAGCTGCAATTGGCCGGTCGCATTAAGATCGGCGGTGCCGTCATTGGCGCGAATGCCGGTTAGGCGCAGCTCGCCGCCGGCCTGTTGCCAGTCCGGCAGGAACGGCACGGCGCCCCAATTGCGGATATCGTCAGGCAGGCCGGTCAGCTCGGCTTCAATCTCAATCTGCGTGGGGTTCAATTCTATCCCCGGCGCCTCGATGTCGTCGGCGCGCGTGAACAGGGCCAAAGCGGAGCGACCAGTCGTTGCGTCATGCAATTCCTCAATGTCGAGCAGATGGAATTCAGCATGGGCGCTTTTGGTGATCAGAGTGTCGGCGAAAAGGGTATCGGTCCAGTTGAAGTCGTTGCCAATGATGGATACGCGCGCAATGCGCCAGTTCTCGACGCGCAAGCTGGCTTCAATATCGGTCCACGACACTTGCTGGCGCAGGCCGGTGAATGCGTCGGAAATCTGAGCCGGGCCGGTGGCCGATGCCAGAACGTGATTGGGGCGATAGGCCATCACGCCACCGCGCAGATCGGGGAATTCGATCAGTAGGTCGCCTGAAACAATAGCGACATTTTTGCAGTCCAGCTCGAAGCGGAACGGGAAGCCACTGATGTCAAGGCTTTCGCAGGTCAGTTGCGGTGCCGTTTCGCCATCGTTCAGCGCCAAGGCTTCGACCTGCTGGCGGATCTGGCCCGATATGAAATACCAGGCAATGCACCAGGCAAGCACGATTGTGAGGATGATGACGCCGAGAATGATGATTCGCTTCTTCATGTCTTTCTCTTAGCGCTGCTACTCCCCGGTCAGAAGCGGGTTTTCATCCTTGGAGGGGATTGCGACCTATTCAGGGCCCAAAATGATGATGGGGCTTGAATCTGCCGGGTGTTGAGGCAAGGTGGTGGAGCTTGGATTTAAAGTGATCGGCATGACGCAGAACAGCGACGAAAACCACTGGGTGTTTGGCTACGGCTCGTTGATCTGGAACCCCGGCTTTCGGTTCGTCAACGCTCATAAGGGGCTGCTGCGCGGTGGACACCGATCACTCTCGATCATTTCGCATCATTATCGAGGCACGCCGGAACAGCCGGGACTGGTTTTCGGGCTGGCCAAAGGTGGCGCCTGCCGGGGCATGGTGTTTGAGGTTTCGGGCTCGGACTGGCCCGAGGTTTCCGCTTATCTACATACAAGGGAAATGGTGACGTCGGTTTATCGGGACGTGATCAGGCCCGTGCGTCTCGATGATGGGCGGCAGGTGGCTGCGTTGGCCTATATTATCGACGAGCGCCATGAGCAATATGCTGGCAAGCTCGGTATCGATGAGCAGGTGCGAATCGTTCGGGCAGGCATCGGTAGTGCAGGGCCGAATATGGATTATGTGCTCAATACCGCCCGGCATCTTGAGCAACTGGGCATTCGTGACCGGACATTGATGGCGCTTGTTCGCGCACTGGAAGGCTGAGCTTAGGCCGCCCGGGCTGCAATTGGGCCCGCCATCAGCCCGTTTTCCAAATCCCAGATTGCAGCATTTCGATCCAAGGGTGTTTCAAGGCGGAATGCGGCCGTTGCGCTTATAAGCGCCTTGCGGAAGCTCGCACGGCTATTGGCATCACTGACCAGTTCGCTCGCCGAACCAATCCAGAGCACGCGATGCCCGTCTGCCACGACATAGAGATCGGCCTCATTCATGATGAAACTGGCGAGGTTTTCTTCAATCAGGCGGTAATGGGCGCCTGAACGGCCTTGCCAGTCCATTATAGATTTGTGGCTTGTGCTGGTCAGATCAGAACTTTTGTTCGGCATCGCCCATTCCCCTGCATTCAGAAGAGGAACAAATATAGAACAAATTTGACGCGAAATCAAGTGAGCCTATATGAGATCACCACATATATGCAATTACATCTGATTTTGTCAATATCTAGTGGTTTTGGCGCGCTTTGAGAGCCTGGATGCGTTCAGCGAGCTTGCTGTCGACAGGGCGGTTCAGGCCACGCTTTATTGCGTCAAGCGCGAGAGCGTCGGATTCGACTTCGATGGCCTGTTCAAGGGTCCTGAGGAAGACGTCGGCGGCGAGGCCTGGCTGAATAGGGGAAAGGAAGCGGGCTCGGGCGAGGCCTGGCCAGATGATCAGGCTGTTGCGCCCCCAGTAAAACCCTGAATCCAGCGCGACCGGAACGACGGGCACGTTAAGCTCGGTATAAAGGCGCACGATACCCTGCTTGTAGTCGGGCGGTGCCAATGGGGCTTTGCGGGTGCCTTCGGGGTAGATG
>PJUL01000186.1_pt1 | contig 53287 bp, 40 predicted proteins | sample 1512221 | NCBI WGS metagenome assembly PJUL01 (sample SAMN08177667, study PRJNA422409) | Feces metagenome, whole genome shotgun sequencing project.
CAACAAACGTTGGGGACTTTTCTATTTATAGAGCGTTTCGGAACAGAAACGCTCTTTTTTTATGCCCGGAATCGAAGCAACAGAAAACTAATGCAGTAGCAGCTCCGCCCTGTTCAATTATCATTTTTGACTACTAATTCATCACTTATCCCTATTCTCTCATTTTTTATCACTCATCAATCATCTCCCATCATCTATCACTCATCTTTTATCGTTTTAAATATCTGTTAACCATTCATTAACGTCGCCTCTCTTTCATATTTAAATTAATTTTATTTTCTTCATGGCCTTATAACTTTGATTCCTTATTAGTTGTATGCTTATGAAAAAATATTTATGTATAAGCCTGATCCTGGCTTCTTTCAATATATCTGCTCAAAGTGTAATATTACCGGAGCCGGTACAAAGCCCGCCCTCCAATGCGAATTATTACTATAAGAATTTAGGCCAGGTCATAGATCATTTAGGTAATATAAGAAATGATGTGAAATATTATACCGAACGTACGTATCCTTCTATGTACCTGATGGAAGGCAAGGTAGCCTTTTGTGACCTTTCGTTGAGAGATACCTCTATTGCAGGAGCTTTGGATACTTTAAGACGGATAGATATGAGCTTTAATTGTGCTAAACGGGAAGAAGAGCGCGGTACACAGAATATGGCTGAAGTATGTGGCCATTTACAACAATACGAAGAATCTACGGATCATCTCAATTATTATTTGCCACATTGCGGGCCTAATGGAATTACCAATGTAAAGGGCTATGCAAGAATTGTGTATGAAGAGGTATTCCCCAACATAAATGTACATATGTACAGTAATGCTAAAGGACCTAAAATGCTTTTTGAAATCAAGCCTGGAGGAAACCCTGATGATATAAGACTGGCCTTTAGCGGACAAGATAGTATCGCAGTTACCAGCACTGGCTTAGCCATGTACCTGGAGGCCTGGGAGATGACCTTTCCGCAAGCTTATGCCTATGAACTTGATGCCGGTAATAATACAAGTATACTCCCCTGGCTGCCGGTCTGGAATCATTCCGGGGGAGGTGATGTTAACTTATTTACAGGTAGTTATAACAGCTCCAATACTTTAGTGATCGCCGTTGGTGCAGATCCCGGTACACCGCTGGCCATTCAAAACCTGGACTGGTCGGTGTATTATGGCGATGCTGGCCGGCAAATACATTCCCGGATAGCAGCGGATGATAAATCGGTTTACCAGGGCATGACCCAACTGGCGCTAAGCTTTAATCCTTTTCTTGGTGAAGACCATGTTGATTTATTGCCTAACCTGGGGGATTGGTGTATTTCCAAATTTACAAATACAGAGATAAACTGGTCGACCTATTATGGAGGCACGGATATAGATTTTCTTACCGATCTTAAGACTTATGATGTGTTGCCTAATGCTGATCTTATCGGTGGTGTCTGGGTAGGTGGTTATACGACATCAGCTGATGTGCTCAACGGACAGATACTTCCCAGTGGAGGTTTTAAGCAAGCCTTTAATGCCGGTAGCCCAAGCGGAAAAAAAGATGGGTTATTAGCTTCTTTTGATAAGAGTGATGGTAGGTTAATGTATAATACTTATTTTGGTTCTGCTGCAGAAGAGTACATCAGCAAGATAGCGGTGGACAATGAAAATTCAATGTTATACATTGCCGGCAATACGCAATCTGCTGCTACTTTTGCAAACAATTGCGTGGCGCAGACCAGTGGTGCTTTTCCTTTATGCTCTGGCCAGGGACAGTATTTCAAGGGTGGGAAAGACCTTCCCGATGCCTCGGATGCATTTATCGTGCAATTTAATTTGAAAGATATGGTGTTGCAATGGAGTACCTTATTTGGTGGAGATGAGCATGAAGAAATTACTTATCTCAAAACGAATAAGGGTAAGCTTTACGCAGCCGGAGGTACTTATTCTAAGAAGCTGGACCAGTATCCGTCGCCCGCCCTTGCCCATAGTGTGGATCGGTTTCCTTTGGCTAAAATGAATGGCGCTTTTTTCCAGAATAGTTTAAACGATACCAAACCCAACAACTTCGTCTCCTGCTTCGACGAATTTAAAAAACTGGAATGGAGCACCTTACTGGGTAATGGCTTTGGGGTGAGTGGCATAGCCTTCAATTCTAAAGATGAATTTTACTTGCTTGGGGTAAATGTATACACCGCACAAAATATGTTTGCGCCTTCATCCACAACAGGTAATAATGCAGGATTAGTACCAACTTATGATAATGGCATTGGCTATTATGAAACATTAAATTCCAGCCAGCAGCGGGCAGCGCTGTTTAAGTTTGATCAAAATTTAAACTTAAAATGGGGTACTAAACTGCATGCGCATCATTTCAATAGTGTTAATGGGTATAACTTAAACCAACCGGAACAATACAAATCAGGATTAAGTATTGATGCGCAGGACCGGGTATTTGTAGCTACCTCTCTTAACGTGGTCAGCAACAACACCTTTACCGTAAACTTACAAGGCGCCTACTGGCAGCCTAATAATGCAACAGGTACACCAGCTACCTATACGCCTACAGACAATTTTATATATGGCTTCAGTAATAATGACCAGCTGAAATGGGCTACATTCTTTGGCGGTACCGGTAATGGATCATACGACTTTGCCGATGGCATTGTCATTCAGGATAAATATATTTATCTGACCGGGACTACTGTCAGTTCCAATGCGCCTTACAACCAGTGCCCTTACCCTAACTCTTATTGTGACCAGACCCTTGGCGGTAACCAGGACGATTGTTTTATTTCCAGGTTTGATGTGAGCAGTTTACCGGTGGGTATAAAGGACAGGCTTAAGCCGGAACTGGACATCGCTGCTTTTCCCAATCCTTCTGCCGATGGCATATATACTATTAATTTTGTAAATTACGGTGCAGTAGGGTTTGGCAGGAATGCTCACCTTCAAATTACTAATCTGAATGGCCAGGTTGTGGCCAATGATATGTTCCGGGTAAAGGCCGGGCTCAACACTTTCCGTTTAGACCTATCCTGGATGACTGCCGGAATCTATTATTTGCAACTGTCGGGCAATGAATATGCCGGCGTGGTTAAGCTGATCAAAAATTAAACAAGATGAAGCGGATATTGATATTGCTATTATTATTTTTTGTTAATGGTACCACCTACAGCCAGCAAAGTTATTGGCAGGGTATGGGACTGACGTTTAATAACCATCCCAGATGTATGTATTACGATTCAGTAACGGAGCAAAGCTACCTAGCTGGCGGATTTCAGATCGTTAATGGCGATTCTGCAAATATCATGCTTTACAACGGGCAAAGTTTTATTGCAATGCCTAAAGCGCCGATCTACTATATCAATTCCATTATCCGGTATAAAGATAAAATTTATGCGGCCGGCTCTGGTAATGGACTGGCTTGCTGGGATGGTGCTTCCTGGACGGTCATTGAGCCGGAAGGTTCTTATCTGAACTTAAAAGTTTATGATAATAAATTGTATGCCATGGGTTGGTATGATGAAGATCGTGTAACTCTGCCTAAAGGACCCGTTGCAGTATGGGATGATACTGTCTGGACTGGTTTAGCAGGTATTGATAGTATTTTTGAAGAATGGGGTGGAGCTATAACCGACATAGCCTTTTATAAAGGCAAGGTGTATGTGGGTGGGAACTGGTACAACCCGGCCTACCCGGATAAAAAAGATTTGATGATGCATGACGGCAATTCCTGGCAGCAGGTAGGATTTTTTGGCGGAGATGGAATGGGAGGAGTAAATCAGTTGCTGGTATGGCGGGATACGCTGTATGTAGCGGGTATGTTTTTGGAATCGCCCATTATCCCGGGTAATAGTATAGCGGCCTGGGATGGAGCACAGTGGCATCGCTTGCAGCAGGGGGTGCGCTCAAACAGTACCGGGGGAGGCGCAATAGATGCTATGACTGTTTACAATGATGAATTATGGGTCGGGGGCATGTTTTATATCATCAACGGGTGTTTCGTAGCGACCAATTATGGCAACGTGGCCAAATGGAATGGCAGCCAGTGGTGTACCATGGGTTCCCGGTCCACAGGGTCGATCAATGATTTTGGAAGATGGAAAGATGAGTTGTTTGCTGTTGGCAATATATTTGTCGATAATGATATGAGCAAATACCGGTTCATTAAATGGACCGGTGGCGGTTATACCGATACCTGTATTCAGAATTTTAGTACAAGTATCGGGTCGACTGATGAGGAGCGCAACAGCCTGCAAATCTTTCCCAACCCGGCCGGTAACATCATTTCTATTAACTATCCCAAAGCATTTAGAAGCGCGAACTGTACGATCATGGATTGGAGTGGTAGGGTGGTCCAAACAGCTGTTATTACTCCCCAGCTTCCTGATATAGATATTAAAGCATTAGCCGCAGGTACCTATATTTTAAGCCTGGATATAGACAACAAGCCAGTCGTTTGCTCAAAATTTGTTGTGAAATAGATGCAGCTTATTGATTGGTAAACTAAGCCTAATGAAGAACATAATAGTATTCCTATTATTGCTTTTAACCCTTGGTAAAGTAAGTGGCCAGCAAAGTTACTGGCAGGGTATGGGACTGACGTTTGATAATCATCCCTATTGTATGTACTATGATTCTGTAACGGAGCAAAGCTACCTGGCCGGGAATTTCCAGATCGTCAATGGAGATTCCGCTAATATCATGGTTTATGACGGGCAAAGTTTCACTGCAATGCCCAAAGCGCCATTATATGATATAAGATCAATTATCCGCTATAAGGATAAGTTATATGTAGCAAGTTATGGTAATGGTTTGGCTTGCTGGGATGATACTTCCTGGACCGTCATTGAGCCGGAAGGTGCTTACCTGAATTTAAAAGTTCATGATAATAAATTGTATGCGATGGGTTGGCACAATGCGAACGCAGTAAACCTGCCCCATTCAGCAGTTGTGGTATGGAATGATACGGTATGGACGGGCTTATTGGGGATTGATAGTATTCTTGAAGAGTGGGGCGGCTTGGTAACCGACATAGCCTTTTATAAAAGTAAAGTGTATGTGGGCGGGAACTGGTACAACCCGGCCTACCCGGACAAACATGATTTAATGATGCATGATGGCATTTCCTGGCAGCAGGTAGGTTTTTTTGGAGGAGATGGAATTGGTGATGTGCGTAAACTGCTGGTATGGCGGGATACGCTGTATGTAGCGGGTATGTTCCTGGAATCTCCCATTATCCCGGGCAATAGTATAGCGGCCTGGGATGGCAATCAATGGCACCGCTTGCAGCAGGGGGTGCGTGGATCTACTGTTGCAGGAAGTGTGATCAATGATATGACTGTTTATTATGATGAACTATGGGTAGTTGGAGGTTTTCATACGGTCAATGGGCTGTTTAATCCGGCCCTCCATTATTTTAATGTGGCCAAATGGGATGGCAACCAATGGTGTACTACGGGTACCCGACCTTCGAGTAGTATTATTAATTTGGGACAGTGGAAGGATGAACTTTTTGCCATAGGCAATATGTTCGTGGATAATGATATGAGTAAATTCCGGTTCATTAAATGGACCGGTGGCGGTTATACCGATACCTGTATTCAGAATTTTAGTACGGGTATCGGGTCGAGCGACCAGGAACATAATAGCCTGCAAGTCTTTCCCAACCCGGCCGGTAACATCATCTCTATTAAGTATTCAAAAGCATTTAGAAGCGGGGATTGTACGATTATGGATCTGAGTGGTAGGGAAGTAAAAACAGCCCGTATAACTGCTCAATCTCCGGAGATAAGCCTCAAGGGATTGCCTGAAGGTGTATACCTGCTGAAATCTAGTTTTGATAATACAGTAACCTTTTATTCAAAATTTGTAATAAGCTATCCATAATAGCAAACAATAATTAATTCACGCTGCAACTTCCCATTCCGAACAGAGTTGTAAGCCCATCATGGCCGATGATACTGGTATTTTTCCGGGAAAGTAGGTAGCTGCCATTGTATTCAAAGTCCTCAACGTAAGTTGGGGACTTTTCTATTTATAGAGCGTTTCGGAGCAGAAACGCTCTTTTTTATACCCGGAATCCAAGCAACAGAAAACTAACGTAGTAGCAACTCCGCCCTGTTCAATCATCACTTTTGACCCCATCACTCATCAATCATCTCCCATCAATCATCTCCCATCAATTGATATGCTGAAAAGAGGTTTTTGTTTTTTTTAACATAATAAATATACTAACCTATTTTGTTTTTATTAATTTGTGTTTCATTAATTATTAATCACTTATTTTTTTTTAACATGAGAAAACTACTCTTATTAGGTGCTTCGCTGCTCGCTGCAAGCGTTACATCATCCGCGATTACAGTGACTGTTTATAACTTAACAAGCTGTCCTTATACGCTAAGTGTTAATGGTGGCGTGGGTTATATAAATGTTCCGGCTAATGGTAATGCTACGGGCGGTAATGCCAGTACTAATCCTACTGCTGCAAAAGTCGGTTATGTTAGTGGTGGCTCCTGGCTGGGACAAGTTAATCTCTCAAATGTAAGCACATTTGGTACCAGTACCTTTGTCCCCCCTTGTATGAGTGGTTTTTATAATTGTTCCTGGAACCAGCCAAACCCGGCAGCGAATGTTACTATCTTTATTTATCCATAAGGGTTGACCTTTAAGCAGCTGATATCAACTCCTGTTATTAAGCTGTTTTCATATGTAATTAACAATTAGGCTGTCCCCAAAGGGACAGCCTAATTGTTTTGGTCAATTGATCCGCATCCTGCTATAGCGATTAAGATCCATGCACCCGTTTTATCAAATGCACGAGATAGTAATCAACAAGTAATAAGCTGCTTAACTTCTTTAACTCATACGATCCGCATTCCCGCTATAAACGAATCCCGGTAACTCGCACCAAGTGGGATCTCGGAGCCATTGCTTAAGAAAATGATATTATTATCAAGTTGTTTTACAAAGCGTTTATTGATAATAAACGACTTGTGGATGCGTATCAAATCAAGAACTTGCCTGAGCTCCTCTTCCATATTATTAAGCGTACTGTAAGTCACTACTTCCTCTGTCAGCGTATGGATCAGCAAATAGTTTTTCTGGCTTTCTATATAGATAATTTCCGAAGGAATGATCTTAACCAGTTTGCGGTCACTTTTTACGTAGAATGAATCCGCTTCAATAGCTTGTGCTACCGCTATTGCAGATTCTTTTCTGTGACCCCGGCACACTTTGTCAACAGCTTTTAAGAACCGCTCAAATGAAACCGGCTTTAACAGGTAATCACTGATATCTAATTCATAACCTTCCAGTGCATATTCAGTAAAAGCAGTAGTGAGGATGATGCTGGGCGGGTGTTTAAGCGACCTGATAAATTCCAGGCCGCTGATCTCCGGCATCTTAATATCGAGAAACATAAGGTCTACCTGATGCCTGTTCAGCGCGGCAAAAGCCTCAAGGGCATTATTACATTTGCCTACCAGTACCATGCCTTCTATTTTGGACAAGTAATGTTCTAGTACTTCCTGCGCCAGTACTTCATCATCTACGATTAAGCAATTCATTGTTCCAGGTTTAATTGTAAACGTACCTCAAATATATTGTTTGCCGCGTCAATAGACAACTGGTGTTTGCCCGGATAGAGTAAATTCAACCTTTTCTGAACATTTTCCAGGCCAATCCCTCCTTTTTTTTCCGTATTCACATTGGCTTTGTAATTGTTGACACAGTGAAAGGTTAGTAAGCTTTCTTTAATGATAATATGAATGTTAATATAGGCTTCAGCTAGCATAGAATCTGTGCCATGCTTAACCGCGTTTTCTACAAACGGGATCAGCAGTGCCGGCGCGACCCTATAGTTAGCGGCACTACCGTCGACTATCAGTTGCACCGATGCCGAAGTGGTACCAAGTCTTACTTTTTCAATGTCTAAATAATCCTGCAATACTTGTATTTCTTTATGGAGCGCTACCTTATCCTGCTTGGTTTCATAGAGCATGTAGCGCATGATATCGGCCAGTTTTAATACGATTCCAGGTGTTTGTTCCGATTTTTTTAAAGATAGCGCATAAATACTGTTCAGCACATTAAAAAGAAAGTGCGGGTTGATCTGTGATTTGAGCAGGTTGAGTTCCATCTCCACTTGTTTTTGCTGCACCACCTCTTTCTGTTTGCTGATCTCGAAAAATTTTTGCGCCAATGAGCCTATAAAGAATACAAAGACGAGCAGGAATAGCGCGATAAAAGAGGGAAAGTAGATCGCGGTGACCGGGTTAGGCCCCTGTCCGCTTAATGAAACAGGAGAAAAATTATTGTACACAGCACCGGGAAAGCGAACAAGCAGCCACTCCCTGTAATGACTGATAACTATGGCCAGCAAGCTAATATATGCCAGCAGGCTAAGGCAATACCAAAGGTACTTTTTACGGAATAACAAGCGCGGCATCAGCCATAAAGTGTTGCCATAAACCGCAAGCACATAGAGCAGGTTGTACCCTATAATATGGATGATATAAACTCCCATGTCGGTAGCTTCCGGTGTGTAGCTCCGGCTGTTGTTGTAAAGTATATTGCTCCAGAACAGCCATACCAGGATATTCAGGATAAGTCTTGTTTTGTGTCGCTTGAGCCAATCCATATTGGTCGGTATTTTGTAAACCGAAGTTCGTCATTTCAGGAAATGTAATAGCACAATTTATTTCAAAATGACTTTTAGCAGGACGAACAAGGCATTTAACGGGAACAGGTGTTTATATCCTCCTTAAAGTAGGTTTGGTCAAAAACAATGCAGTCCCATTTTTTAGCTGACCTTACTTTGCTCCTGGAATAAAATATATTATTATGAAGAAGATAATTTTAATTTGTTGGCTGGCTTTTCTGGCCGGTAGCGTTTACGCTCAAGACCTGGTAACCCGGCAAAAGGTGAAAACCATTGATAGTTTGCTGAATTACCTGTATCAGGAAAAACGGTTTATGGGTTCCATATGTATCCGTGAGCAGGGTAAGCCGGTATTTAGTAAAGCCTATGGTATTATAGGAGAAAAGAATGGTAAGCCTGTTCCTGCAAATACAGGAAGCAAATACCGTATCGGCTCGATTTCTAAAACTTACACAGCTGTTATGATCATGCAGCTGGCAGAGGCCCGAAAACTATCGCTGGATGATAAGCTTTCCAAGTATTTTAATACGATACCTAATGCAGAGAAAATAAGCGTCCGCCAGCTGCTTAACCACCAGAGCGGCTTATATAATTTTACTAACGACCTGCAATGGAGCAGCCAGTATAGCCCGGTAACTAAAAAGGAAATGCTGGCTGCTTTTGCCCATGATAAACCTGATTTTGAACCGGGTACAAAGACGGCATACAGCAATACTAATTATATGTTGCTGGGCTATATCATAGAGCAGGTAACGGGTAAAAGTTTTAATGAGAATTTACAGGAATTGATCTGTAAAAAGCTGGACCTGAAAAATACTTATTTACCTAAGGGCGGTACGGATATCAATAAAAATGAAGCGTTTTCATTTATGCTGCAAGATGATGACACATGGCAGCGTGTTGAGGAAATACATGTGAGCGCCTCTGATGCCGCAGGCGGTATCATTGCTCCTGTAGAAGAAGTGAGCCGCTTCTTTGAAGCACTGATCCAGCGTAAATTGCTTACGGCATCATCCGTTCAACAAATGCTACCGGTCCAGGGGGCCAATGCTATTACTCCGATCAATAGTTATGGTTATGGATTAGAGACCTTGCCATTTGGGGAGGACCATATCGGGTATGGACATAGTGGGCATATTGATGGTTTTTATACTATGTGTGGCTATTTCCCGGAAGATGAGTTATCCATTGCTTTTTTTGATAATGGGGAAGTAATGAGCTTTAACCAGATCAATATTTACCTGCTGAGCATTATATTTGATAAGGCCTATACTTTACCCAAACTGAAGAAAGTTGCTGTTAGCGAGCATTCATTAAAGGGCTTACCAGGTATTTACCGGGCTGCCGGGGTGCCTATGGATGTTACCGTTGCTGCGCAGGGCAATAAATTATGGGCACAGGCCAGCGGGCAGGACTCTTTTTTGCTGACCGCAACCGGGACGGACACATTTGAGTTCAGGCAGGCAGCTATCATCATGAGCTTCGTACGTGATAAGCAGGGCCGGGCACAATCACTCACTATGGAGCAGGGTGGAGATAAGTTGCTTATGAACAGGGTTACTGCTGGTGATGCCGGGTCAGCGACTGTTATTGTTGATGCGGCACTTTTAAGCAGGTATGAAGGCGTATACGGCGCGCCTGATTTCCCGATGAAACTCAGCATACGAAAAAAAGGTACCGGCATCAGTGCTCAGGGTACCGGGCAGCCTGAATTTCCCCTGACCGCTGTAAATGATACCACTTTCAGGTTTGATCCTATAGGTCTTGAACTTACTTTTAAGCATGATGCGGAAGGTGTAATTACCGGTATGGAATTGACACAAGGTAAAACGATAATGCTAAAAAAGGAACAATAAGCAAGTCTGTGTTTTGTAAGGATTTGAAAAGGAGCCAGCGTAAAGTATCTGCTTTACGCTGGCTCCTTTTATCCGTGGACGGTTGTCAGGAAAGCAACCACTGCTTCCCGCTTAGTCCGGATGTGGCGAAAATTCAGGCGCTCGTTTAATTTTAATGTAATAATCTCGTAACGATCTCTTGATAATTACTTTAAGCTGTAATGTGAATTTTGCGATTCACTTAAACAGTATAAGTTATGAAACAAAAAATTTTACACATCGGGAAATTATTTTTCTTATGTGCCTGGTTGCTTTTAACCGGCGCTTCCGGGATATGGGCTCAGACAACGCTACCTGTAAACAGGACCAGCAACTGGACTTCTTCCGCAACAGGGTGGACTTCTGCCGGAATAGTACACCGTACCAGTTCATTTGCCTGCAGCGGAAGCAGTGCGGCTACATTCGATGATACTAATGATGAACTAATGGTCTATTTCAACGCGGCACCAGACCAGCTTATTTTTAAATTAAAAAGAGCCAGTATGTCGGGCAATTCCTCTATGTTGGTAGAGCGTTCTGATAACGGATCAGGCTGGACCACTTTAGGAACATATGGTACCGCATCCGGTAGTACTTCTATTACTGATTGTAATGATATTACCTTTAATCTTACCCCTACCACGCGCTATGTAAGGTGGACCTACACTAAAGGGGTTGGTAACTGTGACCTGGACGACGTAAGGATTACCCAGGCTACTCTTTGTCCTGCTCCTTCTTTTACTACACAACCTTCAAATGCAAGCCGGGAGGTGAGTAACACCGCTACCTTTACCACGGCAGCTGGCAATGTTACTGCCTACCAGTGGCAATGGAGAGCCAATGCCTCCGGAGCATGGGCTAATGTGACCGCGACACAGGGCACCGGTGGAACAACTAATACTTTCACTACTGTTGCTGCTACTCAATCCATGAACGGTTACCAATACCGGGTAATAGCCACAAACAATTGCGGAGGCGGAAATGTGGCCACCACCACAACTTCGAATACTGCCACATTAACCGTAACCTGCCCGGCTACACCGGTGATAACAAGCCAGCCCGCTGATGCTACCGTAAACCTGGGTACCGATGCCCTTTTCGAGGTGGCAGCCAATAATACCAACACTTACCAATGGCAGGTATGGAGTGCAGATGTATCCAGCTGGATAAATATAGGCGCCGGCGCTACAGGCTATACCGGTCAAACAACAAATATATTGACGGTAAGTACACCTGATATGAGCCGTAATAACGGCCGGTACCGGGTTGTGCTGGCTAATATTTGTAACCAAACGGCTAATACTGCTGAAGCAATTTTAACAATCGACGGCGGTGTGGTCGTTACCACGGCTCCCGCTTCCGTATTGGGTAATGATCATCTTACTTCTATAACTACCTATACCAATACAGGGGTCGGACAAATTTTGTCTGAAGGTATCAGGTATAGCACCGATGGTACCACCTGGAGCCTCCTGGTCTCCGGGGGCCAGGCCACGAATCTTTTACCCAACCAGCGCTATTATTACCAGGGCTATGCGACTTTTGATATCGGTACTTTCTATGGTGCTACTTTAGACACATTTACTTTTGCCAATGTGCCCGGGACGCCATTATTGGGCGCTTCTGCCGGCGGTACCACTATAGACTTTGCCATTGATGCAAACGGTAACCCGGCGATTACCGCTTATGCGATCAGCAGTGGTACAAGCTGGGTACAGGCTGATGGTACTTTAGGAGCCAGCCCGGTATGGCAAACAGAAGCCGTATGGAATAACGTAACTATTAATGGCCTGAACCCACAAACGAATTATTGCTTTGCCGTAAAAGCGCGTAATAATGATGCTATTGAAACCGCTTCAGGAATCCAGGATTGTATACAAACGACTTGTGCTACGTTCTCCATTACCGCCCAGCCACAGGACCAGTCCGAGCCGGAAGGTGGTACAGCTCTATTTGAAGTGAGTGCTGCCGGCAGCAACCTGGTATATGAGTGGCAGGAAAATGCAGGTTCTGGATGGCAAAACATGAGCGGCAATAACCGCCAACTTTCCATATCACCGGTAACCTTGGGTATGGACGGTAATCAATATGTAGTTATGGTCCGGGATAATTGCGGCAATGTATTAAATAGCGATACCGTGGAGTTGCATGTAATTTATCAACCGGTCATTATTGTCCATCCTGTAGATACCTTGGTTGTAGCAGAAGGTCAGACGGCTGTATTTAATGTATCCGCTGAAGGAAACAGCCTGAGCTATCAATGGGAAGTGAGTACCGATAACGGCCAGTCCTGGAGTGCCATTCTGGGTGCTAATAATGCAAGCTATGCCGTACTTGCCGCTAATCAAATGAACGGCAATCAATACCGGGTAAATGTGAGTAATAGCCAGGGTGCAGTAATGTCTGAAGCCGGAGCTATAAACGTTATCGCTCCTTTACCGGTACAATTGATCAGCTTTGAAGTGATAAAAGAAAACAACGGTGTAATATTTCACTGGACTACTGCCATAGAGATAAATAATAAAGGATTTGAAGTAGAGCGTAGTAATGATGGCAGGCAATGGCATACTGTGGCCAGTGTAGCCAGCCTCGCAAGTAACGGGAACAGTAATGAATTGAAAAATTATACTGCGAAAGATGAAAACCCTTTAAACGGCTTAAACATTTACCGTTTGAAGCAGGTAGACCGCGATGGTAAGATCAGCCTGAGCGGGGTGCGTAAAATCCAGGTTGACCAGGAGGAACAGATTGCGATTTACCCTAACCCGGCGAAACACATATTGTTCTTCAAAGGAATCGGAAAAACAGGAGCAATACGTATCATCAATGTAAACGGTCATGTGGTTAAGTCGGCAATAGCCGTAAATGAAATCCGCGTTGAGGACCTGGCTGCCGGTTTGTATACAGTGCAAATAATGGTTAACGGGCAGCTTACGGACCGGAAACTGGTCATTGTAAAATAATCCGTAAATTTACTTTAAGTGTACAAGCTCCCCCGTCAAAGAGGGAGCTTGTGCTATATACACTAGACAAATAGTTATCTTATTTATCTTATGGCAAGTTTTTAGCGGGTTTAAAATCGTATTTTTATTGATAAAACATATTTCACTTATTATAATCATTAATAACCCGTTTTTATGAATCAAGATATCTATCCTTGTTTGTGGTGTGACCATAATGCCTCGGAAACAGCTGAATTTTATGTACAGGCACTGGGGGCCAAAGTGCTGATCCATACACCCATAATAGTGCACATAGAGGTAGCCGGGCAGCGGATAATGCTCTTGAATGGCGGTCCCCAATTTGAAAAAAATGCTTCGGTATCTTTAATGATCATTTGCAATAGCGCAGAGGAATTAAATAAATACTGGGATGCCCTGTCGGTAGAAGGTATGGTCCTGATGCCCCTGGATACTTATCCCTTTGCCGATCGCTATGGCTGGATCAGGGATAAATATGGTATGACTTGGCAATTATATTTTAAAGAGGGGTATAGGCCGGAGCAGCGGATTACCCCGACGCTTATGTTCATTAACGAAAATAATGGTAAGGCAAAAGAAGCCATGGATTTATATACTTCCGTATTTCCTGATTCGGGTATTGAAGGCATCATGTATTATAAAGACGGAGAGGGTGGTGATCAACCGGACCATATCCAGCATGCGGAATTCCGGGTCCGCAATTATAAAATGGCTTGTATGGACTCTTCCCTGGGGCACAAATTTAATTTTAATGAAGGCATATCTATGGTTGTAATGACCAATGACCAGCAGGAAACGGATCAGCTGTGGGAGCAATTAACGGCGGGCGGAGGACAGGAGAGTATGTGCGGCTGGCTTAAAGACAAATTTGGCTTAAGCTGGCAGATTGTTCCGAAACGCCTTGAAGCGCTGATGGGGGACACCAAAAACCCGCCCGGAGCGCAAGCTGCGATGAACGCTATGCTGCAAATGAAAAAGATCATCATCGCTGACCTGGAAGCGGCTTATAATAATGCTTAAATAAGGAGCGGATATTTCTTGCCCTAAGGCAATTTTTACTGCAGGAAAATCGGGATATATTTGAGGACTTAATCATTATAAAACACAAGACAATTATGGAAAGTAACAACATGAACCCGATAGGCTGGTTTGAGATCTATGTAGAAAATATGGACAGGGCCGCAGCATTCTATGAGCAGGTTTTAGGACTTAAAACAGCACCATTGCCGACCCCCGAGGGGCATGAGCTTGAAATGCGTGCTTTCCCGGGCGAAATGCAATTGCCGGGCGCATCCGGGGCTTTGGTTAAAATGAAAGATATGAAAGGCGGCTCCGGTGGAACGATTCTCTATTTTGTGACCGAGGACTGCGCCGTTCCGGAAGCTAAAGTAGCCGCCGCAGGAGGTAAAGTATGCCAACCCAAAATGCCGATTGGTGAATATGGCTTCTGCTCTATCGTTACCGACTCCGAAGGAAATACCATAGGTTTTCATTCCATGAAGTAAACAAGAAGTACCTAATTGGATTTAATAATGTTTCTTATTAATTTTATTTTTAATTTTATAAGACATTATTAAATCCATTTTTTTATAGTTTAAAGTAAAAAACACCTTATGTACCACAAGGATAATCCCGAAGTTGCCGCGCAAATGCTGATCCGGAAACCTGTAGCGGATGTGTTTGAAGCTTTTGTCAACCCGGAAATTACTACGCGTTTCTGGTTTACCCGGTCTTCCGGCCGGATGGAGCCGGGTAAAACAATACTCTGGGAATGGGAAATGTACCAGGTCCGGGATGAGATTGAAGTACTGGAGGTCATCCCCGGTACATTGATCCGCATGACCTGGGGGCAGCCTAAAACAACTGTTGATTATGTATTTGAGACCATAACACCCGAAACCACCTATGTGACCATCAAAAATTACGGGCTTAACCTGGAAGGCGAAGCCCTGGTAGCCGAGGTAAGAGACCTTACAGGAGGCTTTACGACCGTTTTAGACGGGCTGAAAGCTTACCTGGAACACGGTATAGAGTTGAACCTCGTAGGGGATAAATTTTTGAATAAATAGTTCCCATATTTCACACCCATAAAACAAAAACAATGAAAATTTTAAAATGGATCGGTATCCTCCTTTTAGGCATCATCGCACTTGCCCTCATCGTAGCGGCATTCGCTCCTAAAGAATTTGCTTCAGAGCGCAGTATTGTGATCAACAAACCCCGGGCTGTAGTATTTGACTACATCAAGTATATCAAAAACCAGGACAACTATGGCAAATGGCAATTGATGGACCCGGGTATGAAAAAAACTTATGAAGGTACCGACGGCACTGTGGGCTTCAGGTATTCCTGGGATAGTAAAGAGCTGGATAAAGGCTCGCAGACCATTACTAAAATAGTAGAAGGAGAAAGACTGGAAACCAGCCTTGATTTTGGATTTGGCGATCCGGCTACTTCATTTATGACAACTGAAGATGCCGGTGCCGGGCAAACTAAAGTGACCTGGGGCATCAGTGGTAAGTCTCCTTATCCCTTTAACCTCATGGGCCTGTTTTATGACATGGGCAAAGACTTTGATACGGGTTTGAACAACCTGAAAAATGTGTTGGAAAAACAAGGGGGATAATTTGAGCTATATATAACAATTGAGCTATGATACAGGATGCAGAACAGTGGAAAGATGAGCTGGATGCGATCGCGGGCATTATCCGCAAAGCGCCGCTTGAAACGGCCATAAAATGGGGCGCTGAAGTCTTTACCTATGAAGGTAAAAATGTGGTCAGTTATGGTGGCTTCAAAAATTTCTTTTCCATATGGTTTTACAATGGCGTGTTCCTGGAAGATAAATACAACGTGCTGGTGACCGCGTCTGAGGGGAAAACAAAATCCTTAAGACAATGGCGTTTTAAGGCTATGGAAGAGATCGACGAAAAAAAGATCCTTGCCTATATCCTGGAAGCCATTGAAGTAGAAAAGAAAGGCCTGAAAATAGAGCCGGCTAAATTTAAAGCAATTGATACACCGGAGCAACTGGAGCAGGCATTTAAGGCCGATCTGTCTTTGAAAGCAGCCTTTGAACAACTGAGTCCCGGCAAGCAAAAAGAATACATGGTCTACATTAATGAAGCGAAACAGGAAGCAACGAAAATGAAGCGTATAGAGAAAATCCGGCCTATGATTATGGATGGTGTCGGGCTGAATGATAAATACAAATAAATATGGCGGCGAAGACAAAGACAAAATCAACGGATGAGCATGTACTTACTTTTATCAATGATTTTGCAGCGACAGAGCAGCAAAAAGAAGACAGTATAGCGTTGATCCGCCTGATGAAAGAAGTTACCGGTTTTGAACCCAGGATGTGGGGACCCACTATCGTTGGTTTTGGTAACTATCATTATAAGTATGCCAGCGGTCATGAAGGCGATGCGCCCCTGTTAGGCTTTTCGCCGAGAAAAACGGCTATTTCTTTATATGTATTTACCGGCCTGGAGGAACATAAACATCTGCTGGATAAATTAGGCAAATTCAAGATGGGCAAAGCCTGTATTTATGTGAAAAAGCTGAGCGAGATCAATACAGATGAATTGAAACAACTGATGGCGACATCCGTCAGATTCCTGAAAGAAAAATACCCGTCCTGATATGAATTTTGAATACCTGGAAACTGCCCGTTTAAAATTGAACCTGGTCACCCCGGCAGTTCTGCACGAAGTATTTCGTACCCTGAAAGAAGCAGATATAAAACAAATAATGGGCTTTGATGAAGCGGCTTATGCCCATCACCTGGACATGCACCAGAAAGGAATGGAAACGCACCGGCTCTCCTTATTGTATTTCTTATTAACAGATAAAGAAACGGGTCAACCTTTAGGTACCTGCGGTTTTCACACCTGGAATGCCACACATGGCCGTGCTGAGCTGTTTTACAGCCTGCTTGCCGATGAATACAAACAAAAGGGCCTGATGACTGAAGCGCTGGAGCGCGTGCTGGCTTATGGTTTTGAAACCATGCGGCTGCACCGGGTCGCGGCTTTGGTCTGGCGCGAGAATATACCCTCTCTTAAATTACTTGAAAAATTTGGCTTTACTTTCGAAGGAACGATGCGGGAAGATTATGTAGTGGACGGTAAAAATGAAGATTCCGAATGTTATTCGCTATTGTCTTGGGAGTGGAGGAATAAAATGCTATCTTCAGGATAAAAGCAAAACTCATGGATATCTTTAATGAAAATGCAGCGATCAACTGGGAAGAAATACCGGCAGAAAAAATAGAAGGTGAAACGGGGTATGTGATTACAAAAGTCAAGGAAATCGGTAACGTAACGATTCGGCATAATACTTATTCTGCCGACTTTAAAGCAGAGCACTGGTGCGAAAAGGGACACATTCTTTTAGTATTGAATGGGGTACTGATCATTGAATTCAAAGACGGTACAAGCGTTGATGTTACCAAAGGTAACAGCTATGTGCTGGGTGATAATGTACAGGCGCATAAAGCCATTACGCTTGCTGAAACCGAAGTGTTTATCGTAGACTAAGCACCGGTTCTCTTTTATTATCTAAAAAATCAAATAATGAATACAGTTGTATTGCAACAAAAATTTAAGGCACCGATCAAAGCCGTATGGGAAGCGATTACCTTACCGGAACTGATGCGGGAATGGTATTTTAATGTACATAATTTTGAACTAAAACCGGGTAATGTATTTACCTTTTACGGGGATGATAAGCACCAGACCTATTTACATGCCTGCGAAGTTTTACAGGTAGAGCCTTTAAAGCTTTTAGAACATACCTGGACGCACCCCGATCATTCAAAAGGGCACTCTGTATTGCGGTGGGAGCTTTCCGGTATCGACGAGGAGCATACCTTGCTTACCCTTACCCATAGCGGCCTCGAGAGCTTCTCGGATGCCGGCCCGGAATTTTCCCCGGAGAATTATGAATTCGGGTGGAAAGGTATTGTCAGCATTTCTTTACGTAACTTTTTACACGATATCGGTAAGCAGCATTTCGAAATAGACATCCAGGCGCCCCGGGAAAAAGTATGGCAAAAAATGTGGAGCAAAGAAGGCTATACCGCCTGGACCTCTGAATTTACAGAAGGCTCTTATTATGAAGGTGAACTTAAAGCCGGGGAAACGGTGTATTTATTATCGCCTGAAGGTAATGGGCTTTACAGCGATGTGATCTTTATGCAGGAAAATAAATTGATGATCCTGAGTCATATCGGCATTATTGTGAATGGCGAGGAGCAAGAGCTGGATGAGGAAACCGAACAGTGGACCGGCATTTTAGAAAGTTACCGCCTATCAGATAATGAAGACGGCTCTACCCATCTGAGTTTAGAACTGGATAATCAGAAAGCGTATTTCGAGAAGATGAATGAAAGCTTCCCACGTGCCTTTCGCAAGCTGAAAGAGATCTGCGAGCGATAACACTGTACAGCAACCATTTTACGATCACTCATCACTCACTTGATATTTCATCATTAACCATATAAACGATTAGAAAATGCCAAAGATTAATCCTTATTTAAATTTCGACGGTAAAGCCGAAGAAGCTTTTACCTTTTACAAATCAGTTTTCGGGGGCGAGTTCCAAGGCGAGGTGTACAAACTGGGCAATGCCCCGGGCGCAGAGCACCTTACGGAAGAAGAAAAAAACAGAATCATGCACATCGCATTGCCAATAGGTAAAAGTGATATCCTGATGGCTTCAGATATAGTTCCATCTGCTGGACACCAGCTGAATGTGGGCAATAATAATTACGTGTCTATTTTCCCGGAAACCCGTGAAGAAGCGGATCAACTGTTCAATGGTTTGTCTGCCGGCGGTACTATAGAAATGCCTATGGAAGACCAGTTCTGGGGCGATTATTTCGGCTCTTTCCAGGATAAATATGGGGTGTACTGGATGGTTAATTACAATGAGGGCTTTAATAAACAATGGTAAACATGGAGGCAATAACGATTAAGTCGAGCGTAAATGCAGGCCTGGATAAGGTTTGGGATTATTACAATAACCCGCAACATGTACAGCAATGGAACGCGGCCCATGAATCCTGGCATTGCCCTAAGGCGGAAAACGACCTACGGGAAGGCGGCCGTTTCAGCTATCGCATGGAAGCGCGCGATGGTAGTTTCGGTTTTGATTTTGGCGGGGTGTATGATGCCGTAAATCCTAAAGAATCCTTTAGCTATACTATGGACGATCAAAGAAAAGTGCATGTTTCTTTTGTCCCGGAAGGGGAAGGTAAGACAGGTATTGTCGTAGTATTTGACCCTGAAGGGCAAAACCCGGTAGAGATGCAGGAGCAGGGCTGGCAGGCCATCCTGGATAATTTTAAGCAGTACGTGGAAACGCATTGACAATAAAAAGAGTATCAAACGGATACTCTTTTTTGTTTACTCTTTCTTAAAAGCGTAGCGGACCATATGTAACCCTTTACCAGGGAAGATATATTGTCTTTGTGCCGTAATCCGGTTCTTTTTGGAGCAATCATAGGCAATATTCGTAAGGAACATTTCTTTGAGTGGTTGCTTAGCTGAGCTAGTTAAAGTTGCTGCGGTATTTTCAAAAAAACAGACTCCCCGGTCTGTACTTTTTAACTGGAAACCAAACGTTGTTCCGGTTTGGCCGTTTGGTCCGCGATAAGCATATTCAAGTGTTATTGCTTTATTAGCATAATATAATTTCAGGCTTGCTTCCGGCAAATAATTTGTGTCATCAGCCACGCGGTACCAGGTGCCGTTTAATAAGGAGTCATTAGTTATTTACCAATCTTCATAAATACGAAGGTCTGTATTGGCCTGTACTATCCAGGGTGCTGCAAGCTGCTTTAAATCATAAAGATCTTTTTGAAGGTTTTTTGAGCGCTCGTTTTGAAGATGAGCAGGAGCGGTATGAGGAAGAATGTAAGGTGGCGCATTTTACTCAACGAAATTTGAGCTAAAATACGGATTTATACAGTTTGCCGGTAAGCTATAGGGGAGGCTGGATATTATTTTTTTTGGGTTTTTTAACGCGCAAAAACGAAGCTGCAGGCAGTTTCGTTTATTGCTTTTGAACCCGTTCAGGTTTTAAAATGATTAATGTTGGCAACGGCCCCTGTTAAATTGCTGTTTCAGCTTTTCTTTAAGACTGTCATACTTTTCCTGGTCCATAGCGCGTATCTGGTCGGCTACCGCGAAAGGAGAGCGCTCGTTGATACCATATTCTGCTAAAGTGCTGCGCATTCTTTCCCTTCTTTGTGCAAATTTTTTGACCAGTAAGGCCCCGCCTACAACAGCCAGGATGCCTAATAACCCGCTGCCACGTTTTGATTGTTCCATTTTTATTAATTTATTGGTTTTATTAATGAAGACGAATGAACGCCTGTTTTACTTTAAATTTCAGGCTTCCCGGTCAAATTTCCGGTTGAAGCGCTCTTGCCACATCGCCTTGAACTGCTCTTTCTCTTCCGGGCTCAGGGGCTCTGCACCTTCCTGCCAGGGACCTTTGCGGCAGTGACGGGCACCGCCGGGCCTTCCTTTGCCCGGGAAACCGCCGAACAGTATTTTGCTGAGCACCAGTAACCCCATAGCCTGCCAGTAACTGATCGCGCTGATACCACTGACAGCGCCTACCAGCGTTGCATTCCACAGCCACATCACGATAGCCGTAAGCCCGAAAACCAGAATGATGGGGATAATAATGAAAAAGCCCTTCTTGCGTCTGAATCTGTTATTGTTGTTCATGATTTTATAGATTGATTTCTTGGTATAAATAAGCCAGTTTTTTCCTGAGGTGCTTTACCGCGTATTGCTTCCGGCTGATGATCGTTTTTATATTGTCGCCCAGTTCTTCCGCTATTTCCTGCAGGGTCCGGTCTTTGAGCTCATTTTCGATAAAGACATAGCTTTGTTTTTCCGGCATTTCCAGCAGGGCTTCATTGAAGCGCTTCCAGATCTCCTCCCGGTAATAAGTGAGTTCTGGATTATCCGAATTGTCCAGCAGCATCAGGTCTTTAAAACTGAAGTTCAATTCCCCGTCTTCGTCTTCGTAGAAAAAATCTTCCAGCCTTTCGGGCTTTTTCTTACGGTAGAGGTCGGTTATCTTATTGCTGGACACTTTATACAGCCAGCTGCCCAGGTTGAGGATATCGCCTATCTGGGTGATATTACTGAGTTGGTACCATACATCCTGCAATACGTCTTCCGCGTCTTCCCGGCTCCTTACCTTCGGCAGAATAAAAGACATAAGCCTGCTGCCGTACTTTTTTACGGTTTGGGTGATCAGGGAGGATTTGGATTCTTGCGCCATTTCTATAGTTGCTTCGGCATACATACTACTTAAGACGAAGCAGGGTTTATTTTACCTTAAAGTGGAAGAAAGTTTTTGAGAGGTAATAAACATTTACTTTATCCGTATAACAAATATAAAAAATGTTATGCTTTTTCCCGGGATATGTGCAGGTTCCCGAGCGTTTTTTGAGTAAAGTATATCTTAGTTGCGAAGTGGTTTAAAAGTATAAGGCTGACCTGCAGGTCAGCCTTATACTTTTGCTGGTATAGCAGTAACTGCTACCGGTTGAGCCTTATAGCGTATAGTGCTTGGTTAAAGGATCGGAATCATTTGCAATTTCCACACTTTTCTCGTCCACTATTTTGCCGTCTACTTCAACTTTATAGCTTACTGTAAATGGTGCGCCGCCAATATTGAAACTGGAAATACTTACACTGCCGGTATTGAATTTCTGTACAGAGGCTACTACAACATTTGATTTTCCCCCGTTTACGTAATCACTGGTTACGCTGACAATAGTACCTCTTTCAGTAGCGCCGTCTACAGTCCAGTCTACAGAGCTACCATCAAAAGTAGCGCCGCCTACGTTAAGTGAAAAGTCATCTCCTTCCGCTTTATTGAACGCGTTGGAGACTGAGAACGTGATCCTGGCGTTTTTGCCAGTAATAGTATCCACGGTTTTTTTACAGGAGGAGAATAATGTCGCTGATAATAACAGCATGGATATTCCTGCAACAGGAATAATTAATTTTCTACTTTTCATGAATATGCATTTAGTTTAAAAATGAGGTACAAATATAACCTCATTTCCGGGGAAATGAATTGCAGCGGGTAATGATAGCTTTTCTTTATGATATTATTGTTACTGGCAGCCTACTGTTTAATCCGGAATCTGCTTGTCCGGGTTTGAGGACACCTGGCTGATCGGGTCAGTGAGTAAAATACCACTTAAGTTAAAGTGGTCATTGTTTTACTTTCATTTAGAAAAAGCCTTTTTTAAAGATACTTTTAGCCGGTTAAAAGTTGAGGTTTTGATATGCGAAAACGATAGGTAAGTAATTGCTACACGCTCGGCTTCTCTCCGGGCTGCTTTACCAGAGGGTATCTTATGTGCATAGTTATTAGCGCTGTCTATTTCTTTTCCGTATTTACCTGCTAGAGAAACCGCCCACCACCAACTCGCGTTTCGCATTTTTTCTGCTCTCAGTAAGAGCCCATTAAAATGAGCGCTGCAGTCATCCTCCAGGTTTCCTTCCCATTCTATTACAGGGGTATTTTTAATAGTTTTCATTTGATTGATTTTTTAAGGTGTTATTAATCCAGTATCAGCTTATCCAGGTCCAGGAGCAGGTAATTGAAATTCTGGTTGATAGTACGGGTGGCCGATTGCATCTGGTTGAGCATGGCCGCCCGGCTATGGAGGTCGCTGGCCCTGTAGTAGCCGCCATCCCCAAAAAGAATGGAATGCCGGGCCGCGGCGGTATCATCATCGAAATGGAAGTGCAGCCAGCGTTCTTTCATGCCGCTGATGATGGAGGTATTTTCCTTGCTGGAAAAGTGAGGTTCTGTATACATATACCATACAAAGGGTGGAAAATTGGGGGAAACCAATTTTTCTTCCCACACATCTCTTAAAATATTACGTTTATGGATGAAGACCACTTTTTTCCCTTTTGGATTCATCGTGGCCAGCCCCAGCCCGGCCCCGGCAATACCGCCACCTATATTAATGGCATTCGACAGGCCCTGGCTGTTGACCAGGCTACCAGCTACTGAAGTGGCCGCCCCGGTAATAATAGAATACAGGATCAGTTTATCATTCCTGGAATCATTGATGTTTTCCACATAAGCGGCCATCTGGCTTACGCGTTCGCCTTCGCAGTCATACTCCGCGGCTACGGCGTCGAGTTCGGTAAGCGCGATCGTGATCTTACTATTGATCGTATTCTTTAATTGCAGCACCTTTACTTTTGCGGCAAGGCTGGTATCTTTTTTGAGTTGTAAAATCCGCTCTACTTCATCCAGGGTGCCCAGGGCGTTGAGGATGAGGATACTTTGATCCGTAAATTGTTTATGCAGGTGGCTGTTGGCCTGCAGGATGGAATCCGAGTTGTAAGAGGGCGTTTTACTGCTGTAATTATAGCGTTTCGAGGCTTTACAGTAGCTATCTTTCAGGATTAAGATATTATGCTGGATGCTTTGTTTCTTTTTAGAAACGCAGGCAGGTAGTAAAAGCGCGAATAGGATAAAATACCGGATGTTCATAAAAATGAATATGGATAAAATGGGGCTGATTAAGCAAGTATGAAATTAAGCTAAAAAGTGATGGAAATTTTGCGCTGAAAAATTTGTTTTTAAATAAAAGCTATATTACCTTTGCAGTCCCTTCGACAAAAAGAAGATGCCCAGATGGCGGAATTGGTAGACGCGCTAGACTCAAAATCTGGTTTTCGCAAGGGAGTGCAGGTTCGATTCCTGTTCTGGGCACACCAAAAGCTTTGTAAGTCATTGATTTACAAAGCTTTTTTATTTTGTGCTGGTCAAAAATTTGTCACTTTTTTACGCTTTCTAGGATCAAATGCAAAACTTGTTGAGCTCAAAAAATATAGCTCTTTGCTTAAAGCAAAAAAGGCAACAGGCTATGCGTTCAGGTGCTGCAACCTGAAGCATATTATTGATGTAGCGAACAGCTGGAATATAAAAAATGGAGCAGCTAGAACTTTTGAAGAAGGCCGGATAACAACATTGATAAAGATGTCCGCCAAAGAAAGGATTAAGCAGCCCTGAACTGGGAGGGAGAAAGGTGCAAATGTTTTTTAAAAAAGGCACTGAAATGTGCGGCTTCTTCAAACCCCAGGCTATAAGCAATCTCTGAGATAGCCCAGCTGCTATGTTTCAGCATAATTTTTGCCTCACGGATTATCCTTTCGGCAATAATCTCGGAAGTGGTCTTATTGGTCGTTTCCTTTACAGATTTATTAAGATGATTAACATGTACAGCCATTTGCCCGGCGAATGCCGAGGCGCTTCGTAATGGAATGCCATCAATGGTATTGCTTACCGGAAACTGGCGCTCAAGTAATTCCATAAATAATTGCGTGATCCGGCTTTTTGCATCAGTCTTTGCTATTGAGATGCTTGTTGCAGGGCGCATTTTAAGTGCGGTATGGATCATTTGAAAAACCAGGTTACGCAACACATCATCCTTGTACTCAAAGTTTGATTGCTGCTCTTCCATAAGTTGAGCGCATATTCCCTTAAGCTTTAGCGTTTCTTCTTCATCCAATTCGTAAACCGGGTATCCCCCGGGTTGAAAAAAGGGATATTTTTTTATGTCCCCGAAACCTTCAAAAAATGCTTCGGTAAAAATACAGCTAAACCCTTCCTGGTTGGTATCTAATGGTTCCCAGTTATAGGGGATGAATGGGTTGGCAAACAAAAGCCCGTTTTCTACGATCTCAAAACTTTTATCAGCATAGTGGATTTTACTTTTCCCCGAGACCACGCATATCTTGAAATAATCCTTTTTGCCATAAGCTACGGCCTCCTGTTGCCCGGGAGATAAATTTTCTATGCGAAATACGTTAAAATGGCCAACTTCCCTGTTAAGATCCTGAGTTTTGAGAAAAGGACGTTTGGCATAATACTCTTCAACAGTTTCTGTTTTTATCATTTTATCGCTCTTCTTGTCCGGAGTAAAAAAACTACTTCTGGAAGTAAAATTAGCTAAAATAAAATTTATAATCATAATGAACCAAGGGTAAACAATTATGGATAAGCCGGAATCCCGGTACAGGATTCCGGCATTAAATGATTAACTACTCGCTAATCTTTAACAAAGTCACTCAAAGGTGCTTCGATAGCTTCCAGGGCGACTAATGGGTTCCAGAAGTCAACATATCTTATAATTTTTCCAGCCTCGTCGGTTGTTACCACTGAAATATATTTTTGAATATAAGGCTTGCCGGTAGCAATTGCGTACCCGTCGCTGGTGAATTCGGCAATAACTAATGTAGGATCCTCTGTAGCGTGAAAATGCAGGTTATGAAAATCTACTTTAAAATGTTTGGGAAAGTTACTCATATATGCAAATAGTTCACTTTTTCCACTAACAAGTTTCGGAAAATCCTTTGGTCCATAAGGAAATTCCAATATACCGTCTTCCTTAAACAGGTCAACCCATTCTTCAATTCTGCCGGAAGCTAAAAACGATAAATGGTTTTTAAATGTCGATTGTGCAGCGTTCCTGATTTGTTCTGGAGTGTTCATAATACTTAATTTTTAATGGTTAATTGTTAATTGTTATTATTTGATTAGCCTGATCAGTTGCTAAATTTGATAATTCAAAATTAGTACAGGCAACTGCTCCGCTGTTTTTAAAAATCAAACGATAACTTATATAAATCAATCAAAAACGGTATGCACTGCAGCCCAGTGCTATATTTTTTACAGCATCAGCGTATGATACCTTATTTGATGGATGGTTTAGCCGTAGCAAAGGCACTAATTATGACGACGATTTTTCAATAGCATATTAAATTTATACTGAGCTTTTTATTAGATAAAATTGCTGATCGAAAAGCGCTTTGCTATAACGGCGGAATGTGATAATTTCAATTTTAAATATTAACCGGATATCCCGGAATCTCTATAAGCCATTATTTGCTCAAAATAAATAACGCTGAACATGATCGCAGTCCAAGTAACCTACAAAGTCAATGAGACTTATGTAACCGCCAATAAAGAACGGATACAGCACTTCCTCGAGGATTTCGCGCAGCTGGATAGCACACAATTCAGCTACACGGTTTTCCAGGGTGCAGAGCACAATACCTTTGTCCATATTTCGCAATACAAAAACAAAGAGACCCAGCTGGCTTTATTAAATACACCCAGCTTCCTACATTTCCAGGAGCAAAGAGATAAAAACTTAATTGCTGAACCGGTGATCGAAGTTTTAAACTACATCGGGAGTTCCAGGGATGTATTCGAAATATAAGCGGCATCGAATGGCAACTTTATAGCTTTATCTGGAAATTTTTTTACGGAGTAATTTCTTCTTCTGTAATTTGTCCAGCAGCCACATGATGGTCCAGTATACGGGTACAAAAAACGGGTACAGGATCATGATTAAAAACACGTAACCATGACGCCTGCCGGCATCTTCGCCTATTAAATAGTCGATCAGCATGAAATAAGCTATATAGCTCAGTAAAATCAAAAAAGGAACAAGCCAGCTGCCCACAATAACTACAAAAGAATATTTCTTATGGATATGGCGTCTCCTGTAGCGCAACACCAACCACAAATGCAAAACAAATAAAAGCACACCGGAAATGATGCTTAGCCAGAACGGTTGCAGGTTAATCAGGGCTTTCGTAAGCCCGCTCATTTCTGGGGTAAAAGAGAATTCAAGGTATTCGGCAGGTAGCTGGGTAAACATCCAGGTATTCTTCGCTAGAATCGTTTGTTCAAGGGGCGCTCCGATATTTGTGGTTATTGGTCTTACAGTACCTGCCTGCTCTACAGTCACTGTCAATTTTCCAAAAGATTTCCAGAATTTGGCTGGGCTTAAAGAGTATCGGAAGCTATAGGTTTTCACCCAGCCGGAAACATCGGTCCAGACATTAGCGGTATAAGTTACGCGCACCTTATGAATCCCTTTACCGAGTTCTGTTTCAAAATATTTAAGGTCATTTATAGGGTAAGTAAAACCTGAATTTTCATCCCATTGAATGGTGACTCTATCCCTGGCATCAGCTTGATTGCCGGCATCTTTCCACCTGCTGAAGCCTGAAAAAGGGGAAAGGGCAAAATGAGTATATTGCTCCGGGATGTTTTGGATAGCTACGCTTTGATTATCTACCCGGACCTGGAAACTATCTTTATAGTCCTGTGCGTAAAACAATAAAGGAATTTGCCGGCCGGATACATCACTTTGCAAGGTATATTCGACGGTAAACGCTGCAGTTCTATAATCCGCATCAATTTTAATGTGGATGAATTCGGACAGGATATTAATGTCTTTACTGCTAAATGCGGTACTGGTTGCGGTACCTTCCCAGATAGGTGAGGACATATTGGCCCGCGTAATTTGTGCCCAAAGCAGCGTAAAAACTAAAAGTGCGCTTTTAAATTTCATTCCATGTTTTTCTGCGTAAAGAAATACCTAACTCGTAAATATACAGCATCTGCTTGCATCAATGTTATATCTAAAGGTTATTTTAGTTTGTGCTCTTTCTTATCTAAGGCTGATACGGGTATTGGCCGTGAAAAGTATTGGTTGATAGCGGCTGGACTAGCGGGTTGATTGAAGTAAATAAAAAAAGGTAGCAAATTAAATCTGCTACCTTCCTGTTTTAGAGCGGCTATCTTTTAGTTTTTAGTTACTTTCTGAACGCTTGCCTTCTTCTGGTCGATTAAGATCGTTAGCAGGTAATTACCTGGTGCCAATTGTCCTAACTGTTCCATTTTTACCTGTTGTTTACCTTGGGTAAGTGCCTGGTTAGTGTGCGCTACGGTACGACCGCTGATATCGGTAAGCAGCAGTTCTACAATGCTGTTTTCCTTCAGTTCAACGCTAAGGTTAAGCTGGTCCTGGAATGGATTGGGATAACTGCTGATAGAGGCATTGCCCGTTGCTACTTCTTCTACAGGTAAGCCGCGGAAGAGCGGGTCTCCCCAGTCGTGGAAGGCATGATGCAATTGGTACCTTCCTGTTACCGGGTTCATATCGAAATAGGTCGTGTAAGAGAATGGAGCCGGGGACTTCGCATCTGTCCTTGTCATTGCGATCCCGCAAAAGAAAGGATTAGCTATAGATGGCGTTTGCGCATTAGGTAAATCCAGGTAGTCCGCAGGACTGGCCAAATTACCAAAAGGGTCCAGCTTCAATCCTATGTAACGGTTAAAGCCGGTGCCATCGGTGGCGTACCAGGTGACCATAATGTCATTGGGTACCCCGAATGCATAAGACATGAATTCGTAATTCAATGCAGGGCTGAACATTTTGTATTGCCCTGTAATGGGAGCGTTGCCCGGCATGCCTGCGGTAACGACTGAAGTTTGAGGGACCCCGCCTGCTACAGCCGGGTCACGGTAACGGACAAATACATCATTATTGTCGGTGTAAGTATAAGCCCATCTGCTACCATTAATGGAAAAGCCCGGACAGTCCATGTTGATCCTGGATATATACATACCACCTATGAAATCATTATCATTAATAGCAGGTGTATAAAATCCCGGCGCGCTATGAAGCATCTGGAAATTAAGGGCAGACTCGGTAATAAAGTTATCGTCTGCGTAGGTAAGGTGCAGTTCTTTATAATTACTGCCTCCCGTTATATCTACGTGCTCCAGGGAAAGATCCATGTCTTTTTTGTCCGCAGTGCCATTGAATGTACTGGTTAGGCTCCAGTTATTGTTATCGTACACCTGGGCCTGTATGGCATTTACGGAAGGATCGGTATTGATCCAGGAGACAGCACCCGACCACAGGGAGTGGAAGTCCATCCTGATGCGCCCATAGCTGGGGGAGTTGGCAAGTAAGGTATTACTGATCAAAAAGACATTTCCCGCTGCATCAATCCCGTGTTCATCCCGGAAATATCCGACGCCCGTTTTGTAGTAAGCTACGATGATGCTGGTTTGGTTGGTGGACATATTACGGAGGCTACCCACTTCTAATCCCTGTACATCAGAATAAAGAATAGAGCCGTTCCACAATATTGTGGTAGGGTCATTGGCTTGGGTAATGAGGACGGTAACCTCGCTGAGCGCTCCGGGCTCCGGGTCGGTCCATGCCGCAACATATAGATCTGCTGCACTGAGGCCAAGAACAGGGAAATAAGCCGAGCTCGCACGCATAGAATGGCAGGAAGTAGTTTGCGGGAATTTCATATTGGGGTCCCCATAGACCAGTTCATAAGCGGACGGTGGCTGGAATACCTGGGCCTGAACGGCGGGGATAGCCGTTACTAATAGCAGGGCAGGAAGGGACTTTTTCATTAAAAAATTTAGCATAGTCGGATTGTGTTGTAACGTGATAAATTTAATTGTGAAATGATAAAAAATCTTCTGTTTAAAGAGGTTTATTGCTTCGTTATTTTCTGAGCAGCTATTTTTTTCTGGTTCATCAAAACTGTCAATACATAATTACCGGAAGCTAAATTGTCCAGTTGGCCCATATTGACCTGTTGGCTGCCTTTATACACTATATGATTGCTTTGTGCCACTGTGCGACCGTTAATATCGGTAAGTAAAAGCTCAACAATGCCGTTCTCTGCTGCCGTTACCGAAACGCTAAACTGGTTATTGAACGGGTTGGGATAGGTATTGATGCTGTTGTTTACGTTTTGATCCGGTGTTTCGGCTTCCGGTGGAAGGCCACGGAATGAAGGATCGCTCCAGGTATGGAAGGCGTGGTGTAATTGAGCTGCTCCGGTTGCCGGATCTCTGTCGAAATAGGTGGCGTAAGAAAAGGAAGACCGGGCTTTTACATCTGTTTTGTTCAACGCGATGCCGGAGTATAGCGGATTAGGAGTAGTAGGCGTTTGTGCATTAGGTAAATCCAGGTAGTCTCCTAAGCTGGTGACAAAGGTGCCTGTAGGGTCCATCTTCAAAGCGATATATTTGTTAAAGCCTACGCCATCTGTTGCATACCAGGCAACCATAAGGTCACTAGCGGTGCCGAATGAAGTAGAGCTATAGTCATAATTAATTGCCGGGCTAAACATTTTGTAGAATCCGGCAATAGGGACATTGCCCAGCATACCATTAGTGGTCGCTACACTTTGTGCAAAAGGAGCAATGGCAGGGTCTTTAAACCTTACATTGATGTTCATTAAGTCACTATAGGTATATGCCCACCTGCTGCTCAGGTTGGAAAAGCCCGGGCAGTCCAGAGTAATTCTGGAAATAGGATTGGGTCCCACACTTACATTGTCATTTAAGGAAGGCGTATAGGTGCCCGGGGCGGTAAACAGGGTATTAAAGTTTAGGAAAGATTCCGTCACAAATCCGTTACCGGCATAGACAAAGTGAAGTTCTTTAGTGCTACCGGTACCGGTTTCCACTACCTCAAGCGCGATATCCAGGTCGGTTTTATTAGCGGTTCCGTTAAGGGTACTGATAGCGCTCCAGTTGTTATTGTCATATACCATGGTCCTGATCCTGTTTATACTGGGATCGATCCAGGCTACAGCCCCGGACCATAGGGAGTGGAAGTCCATTTGAATACGACCATAAGTAGGTGAAGAGGATAGGGGTATTTGCCCGATAAGTAACGGAGGGCCACTGCTTACCAGCTGGTATTCATCCAGGAAGTGTCCTACCCCGGTTTTATAATAAGCTACAAGGATGGTCGTTTCATTAAACGAAGGATTACGCCTGCTGCCTACCTCCAGATCCTGTACATCGGTATAGGTAATGGAATTCGTCCATATAGGACTGGGGACACCGTAAGGGGTGAGAATTACCGTCACCTCGCTCAGCCTGCCGGGTTCTGGATCGTTCCATCCGGCGACATAGAGATCCACACTACCTAAGCCAAGCGAAGGGATATAGGATGAACTTGCAGCATGAGCATGATTAGAGGTGGTTTGGGGAAATTTCATGCCGGGATGTCCAAATGTAAATTCTGTAGCATTAGGTGGCTGGAAGACCTGAGCCTGAACTGAGGGAGCGGCCGTCGCTAATAAAAGGACGGGAAGGGACTTTTTCATTAAAAAATTTAGCATAGTCGGATTGTGTTTTAACGTGATAAATTTAAATGTGAAATGATAAAAAAATATGTTTTGTTGTAAGTTGATTGTTGCTGGGAAAGACGCAAAGAGTAGGCAACCCGGCCAGTTAATTTGTATGCCGGGTCACCCAAAAGATAAGTCAATCTTATGATAAGCCAGGTGAAAATTATTGTTTCGTTACTTTCTGAACCCCGGCCTTTTTCTGGTTAATTAAAACCGTTAATAAATAATTGCCCGGGGCAATGCCGTCCAGCTTATCGATGTTAAGCTGGTGCGTTCCTTTAAATAAGGCATTATTTGTATGTGCCACGGTCCGTCCGCTGATGTCCGTCAGCAAAAGTTCTACCACACTGTTTTCTGTTGTAGTTACCGAAATATTCAACTGATCGTTAAATGGATTAGGGTAGGTGCTGATACGGTTGTCTGTAGCCAGGTCCGCTTCTTCGTTTTCAGATGGCAGTTCCCGGAATAAAGGATTTGTCCAGGGGTGAAAGGCATGGTGCAGCTGGTTAAGCCCTGTTACGGGATCTACATTGTAATAGGTCGCATATGAGTAAGAAGAAGGTGTTTTGGCATCTGTTTTATTTAAAGAGATATTACTGGTGAAGGGTGTCGGTGAAAAAGGCATTTGTGCAGCAGGTAAATCCAGGTAGTCAAATGCGCTGGTGTAAAAACTACCGGTAGGGTCCATTCTCAGGGCGATATAATTGTTAAAGCCAGTGCCATCAGTAGCATACCAGCCTATCATGATATCATTCGTGGTGCTGCCTGCTGGTACATGCTCATAGTTAAGCGTCGGGCTAAACATTTTATAAGATCCGGCAATGCCCACATTACCCAATGCACCGGTGGTAACTGATGTGGTCTGTGTTGCGCCGCCGGAAACTGCAGGGTCGCGGAAGCGGACTGTAATGTCTGATAATTCGCTATAGGTATAAGCCCACCTGCTACCATTTACAGAAAAACCGGGGCAGTCCAGTGTCAGCCTTGATTGTATTGATGCGCCTGTAAATACGTCATTGATATTAGGCCACATGGTAGCCGGCGAGGAAGTGAGGGTGTTGAAATCAAGCGAAGATTCGGTGATGGATACGCCGTCTGAATAAACCAGGTGTACTTCTTGAATGCTATTGCCTGTTAATGTGCTATAGGACTCAAGGGCGATGTCCATATCTATTTGATTGGGAGTGCCGTTAACTATAGTGGGAGAGCTCCACACATTATTATCATAAACCATCGTTTGGATAGCATTGATACTTGGATCGATCCAGGCTATAGCTCCCGTCCAAAGCGCATGAAAGTCCATACGGATGCGACCATAAATTGTGGTGTTGGACAGTTGTGTATGGTTGATAAGGCCTGTGGCGCCGCCCGGCCCAAGTTTATATTCATCCAGGAAGTGTCCTATCCCTGTTTGGTAATAAGCGACCAATACAGTCGTTTCATTGGCCCCGGGCTCCCGTCTGCTGCCTACTTCAAGGTCCTGCACGTCCTTATAAATAATGGAGCTTTGCCAGACTGGGCTTATACCACCAGAATTGGTAAGCATGATGGTTACCTCGCTTAATGCGCCGGGGTCAGGGTCATTCCATGCGGCCACATACAAGTCTACAACACCCAGGCCAAGAGAAGGCAGGTAAGAGGCATTTCCTGCCATTGCATGATTAGAGGTCCTTTGCGGAGATTTTATGTTGGGGTCTCCGTAAGTAATACCAGGCAAAGCGGGCGGTTGAAAGGTCTGTGCGGTAGTCGTAGCGGCAGCAGTTGCCAGTAAAAAAGCGGTGAATGCTTTTTTAGTAAAGCAGTGTAACATAGTCTAATTAGTTTTTAGTGTGAAAAGTATAAATGAAGATAAAAAATATAAATTACATTAAGAAGTAAATAAAGGATTTGTTTTTAAAGGTTGTAGGCCGGAGCGGTATTTCTTACAATTATCAGACATTGTAGTTGAGGAGCAATGTCGGGTGATCATCGTTTATCGTTTTCAACTTACTTTTTTATTTCAGACCAGGTGTAGCGTACTGGTTAATCTCTTATGAAAATTACCGGGTTTTTATACGATTTTACGCGCTTTTAAATAGTCTTTCCCAACCTTTTAACCTTTAATCTCATCTCATAAATATTAACAAATAATAGTGGATAGAATATGATACAATACAATCAACATATTTTTATTTTTTTCTCTTTGCTAGTTGTCATATACTTATACTTTTCACCATTTTGTGAATAAAAATCATAAATTTTAGACGAAAAATTTTAACTTTTCGTTTTATGTGTATATCTTGGCAGCGCATTCAGATCATTTTTTAAATAGTACCGGTATCTACCGGTTCGAAGTGGTATAAGACGTAGGGTGTATGTAGTGGGTGTGTAAATTAGAAATTTTGATCAGATGCCTGGAATAAAAGCTTATTAATCCGGAAATACCCGATGTATTGAAGACCTTAACGTACTCACTCTTTTTACTGGTATCGGCCTGCTTGGCCGCAACGATAGCTTATGGGACCGATTCCCTTAAGCTGTTGGTAGATTTACCGGCTTCCGGGGAACAAGACCAGTTGGTACAGGATTTCTATTATACCCTTGAGGAAGATAAAAAAGTAACAGTTCGCATCAACTGGTGGCATATTGGCCGGGGCGGGGATAGTACAGAAGTCATCAGCGCCCGTAGCCATGAGCTAAAATTACCTGCAGCTAAGCATACTTTCCGGCTTCAATACAAAAAAGACTGTAGCGAATATACCTTTCACCCGCTTTTTGCCGCTGCTATCCGTCAGACAGATGGTCTTTTACCCGTAGGCAGGTATTATGGTGAGGCCACCATCCTTGCAGGCAAGGATACCTTATCTAATCAGCAATTCACAAAACAGGTAGATACCGCGATCGCTGCGGGCAGCGCTTTCAAAGAAAGCATCTTAAACTTATTGCAGCAATCCGCTACCGGCAAGAAGCTGCTGAATGACAAATCACTATCAGCACTGAACCAAAGCTATAAGGACAAAGCGGGGAACCTGCTCCGTCGCTCCGGCCGCAAACTGGATAAATACCTGGGTAGCCGCAATCTTAATTATCAAAAATCCAGTTCCGGGAACACGGAAATCATTAAATTTTATAGTGATACCCTTTTCATGGGTAGTATCGAACTTCCAACGGAGCAATCATTCTCCATCAATCACCAAAAGGAAAAACAAAAATTGCGCGCCTTCGCTTCCGACCTGACCAATACCGGGCTGGAAACTATGGAGAGCCTGAACAGCCAGTTCCGCAAGATAGGGGAAAGGCAGAAAGAAGCGCAGGAAATGACCGGGAACCTATTCCTTGGAGGGAATATGAGCAATGGGCAGGAACCCAATGCCCTGCAGGATAACAATTACTACGAAGCGGGCGGGGATATCAACCTGCCGGTCATGGGCATACCGGTACAGCTTAGCGGGTTTTATACCTCCCAGGACCGTGGCCGCCAGGCCAAAGCCAGCTATTTCAGAATAAGCTATGATGCCGCCAAAGCGAAAGAACAACTCACCGAGCTGATAACTGCCTTCTCCGGGCAGTATGACAATGTCAAGGCTAAAGGTACTTCTTATGGTATGATCTACCAGCAGTACATCCAATCTTTAAAAACAGAACAGGGCGGTTTACTGCAACAAATGAAAGGTCAGGTAAGCGGCCTCGGCAATACAGATATAGCCTCCATTTCAGAAGATAAACTAAAACAATTACTGGCAGACCAGTTGCAGGCAATAGAAACAAAAGCCAGGGCAAAAGCAGACAGTAGCGGGGATCTTTCCGGGGCCAAAGCCTATGCAGATAGTCTCAAAATAGAGGCAACAGCGAAGTATGAGCAGGTGATGCGGCAATATGAAAAAGCGAAAGCTTACCAGGAGCAGATCGAACATTACAGCAAGCTATTGGACCAGTACAGCAAAATGGTACACTATGATTCTTTGATGGCCTACAGTAAAGTAAAAGACCTTAAAGATATTGAATCCATGTCCACCAAAGACATGGCCCGTAAAGCAGGTGCGATACTGCCTGAGGGGAAAACAAAGTCCTTTCTGACGGGTTTGACGAACCTGGATATAGGTATGCTGACCAATTATGTATCAGACTATACGCAATCCGGTCAGATGATGAAAGGCATAGACCTGGGCTACGATATCGGTATAGCGCAAATAGGCGCCAGCTATGGTAATACGGAATACATAGGCCGTTCGGGCGACATAGAAAAATACAAAGTACTGGGGCTAAGAAGCATGTTTAAGCCTGTAGCGAAACAAAACCTGGGCCTGATTTATTACAACTATTCACCGGCAAGCAACCTGTTTAAAGACACCGCTTTCTTCCGCCCGGAGTTTTTCAGCGTTTCCAACTTCAGTAAACCTACCCATATCCTGTCCCTGACCTATAATGGTGAATTGGGTAAATCTATCCGCACTGTAGGTGAATACGCCTTTTCCAACCAGAAATATGAACAGGCGGAACAAATTACAGGTCTGGGTATAGGACAACGGTCCGCCTATAACTTCGCGATAGAAGCTGCCGTACCGAAAACTAATGTGAACATCAACGCGGCCTACGAATACGTGGGCAAAGCCTTTGAGAACAATACCATGCCGGTACTGATGGCCGGAACGCAGCGAGCGAAGATCGGTGGCGATGGTATCTTCTTCAACTCATTTTTAAAGCTTGCGGTAGAATACAGCTACCTGCTGCAAAGTAACTTTACCAATACCGGAAGGAATAACAAATGGGGTTTTACTATCGCTACCCAATCCAAAAGATATCCATCTGTGTCCCTTTCCTACAAACCATTTGCGACCTTCAGGACCTTTGATGATACCCTGCAGATCCAGCAAAAACCTGTTTTAGGTGAAGTGTGGACAGGGAAACTTAATTACCAAATAAAGCGTAAAACATACAGCCTGAGGTTCACCCTGGTGGCTAATAAGAACAACAGTATCCTGGATACGCTTAAGTACGGCAGTATGATGGTACAGTTCAATACTATATACACTACGGCCAAAACCAACCTCAGCGCCAATATCGCCTATTCGTCCATTAATACCGGTATCCAGGATGCCGTATTACCTGCTTTTAATAACAGCATAAATGTTGGGCTTGGCGGGGGAAGAAACCTTAAGACGATAAGTCTTAACGGAACTGTTGATATGGGCTTTAATGAATCCGGGATATGTAAATATGGGCTGGGATTGAATGCGATGTACCGCTTACCACAAGTCCCGGTAAGTATAAGAGCCAATTGCCGCTTAATGCAATTTAAACTGAATCCTGCTGATCCCTGGAATAACCTGGTGTTTGCCGGGCTTACGCTGAACTGGCAGTTAAAAATGAAACTATCTAATTAAAAAATTAAAGACATGAATAAAGTAGTAAACCTGAGATTCCTGTTGTCCTTTATACTGCTGCAACTATTTTCTGTTGCGGTTTACAGCCAGCCGGCAGACTTTTCAGTAAGCCTGGCAACCATAGATGCGGGTATGCTCAATAAGAAGAGCCTGTTTGATTTCCAGGTGACTTCTGCATCCAATACACCCAAAAATGTATTGCTGAAAGGAACGGTAAAATACCGGAACCAGCCATACAAAATATCCTATAGTTTAAAGTTCCTGGCCCAGCCCGGTGTGAACAATATCGCCGAGCATGCGCATCGTGCTGTTTTTGAATATTCTTCTACTTCCGTGAAGGAACTATTTGAATTGTTTGACAGGCTGCCGGAAGGGACGCTTCAGTACTGTGTTACATTGCATAGCGCGGATGGAGAGAGCACAATTGCCGGGGTTGAAGATTGTACGTTTGGGAAGAAGGAAGAGCTTTTCCTGATCAACCTGGTCGATCCTGAAAATAAGGCTGAGCTCTATGAACTGAATCCTATGCTGAGCTGGGTGGCGAATTATCCGTTTGCATCCAGCCTGGCCTATAAAATCAAAGTCGTAGAGATGAAGAAGGACCAGAATGCAATTAACGCTATCAAACGTAACAACCCGGTTTACGAGGAGAAAGGTTTGATGCAGATGAGCGTTAACTACCCGATCTATGCCAAGCCATTGCAAGTAGGCAGTACTTATGCCTGGACCGTGGATGCTTACTACAAAGACATATTGCTGGGCGGTGCGGAACCCTGGCAGTTTACCATCATCGAGGACAGTATTTTGACCGGGGTGCCCAAAGATCCTCCTTACATTGATATCACTAAAGAATCCGGTGCGATTAACCTATATGCTCCCGGGCTGATTAAACTGAAATATGTATTGAAAGACATTAATACCGATGTCCTGACTTTACAATTATTGGATAAGGATAATAAAGAAATGACCTTACCTAAGTCCATCTTAAAGCAGTCCGCTGTTTACGGTGAGAACCGTTATATACTGGACCTGAAAGAGGAAATTAAACTGAAACACCTGGGTACTTATACTTTTATCATTACAAACAGCATTGGCGCACAATATCGTTTGGTATTTAAATATGCCAACCCGGATCTGATCAAATAGCATTTAAAATTTAGCATGAAAAAAATCATTATTACCGCAACCATTATCTCTTGTGTGCTCTCTGCAGCATTATACGGTTTTATGGTGTATCAAAATAAGAAAATCGCAGTGGTTGATGCCATAAAGCTCTATAATGAGTTCAGCATGAAAAAAGAACTGGAGGGGCATAACAGGGGCCGGCTGCAAAACTTAGGGACTACAGTAGACAGCCTGAATCGTTTACTGAAAGCCAAGGGAGAAGATAAAAGCACGCCCAATGAAGAACTGCAGGAACTCTATACTTATTATATGCGGGCACAACAGCAGCTTGAAGGTGCGGCAGGAGAGATCAATGCGGAAATTAATGAACAGGTGTGGATTCGCTTAAACCCTTTGATTGATGCCTATGGCAAGGATCATAACCTTAGGTTGATCATAGGCGCCAATGGAATGGGAACGGTATTGTACAATGATGATTATTATGATCATACTGATGCGATCATTGATTATGTAAACAAAAAGTATGAGAAAGGGAATTAGTATTGCCGCCTTATTGTTCCTCGGTTGTACTGCCTGCAAGCAACAGGAGTTCACTATTGATGAACTGGTGAAATTTTCAGAAGACGAGAAAAACGGCATGCGGAAATCAATTACGCTTGCCGGGGTGGATTATGTAACCCAGTATCGTCCCGCCGCTTTAATCATTAGTGCAGAAGGAGGAGCTGATTCGATAGATGCGAAAAGGTTGCAACTCTTAAACGAGATGTATTGGTTTAACATTGATATTAGTATTGATGGATTTAACCAGTCGCCCATGCGTTATATGCTCACGAGTCTTGAAGAATATAATGCCCGGCTGGATTATTTTTTGAACAATGCTCAGCGCGATATCTGGATATTGAATAATAACGATACCATTTATCCCACCAGTTATTGGTTTGAAAATAACCATAATCTTATTCCCAAAGAAACAATCGTGTTAGGCTTTGACAAAAGCAGGTTGAAGGAGGACGCGATTACCTTATCATTTAATGACCGGGTTTTCAAAACAGGTATTGTGAAGTTTGGATTTTCAAAAGAAAAATTGGACAAAAAAATTGTATTGAAGCAGAGATAAACTACTATAATTATGTTTAACAAGCACTTTATTAAGACTACTGCAAGAATTACCTTGTGTACGATGTTAGTTCAACTGGTTTTCCCATTAGTGTCTAATGCCCTTACCTCGGGCCCCACACAGCCGGAAGTCAGGAGTTTTGAACCGGTGGGCACTACCGATATGGTAGACCTGTTTACCGGTGACTTCGTCTATAATATTCCATTATTGGATGTAGAAGGCTACCCGGTTAATATCTCTTACCATAGCGGGGGTGATATGGACCAGGAGGCCAGCTGGGTAGGATATGGCTGGAACATTAACCCGGGGGTGATTAACCGGAGTGTACGTGGTTTGCCGGACGATTTTAATGGTGAAAATGTAAGCAAAACGCTTAATATTAAGGATGAGCGCAACATTAAAGTTGGTTCGGATATCTCTGCGGAAATACTGGGGGTGGGTGACCCGCATATTGCATTAAACGCCTCTCTAGGTGGGTGTTTGAATTTCAGTAATTATCGTGGCGTTAGTGCGGATATTAACTTGTCCCTTCAGGCAAGTGTCAATATTATTCCTAAAGCAAGTGCCGGTGTTACTTTTGGCGCCGGTTCTCAGTCTGGAGCCGATGTTAACTATAATTTAGGTTTAAGCTTTAATACCTCGCAAATTGTCGGGGCGGATGTGGCCGGTGGTTTCGGGATTACATTCGGACATGGCTATAATACCCGTTCCGGTGTAAAAGATCAATCATTAAGTATTTCTACCAATGCAAGTGTAGGAGGTAAAAACTTTAATGGCCCGAGCTTTTCAAAAGTAGTGCCAATCGGTATCAAGAATGTCGTACCGGTAGTGACCAATAGTTCTTCTATGAAATCTTTCCGCGGTCAAATCAAGGTCGGTGGCGAGTTATGGGGAATTTATCCGCACTTTGGCATTTTCGGCCAGGTGAGTAAACTGAAATATGATTCAGATGGAAGTAAAAAAGGGTATGGATATTTCTATTCCCAGAATGCTACTGTAAATGATATGCAGGATTTTACGCGCGACAGAGATGGTATGTTTAATGAAACTATGGATTTCCTGCCTTTAGGAAATATGACCTATGACGTCTATAGTGTTGCCGGACAAGGTACTGGTGGTTCTTTCCGCCCTTTCAGAAACGACTATGGAACAGTTTATGATCCTGTTCTTTCTTCCAAAAGCAGCAACTTTGAACTAAACATAGAAGCAGGTTGGGGCGGCTATTTTGAAATCGGTGGAGATGGAACGCATAGTAAAACCGATATCACCTCAGGCCCATGGGATGAGTATCAACGTCCGTTCACCAATAAATCAGTCGGAAGTATTTATGAAAATGTTTACTTCAAGCAGGCTGGAGAGTTGACCATGATTGATACCGCGTTTTATGCTACTATAGGTAAATTCGGTGCGGTGAAAGGATCGGCTACGAAAAATATTCCTTTGAAAAAAGTGAATGCTGAAAAGAAGCGTGATCCGAGAGCTAACCTGATCAGCTACCACACAGGCGCAGACGCATTGAAGCAAGGAATCGTTTCTACACAAAGTATTTACAATTATAATTGGGGAAATGGTTTCCCTAATGGTGCTGCGCATACACCGCAGCAAATAAGCCGGGTAAGCGATAAAAGAAAAGAACATTTTATTACGGAAGTAGTGCAGACACAGACAGACGGTAGAAGATATGTCTTTGGGATTGCAGCGATGAACAATACTCAAAATGAATATTCATTTGCCGTAGAAGGCAACCCTTCCGGTGGTTTGATCGGCTTTACAAACGGGCAGGATAACTCCGCGAATAATAAAAAAGGCAGAGATAATTACTATTCGAATACCTCTACTCCTGCCTATGCGCATAGTTATTTATTGACCTCCGTTTTATCAACTGATTACGTGGATGTGACCGGTAATGGTCCTTCTGATGATGACCTGGGCTCATTTACTAAATTCAACTATACTCGTAAGACGGATAGCTATAAATGGAGAGCTCCTTATGAGGCTAATACGGCACAATACAATGAAGGATTTAAATCGGATAAAACCGATGATAAAGGAAGTTACCTGGAAGGTACTCGGGAGCAATGGATGTTGCATAGCATCGAGACGAAAAACTATGTAGCGGAGTTCCATATCAGCGAAAGACAAGATGGTCAGGGTGCTGGTAGCGGAGTGTCTTACAAACTGGATGAAATACGCCTGTACAGTAAGCATGAGCGCTTTCAAAACCCGGGCGCTGCAGTGCCGATCAAGACGGTAATCTTTGACTATGACTACTCATTGTGTAGTAACATTCCTAATAGTAACTCGGGAAAAGGAAAGCTAACTTTAAAGAAGATATTCATTAAATATGGCAATTCCGATAAGTCAATGATCAGTCCTTATCAATTTGACTATGACGATAAGTTTAACTATCCGTTTGTTTATGGAAACAAAGACCGCTGGGGCGTATATAAGCCCGGAGGCGGCCAGTCTAATGTGGACTTTCCATTTGTAGATCAGCGGGATACCAGTAACAATGCCTATGCCAGCGCCTGGTCCCTGACCAAAATCAAACTTCCTTCCGGCGGTAATATTGATATTACTTATGAGGCCGATGATTATGCTTATGTGCAGAACAAGGAGGCGATGGAAATGTTTAAATTAAAAGGCGTCGGCAACAGCAAAGAGTATAGTTCGGGTAATAGGTTGTATAATTCTAAAGACGCGCCTAACAACTATTTTTACTTTGAACGTGATACAGCACGGGAAGACCGGTCTATTCCGTTTAAGCATCGCTATCTTAAAAATGATGACATCATGTATTATAATATGAATACATCATTGACAGAAAAGGGCGCCAACTATGAGCCGATTAAAGGTTATGGCCAGGTTTTAGAGATCGATACCTGTCCTGGTAGCAGTACCTACGCGTATGTCAAACTGAAACCGGTTACGCCAAAAGGTGGCGGAGCCTCCATTAACCCGGCTACTTATACCGCTATCAACTTCGGCAGGTTCCATTTGCCGCATATCATATTCCCGGGTAGTAACCCGGATAACCCCGGCATTTTAAACATCCTTGCCGGGTTAAAATACGCGATTAAAGAACTGATGCAATTCTCCAAGAACCCGATCAAGAGGATGGTACAGGAGGGAAAAGCGCAGGAAGTAGTATTGAACAGTTCTTTTATCCGGCTTAATAGCCCTGGATTAAAGAAGAAAGGTGGCGGACAAAGGGTGAAAGAACTTGCTTTCAGCGATAAATGGTCTAAGTTATCGGGTGCTGATAACAATGATGCTTCCTATGGTAAACGCTATAAATACACTTTGGATATTGGTAATGAGAAAGAAATCAGTAGCGGGGTTGCCAGCTATGAGCCGCAGATAGGGGGAGATGAAAACCCGTTCAGAATGCCTGCCGACTATATCGCGCAAAGCGGCAGTAACTGGCCGCCAAACGACCCGGTAGGGTTGTACCAGGAATTGCCAATCGGCGAAAGCCTGTACCCTTCGCCTGTAGTGGGTTATAGCCGGGTTGTCGTGGAAAGTATTCATAAAGACAGGGCTAAATCAGCACAGGGTTTCGATATCCATGAATTTTATACCGCAAAAGATTTCCCGATAAGAGTCGAAAACACAGCGAAAGATGTGTTAGATAAGGAAGAAACTTATGAATTCGATTACCAGAATGTTATTTACAGGGCTACCCAGGGCTATGTATTGCGGTTTAATGATATGCACGGCAAGCCGAAAAGAAATGAACACCGCATTGCCAAACCGGGTTCCGGAGTCTCTGAGCTCGTAAGCTATACCCAATACAACTACAACAGTCATGGTAACCAGCTGAATAACGAGGTACCGGTAATGGAATACGATCCGCTGATCCAGAAAATGAAGAAGACGATGCGTACCCTGGGTGTGGAAAGTGATCTGACCATTGACACGAGGGCGAAGAAAGAAAAGACAAATACGGAAACTCTTTATGCGAATCTGAATACGATAGCTGCCGGGCCCATCCCGATCCCGATTCCATGGGTATATACCTGGCCGGGCGAGTTCAATAATGAATTCAGTGCCGTTGTGGCGACTAAAGTGATACAGCAATATGGTATCCTGATGGAGGTAGAAACCTTCCAGGAAGGCGCCGTGACTAAAATGCGCAATGAAGCCTTTGACCCGGTTACCGGCCAGGCCCTGATCACTTCTGTTAACAATGAGTATAATGATATCGAGTACTCCGTAAACTATCCGGGACACTGGGGGTATAAGAGTATGGGACCATCTTATATGAACTTGGGCTATGAAGAGGTGTTTTCAACACTACAAGTCAATGATTACAGAGCAGTAATATCAAATGCAAGTGGCCGGTTTATGGTGGGTGACGAATTGCATGTCACTTTTAGTACCGGATCAGGAAATATAGAAACTAATGCCTGGGTAATAGATGCTGCAGAAACGGCCCCCGGGAATATGTCGGGTATTATAAGATGTCATGGCGATTGTCCTGAATTCGCAGGAATGCCCATAGTGCCGCACCCGGACACGGTATTTTTGCCTAATTCCAATGAAATTGGATTTCACTATTGTAAAGGAGATGATCCACACCCTACCAATTCCTGCCGTTTTAATTATGTGATCATGCCGAGATACAAGAGCACGTTCCCTCCTTCCGGAGCGATATCGAATGTGAGGGTTAAGGTAATACGCTCCGGTGCCAGGAATATGCTGACGGAATCGATCCAGAATTATACGGCTATGGAGACGCCTTTAGAGCCTGATAATACATTAAGAGACAAATTGACCAAAGTAATCAATATTAATGCTAAAGAATTCAGTACAAGACTGCAGGCCTTCCTGCCAAGGTATGATGCAGCCGTAAATCCTACGCAGTGGGATTCCCTGAATCCGTATGTAAGCGGCCGTATAGGTATACCCAGGCTGTTTAAGGAGTTGGCTTACATGAAGAATCGTAACTATAATAATCCTACGAACAGGGATAAAGGACTCTTTGAGGCGATGTCCTACTGGTCGTTTGATGGCAGGCCCAGTGAATGTGTGCCAATCGTTAAATATTGTTTGTCCAGGTATTCAGATAGTGCGCACGGCGCACCTGTGGGGGCTCCTCTTGATGTAGTATACCAGTATTATGATTACATCAATCCTGATGTGGCCTCTGATTACGGCCTCTTTGCAGCCAACTGGGCTCATGAACCCAACTGGATCACGGTGAGAGAAGTGACCAAATGGTCGCCATGGGGCTTTGAGCTGGAAAATAAAGACGCGGTAGGCAATTATACCGCAGCTCAATATGGCTATAATGAGCAATTGCCGGTTGCCTTAGCGCAGAATGCAAGACAGCACCAGATCTTGTTTGAAGGCTTTGAAGACTACAAAATGTTGCAGCCACAGAACGCGCTCCTGGAAAGCTTTATCGCGCCATTTAAAAATGTTTTCCCTAAAGATGCTATGGCCGGTACCCTGTATAGCCTGTTCCGGATCAACCCAACTACGGGAAGCAAGCTGAATGCGGCCAACTCGCATTCAGGACAGTATGCCCTGGAAACAAATAGCACAGGTCATACCCTGAACTTTAATATTATTAATGAGAATACCACTTCTGTAAATGGGAAATATATGCCGTTCACCTTTGGCGTGAACAAGTCCTATATTATTTCCTATTGGTATCGCCCGGTAAGTGTCTCCTCAACAATGACCACTTATAATTACCCGGGAGGTTATCTGCCAAAATCTAATATCATAGAAGGCTGGCAGTTGTTTGAAACTAAAGTAACCCCTACTGCTACAGGAACATACGCGCTTAAATTGCCGCCTTCCGCTTATATTGACGATCTGAGGATCTTCCCGGCAGATGCGAATATGAAGAGCTTTGTGTACAACCCGACTAACCAGCGGTTGATGGCTACTTTAGATGAAAACAATTTCGCTTCATTCTTTGAATATGACCAGGAAGGAAACCTGGTGCGGACCAAAAAAGAAACAGAGAAAGGTATCATGACCATCTCTGAATCAAGAAGTGCAAACCCTAAAACCTATTAATATGTCTGGTATCACTAATAAAATTTATGGCATCGTCTTGCTGTTGTTAACCTTTACTTACAACAGCGGGGCGCAAAGCCTGAATGTATCCGATTTCAGGGCCGTTGTAGGAAAGATCAAACAGTTGAACCGGTATAGTTATAATACGGTTACAACTGCCGTTTTTCCTGATGGTAAAACGGATGTGTTGAAAACAACGACCTACATGGATACCCGGAAAATGAACTATGCTTATAAGACAGATCATGAGCAGGTAATCATGAACAATAAATGGTTTTTCCGGGCGCATCACAGCCGGAAGTTTGTCAGCGTTTTTGACCTCAAAAAATATAGTGAAAAATATCCCGGACCTTCTGGTGACCTTTCGGCTGTGTTTAAATCGAGCCTGGCCACAGATTTCCTGGATTCGGTAGTGACAACAGGCGGTAAATTGAAAACGGCAAAAAGAGAAGGCAACATCGCGTCCTTTGAATTTGAATTTCATAAAGATGCTCCGCTTAAATCGCTGATATTAAAGTTTAACGAATCCAGCGGTTTGCCGGAATACATTTATATGAATACCTCTTACGAGGACCGGTACGGTAAAAAGACCAGTTATAAAATAGTTTGTAACGGCTATACCGGCACTTTTTCAGACGCTGCATTCAGTACCGATGATTTGTTCTCGGTGTCCGGGGGCAAAGTCTCGCTGTTAAAGTATAAAAACTATAAAATTTCCAGTATTCTTTAATAGTGCTTTCTATTAAGGTTAATCTATAAAATTTTTGAACACTCAAAGGCAAATGATTATGATTCTCAGTAATACTGCTAAACGCTTTTTTGTTTTTCTTATTGCATTGATCTGTTGCTGCCAGGCAAATATCCATGCACAAACTTTTAAATTTAAGGAAAGTGATTTCAATGATGCCAGGACTGCATTGCAGATCCGGAATCATGGATTTCCTTATGTAATTGACGTAAAGCATTTGCTGCTGGATGATATCATCGCGCAGGGCAGCTCGTGGAACAGCCGGTTAAAGTTTAAGGCTTTAAATTCTTACATACGCTTGTATGTAGATCATGGCTATCCGGTTAAAATACAGCAAGCCTACAAGCTGAAGCTGGCTTACGAGCTCAGGGGATATTCCAATCCTATGGATACTACAGTGTATACTTCAAGTATCGACACCTTGAGTATCAGTTATGCCCCGGATTCCCTGGCTGCTTACCAGGATGTCAGTATAAAACGCTATGCTGGGTTTCATCGCATTAAAATTATATTGCTGGACCTGATGGAAATCACAGGGGCCAACGCAACTCCGGTATCGGTGCCTATGGGGCCGACAAGTACCTATTCTAAATTGAACTTTATCGTAGAAGGGGCATTCCAGGTGCAACCTTACTATAAAAAGGTGCGCAATTCAGCGAATACAAGTTATGTAGAAGCTTATGGTAGTGGTGCCGAAGCGCTGCAGATATGGACCGGTGCAGAGCAAAATAATTTATTACCTGTGAAATGGAACCTGGCGGGAAATAGCCAGAGTGCCAACCTTGTAGTGACGCCGGCCAACTATGAGCTGGAATGGCTTTATGTGGACAATTATAAAGTCGATACAGGTGTTTCTGAAAAAACTTTAGCAGAGTTAAATTACGACTTCCGTTTTAACAGTACCAGGGTGACTACCGATTCAAACGGGTATAACATACCTCTGGTGTACCAGAAAGGTTACCTGGTGTACCGCGTCAGGATGGTAAGACCCGACTCTGCCCAATACCGTTTTCCTATATACAGTAACTGGACCCTTGGTGTGTCCGGCAGCCTTTCCGGACTAATTGAGGGCAAAAATTATTACAAGATTAACCAGGCACATACGAATGATTCTGTCAACTGGCAATATACCGTATCCTTTGCAGAGCAAGGCAAGCATAAGCATGTATTGAGTTATTATGACGGGATGTTGAAGAACCGGCAAAGTATCACCAGGTTTAACAGTATGCCGGGTAAGCTGATTGCCACCGAGCAGGTGTATGATTATGAAGGAAGACCTTCAATCAGTATCTTACCCACACCGGTAACGACCGGAGCTTTCCGTTATCAATATGGACTGTCCATCAACAGCCAGACCGGGAAACCTTATCGTGCACGTGATTTTGACAGCCTGATTACCGGGGTGTGCCCGGATGCGGAAACATTGATACCGGCATTGGGTAACGCGGCACTGGCCAATCTCTATTATTCTCCTAATAACCCGGATACCGCGGGGTTCCAGAAATTTGTACCGGATGCAGAAGGCTACCCATTGGTACAAACAATTTATTCCCCCGGTTTTGAAGACCGGGTAGATAAGCAGGGTGGTGCAGGGTTCCCTTTACAGATAGGCAATAGTCATACCACCCGTAACTTTTATGTAAGTGGCGACCAGGCCGATCTTAATCGTATGTTTGGGTTGAATATCGGTTTATCCGGGTTCTATCGTAAAGTAGTATCAAAAGATCCGAATGGACAATTGTCTTTAAACTATACCGATATAAAAGGTAAAACAATAGCCAGCTCCCTGTTTGGCATACCGGATACCGCGAACCTTGCTTTAGTACAAAATGTTGGTGCACCGGATACCAGCTCTTTCTCGGAAGACCATATCGCCGGGATGCAACAGCAGATTATCGGCAATAAAAAAATACTGGATAAAGCTTATTATAATGATGTAGACGGGAATAATAATTTTACCTATAAAACAGCATTTACACCGTTCCCTACCTTTTGTACGGATAAATTTCTTACAGTAGAGGCCAAATACTATTATACGGTATCTGATCTCTGTGGAGATACCGTACTTTATGATGGCAGAACTATAATGCAAACCGGCGTTACTAATAGCGGTGCGCCAATTCCGTCTGATACCTCTATCAATAAATTCATGGCCGCAGGCCCACATTATATTCATAAAGAACTGAGTTATCGCCCGGATGATGTAGTGATCGCTGTAGACAGCTATATGAATATGGAGGACAACTGTTTGAAAACGGAAGCTGAATTTATCAAAGAAGAAGTATTGGAGCGTTCTTTCCCTTGTGCGACTTGTAAAACACTTTGCGAGATTAAGAAAGACAATATGATGCGCGAATTATGGCCGAACCTGGACAGTGCTTATGTAGAGCGTAAATATGGTTATTATACCAGTTTGAGCGCGCCTTATTTTAGTAACAATAATTCCATCTTTACCTTAATCAATGGAACTACTGGGCAGATCGTTTCCCCGGAGAACTGGGAACTCTTTGCTATTGACACAACAAATTATTACCGTTACCAGGATCCTTGTGTGACTTTACCGGATACGGTCATTCGTTTTGGCCAGGTATATACTAACCTGAAAGAATTACCGGTAGAAACTTTTATCGCTATTTTTAATGATGACATTGCGGAAGCGTTGTTACCGCTTCACCCAGATTATTGCAGCCTTTTAAAGTGTATTGACGATACCTTCATGACTATGGTAAAGGGTATACCTGATGCACAAACGGCTGAAGAGCTGGGACTGATGACCCTGCAAAGCCTGATCGACAGAGATCCGGTAGCGCAAAATATGAGCGCTTTAGGATTAAGCCCTTATGATAGCCTGGCGTTTATTTATAGTACCAGCTATTCCCTGGATTCCATTGCTTTTGCACAAGCTTATTGCCAGTGTGGTGATGCCGCGTTGTATACAACTTGCCTGGAAACTATCTTCTCAAGCCAGATACAGCAGCAGGTGCTTAATTCGGAATATACCAGGAACCAGTATTTTGAGAAGCTGAAGACTTTATACTTTTCCAATCGCCAGCACCTGGTACGCTTTCTCCTTCCCGCTACTCCTACCATAGATTGTTCCCGTTGTGAACCGATAAGAATGACCTCTTCAGGAGGCAGCAACTTTGTTAATGTGATTGATTACAGCAATCCGTATACCGGTGGCAGTTTCGGACCTACTCCGGCTAATCCTAATGGCCCTTATCCGTTCATGATCTCACAGCAGTTTTATGAACTGGTGACACTGCCTTCTTACGATACAACCGGTTTTGTGACCGACTCCTTACAACTGGAAGCTTTTGGTAATGCCATGCAATCGCTGGCAGATCCGGCTGCTGCAGAAAGCTTTGCCGATAGTGTTTATAATGCGAACATAACTTTGCTCAACAATGCCGCAGTAGATTATATTATCGAAAAACTGGTCAACTGTGCGGACTCTTTAAACCTGAGTCAGGTAAGGATAAACCTCCTGCAAATGATCGCTGATGGCGATGTGGCTATGGGTAACTTCAAACCGGAACAAGTGAAAACCGCAATTTTAAGCGCCGGTATTAATCTGACCGACCTGTGTCACCCTTACCTGGTGAGTTATAACGAAGTAAGTGCCAATAATACCAGCCGCTTCGGATGTAGCGCGCCAAGCCTTTATAGTAATATACAAGAATTTCTGAATAAAAATGTGGTAAAGCAATCATTAATGAGTATTGGCTCAAGTAGTAATTATTACTTAAATACCAATAATGCGGTTGAACAGGAGCTTTACAATAATTTCGGGTCTGCGAATATTAACATTTCAGCAGAGCATAATAGTAGTTTAGGTGTGTATATTTTAAGCCTGTATACCAATGCACCTAATGACGCGAATGCGATCAAATTCTATTTTAGAACCAATGATATCACCCCGGGTTGCGATCAGCCTTTTAATGTAAGTAACACTTCAGACTTATCTATAGAAGTAGATTGTATCAACCGGGCGCCTTTCATTTCTGATGGTGGCGTGCTGGCTGATGGCTATATAGGGGCCTTTACCTTCTACGCTAAGGTCACTAAAACAGATGGCTCGGGCACTACGGTATGTAACCTGGCCGCCTGGAATAGTAAAATACTGACCAATACTACCAATACCAGCAATATTGCCGGTTGTGTCCCTTGTACAGAAATGGAAACCTTGCATGCTGCCTTTATGCAGGAAATGGACCAGTATCACCTCAAACATGTAGATCATCCCTATTACAACATTTCTTTGCGCAACTATGTCAATTACGCATTGAAGAAATCTTATGGTTACGAAGATTACTTAACCTTTATAGAAAGTTGTGCATTGGCAGATAGAGTATTGTTGCCCAAGCAAACGGCTTATGCAACCGTGTTCTTTAACAATGCTTCTTCGGCAGCAACTTATTTAGATGACTTAAGAAATAGTGTTGATCCTACAACTGCAATTGTGCCTTTAATTCAGTATAAGGATATAAATAGTGGTAATTATGGAGTTATGCTGGACTTCAAACAATTACCACTGAAGAATTGGAGACTATATAAAGCATTTATTGACGGTTACGGGCCTGTGGGAACAGTAACAAAATTTCTAAATGCTGCCTACCTGGATATCATTGGCAACGGTATGCTGGCCTGGGTAGTCACACCAGAACAGTTAACCGCTACTCAATTGGCTCAGGCAAGCAATGTGTCGGGATTTTCAATTACAGGCAATTATAGTATTAACTGGTATAATGGCCAGGTTTATCAACCGGCTTATGCATTGGAGCTAAGCGGACCTGCTTTAAATAATAAGGATATATCCAATGGCCTGGACCAGTTACAGAAATATTTTTATACGAATAATATTGGCGCTACAGTTTTTGATCATTATCAAAGTACGGTTAATGATCAATACGAGGTAGGACATAAACAGAATTACCTGAAATATGTTTACGATTTTTCCGGGCAGCATCCTTCCTTTGTATTAGATAAAATAAGTGCTCCATCATTAGCGCAGGATCTTTTTAGTGGGTTCAATCTAAGCTATGGAAACTTGCATCAACCGGAAAATGTGCAGAATCTGTATCTGATGAAGCACGATTACGATACTTTCGGTTCTCAATACTATATGTTGGAGCATATATTGAATGGTGCTGCAGGCTACTTCGGTAACCAGCAGATTTTCTCTACGCAGCAAAGAACCCATATCCAAAGCAATAATAAATTCATTCTTTATAAGAATAGTGATAACAGCTACTGGTACCGCTACTTTGATGCAGATAATAAACTGTACAATGTATTCCTCTATAAGCCTAAGTATATCAGTTTACATCAGCTGCAAGGTTACCAGTTGGACAAGATAATACTCACTCCCGGCGATTCTGCGGTAAGAGCTTTCAAACTAAGAATGCGCAAGGCCGGGGGCAGCCCGGAAGAAATTACGCTTACCGGTTACACCGATTTTAATATCGGCAACAGTATGAACCTTCATGATGTATTACTGAAAGATCCGGCTTTCAACCCGGTAACAGAGTATGCTTATAATTGTGAACGCTTTAAGCTGGAGGCAGCTATTTACGAAGGTAAAGTGAGGTATATACAATACCGTGACTCCATCCGTAATTTGTTGATCAATGACTTTAATGCTTACGTGTTACAAGGCTTTGAAGAATCCCTGAAGTCGAGTTATAAAACACAACGCTTCAACTATACAGTATATGAATACGACAGGGCCAATAACCTGATCCGTACGATCCCGCCTGCAGGAGTGGAGTTCCTTACTGCGCCCTATCTTGACGGTGTGAATGCCGCAAGACAAGATAGCAGTACTTCTGCCCAGTTCCTGCCGAAACACAGGAAAGCAAGTGTATATGAATACAACTCGCTGAATCAGGTAGTGAAACAAAGTACACCGGATGGCGGTCGCACAGAGTTTTTCTACGATAATGCCGGTCGCGCTATTTTCTCGCAAAATGAACTGCAAAGACTGAGTGGTAAAATGACCTATACGCTTTATGATAAGCAAAGCCGTATCATTGAAACCGGCCAGGCCAAAATAGCTTGTGCGCCATATTTTACACCATTTGCAGCACCAATGCCGGCCAACTTTACTTGTGGCTATACGGTAAACGGTATGGTAACGCCGTTCCCTCCGCAAGTACAGAATCTTACCAGTTATAATAATGAACAGGTCATCGCCTTTGTAAGGGCTCTTACCCGTGAAGATGTAGTGCTGACGCATTATGATGAAAGTGTTATCGCCCTGAGTGGCGGGATGAGTCCGCAGGAAAACCTGAGGAAGCGCGTGTCTTCTATTAAATTCTTCTCCGCCTTACAGGCTGCCAATACCACATTCGCTAATTATGATTATGCCATGCACTTCAGTTATGATATCGCGGGTAATGTGAAAACCCTGACCCGGGATTACCCGGCCTGGGCACCGGCAGGGCAAAGATTTAAGCGGGTGGACTATGATTATGACCTGATCAGCGGTAAGGTGAATTTATTGAGTTATAACCGCGGCTATGCCGATCAGTTCTATCAAAAATATGATTATGACGCGGATAACAGGATCATCGAAGTGAAAACGAGTTCTGACGGAACCATCTGGAACCGTGATGCGGCTTACCAGTACTACCAGCACGGACCATTGGCGCGCATGAGCCTGGGTAACGAGCGGGTACAGGGGGTAGATTATGCTTATACAATTCAAGGCTGGTTGAAAGCCATTAATGGGGATATCCTGGCCCCTGGCGCAGATATGGGTAAAGACAATCTCGGAAACAGTGCCCATGCCCGCGATGCGGTTGCGCTAAGTATTGATTACTTTAACGGTGATTACAAGCCTATCGGCACAACACAGGTGACGCAAACCCCGGTAGGATTGAAAAACCTGTATAATGGTAATATACCGGCAACAAGTACAGACATTAAACCTTTCGAGCATTTATCCGCCAATTATACTTATGATCAGCTCAACCGCCTGGTGCGGGCCAATTACTCGGAACTCGCGCAGGATACGCAATATAATGCCACGCAGAAGTATTATAACAGTTATGCCTATGATGCGGACGGTAATATCCAGAAGCTGGTGCGGAATGGTAATAATACCAGTCTGCTGGCTATGGACAGCATTGTTTACCGCTACACTGTGGGTAACAACGATAACAGGCTGCAAAATGTAAATGACTATGTAGCGGACAACTATAGTAATGATATCAAACAGAATACGATCAATAATGTTTCGCGCTACCTGTATGATCCTACCGGTAACCTGGTGAAAGACCTTGTGAGCGGGCAGGATACGATCCAGTGGAACCACTATAATAAAGTGACCCAGGTGGTGCAAAACGGCGCTGATAGTATGGTG
>PJUL01000189.1_pt1 | contig 52757 bp, 56 predicted proteins | sample 1512221 | NCBI WGS metagenome assembly PJUL01 (sample SAMN08177667, study PRJNA422409) | Feces metagenome, whole genome shotgun sequencing project.
ATACCAAACTCGAACTGTTTCAGGATCAGGTCTTCTGCTTCACGCCGCGCGGCCGCCTTATTGCGCTGCCCCGTGGCGCAACCCCCATCGACTTTGCCTATGCGCTGCATACCGATATTGGCGATACCTGCGTCGGCGCCAAGATCAACGGCCTGATCCTGCCGCTGGTCACCCAGCTTCGCTCCGGTGATGAAGTTGAAATTCTCCGCGATCAGAACCATCGCCCCCCCAGCAACTGGATTGGCATCGCTGCAACCGGCAAGGCACGCGCCGCCATTCGCCGTGCCGTGCGTCAATCCGCGACCCAGCGCGCCCATGCTCTGGGCGAGCATGTCCTCAACATGATGCTGGAACGCGAAGGCGTCATGCTGGACGATAGCGAAGCGCTGGCATTGGCGGAGGCTCTGGAACAGCCCTCCAAACGCGAGCTGTTGATCGCTCTGGGCGAGGGCAAGATCGGCTCTGACCCGTTGGGCAATGCGCTGGCGCAGATCAAGGGCCTGCGCAAACGCCGCCGCAAGCTCGACCTGCCGGTGGCGGATACGGCCGATGGCTGGTTCGCCCTGCGCGCCACCGACCAGTTCCGGTTCCGCGTGCCCGGCGGCCAGCATGCTGGTGAACAGGCCAAGGCGGCGCTGGCCCAGCTCGATTTCCATACCCCGGTTCATATTTCGGGGGAGGGGGTTGTGCCCGGTGACAGGCTTGTCGGCATTCTTGAGCCCGGCCTGCCGCTCACGGTTTACCCCATCCATTCCGACGCCCTGATCGCGCGGCATGACGCCGATCTGGCATGGGTCGATGTACGCTGGAACCTGCAGGGCAAAGAGGACCGGCTTTTTGCCACGGTCATTTCGATGGAATCGGTCAATCGCCCCGGCTCGCTGGCGCAGATTTCCTCTGCCATCGCTGCCTGCGACGCCAATATCAACAATCTGGTCATGCGCATGATTTCGCCTGACTTCCACCAGATGATCTTTGAAATCGAGGTGCGTGACCTTGCGCAACTCACCGATGTCCTGCAAACGCTCAAGCGCAGCCCGGGCCTATCCGCCGTCCAGCGGGCGGGCATCCGCGAGGCGGGGATGATCTCCACCCTCGAATGGGACGGCAAGGTGGACAGGAGTTTGCGCGATGACGAAAGATGAGGTTCTCGACATTTTCCGCGAATGCGGCGCCATGCTGGAGGGGCATTTCATCCTCTCCTCGGGCCTGCGCTCGCCGGTCTTCCTGCAAAAGGCCAAGGTATTTCAATATGCGCACCAGACTGAAAAGCTCTGCAAGGCACTGGCCGAGCGCATCCGCGCCGAAGTGCCGGGCGTTACCAAAGTGGTCTCCCCGGCCATCGGCGGCATCATTCCTGGCTATGAAACCTCGCGTCACCTGAACGTGCCGGCGCTCTATACCGAACGCGTCGATGGCCAGTTCGAGCTGCGTCGCGGCTTTGAAATCGAGCCCGATGATGTGGTGGTCGTGGTTGAAGACATTGTTTCCACCGGCCTTTCCATCCGCGAATGCGTCAGCGCCTTGCGCAATATCGGAGCCAATGTCGCCGCTGCAGCCTGCCTGATCGACCGTTCCGGCGGCGAAGCCGATGTCGGCGTGCCGCTGGTGCGATTGATCGAGTTCAAGGTTCCAGCCTATCCGGCCGATGACCTGCCGCCTGAACTGGCTGCAATTCCGGCGATCAAGCCGGGTAGCCGTGGTATTCAGGGGGTGAAGTGAACAGCGCCGTCCTCGCCACGCACTCGATCTTTCCTTCTCCCCTTGTGGGAGAAGGTGCCCCGAAGGGGCGGATGAGGGGTGTGGATGGCTTGGTAGCCCCCTCATCCGTCGGCTGCGCCGCCACCTTCTCCCACAAGGGGAGAAGGGAAGAATGATCGTCGGCCTTGGCTCGGACCTCATTCAAATTCATCGTGTGCAGGAAACGCTTGATCGTTTCGGCGACCGCTTCGTGCAGCGCTGCTTCACCGAGATCGAACAGAAGAAATCTGACCGCCGGGCGCAGCGGGCAGCCTCTTATGCCAAGCGCTTTGCCGCCAAGGAGGCCTGTTCCAAGGCTTTGGGCACCGGCATCTCCTGGGGTGTCTATTGGCGCGACATGGGCGTGGTCAATCTGCCCTCGGGCAAGCCCACAATGCATCTGACCAATGGCGCGGCCAAGGCGCTGGCGCGACTTGTGCCCCCGGGCCATGAGCCCCATATCCACCTCACCATCACCGACGATGCAGGATTGGCTCAGGCCTTCGTGATCATCGAGGCGCTGCCTATCAAGTCCGTTGACCCGGCTGGGACAAACGCCTAACCCTTCCGCACCGCTGAACCGGGGAAAACCATGAGCCAGCCTGCCGACAAGACGACCAAGAAATCCGCGACCAATGAATGGGTCGAAACCTTCGTCGTTATCGTCGAGGCGCTGCTGATTGCCATCGTCATCCGGTTTTTCCTCTATCAGCCCTTTTCCATCCCGACGGCGTCGATGCAGCAGACATTGATGATCGGCGACTATTTCGTCGCCAATAAATATGTCTGGGGCTATGGCAAGCATTCCTTCTCGCTGGGCCGCTACGGCGATTTCGCCCTGCTCGATTTTGAATTGCCGATCAACAACCGCATTCTGGGGCGTGAACCCAATCGTGGCGACGTGGCGGTGTTCCGGCCCGTTCCGCAAAACATGGAATATATCAAGCGCATCGTCGGCCTGCCCGGCGACAGGATCCAGATGCGCGAAGGCCGCCTCTATATCAACGACGTGATGGTGGAGCGCGAGGAAGTCGGCAAGGCGCTCGACACCGACAGCTCTGGCGATACCCGCGAAGTCACGGTCTATCGTGAGACCTTCCCCGAAGGCACGACGCATATTATTCAGGAAATCGGCGACAATCTTTCACTGGACAACACGCCTGAATATCTCGTGCCCGCCGGTCATTATTTCATGATGGGCGACAACCGCGACCGCTCTGCCGATAGCCGCGTCTTGAGCCAGGTCGGCTATGTCCCCTATGTCAATCTGATCGCCAAGGCCGAAGCCCGCTTCTTCTCCATCAAGGACAATTTGCCCCCGTGGCAGATCTGGCAATGGCCGGCCAATGCCCGCTTTGACCGCATGTTCCAGTCGGTCTATGGCGATGTGCCCTATGAGGGCGTGTCAGCCCCGTGAGCCGCCGCGACAAGAATCACGAAAAACTCCAGTTTCGGCTCGGCTACAGTTTTTCCGATCTCGACCTTCTGGAGCGGGCGCTGACCCATTCCAGCGCCATTTCGCCAGCCAGACGCATCGACCGCTCTTATCAGCGGCTGGAGTTTCTCGGCGACCGCGTGCTCGGCCTCGTGGTTGCCGACATGATTTATCGGCTCTATCCAAAGTCCAACGAAGGTGAATTGAGCCGCACGCTCAATACCCTCGTGCGCAAGGAAACTTGTGCCGATATTGCGCGCCGACTCGATCTGGGCCGGGAAATGATCCTTGGCGACAGCGAAGCGCGCTCTGGCGGCGCTGAAAAGGACGCTATTCTGGGCGACGTCACCGAAGCGGTGATCGGCGCCATTTATCTCGATGGTGGGCTGGAACCGGCGCGTGCTTTCATCGAAAGCAATTTTTCCCAGTTTCTTGCCGGTGGGCAGGCCAATCGCGCCGATGCCAAGACCACCTTGCAGGAATGGGCACAGGCGCGCGGGCTTGAGCCACCTTCCTATGTGCTGGTGGAACGGCGTGGCCCGGATCACGCGCCTGAATTTACCATCGCCGTGGAACTTGCCGGTTTCGACAATGTTCAGGCTATCGGTGCCTCCAAGAAGATCGCCGAGCACAAAGCCGCCGAACTCTTCCTCGTCCGCCAGCAGGTCTGGAAGGAACAGCCATGAATTCTCCCGAAGAACTCTCCGAAACCTCCTGTGGCTTCATTGCGCTGGTCGGTGCGCCCAATGCCGGCAAGTCGACGCTGCTCAACTCGCTCGTCGGCACCAAGGTTTCCATCGTCACGCACAAGGCCCAGACCACCCGCAGCCAGGTGCGCGGCGTGCTGACGCTTGATCAGGCCCAGCTTGTTTTCATCGATACGCCCGGCATTTTCGCGCCCAAGCGTCGTCTCGACCGCGCCATGGTTGATAGCGCCTGGGGCGGAGCAGGGGATGCCGATCTGGTCGCCTTCATCATCGACGCCGAGCGCGGCATCAGCCCGGATATCGAAAGCCTGCTGGAAGGGCTTGAAAATATCCGCCAGCCTAAAGTGCTGATCCTCAACAAGATCGATACGGTCAAGCATGAGAGCCTGCTCGCTCTGTCGCAGACCTTGAATGAGCGCACGCGCTTTGAAGCCACCTTCATGCTTTCTGCCCTCAAGGGCCATGGTGTGCAGGACTTCATCGACTGGTGCGTCAAGCATATCCCGCCCGGCCCATGGCATTTCCCGGAAGATCACCTCACCGATCTGACCATGGCGATTACCGCCGCCGAGATTACGCGCGAAAAGCTGTTCCTGCGCGTTCACGACGAAATTCCTTACAATTCCACGGTCGAGACCGAATCCTTCAAGATTCAGAAGGACGGCTCCTACAAGATCGATCAGGTGGTCTATGTCTCGCGCGACAGCCACAAGAAAATCGTTCTCGGCGCGGGTGGTCAGACCATCAAGGCCATCGGCGCGGAAGCGCGCAAGGAACTGATGGCCATGTACGAAGTGCCCATCCACCTGTTCCTTTTCGTCAAGGTGCGCGAAAAATGGGCCGAAGACCCGGAACGGTATCGGGAGATGGGCCTGGAATTTCCGCATGGGAAGAATTAGCAGCTCCTTCCTCCCCTCGCCCCTTGCGGGATCGAAAGGTGTTTTCCACTCCGGCGTCATTACCCGGCTTGTCCGGGTAATCCAAATTTCAAAACAGGTAGATTGCCGGGACAAGCCCGGCAATGACGGTGCGGACAAAACGCAGTTTGGCAATCAAGCTGCTGAGGCGGAAAAATGGAATGGACCGCTGACGCTCTGCTGATCGGCTCTCGCCGCCACGGCGAATCCAGCCTCATTGTCGAGGCCTTGGTTGTCGGTCGCGGTCGTTGCCTTGGCATTGTGCGGGGCGGTCGCTCCCCCAAGCTCGCGGCCACACTCCAGGCCGGCAATATTGTTCACCTGACATGGCGCGCGCGTCTTGAAGACCATCTCGGCGTCTTCAGCGTCGAGCCGCTTCGCAACCGCGCCGCCGAACTGATCGCGGATCGCAAGCGCCTCTATCTCGCTCAGACCGTGTGCGAACTTCTTCATCTGCTGCCCGAGCGTGAGCCGCAGGACGGTCTGCTCGGCATGGCGCTGGAGCTTATCGACAATGCCCCGGATGGCATTGCGCTCGCGCGCTTCGAGCTGGCTTTGCTCGATGAACTCGGCTTTGGCCTCGATTTGGAAAGCTGCGCCGCCACGGGCGTCACGACCGACCTGACCCATGTCTCGCCAAAATCGGGCCGCGCCGTTTCCCGAGCCGCCGCTGAACCCTATAAAGACCGCCTCCTGCCGCTACCGAGCTTTCTCAATGCGCGCGGCAATGCCTCGCCCGACGATATCCGGGCCGCCTTGCGGCTGACGGGTTATTTCCTCGACATGCATTTCTGGTCGGCGCGTCGGCTCGATCCGCCTGCGACCCGCGATCCACTGATCGAAATGCTGGCCCAGGATTGATCCCGCTTGCGCAAATCTGGCGTGGAGCTAGCATCACCAAGAGTTCAGAGAGGGAGACTCACCATGGTTGCCAAGATTGCCTATTGGGTCAGCACGATCCTGTTCGTCGCGCTCTACGCCTTCAGCGTCTATAATTACATTTCAAACCCTGCCGGCTCCGCCGAGCAATATCTCGGCATGGGCTATCCGGCCTATCTGGTGCAGGTGATGATTTTCGTAAAACTTGCCGGCATCGCAGCAGTATTGGTGCGCAGGCCCGTTGGCCTTGCTCAACTTGCCTATGCGGGCTTCTTCTATCATTTGTGCCTCGCCATCAGCGCCCATCTCGCTTCGGGTATTCCCGGCGTTGAAATCGGCATCGTTGCGCTCATTCTGGTGATCATATCCTGGTTGTCCCAGAACGCCGCTCGCGGGCCGGGCGCTGCCTATGTGCCGAATTGGTTCGATCGCTTCGCCTGATGCCGATCGAAGCGTGCCGCGCTGCTTTTCAGTGCGGCACTTTTCCCCCAGCAAAATTGCTGAAAATCTAGGGTTTCCGCGCCTGTCGCTATACTCTGCTCCTGATTCGTTCTCATGAATTGAGCAGCCAATGTCCGATGCAGATACCCTCCCGCCAGCCGACGATCAGCGCATCGTCGATCTCAAGCAGGCGCTCGAAGAGCGGTATCTGAGCTATGCGCTCTCGACCATCACGCAGCGCGCCCTGCCTGACGCGCGCGATGGTCTCAAGCCCGTGCATCGCCGCATCCTGCATGCCATGCGCCTGCTCAAGCTCGATCCCAATCAGGGTTACAAGAAAAGCGCTCGCATCGTCGGCGACGTGATCGGTAAATTCCACCCCCATGGCGACCAGTCGATCTACGAAGCGCTGGTCCGTCTCGCGCAGGATTTTGCCCTGCGTTATCCGCTGGTCGATGGGCAGGGAAATTTCGGCAATATCGACGGCGATAGCGCCGCGGCCATGCGTTATACCGAAAGCCGGATGACCGAGGTCGCCACCCGTCTGCTCGAAGGCATCACCGAAAATGCCATCGACTTCAAACCCACCTATGACGGCGAGGACGAAGAGCCGGTCGTCCTGCCTTCCAACTTCCCCAATCTGCTCGCCAATGGCTCCACCGGCATTGCCGTGGGCATGGCCACATCGGTGCCGCCGCACAATCTGGTGGAATTGTGCAATGCCGCGCTCAAGCTGATCCATAATCCTGCGGCCACCACGGAAGAACTGGTGCATGCCGATCCCTCGGCGCCGCCCTCCATGGATGATCTGGTGCGAGGCCCCGATTTCCCCACCGGCGGCCAGCTCGTCGAATCCCGTTCATCTATCGTTCATTCCTATGAGACAGGCCGTGGTTCCTTCCGCCTTCGCTCCATCTGGGAAAAGGAAGAGAAGGGCAGGGGCGTCTATCAGATCGTCGTCACGCAAATCCCCTATGGCGTGCAGAAATCGCGTCTCGTGGAGAAGATCGCCGAACTGCTCCTTGCCAAAAAGCTCCCACTTCTCAAGGACGTACGGGACGAAAGCTCCGATGACATCCGCCTGGTTCTCGAGCCGCGCGCTGGCACCGTCGATGCCGTCATTCTCATGGAGCAATTGTTCAAACTGACGGAGCTGGAACTCCGATTCAGCTTGAATCTCAACGTCTTGGATAGAGGCACAGTCCCCCGCGTCATGAGCCTGGCCGATGCGCTGCGCGCCTGGCTGGACCATCGAAAGGTCGTGCTTGTCCGCCGTTCCGAGCATCGGCTCGACCAGATCGCCGGCCGCCTCGAAGTGCTCGAAGGCTATATCATCGCCTACCTCAATCTCGATGAGGTGATCCGCATCATCCGCGAGGAAGACGATGCCAAGGCGAGCCTGATCGCGGCCTTCGATCTCACCGACAATCAGGCCGAAGCTATCCTCAATATGCGTCTGCGCTCCTTGCGTCGCCTCGAAGAAATCGAGCTGCGAAAGGAACATACCAACCTCACCGAGGAAAAAGGGCGTCTCGAATCCCTGCTCTCGTCCGACAAGCGTCAATGGGGTGAGATCGCCAAACAGGTCGAAGCGCTCAAGAAGGCCTATCCCCTGTTCGAGGCCGATGGCACGACGCCGCACGCTCTCGGCGCGCGCCGTACCATTCTCGGTACTGCCCCGTCTGCCGACGCTGCCGAAATCACCGAAGCCTTTATCGAGCGCGAGCCGATCACCGTCATTCTCTCGGAAAAGGGCTGGATTCGCGCGCCCAAGGGCCACAATGCCGCTGTGGATGAAAAGGGTTTCAAGTCCGGCGACCGGCTTAAGCTCGCATTCAACTGCGAAACTACCGACAAGCTGCTGATGCTGACGACGGGTGGCAAGGTCTACACGCTGGGGGCCGATAAACTTCCAGGCGGTCGTGGGCAAGGCGAGCCGGTCCGCATCATGGTCGATATCGAGGAAGGGCAGGATATTGTTGAGCTGTTCGTCTATCGCCCCGGCAAACAGCGCATCATCGCCTCGTCCGCGGGCTATGGCTTTATCGTCGCCGAAGACGATCTGGTCGCCAATACCCGCAAGGGCAAGCAGATTCTCAACGTGTCGCTGCCCGATGAAGCACGCCTGATCATTCCAAGCGAAGGCGATCGTGTCGCCATTATCGGGCAAAATCGCAAGCTGCTGGTGTTCCCGCTGTCCCAATTGAGCGCGATGAGCCGGGGCAAGGGCGTCCGTCTCCAGCGCTACAAGGATGGGGGCGTATCCGACATCAAGGTGTTTTACGCTGCCGACGGCCTCACCTGGACTGATAGTTCGGGTCGCACCTATACCAAGCCAGCCGAAGACCTCACCGACTGGCTCGGTGACCGCGCGACAGCGGGCCGTCAGCCGCCAACGGGCTTCCCTAAAAACAATAAGTTCGTCGGGTAAGGCGGCGCTGCCACCTGAATCAGTCTGGAAAAGCCTTCCGGCTAAACCTTTGCGAGAGCTATCGGAAATGATCCGCCACTGTGTTTTTGTTCGCTTTCGCGCCGATGTTTCTCAAGTCGAGCGCAGCGAGATTTATGCGGATCTGGCAGCGCTGAAGGCCGTCATTCCCGGTTTCCTCGCCATCAGCTATGGCAGGAACGTCTCGCCCGAAGGTCTGCATCAGGGCTTTGAGGACGGTTTCACTATAGACTTCGCCGATGACGCCGCGCGCGACACCTATCTTGTTCACCCCGATCACAAAGCGGCTGGCGCGCGCCTCGTTGCCGCCCTTGATGGCGGTCGGGAAGGGCTGATCGTTTTTGATATTGTCGTCTAGCGGCTAAGGCCATTAGGGCGAGGGCGCGCTGTGCCGCCTGAATAGGACGGGCCCTGATCCTCGAGACGCTTCCAACCCTGCGATGCGCTTTGCACTTCAAGCGGTCGATAGTCGCCCTTATAGGCCATTTTGGGGGACGAGGGGACCCAATAGCCAAGGTAGACATAGTCCAGTCCGGCCGAGCGCACCTGCTCGATATGGTCGAGAATGAGGAAAGTGCCGAGGCTTCGATAGGCAAGATCGGGGTCGTAGAAGGAATAGACCATGGACAGCCCGTCAGGCATGACGTCGGTCAGAGCCACGGCGACCAGCGGCTGGTCCGGGAGGTCGCGGAAGCGATATTCCACCAGCACCGACTGCACCGGCGTATCTTCGACCATGTATTCATAGTCCTGATAGCTCATTTGCGTCATGCCGCCGCCTTCGTGGCGCGCGCTGAGGTAGCGCTTGAACAATTCATATTGCTCAGGCGTCGCCTCGGTCGGTCGCACCGTAACGATCAGGTCGTCATTTGATCGCCGCACCCGGCGGAAGCGTTTGTTGGGGGCAAATTGTCCTGCCACGATGCGCACCGACTGGCAGGCGCTGCATCCCTCACAGGCCGGGCGGTAGATGAGGTTCTGGCTACGGCGAAAACCGTTGTCGCTCAGCAGATGATGCAGCATGGAGGCACGCCGCCCCGAAAGGTGCGTGAACAATTTGCGCTCCATGCGGTCCGGCAGATATGGACACGGCATGGCTGCGGTCAAAAAGAGCTGGGTTGTTTCCGGCGTCTGGTCGGTCATCGAAGACCTGAAATGAAGCGAATTTGCCTAGTCTAGCGCCGCTGACGCCGCCGGGCAACGATTCACTCGCCGTCGTGATAGTCGTCGTAAGACCTTGCGCTGCGCCAGTGCCGCATCATCGGCGATCGACGGACCATCAGCGTACCCATGATCAGATCATGGATCATCTGCCGACGTGGGGTGAATAGCGCGAACAGGATCGTCACTGGCCACGAAATCCAGAAAGTCACCCAGAAGAGCAGCGCGTGGAAAACCGCCATCCAGCCATCCAGCGGCTGACCGCGTGTTGGGGTCAGCACGATGTCCATGGCCTGCATGCCCACCGTCGCGCGTTTGGGCGAACCGAGCGTAATAGCGTAATAGATGACGATTGCAGCAGGCACCACAAAGGCCAGCGACAACAGGCTGAGGCCAAATGTGAACAGGCCCAGCACAATGGCGATAAGGCTAAGCGCCAGCGTGATGGCGCCGATCAAGGACGCGTCAATTAAATAGGCAACCACTCGACGTGTCAGCAGGCCCTCGAACAATTCGGGTGCTGTGGCGGGGTCTGGCAAGTATGGGTTGGCGGCGGCGTCGTGGCTCATAGGGCACAAATTGTCACGATAGCCCTGTATTGCAAGAGCCGAATTTGCAGTTTTGTGGCTGGGCCTGTTGTCGGAGCCCCGTGGACGCTAGACTGCCATTCAGCCCTACGCCCCATCGAGTCGCCGTCCTATTGGTGACGATCCGGAATTCTCTATGTCCACGTCTGAACCTTCCGCGCCGCTGACGCATCAGCCCCTGCGCGGTCTCGTCCTGATTTTGGGCGCGACTTTGCTCTTTGCCTACAACGACACCACCAACAAACTGCTGATCACCGAGTACAATGTGCCCATGGTGACAGCTATTCGCTACATCACCCATTGCCTGTTGATGCTGGCCATTGTTGCCCCCTTCCACGGGAGAGACATGGTGCGGACGCAACGAACCGGACTGGTTCTGGTGCGCGCGGCTAGCCTCGCTATAGGCTCGTTTCTCATGAGCCTTGCCCTGCAGCGGATGCCGGTGGCTGAAACGACGGCCATTATTTATCTATGCCCGGTTCTGGTCGTGCTGCTATCCGGCCCGCTGCTCAAGGAAAATGTCGGCCCCGGTGCCTGGGTCGCCGCTCTCTTGGGCTTTACCGGCGTGCTCATGATTGCCCGGCCCGGCGGCGGCCTTGATCCGCTTGGTGTTGTTTTTGCGCTGGGCAATGTGGGGCTGGCGCTGGCCTATAATCTGCTCTCGCGGGTTCTGGCGCGCACCGAGCGGACCATGACCATGCTGTTTTACTCGGCGCTGGTCGGCGCAATCGGTTTCGGAATCTTCCTGCCATGGACCTTGCATGGCGCTGCGCCCACGCCATTGCAATTGGCGCTATTTGCCGGTCTCGGCATTTCGGCATGGCTCGGCCATTACCTGTTCACGCTGTCTTACCGCTACGCACCCGCCGCGCTTGTCGCGCCGATGACCTATATGCATCTGGTCTGGGCCGGGATTCTGGGGTGGCTCGTGTTCAACCACGCGCCCGAGCCGATTGCGATTGGCGGCATGGCGCTCGTCGCCTGCGCTGGAATCGTCAGCGCTATCCGGCCCCGGCGTGGCCAGCGCCCGGCTCAACTCGCTGCTGAAGATGGCACGACCGAGCGCGCTGGTTAGTCGCCACAGACCGCGAACTCAATTTAAGTCGTCCGGGGGTCTTCTAGCCGGTCCAACGAGAAGTTATTTTTCCAAATTGTAAAAATGTTAGGCACTTGATCAACGCGAAAATAGCGTTCAGCGGCCGTTTTACTCGTCGGCTTATCCCGTCGTGCTAGGGTCTCGGCAACGTCGCGCGGTATGATGTATATTTGGCGCTCCATCAGTGAGCCTGCTGGTAAAAGCACAATTGCTAACCAGTCGAATGCGTCGAAATCGTTGAATCCGACGTAGGCGGCGCCGGCTTTGTATGTCCGAGCCTTCACTGACACCCGTTGAGCGCTTTTGCCGAAGGGCTGGGCTATCACATCATAGCCGGGCCAATTATCAGGCACTTTCAAAGCAGGGACGCCAGCAAGCGTCATCTCTGCTGCTACAACCATTTCGCAGGCGTCGCCCATCTGCTTGCTAGTATAAAGTCGCCTGCTTTCCAAAGCTCAAATCCTATGAAATACGGCTGGTTAGCCGCCCAGCTTGCGGGCCATTTCCAGCGCGTAATAGGTGAGTACACCATTGGCCCCGGCGCGCTTGAAGGCCCAAAGGCTTTCCAGCAAAGCGGCGTCGCGGTTGATCGCGCCTGCTGCTCCGGCCAGCTCGATCATCGCGTATTCCCCGCTCACCTGATAGGCATAGATCGGCACGTTGAATGCGTCTTTCGCGCGCCGGACCACGTCCAGATAAGGCAGGCCGGGCTTGACCATGATGCTGTCGGCACCCTCGGCAATATCCTGCTCGATTTCGCGCAGGGCCTCGTCGGAATTGGCATAGTCCATCTGATAGGTGCGCTTGTCGCCCCGGAGGCGGCTGCCTGAGCCGACGGCTTCGCGGAACGGACCATAAAAGCACGAGGCATATTTGGCGGCGTAGGACATGATCTGCACATGCTCGAAGCCCTCATCGTCGAGCGCCGCGCGGATGGCGGCCACGCGCCCATCCATCATGTCGGAAGGCGCGATGATATCCGCACCGGCCCGCGCCTGCACCAGCGCCGATTTGACCATCGCAACAACGGTTTCGTCGTTGAGAATTTGTCCGTCGCGGACCAGACCATCCTGTCCGTCGCTGGAATATTCATCCAACGCCACATCCGCGATGAGCCCGATTTCGGGCACGGCATTCTTGATGGCGCTTAGGGCGCGGCACATCAGATTGTCCGGATTGTAGGCCTCGGCTCCATCCTCGCTGCGCAGATGGTCCGGCGTATTGGGGAAGATCGCCAATGCCGGGATGCCGGCGTCGTGTGCCGCCTTGGCCGCCGTCACCATCAGATCGATCGACAACCGCTCCACGCCGGGCATCGTTTTGATCGCAGTCTTTTCGTTCTGCCCTTCGATGACGAAGAGCGGCCAGATCAGGTCGCGGGGCAGGAGCTCGGTTTCACGGACCATGGCCCGGCTCCAGGACGTCGCCCGTGTCCGGCGCAGGCGGCGGCCGGCCAGAAAGGACATGTCGTGTTTGGGCCAGTTCTGACTCATGGTGTGTCTCCTTGTCGGGCTCTAGTTAACAGGGGTGAACACCGGCTCCAAGGCAAAGCTTGTCGCAGCCCTCGGCGCGTATTATCAACGCGCCATGCTGTTTCAGGCGCCAAGTCTTGCCCTCTATGTTCGCATCATTGCCGTTCTGGCCCTGTTTCTGGGCCTCAGCGATGCTGCGCGCCTGCTTGGCGTTGGCACGGGCGCGACCAGCCCCATCGCTGTCATGGGCTTTTCGGGATTCGCCTATCTGGCCGTTTTTTGCCTCGCGCGGCTGTTTGCCGCCGTTGGTCTCTGGATCAAGGCATCCTGGGGTGCAGTGCTGATCGTGGCTGCAACAACAGTGGAACTCGCCCTTTATGTCATGGGCAGCGCCGATATCCGCATCTCCGCCATTGGCTTTGTCCTGCGCGTTGTGCTCCTTGCCTCGATCATCCTGATCTTTGGTCTCAGCCTGCGCCTCAAACGAGCCCAGGCCGACTGATCAGTCAGGCACGGGGTGGAACTGTTCTATTGTCACCTCTTCCGCCAGAGCGTCCTGCGGCCCTCCAAAGCTCGTGACCGTGGTAAACCAGCGTGTGATCTTGCCCTCGATTTGAAATTCGAGCGGCAATAGCACTGCGTATTTTGCGCCGGTAGACGCGTGGGTCAGCGCCGCTAAGCCATCCTGCCGTTGCGCCTTGGCCAATATTTTCGCCGCTGCCGAACTTGGCCCATGCCGTCGCGCAACCTCGCGTAATCGATGGAGCAGGTAGCTCGCCACGTCTTCCCAATTCACGATGGCGTCTCGCACGGGTCCGGGACAGATGACCAGTTCCACCAGATTGAGCCGGACGCCATTATCGGGAGCGCCGCCCACCAGCGCCCATGCAGCGTCATTGGCATCGAGAATGCCAAAGGCCGCATCCAGAACCAGAGCGGGGTAGGGGCTGTGCGCATCCAGCAGCAATTGCGCTGCTTGCCGGACTTCGCTCATCTGCGGGCTGAGCCAGTCGCTGTCACCAAACTGCGGCGCAAAGCCCGCCGCGACCAGCATGCTGTTGCGCTCGCGCAGCGGCAGATCCAGCGCCTCGGCCAGCCGCATGACCATGCCCACACTCGGCTTGGCTCGAGAGGATTCCAGAAAGCTCAGATGCCTTGCGGAAACTTCTGCGGCCAGAGCCAGCACCATCTGGCTCATGCCGCGCCGATTGCGCCATTCTCGCAGGATCGTTTCGAACATGATTGTCCTCCCGTTGCGATGAATGCCGTAGTGCGGGCAGGAATTCCATTACCTCGGAGATAATTGTTTTTGTGACCTGGGCGATGAAGGCTGGAGTGGTCGCAAAATTGAGGATTGCCTGAAATGACCACCCGGAACTTTGCCGCCTACATTCGCTCGCCACACTTTATCTACGTATATGACACCGGCGTATCGGCGCTGATGGCAGCTGTCTTTATCGCCTGGTCCGGGCCCATAGCCGAATTTATTGGATGGCCAGGCGTTGCAGGCATCATCCATTCCCTGGGTGTGTTCCTTATTTCATGGTCATTGTTCAATTACGCGCTGGGCACGGCCAGCACACCAGCGCGATCCGCCGTGGCGGCGAATATCGTCGGCGACGGCATTTGGGCTCTCGCCAGCATTGCTCTGCTCCTTACGCACTCATCCATGCTCAATGGCATGGGACAGGCGCTCCTGCTTGGGCAGGCCCTGTTTGTCATCGGCGTTTTCGTGACCAAAGTGCGTGGCTGGCCGGGGCTGTTGGGCGAAGCCAAAATCTCTTCACCTCTTGGAAAGGTTACAATTTCCTGACCCGGTGTAAGGCCCCGTTAAGCCAAATTCTCATTGCTTTCCAGTAAGATAGTTTTAAGCCTGTCGCTTAGGGCGATCTTAGTCCGACAGCCGTAGTTTGGCCTCATGAGATGCGAACAATCGCACACAACGTCACAGTGAGGCACACAAATGGCAATGAAATCGAATGCGGCAGAGGCGCTGGTTCCAGAACGTAGCGAAAGCCTGAAGCCACTCTATCTCGAAGCAGTTTCCCGCGTGGAGCGTTTGCATCGTCGTCTGCTCGACCTGATCAAGGACGAGTTTGATCGCATGGGCTGGGATGACATCAATCCTGTTCAGGCCCTGCTGATGTTCAACATCGGCGATGCCGAACTGACCGCCGGGGAACTGCGTTCGCGGGGTTACTATCTCGGCTCGAACGTGTCCTACAATCTCAAGAAGCTGGTCGAAACCGGCTATATCTTTCAGGAGCGCTCGCGCACCGACCGCCGTTCGGTCCGCATCAAGCTGACCCCGAAGGGTGAAGAAGTGGCTGAAGTGATTGACGAGCTTTATGACCGTCACCTCAAGTCCATCGATAAGGTCGGTGGTCTTGGCGACGAAGAATTCGACGGCCTCAACAAGGCTCTCGCTCGCCTCGAACGCTTCTGGGTCGACCAGATCCTTTATAAGCTCTGATCCGGCCAAACCGGACGAACATTTCGGCACGTGGTGGTGTGTTGCCTCCATGCCACAACTGCTGACCAACGCCGGCCTCTGGGTCGGCGTTTCTTATTTGTGCCGCAAATAACCGGCAGCGCTTTTACAAGGTTTAAAACCTTTTCCTGCCAGAAGGGCTTTCAGGCAGAGTTCACAAGCCGTTGACTATATTGTGAACCCGAGCCGGCAATGCTATCGGCGAAATATTGCGCTTTAGGGTCTCGGGGTTGACTGAATGCGGCTGAACAGACGTAATTTTATCTGGTCCATGGCAGCTGCCGGGGCGAGTACGGCTTTCCCGGTCATGGCGCAGGAATCGCTGACCGACATGTTCTCGCGCAATTCGGTTCTGCGCTCGGCCGATCCAAGCGGCAACACCGCAGCCGCTGCCGCGCTGATCGCCACCAATGAGCCGATCCTTTCTTATGACACGCTGTACAATCTCCAGCTTGCCATCTCTCAATATGAGCCCTTCGTGGCCGCGGGTGGCTGGGAAGAAGTGCCGCAGGGCGCGTTCCGGCTGAGCATCGGCAAGGCCGATTCCGCCGTCGTGCAGCTCAAGCGCCGCCTGATTTCCTCTGGTGATATGCCGCTGGTCGAATTTGCCAGCGACGTTTTCGATGCTGACACCGACCGCGCCGTCCGCGTTTTCCAGGCGCGCCATGGCCTGGTGGTCAATGGTAGTGTTGATGAAGCTACCTGGTACGCGCTGAATGTCCCGGCGCAGACGCGTCTGCAGCAGCTCTATCTCAATTATACCCGCGTCCAGAGCATGGCGCCCCAGCTCACCGAGCGCTATGTGGTGGTCAATATTCCAGCCGCCACGATCGAGGCCGTTGGCGGCTCGATGGTCGAACAGCGCCACACCGCCGTTGTCGGTCGCGTTGACCGCGCCACGCCGATCCTAACCAGCAAGATCCATCAGATCAATTTCAATCCCTATTGGCACGTGCCGAAGTCTCTGGTCCGGCGTGACCTGACCAAGTACATGCTGGAGAATCCAGACTATCTCGCGCAGCAGAATATCTTCATCTATGACGGCAGCGGCAATACAATCGATCCGGCGACGATCGACTGGGCGAATATCACCGACGCTCAGGTGAATTACATGTATCGCCAGGAGCCCGGTGCCGAAAATTCGATGGGCCACTGCAAGATCAATTTCTACAACAAGCACGACGTCTATCTGCACGATACGCCGTCAAAGGCTCTGTTTGGCGAGAACGCCCGCTTCCACTCATCCGGTTGCGTCCGCGTAGAGGGTGTGAACGAGCTTGTGACATGGCTATTGCGCGACAATGGCGACTGGGACCGCGGTCGTGTCGACCAGACGTTCGACTCGCTCCAGCGCCTCGATGTCAGCGTCAAGGCACAGGTGCCGATCCACACCACCTACATCACTGCTTGGGCCAACAAGCAGGGCACTGTCAGCTTCCGCGATGACGTTTACGATTTTGACGAGCAGGGCAAGATCGTATTTGAGGGTTGATGGTCTTCGCAGGAGACGAAGCGGATCAGTTTTGATCCGCTTCCTGCATGGTGAGGAAAAACGCCTGCATCTTGTCCAGATTTGCCTGTCGTTGGCTGCTCCATTCCAGCGCGCTGTTATAGCTCGCGCGAGCTTCGGCCATCGCATCGAGATAATGCTGGTCGACATCAAAATTCGGATACCACGCCGCCGCGAATTCCCGCTTTGTCGGTGAATTGCTCTCGTCATATTGAATGATATTGAAGTCGCCTTTCATCTGCGACAGCGACCTGTTTATTTCGCGGGTCATGTAGTCGATACGCTTTTGGCCCTGAAGGCCAAGATCGTTGGCTTTGTTTGCGATGACCTGCAAAAAATCTCCGTTGCTGTGGGTCACCATCGTTCCGTCGGCGTTGACATAGCCCAGGATGTTGTCGCCTGACGTGACGACTGTCCGCACATTGGAACTGGTGTCTGGATCGTGCGCGGCGAGGCGCTCCAGATTTTTCTGCGCCATCTCCAGATGCCGCTCGCTGCTGGCATGGATGGTCTGCTGGATGTTCATCCATTCGTCAAAACTGACCAATGCGTCTGCGGTCAGTCTCAGCGGCGTAAAAGTAGCGGTTTGCCCGTCCGGCAGGGATAACTCGATATCTTGATATCCCTCGCTGTCCCGTGCCTCAAATATCGCCCGTGCCTCGGCCTTTTGATGCTCGTAATATTGTTCCAGCTGCGGGCGCATTGCGGGGTTGGAGAAAATTGACGCATTCAATTGCACGGCGAGGCTCCAATAGGCTTCCTTCAAAAATGAAAGCAAACGATGTGCCAGAAGAGCTGCATTGAATTTTCAGATGTAATTGCTCTGACATTTGGCGCAGTTGGGCTTATTTTACCCATGAGCGGAATTATTTGCCTGTTATCCAATGTGGCGCGGAGCAGTCTCGGCGCTTTCGGACTGTGCACAAAACCATTACTATTCCCCGTGGCAGAGGCATCGAGGTTCCATGAGCGAAGGCGCAGTCCTGTTTGAATTCGTCCAGATTGGCCAGCAAATGCGCGTTGCTGCAATCGATGAGGCTACGGGCATTGAAGTCATCGTCATCGCGCCGCTCAATGCCGCGCGTGGTCACATGGAGCGCCTTGCGCTAGCAAAGCTGCGCAGGCGTCTCGAAGCGGAGGCGCCCAAGCCTTCTCCGCCGTCTGGGAAATTTGCCTGAATATAAATTGCTGCTTCAATGAGGCGGGCAAATCCTTTGGGACTTTCCCTTCACGCTGATTTGGGCCATAAAGAAGCCGTTCGCGCGACTGGCGAGAAAAGATGGGGAACCATCGGGGAACGCGAACCTTAGTGAGCCGCTCGCCTGGGCACCCATTTGTCACTCAGGGGAGCCCCATGACACCATCCCGAACCTGTTGCTCTTGGAATCGCGCTTTGCGCCATGGTAAGAGCGCGTCCACGCCTGTTTGCTCCGTCTCTTGCGAGGTCTTTTTCTCATGAGCACCACAACATCCTCGCTGTTTCCGCAGTTTTTCTCCAATTCGGTCGCGCAGACCGATCCTGAACTGGCTGCTGCCATTCAGAGCGAGCTGGGCCGCCAGCAGCATGAAATCGAGCTGATCGCGTCTGAAAACATCGTGTCGCAGGCCGTGCTTGAAGCGCAGGGCTCGGTGCTGACCAACAAATATGCCGAAGGCTATCCGGGCAAGCGCTATTACGGCGGCTGCGAATTTGTCGACGTGGCCGAAAGCCTCGCCATCGACCGCGCCAAGCAGCTTTTCGGCACCGCCTTTGCCAATGTGCAGCCCAATTCCGGCTCGCAGGCCAATCAGGGCGTCTATCAGGCGCTGATCCAGCCGGGTGATACCATTTTGGGCATGTCGCTCGACGCCGGTGGTCACCTGACCCACGGTGCGAAGCCCAATCAGTCCGGCAAGTGGTTCAACGCCATTCAATACGGCCTGCGCAAGCAGGATGGCCGCGTGGACATGGACCAGGTGCGCCAGCTCGCCCGCGAGCACAAGCCGAAGATGATCGTTGCCGGTTTCTCGGCCTATTCGCGCGTGATGGATTGGGCGGAGTTCCGCGCCATTGCCGATGAAGTTGGCGCAATCCTGTTTGTCGACATGGCCCATGTGGCCGGGCTCGTCGCGGGCGGTGTCTATCCAAGCCCGTTCCCGCACGCTCATGTTGCGACCACCACGACCCACAAGACCCTGCGCGGCCCGCGCGGCGGCCTGATCCTCACCAATGACGAGGATATCGCAAAGAAGATCAACTCTGCGATTTTCCCTGGCATTCAGGGTGGCCCACTCATGCATGTCATCGCTGCCAAGGCTGTCGCCTTCAAGGAAGCCCTGACGCCCGAATTCTCGGCTTATGCCAAGCAGGTCGTGGTCAATGCTCAGGCTCTGGCGGAAACGCTGGTCAAGGGCGGCGTCGATATAGTCTCGGGCGGCACCGACAATCACCTCATGCTGGTCGATCTGCGCCCCAAGGGCCTGACCGGCAAGGCAACCGAGGCCGCTCTGGGCCGCGCCTATATCACCTGCAACAAGAATGCAGTGCCATTCGATCCCGAAAAGCCCGCCATCACGTCCGGCGTGCGGCTTGGTACCCCTGCAGGCACCACGCGCGGTTTCGGTGAAGCCGAATTCCGCGAAATCGGTGAACTCATCATCGAAGTGCTGGATGGCCTCAAGATCAACGGTGACGACAATAACGGCGCCGTTGAAGCTCAGGTTCGTGAAAAGGTGAAGGCGCTCACGGCGCGCTTCCCCATCTACCGCTAATACAAAGGTAAAGGGTAACAATGCGCTGCCCATATTGTGGCGATGACGATACCCAGGTGAAGGATAGCCGCCCGACGGAAGATTCGGGCGCTATCCGCCGCCGCCGCGTGTGCAACGCCTGCGGCGGCCGCTTCACTACGTTCGAGCGCGTGCAATTGCGCGACCTCACCGTGGTGAAGAAGACCGGCCGTAAAGTGCCGTTCGACCGCGAGAAGCTCTCGCGTTCGGTCAATACGGCGCTGCGCAAGCGTTCGGTTGATCCAGAGCGCGTCGATCGCATGATTTCAGGCATTGTTCGCAGGCTCGAAAGCCTGGGCGATGTGGAGATCACCTCGGATCAGATCGGCGAATATGTCATGGAGGGCCTGAAGAACCTCGACGATGTCGCCTTTGTCCGGTTTGCCAGCGTTTACAAGAATTTTTCCGCGGCCGACGACTTCCGCTCTTTCCTCGCGGAGCTGGCGCAGGATAAGCCCGGCTCGGTCGAAGAAGACGATTGAGCCGCACGCTCCCGCTGCTGGAAGTATTCCTTCATTGCGTTGAGAGCCGCCTCTGCCACCTGCCGCGAACTTGCGCTACTATCGTCTGGAACAGTCTGGTCGGAGGGCTTGAATCATGGATTCCTACGGTGAACGGTTTGCTGTTCCAGAAGGCGCGGGCAGGGGCCAGCATTTTCTGGTGGTTGAAGGGCGCGCCTATTCCGCGATAGCCGATGAAATGAAGCGCGGGGCGCTCGCGGTTCTGGAGGCTGCGGGGACAAGTCATGAGGTCATTGCAGTCCCCAGCGCTATGGAAGTGCCCGTCGCGCTTGCAATGGGCATTGAAACTGGCCGGTTTGACGGCTATGTCGCCTTGGGCTGCGTGATCCGTGGCCAGTCCAATCATTATGTGGCGGTTGCCGGTGAAAGCATCCGCGCCCTTGCCGAACTGGCGGTTGTCGATGCACTGCCACTTGGCATCGGCATTCTGACCGTCGAAAACGAAGCTCAGGCCTGGATACGGGCCAATGTAAAAGATCAGGATCGGGGAGGGGATGCTGCCCGCGCAGCGCTCGTTCTCTCCGGCATAAAAGCGAAACTGAATGACTGACCATCCGAAACGCGACTCCACCACCTCTCGCGCCGCCAACCAGCGCGGTGCCGCGCGCCTCGCTGCCGTGCAGGCGCTTTACCAGATGGATGTGGGGCGCGCTTCGCTTGAAGACACGCTGGCGCAGTTCGGCTCGTTCCATCTCGGGCGCGAGGTTGAAGGTGAGCAATATCTGCCCGCCGATGCGGACTTTTTCCGCCAGATCGTGAGCGGCGTCGCCAAGCATCAGCTTCAGGTCGACCCTGCCGTTGATAAGGCGCTTGCCGATGGCTGGCCAATCGAGCGGGTCGACGCGACGCTCCGCGCCATCCTGCGTGCCGCCGCCTTTGAACTGCTGCGTCGCAAGGACATTCCGGCCAAGGTGGTTATTTCCGAATATGTCGATGTCGCCCGCGCATTCTATGAGGACGACGCCTCTGGCCTCGTCAATGCCGCGCTGGACGCAATTGCCCGCAGCGCCGGTTCAGACCTCGCCTGATCGGCTGTTTCTCTGCCATCGCGCAAAAATAAAGCCCCGGTCACTGGACCGGGGCTTTTGAATTTCTGGCGACAGGAAACGATCAGAACGATTCCAGGATCGACTCGATGAACGTCTTGTCCTGACCGAAGGACGGGGTGCGGCGCGTTTCCACATTGATGGCACGGCCATCTTCAAGGCCATAAATGGCGCGGTCCGTAACCTTCTTGTTGCGGTCGAAATAGACCGCCAGCACGGTACGTTCCTGAATCATGGTCAGGCCAAAGGCAGTCTGGTTCACCTTGGTCTCGACATAATACCAGGCGCTCTGGTCGCCGAATGTATTGGTCGATTGCGGCGAGCCCAGCACCATCTGCACAAGCTGCTGGCTCTGGCCGGGGCGGATTTGCTGCAGCGCGGAATCGGGGATTTCGTAACCTTGGGTGCGCTTGGATACGAGCGACGTGCTGCTGGTGCAGCCGGCGAGGGCGACCGCGAGCACGGCAGCAGCGACGGAGGCTTTGGCAAGACGCAAGGGCATGAATTTGACTTTCCCGATGGCTCTCGACTATAGGCGTGACAACAAGGCGCGTGCCCCTTGGCCGCTGGAATGTGTAGCTGTCAACCAGCTGATCTGGCAAGCTTGCATTGATCCAGTGACCATTGTCGACCGTGTTTGACCGATACCGACGCCGAGTGCAATCCCATGATATTGTCTTTGTTTCGTAAGAACTCTGCCACCGAGCCGGTTTATGCCGTCTATAATTCTATTGTGGCGCAATCCCGGCAGCCGGTTTTTTATGCTGACTGGGGCGTGCCCGACACGGTAACCGGTCGCTTCGACATGATCAGCCTGCACATGGCGCTGCTGTTCCGCCGCCTGCGCAACGGTCCCAAGGAAGGCAAGGCATTCAGCCAGGCCGTCTTCGATCTTTTCTTCAAGGATATGGATCGCTCGCTGCGTGAAATGGGCGCCGGCGATCTCGGTGTTCCCAAAAAGATTCAGAAGATGGGCAATATCTTTTTCGGATTGCTCGCCGCGCTGAACGAAGCGATGGATCGCAACGATGAAGAGGCTTTGGCCGCTGTCATCTCGCGCAATGTCTTTGATGGCACCGATAGTCCCAATGTGCGCGCTCTGGTCGCCTATGTTATCGAGCATGATGCGGTGCTTGCCGCCCAGTCGATGGAAACCATAATTGCCGGCGATGTGCGCTTCGAGGCGGCAGCGTGACCGACAAAGACGCTCCAATTTTCGATGCCATTGTTCGCATAGATAAGCTGCCTGCTTCCGGCCGTTCGCTGAATGTCGATGCCGATGAAGCAACTCGCGCTGCAATTGCGAGCGCTATGAACGTTCTGTCGGTCGAGCGCTTTGTTGCGCAACTGACCATCTCGCCATTGCGCGGCGGGCTGCGCGCGCTTGGACATCTCGATGCGTCCGTAACGCAGGCGTCAGTGGTCAGCTTTGAAGCTGTCCCCGAGACCATTTCTGAGGACATTGATCGTGTCTTCATGCCCGCGCCGCGCGATCATCAGGCTCCGACGCCGGGTTCGGAAGTTTTCGTCGACCTTGAAGATGACGATTTTCCTGATCATATCGATGGGCCTGAGGTTGACCTGAGCGCTCTGCTGCTGGAAACCCTCGCATTGGCGCTTGACCCTTACCCCAAGCATGACGGTGAGTCGTTGGAGCAATTGGGCGTTGCGCTGGATGCGCCCAAGGAGGGCCCCTTCGCCAAACTGGCTGCCCTCAAGGGCAAACAGGAAGACAAGGACTGACGCGGCGGGGCTTGCGCGCTATAGTTGATGTTATATGTTTGCTGGCTTGCCCCAGCGGGCCAAAAAACGGGCTGAAATGACCGATTACATTACGATTTCCGTGGATGCTATGGGCGGCGATCATGCCCCCCGCGCCGTGATCCACGGGGCCTATCTGGCCCTCAAGGAGCGCAAGAACACGCGCTTCATCTTTCACGGCATCAAAGACCAGATTGACGCCCTGCTCGAAGAATATCCCGCCCTGAAACCGGTTTCGCAGGTGCGCCATTGCGAAACGATCATTGCCATGGACGAGAAGCCCAGCCAGGCCCTGCGTAAGGGCAAAGGTACGTCTTCCATGTGGATGGCCATCGAGGCGGTCAAGAACAAGGAAGCCGATGTCGCAATTTCCGGCGGCAATACCGGCGCGCTCATGGCCATGGCGACCTTCTGCCTGCGACCGATGGAGGGCATTTCCCGCCCGGGTATCGCGGCGATCTGGCCGACGCTTCGCTCCGACATCGTTGTGCTCGATATGGGCGCGACGATCGGTGCGGACGCCCGCCAGCTGGTGGACTACGCTATTCTCGGTTCGGCTCTGGCCCGCTCGCTTTTCGATTCGGATAGCCCCAGTGTTGGCTTGCTCAATGTCGGAACCGAGGAAGTAAAAGGCCTCGAATCCATCAAGGAGGCCGGCAAGATCCTGTCTGAAGCCAGTGGCGCTGGTTTCTCCTATCACGGCTTTGTCGAGGGCGACGATATCGGCAAAGGCACGGTCGATGTGGTGGTGACCGAAGGCTTTGTCGGCAATATTGCTCTGAAAACGGCAGAGGGCACGGCCCGGCAGGTCGGCACTTATCTGCGCAATGCGCTCAAGGCCAATCTGATGAGCAAGATCGGGGCGCTGTTCGCCTCATCCGCGCTCAAGGCCTTGCGCCGCAAGATGGACCCGCGCACCGTCAATGGCGGCGTATTCATGGGGCTCAATGGCATCGTCATCAAGTCGCACGGCGGCACCGATGAGATTGGTTACAAGAGCGCGCTGGGCCTTGCCTATGAAATGGCGCGCAGTCGATTGATCGATAAGGTCAGCGACACAATGCAACGCTTTCCCCTTCACAAGGCAGAACCTGCACTGCCGACCGAGACCGAGGCCAATTCGGCGTGACCAGAACCCGTTCCGTCATTCGTGGTGTCGGCAGCTATTTGCCCGCCAGAGCAGTAACAAATGCCGAGCTGGCTGAAACCGTCGATACGTCTGACGAGTGGATTCAGCAGCGTGTCGGCATCAAGCAGCGCCATATCGCGGCCGAAGGGGAGTTCACGTCCGATCTCGCCACCGCGGCAGCACGCGCTGCTCTCGATAATGCCGGGTTGAGCGTCGATGACATCGACCTGATCATTGTCGCAACCACCACGCCGGACTACACTTTCCCGTCCGCCGCTACCCTCGTGCAGATGAAACTGGGTATGCACCACGGCTTCGCCTTCGATATTCAGGCGGTCTGTTCGGGCTTTGTCTATGCCGTCACCACGGCTGACAGCTACATCAAGAACGGCCTCGCTCGCCGCGTTCTGGTTATCGGCGCGGAAACGTTCTCGCGGCTGCTCGACTGGAATGACCGCACGACCTGCGTTCTGTTCGGTGACGGTGCCGGCGCAGTCGTCATGGAGCGAGTCGACCTTGCGGACGGTGAGCCCGAGCGCGGTGTGCTGTCGTCGGCCCTGCGCTCAGACGGTCGCCATTGGGACAAGCTTTATGTCGATGGTGGCCCTTCCACTACGGGCACTACGGGCCATGTTCATATGCAGGGTCCAGAGGTCTTCCGTCATGCGGTCGGCAAGATCACGGATGTTGTTTATCAGAGCCTCGAACAGGCCGGATATGGCGTAGACGATCTGGACTGGTTCGTGCCGCATCAGGCCAATCGGCGCATCATCGACGGGGCAGGGGCAAAGCTCGGTCTGCCAGCGGAAAAGGTGATCGTGACTGTCGATCAGCACGCCAATACATCCGCCGCCTCTGTTCCGCTGGCGCTCAGTGTTGCCGTGGCCGATGGCCGGATCAAACAAGGCGATCTGGTCATGCTGGAAGCCATGGGTGGCGGCTTCACCTGGGGCGCTTCGCTCATTCGCTGGTAGCGTCGTTTCTGCGCATTGACCTCAAGCGTTTCAAAGCGTTAGTCTCCATATCGGTGGAGGGTGCGCTGGTGCAATTGCCTTTGGCGGTGGCACTATCGTGCAGGCAGGCTATTCCTGACGAGCGAAAAAGCCGGGGAATGCAGACCCATTCAACAAGGGGGCGCGAATGACGCAGAAAACGGTAACCCGGGCTGATCTGGCCGAAGCAGTTTATGGTTCGGTCGGGCTGTCCCGAACGGAATCGGCTGAACTGGTTGAGCGGGTCCTCGAACTGGTTGCTGATGCGCTGGTGACCGGGGCGAATGTGAAGCTCTCCTCCTTCGGTTCGTTTCAGGTCCGATCCAAGAACGAGCGGATCGGGCGTAACCCGAAAACGGGTGAGGAAGTGCCGATCCTGCCGCGGCAGGTTCTTGTGTTCAAACCCTCCAATGTGTTGAAGTCCAAGATTAACAAGTCTATGGTTTCCGCTGGAAAGTAAGGCTTTCTAGCGAGGGAGAGTCGCGGTTTGGACAAGTCGCCAGACGCGTTCCGCACCATATCCGAGGCGGCTGAGGAGCTTGATCTTCCTCAGCACGTTCTGCGTTTCTGGGAGACTCGTTTCCCCAATATCAAACCGCTGAAACGCGGCGGTGGTCGCCGCTATTATCGTCCCGAAGACGTTCTGCTGCTGCGCGGAATCCGCCATCTCCTTTACGAGCAGGGCTTCACCATCAAGGGTGTGCAGCGCATTCTCAAAGATCAGGGGCCGCGCTATGTCATCGCCGTGGGCGAGGGCAAGGGTCTTGATGAAATTCTGCCCATGATCGAAGAGGCGGAAGCGGCTGGTGATGAGGCCGAAATCGAAGAAGCCGTGATGCTTGCCAGTCCTGCACTCGACCAGGAATCGCGCGATAAACTTTCAGAGGTTTTGCGCGAGCTGCTGGAGTGCAAACGCATTCTGGAGCGGGCGCGGGAACACTGAGCGGGGCGCCCTGCTTTCTACACGCCAGTCACGGTACGAGTAGAATTTCTGTTCCAAAATGCGAAATTTTCGTCTATTCATTCCGCTGCAATTCCGGCTGGGTAATGCCCGGCCTTCAGGGTGGAGTTTCCCGCAAATGACAGTCCGTTTTGGCCTCCTCGGCGCAGGTCGTATTGGCAAGGTTCACGCCAAGGCGATCACCGCCAATTCCAAGGCAAAGCTCGTCGCCGTTGCTGATGCTATGGCCCAGGCTGCTGCCGACCTTGCCAATCAATATGGCGCTGAGGTCCGCAGCATAGATGCAATCGAGGCCGCCGGGGATATCGATGCGGTCATCATCTGCACGCCGACCGATACCCATGCCGATCTGATCGAGCGCTTCGCCAGGGCGGGGAAGGCCATTTTCTGCGAGAAGCCGGTCGATCTTGACGTTGAGCGCGTGAAAGCCTGCCTCAAGGTCGTTGATGAAAGCGACGCAACGCTGATGGTCGGTTTCAACCGCCGCTTCGATCCGCATTTCCAGGCTGTCAAGGCGGCCATCGCCGAAGGCCAGATTGGCGAGGTGGAAATGGTCACCATCGTTTCGCGCGATCCCGGCGCGCCACCGGCGGACTATGTAAAGCGCTCCGGCGGCATCTTCCGCGACATGACCATCCACGATCTCGATATGGCGCGCTTTCTGCTAGGCGAAGAAATCGAATCCGTATCGGCGCAGGCTTCGGTGCTGGTCGATAAAGCCATCGGCGAGGCAGGCGATTATGATAGCGCTTCGCTGATGCTCTTCACCGCCTCGGGTCGTCACGCCACCATTTCCAATTCGCGCCGCGCCACCTATGGCTACGATCAGCGTATCGAAGTTCACGGCTCCAAGGGCGCCGTGTCTGCCGAAAACCAGCGTCCGGTTTCCATCGAGATCGCCAATGGGGCTGGCTATACGCGTCCGCCGCTGCACGACTTTTTCATGACCCGCTACACCGAGGCTTATGCCCGCGAAATCAGCGCCTTCATCGATTGCGTTGAATCGAAATCTCCGGCCTCGCCCAGCGGCACCGACGGGCTGATCGCATTGGCGCTTGCCGACGCGGCGCTGAAATCGGTCAAGGAGGGCAGGGCGGTCAAGGTCAGCGAAGTGACCGGTGCGCTCGCCGACAAGTCTGTGTTCCAGGGTCGCTAATTGAAAAGGGCGCCGTGAGGCGCCCTTTGCATTCCTTGGACTATTCGCCAAGTGTTTTCAGCAGAGGCTCCAATTGGTCGAATACCCAATCGGCATTGTAGGGGCCATAAAGCATGATCGCCAGAAGCAACTCGGTTGGAATGATGTGTAGCCGACCATCCTGGCGCACATCAAGTCGCTCAAACAATGGATTAGCTGCAAGCTCGGCTTCGGTGACGCCATTTGGCCCAAGCAGCACGATATCTGCGGCGTTCAGCGCGCCTGCATTTTCCCAACTATAATGCACGGTGCCCGGTGTGCGGGCGGCGGCGGCATCGTAGTCGGAAACGATTGACGCGGGCGGCTCAAAGCCGAGCCCAGCGAGCAATTGCACAGAGGCGGCGATGGCCGGGTCCACCTGAATGCCGACTTCGTCTTTTGTGACCTGACCATAAGCGACGCTTTTGTCGCTGAGGGGCGCAAAGTCCTCTCTTAGGCTGGCGATATGGGCATCGACCCTATCAATCAGGGCTTCAATTTTCTCTGCTTCACCCAGCGCAGCGCCCACGACTTTGTAAGTCTCAAGACGGTTCCCACCTTCTACGGGTACGATAGTGGGGGCGATGTCATTCAGTCTAGCGAAGGCTTCGGCCAGATTGAACGGTACAGCACCGTCCACAGCGATAATCAGATCGGGTTCAAGTGCTGCGATTTCTTCAAAATTGAGCACGCCGCCCGAACCAAATGACAGGATTTGCGTATCCGCATCATAAGGCTTCAGCCAAGGATCCTGTCCATTTTCGGCATAGCGGTTACGCCACGCCCCGACCAGTTTGGCCTCGGCTGTCTGGGCAAGCCCGTTGCCGCCGGTAGACAGCGAGACGATGCGTTCGGGCTTGGCCGGGACGGTAGTTTCGCCATAGGCGTGATTGTAGGTAAAGGGAAAGCCCGAAGCGTCTTCCGCCCATGCGGGAGCAGCGCTCAGCAGTGCCGTAGCCGCAATCAGGCGCAAGACTATGCGCCGCGTGATAGCGTTCATGATTGATCGTCCTTGAACAGTGAAATCGGCGCGAAAGCGTCGCGCCAGCGTATTGCTTGCGGCCCGACTAGATGGCGATATCCAGATCGTCCAAATCTTCCAGTGTGCCGCCTTTGGCCACGAGCGCCTCATAAGCGCTCAGCCGTTTGTCATCGATATCGCTATTGGTTGCTCCGCGCTTCCAATAGCCGTAGATGCGAATGTCATCGCGCCCGAGGCCGCAGGTTTCGTGAAAATGCTTACGCAGGGCGCGGGCATCGTCCCGCTCACCTGCCGCCCAGATGGTGCATAATTTGGCATCGGGATGAGCAAGTGCGGCGTCGATCAGTAGACCTCGTTGTCCCTCGCCGCGCAGCAACAGGTGGTGCTCAACGCCCGCGACATCAGGCAATTCGTCAAATGCGGCCTTGTCGTCGGTCTCGATATAGATGTGGCCATGTACGCCTTCGCGCCAGAATTGCAGGATGGAATAGACAGCGGGCAGGGCGGTCTCGTCGGCGAAAATGAGGCAGGTTTTTCCAGCGTCGAAATTGGGCAGGAAATGCGGGCGCGGGCCTGTCAGGGATACGACATCGCCGGCCTTTGCGGCGCGAACCCAGTTCATTGCCGGGCTCGGATGGTCGTGCCAGACAAAATCGACGACGGCGACCGCCGTGGTCGGATCGAAGCTGCGTATCGTATAGATGCGAGAAAATGGCTTGCCGCCATCAGGATTGGGAAGCGCGAACCGGATAGCCAGATTGGGTGCGAACCACGCGAAGAGATTTTGTGCGTTGACCTTGCCCGAAACACGCACAAGCGATGGCGAGGGGCGCTCAACTGTGACGACGGTGAAGGTTGTTGCCTCCATATCCCGCATATGATCGGTCTGCTTGAGAACTTTCGCGTCATCGGCGACTGCGCTATCAGCCATTTTCTTGCCTTCAAAGCTGATTAATATAGTCATCATATACTAATTAGCCAAGCGACTGGCAAGTGACTTGTTCGTCCTGCCAGTCGCTATAAAAGACTGTGGCGAGAGGGAGCGATATGGCTGCTGGCAGACCCAGAACCATCACCGAGGACAGGATCGTGGAAGCGGGTATTGCCCTGACCTTGCCCGAACTCACCGTCGCGGGTCTCGCCAAGGAAATGGGCGTCACAATCGCCTCGATCTACAAACATGTCGAAGGGGTCGAGCAGCTCCGCCTGATGGTCGCGGAAGGCATTATGGCCCGCTGGACCATTCCGGGGATAAATGGGCAGGATGTTGAGACCTACCTGCTCGATTTCAGCGAGACCCTGCGACTGTTGGTGGACGAAAATCCTGGAATTGCGCGCTTTCTCACGCAGGTCAGCTCAAGCACGCCGGTAACTTTTCGCAAGATCGATGCCCACCACGCCGATTTCGCTGATGTCTACGGGTTTTCTCCTACCCAGACAGCTTGGTTACTTTCCACCATCGTCGAGCACGCTATTGCGATAGCGGACATGATGCATGTTCCGAAGAAACGGATCGGACGAGCTGACCGGCAGCACCTGCGCGACCGCGCCGATCTGCGCAATTTCAACAAGGTCGTAGAGATTATCCCGAACGGAGACACGGCGGCGCATTTTCGTCTGTCCATGCGCGCCCTAATCACGGGTACGCTAATCGTGCTTAGAGAATTGCCCTGATTATTTCAGCATCCACTCATGCTCGGGTGCATTGTGGAATTTCCACACGCGCTTCGGCCCGGCCATGACGTTGAGATAGTAAAGATCATAACCCGCTGTGGTTGCAACCGGATGATAGCCGCGCGGCACCAGCGTAACGTCGCCATCTTCGACCGCCATGGCCTCATCGAGACTGCGGTCATCGGTAAAGACGCGCTGGAAAGCAAAGCCCTGCGGCGGATTCAGGCGGTGATAATAGGTCTCTTCCAACTGGCTTTCGTGCGGAAGATTGTCCTGATCATGCTTGTGGGGCGGATAGGAGGACGTATTGCCTTCCGGCGTGATGACTTCCACGACCAGCAGGGCATTCGCGGATCCATCGTCCTCAGGCATGATGTTGTAGACATGGCGCACATTGGCGCCTTTGCCGCGTGTAATGCGTGGATGAGTGCCCGGCGCGATCACTTTGGCGTGGAAATTGCCGCCGCCCGGCGCTGAGCAGATCGCAAGTTCAAGGTCGGTGCTTGCGTCAACGGCCCAATTGCGCCCGGCGGGCACGTAAAGCGCCCAAGGCGCGCCCTCAAAGGGGCTCATACGCTCGCCAAGTTCGCCGAAATCCTCGCCATCGACAGCAAAGCGGCCTTTGCCGGAAACGAGGGCGAGGCAGACCTCGCGTTCGCCCGTAGCCTCGCCATAAGCCTCGCCCGGCGTCAGCTTGTGGAGGCAAAAGCCCACATGCGTCCAGCCGGCAGAGGCGGGCGTTACATCATGAATCTTGCCGGTCTTGGTCGTCGGCCGGACGAGGAGGGGGGATTTGCTCATTTTGGGACTCCTCCTTGGGGAAGGCATAGAAGAAATTGTAGAGCGAATAGGCCAGAGCCGCGCCGACGAGGATCATCCAAAGCTGCTCGCCGGTGAAGAACACCTCCCAGCCCAGCCATATGGCAAGGAAAACAACTACCGCCACCCGCCGCCACAGCGGGCGGAACCAGTTCAAATCGTTTTCCTTGAGCGCCATGCCAAAATCTTCCCGCTTGATTCAATTTGGAAGGCTTTTAGCACAAGCGCTTCAAAAGATTCAGTCTTTCGGGAAGCCCTGCGTTTCCACTGTATAACCCGCCGCACTCATGACGCGCATGAGTTCGGCATGGCCGACCTGCGCCATTCTGAGCGGCGGATTGGCGATCGGGTCCTGCTCGGCCTCGACCACGAACCAGCCTTCGTAGCCATAATCTGCAAAGCGCTGCACGATTGCGCCGAAGTCCAGCGAGCCATCACCCGGCACGGTGAATGCGCCAAGGGCCACCGCGTCCAGAAAACTCTGCCTGTTGCGGTCCAGCCCATCCACGACCGACTGACGGATGTCTTTCACATGGACATGGTTGATGCGGGCATGGTGATTGTCGATGGCGCGCAGCACGTCGCCGCCGGCAAAGGCAAGATGGCCTGCATCGAGCAAAAGCGGAATGCCTTCGCCGGACGCAGCCATGAAGGCGTTGAGTTCCGGCTCGGTTTCCACCACGGCGGCCATATGATGGTGATAGGAAAGGGGCATACCCTGCTCGGCGCACCATTCGCCAAAAGCCGTGACCTTTTTGGCATAAGCCTTCATCTCGTCATCCGAGAGTTTCGGCTTCTGTGCCAGCGGTATCTCGCGCTTGCCCTGGATGGAGCGGCCAACTTCGCCATAGACGATGCAAGGCGCGTTTACAGCCTTGAACAATTCGATCATCGGCGCGATGCGGTCCTTATTGGCCGATAGCTCTTCATCGACCAAGGTGCCCGAGAACCATCCACCGCAAAGGGTGACATCGGCGGCCTTGAGGATGGGCAGCATGGTGGCCGGATCGTCGGGAAAGCGGCGACCCTTTTCCATGCCGGTAAAGCCTGCCGAGCGCGACTGGCGCAGGCATTCTTCCAGCGAGACGTCATCGCTCAGTTCCACCAGATCGTCGTTCCACCAGGCGATGGGCGACATGCCAAGTTTGGCTTTCATTCGTGTTCTCCATTTGCCGCCCCTTACCCCTCTCCCCTTGGGGGAGAGGGACAGGAAATTCTTCGTTCAGAAGAATTTCCAGGGTGAGGGGTTTTCTCCCCTCGCTCTATGCTTGCCGACAGATCGCAGACCCCTCATCCGCCCCTTCGGGGCACCTTCTCCCGCAAGGGGAGAAGGGAGACCGCGTCCTGCTGAATTAACCCGCCCGCTGTGCCTTGAGCGCCTTCACATAGGCTTCGCGCGCTGCATTGACGCTGGGCCGCTCGCTGACTTCAGGCACGGCGACATCCCACCAGTGACCTCCGGCCTCGGTGGTGATCAGCGGATCGGTGTCGATGACGAAGACATGCACACCCGGCGCGCCTTCGCTCTCGGCCAGCGCGGTCTCCAGTTCATTCACCGAAGTAACCTTTTTCGCCTTTGCCCCCATGGCCGCAGCATGGGCGGCGAAGTCCATATTGGGCATTTCGGTGTGGTAGGTGTCGCGGAACAGATTATTGAAGTTCGCCCCGCCCGTCGCCATCTGCAGCCGATTGATGCAGCCAAAGCCGGCATTGTCGAGCACGACAATTGTGAGCCTGACGCCCATCATCACCGCAGAGACGATTTCCGAGTTCATCATCAGATATGAACCGTCGCCGACCATGACGACCACATCGTCCTCGGGCCGGGCGATGGCGACGCCAAGCCCGCCAGCAATCTCGTAACCCATGGTCGAGAAGCCGTAGTCGAGATGGTAGGAGCCGGGACCATCGGCGCGCCAGAGTTTGTGCAATTCGCCCGGCAAACCGCCCGAGGCGCAAACCAGAGTGGCTTTGCTGCGGCCGCGCTGTACCGCACCGATCACCTGCGCGTCTGATGGCAACTCGACATTACTGGCCGCGCGCGCCGCATCGGAATCCCTAAGCCAGTCTTCCTTGAGTTTCAACGCCTTGTGGGTCCAGGCGGAATCAACCTGCCAACCCATCAATGCGGCATCCAGGGCCTCCAGCCCCACCCGCGCATCGGCCACAAGCGGCAATGCATTGTGCTTGTGTGCGTCGAACGGCTGAACATTGAGCCCGACGATTTTGAGGTCTTCGTTTTTGAACAGCGCCCATGAGCCGGTGGTGAAATCCTGCAGGCGCGAGCCTACCGCCAGCACCAGATCGGCTTCTTCGGCCAATATATTCGACGCCGATGTGCCGGTTACGCCGACGCTGCCCATATTGAGTTCATGTATATGGGGCAGGGAGCTTTTGCCTGCCTGCGTCTCCATCACGGGGATGCCATGTTCCTCGGCAAAGGCGGCGAGGGTTTCGGACGCCTCCGAATAGAGCACGCCACCACCGGCAATGATGACAGGTTTTCTGCTCAGCTTCAGCGCAGCGGCGGCCGTGGCGAATTCATCGGCATCCGGCATGATCCGGCGTGGCACCCATACCTTTTCGGCAAAGAAGCTTTCGGGATAATCATAGGCCTCCGCCTGTGTATCCTGACATAGGGACAGCGTGACCGGGCCGCATTCAGCCGGATCTGTCAGCACCTGCATGGCGCGACGCAGGGCCGGAATAATCTGTTCGGGCCGGGTGATCCGGTCGAAATAGCGGCTGACCGGCTTGAAGCAATCGTTGACCGTTACCGTGCCGTCGCCAAAGTCCTCGGCCTGTTGCAGCACCGGGTCGGGCAGACGATTGGCAAAGACATCGCCGGGCAACAGCAATACGGGAATGCGGTTGACATGGGCGAGGCCGGCCGCCGTCACCATGTTGAGTGCGCCGGGACCGATTGATGTGGTCGCCACCATAAAACGGCGGCGGAAATTGGCCTTGGCATAGCCGATGGCCGCATGGGCCATGCTCTGTTCGTTCTGGCCCCGATAGGTCGGCAATTCATCCTTGACGGCGTGCAGGGCCTCGCCGATCCCGGCGACATTGCCATGGCCGAAGATTGCCCAGACGCCGCCGAATATCGGCAGGGTTTCGCCGTCGATGACGGTCTTTTGCGCAGTGAGGAACCGCGCAACGGCCTGCGCCATCGTTAGTCGAATAGTTTTCTGGCTCATTACCGCTCCCAAATCTCCACCAGCGCACCGAACCGTTTGGCCATATCTGCCACGGCTTCTTCGTCGCTCATTTTCCCGTCAAGCCATGCCTTTGCCGCTTCGGCAAAGATTGTGCGGCCCACGGCAAAGCCCTTGACGGTACGTGCCGCCTTGGCCGCATTGAACCCTGCTTCCAACTCTGCCTGCGGAGCGTCGAGACCCAGCAGGACCACGCCCCGGCACAGCGGATCACGCGCCTCGATCACTGCATCTGTAAGTGACCATGCGGCTGCATTGGCCTGTGGCTCCAGCTTCCACCAGTCCGGCTTGATCCCGGCATCGTAAATCTCGGTGAGGGCGCGCGCCACTGTGTCATCATGCAGCGGGCCATTCTTGCCCGCGATGATTTCGATCAGGATTTCCCGGCCAATTTTGCGGGCTGCATCGAACGCGGAGCGTAGTTTTTCGATTTGCTCGTGACGCAAGGCATCGGGATCGTCGGGGTGGAAGAAGCACAACACCTTGATGCAATGATCCACTGGCCACTCTACCAGCCGCGATCCAAGGTCCTGAGTAAACTCAAATTGCAACGGACGCGAGCCAGGCAATTCGATGGGCTTGGCAATCCAGAAGTTTTTGAAAGCGCCGCTGGCATAGAGTGCATCGCGGCCATATTTGTCGTCGATCAGCATGCCGAAGCCATCGCGGCCATTGGCGATCTGCGCAGCGGCTTTCACGGCCAGTACCTTGAAGTCCGGAACGCGCGCAAGCTTCTGCGCGTCGCCATTGGCCATCTCTTCGAGTTGCAGGCGGTGGTCGATGGCGAGCGCCATGAGCTTGGGAATGTCGCGGCGGCGGGTTGTGGCCCAATGGATGTGATTGATCTCCGCATCCTTGCGCAAGGCGTGTTCCTTGCTGCCATGCTCAAGGAAATATTGCAGCTCGGTCCAGGTGGGAATTTCAGGCGCGCAGAGCAGGCGGGAGACGGCAAACGCGCCGCAGGCATTGGCCCAGGTGGCGCTGATGGCATGAGACTCGCCACGCAGCCAGCCGCGCAGGAAGCCACTCATGAAGGCATCGCCAGCGCCTAGAACATTATAGACTTCAATAGGAAAGCCTTTGCCGACGATCCCGTCTTCCAGATCGTTCGGGATGTCGCCATCATAGACGATACAGCCCATAGGGCCGCGCTTCAGGACGATCACGGCGGAGGACAAGGACCGGATCGTCCTGAGCGCAGTTTGCAGATCGTCGGCGCCTGCCGCGATCAGAACTTCTTCTTCGGTGCCCACGATCAGATCGCATTCGGGCAGCACGGTTTTGAGGTGAGCGGAGACGGCGTCGGAGGCGATATAGCGGCTGTCGCCGGCATCGTGGCCCGCCAAACCCCACAGATTTGGGCGATAATCGATGTCGAAAACCACCTTGCCGCCGTTTGCCCGGGCGATGCTCATGGCCTTGCGCTGGGCCTTGTCGCTATGCGGTTTGGCGAAGTGCGTGCCGGTCACGAGGACGGCCTGGGCCTGCTTGATGAACGATTCCTGAATGTCGTCTTCGTTGAGCGCCGAATCCGCGCAATTGTCGCGGTAAAAGATCAGTGGAAACGACTTGTCGTTCTCGACCGACAGCAGGACGAGCGCGGTTAGCCGGTCCGGGTCGGTGACAATGCCACTGGTCTCGACGCCTTCACGCTCAAGTTGCTCGCGGATAAACCGGCCCATCTGCTCGTCACCGACGCGGGTGATCAGCGCCGATTTAAGACCCAGCCGCGCCGTGCCGACGGAGATATTGGTGGGGCATCCGCCAACCGATTTGGCGAAGCTGCCAATGTCTTCGAGTTTGGTGCCGATCTGCTGGCCATAGAGGTCTACCGAGGCACGGCCAATGGTGATGACATCCAGCTTCTTGTCGGTGATTGCATTTGGGCTGGTTGGCACTGCCATACTCCTCCGGAAATTCGGAGGCACTGAAACACAAATTCTATAATCATTCAATATGGAATGAATGTTCTATTTGTGGAATATCACCGGTGCCGACGTTTCTCTGCCACCGAGACGGTGAGGGCCATGGCAAAGGCCATACTGGCGGAGAGAGAGCGGAAACCGGCGTGGTCGGCTTCCGCCAGCTCGAACCAGACATTGGCGCATTCGGCCAGCGGCGACAAAGCCGAGTCGGTCAGCACCACCAGCGGAATGCCACTATTCGCCAGATTGCGTGCCTGCACCGCGCTTTCCGAGGCATAGGGCGAAAAACTGACCGCGAAACCGGCATCGTTCGGCCCCGCCATGGCCAGCAATTCATCGTCTATGCCCGAGGCCGTGCCCACCATCTGGCACCGCACTTTCAGCTTGCCAAAGGCATAGGCCATATAGGTGGCGATGGGGAAGGAACGGCGTTTGGCGATAAGATAGATCGTATCGGCCCGCGCGAGGATATCGACGGCGCGCTCGAATTCTGCCGGATCAATGGCGCTGGAGAGGCCATCGAGGCTGGCATGAGCCGCCGCCACGAAACTGCTGAAAATCGCCGCGCTTTCTTCGACGGCATGACCGTCAGAGGCCAGCTTGCGCAGGCGCTCTTCATAAGAGGAATTTCGCTCGCGGAGCCTGGCGCGGAATATCTGTTGCAGACCCGAAAAGCCTTCAAAGCCGAAGGATTGCGCAAAGCGGACCAGCGTAGACGGCTGGACGCCCGCAGATGTGGCGATGCTGGCGGCGGTGCCGAAGGCGATTTCGTCTGGATGATCGAGCGCATAGGCCGCGACCTGCACCAGACGTTTCGGGAGCGTGGAGCGCCGCTCAAGAATGGCGGCGCGCAGGCTGTCAAAATCTTGTGCGACTGCAATGCTGGTGTCGGTCAATTCTGACTCCGGCGGAATGAACATTCCACAAATGGAACAGATTGTGACAGAGCGCAAGAAAAAGGCGAAACCGCATGCGGCGATTTCGCCCGGATTGTCAGATCGCGTAAATCGCCGTTGTTATGCGGCGGCGAGGCGGGCAGGGGGATTGTTTTTCTCCGCCCAGAAAATGAACGCGGAAGCGGCAACGATCATCAATGCGCCGGGCCAGAACCAGAGCGATGGTTCCTGTCCTAGGGCAATCCAACCGATCACCCCGCCCAGGAACACCTTCACATCGGAGAAAGGCTGGAGATAGGTGGCGTCGGCATTGCGATAGGCAAATGCCAGCAGATATTGCGCTGCTGCTGTCAATGCACCGAGGGTCAGCAGCAGTACAAGACCATTGCCTTCGGGCAGGGCGAAGGGAAATCCTGGCGCCATGCCTATCGGCAATACACCGGCAAACGCATTGGCCGCGAGCAGAATTGCGAGATGGTTCGGCGTCATCAGCACAAGCAGGGAAATTGTCAGGGTTTCCGGGCTCTCGCCCTTGCGGGTGAGGTGCTTGGTCAAGACGTCAGTTGCCGCCCATAGCGCTGCAGCAGTAATCGGGATCAATGCCTGAAATCCGAGATTTTCTGTGCCGACCCCTGAAATGATGATGGCACCGGCAAAGCCGAGCAGGGCGGCCGTGACGCGCGCCGGAGATACCTTTTCGCCGAGGAACAGCACCGAGCCGACAATGATGAAGAGGGGGCCGGTGGCCAGGAGCGTGACCATCTGCCAGATCGGGACGCCCGAAGCGTAACCATAGACGAACACGTGGACGCCGAGCGCCGAGACGAGGGCGCGTATTTCGTGTGCCAGGGGATGGGCGGTGCGCAGATTTTTGAGGCCGATCCGCAGGATAAGCGGCAGGGCCAGCACCGAGGCGATGATATATTGCCAGAAGGCCATGCCGGTTGAACTCATACCCACGCCGCCATATTCGACCGGGGTAGGCAGGATCGACTGCAAGGTATTGGAGCCGGCAAAGACAAGGCTTGCGGCAAGCATAAACAATGCCCCGATATGGGCGGCATTGCTGGAAGAGGAAATCTGGTTCATTCGTCGTCCTTTCCGTAACCAGTTCCCTCAGGGTTACGGGAGACGACATGCCGGATAGGCGCAGGCGCAATAGCCCACGCGCGCCCGGCAAGGCGCTTGATCCCGTTCTCTTTCATCCGGACTATGACCGTCGGCTCCGGAATCACACCGGATCTGCTGACCTCCCGAACCGGAAGCGCTCGCGGGCTTGGCATTGCTGCCTTACCGCCGGTGGGGAATTTCACCCCGCCCTGAGAACAATGCAGGCGAACCTGCGATGCTGAATTTAGGGAAGGGCGGTCTTTCGCACAAGTACGCACAGGGGTGTAACTGTGCGCATTTTGCGAACGATAAGGAAAATCTGTTCGGGGCGAGGTGTTCTGTTTACCGACGGTCACCCTCGGGCTTGACCCGAGGGTGACAGCGATGGGTAGACAAGTTTGCGAGGAAGCGCCACGCACTCGATGCGGCACCTCCCCCCTTGCGGGGAGGGATGGGGAGGGGGATGGCGGGCAGGGTGCGCGGACCAAGAGTGACGTGTGTGTGCACCCCCTCCGAGCTTCGCTAGGCCTGACGGCCAAGTTCCGCTACCTCCCCCGTCTAGGGGGAGGTGGGTATCGAGTGCGCTGCGGCATGTGCGAAAGTCTGGAGTAAACACGCCGCCTGTGCAGGGGTGAGAGGGACGGCGGGCGGGATAAGTTTGCGGGGTTCTGGCTCCAACCCATCACAAGTCGTCACCCTCGGGCTTGACCCGAGGGGTTTGTGTTTTGATGCGCTCTGTAACGTTCAGAGCCCTCGGGTCAAGCCCGAGGGTGACGAGCGGTGGGTGGGATGTTTGGGCGGTGAGGCTATGATTCGCCGGGCATCGGCTGTCACTGCTGCGAAGGTGTATTATTCCGTGGGGGTGACAGCCGGCGGAGCACCAACCTGCCAAACCTGCACAAATTTCAGGCACTATCCGCTTGCTTTCCATCCGAAACAGATTAAACAAGAGAAATCTTGTTTAATGGATTTCTGTCATGTCAGATATTGTTGAAGGCCGGTGGGCCGAGATTTTCGGGCCGCGCTATATCGCCGTCACAACCATTCTGGCGCTGGGCGTTACCCTCTTTGCCTTCAATGCCTTTCTGTCCTCGGCTGCTTTGCCTTCGGCGGTGCACGAGCTCGGCGGCGTCGAGATCATTTCGTGGGCGACGACGCTTTATCTGGTTTTTGCCATTGTCGGTGGCGCGGCGGCGGCGCTGCTGAAGCGGCGGATGGGGTCGCGCGCACCGCTGATCGGGTTGGCGCTGGTTTTCCTTGCGGGCACGCTTATTGCGGCCATTGCCGGAGACATGCAGCAGGTTCTGATCGGCCGCGCCATTCAGGGGTTCGGCGAAGGGGTGGTGGCGGCGCTCTGCTTTGCCCTTATTCCCGAGCTGTTTCCGAGCCGATTGGTGCCCAAGGTTTTTGGCATGCAGGCTGTGGTCTGGGCGGTCGCCGCGTTCGGCGGTCCGGCGGGGGCAGGGGCGCTGACCGAGCTGATTTCATGGCGCGCAGCTTTCCTCATCAATGTGCCGTTCGTGCTGATTTTCGTAACCATGGTGTTGCTGGTGGTGCCGCGCGGCACGAAAACGGCGGAAGCACACGGCTTTCCCGGGCTGCGGCTACTGACGATCGGCGTCGGCACTATGCTGGTGGCGCTGGCCGCCGTTGCCTCTCCTGTTCAGGCGGCGTTGCTGCTGGTCGCCGCCGCCGTACTGCTCACCGCAGTCGTTTGGCTGGATCGGCGCTCACGCGAACGGTTGATGCCGCCGGATGCATTTTCCCTGCGCACGGCGGTCGGATCGGGTCTTTGGGCATATCTGCTGATGCCGGTGGCGGGGGCCGCGACGGCTGTCTATCTCATCATGCTGTTGCAGCAGTTATGGGGTTATGGTCCGACGCAGGCAGCGATAGTGGGCGCGGTCATGGCGATCGGCTGGAGCATGTCATCAGTGACGGTGGCCAATGTCCGCCAGCGCTCGACCCGCCGCATTCTGATCCGCACCGGCCCATTGCTTCTGGCGCTGGGTCTGGTTCTGGTTCTGCTGGGGCTGGAATGGACGCAGTTGCCGGTCTTGCTGGTGGGGCAGATTGCCATCGGCATGGGATTTGGGGTGTCCAACGGCTACATCATGCTGACCATCATGGAAGCAAGCTCGGACGCCGAGCGCGACCGGACTTCGGCCCTGTTGCCGACCACGCAGTCGGCAGGCAATGCGCTGGGTGCTGCGCTGGCGGGTGTGGCGGCAAATGCGGCAGGCTATCCGCAGGCGGTGGAGAATGCCGACGTACTCGCCTCGATCATTCCGCTCTTCGTGATGGCGACGGGCTTTGCCCTATTGGCATTCTTCGCGGCGATGCGGCTGGTTCAGCTTGCGAAGGTGACGCCGCTGGCGACATTTGCGGAGGAGTAGTCGTTCGGGGCGGGCGATACCCACCGGCGCGGAACCTCCCTCTTGAAGGGGGAGGCCGGGAGGGGTGCTTCCGATCTCAAAGATCAAGTGGGTAACACCCCCACCTAGCTTTGCTACGGCCCTTCAGGCCGAGCGTCGCTACCGCCCCCGTCAAGGGGGAGGTGTTGGTTCAGCGGGCGCTGAGGCTGCCGTGCTCCGGCCAGAGCCTCAGCCCTGTTCAAGCCAAGCGACCTGCTCGGGTGTGAGCTTGATTTCAAAGGCCTTGAGGCTGTCTTCAAGTTCCACCAGACGCCGCGGTCCGATCAGCGGAATGCTGGGGAAGGACTGGGCCAGCACATAGGCCAGCGCAACATGGATCGGCGAATGGCCGAGCGTGTTCGCCAGTTCGATGGCGCGGTCGCGGCGGCCAAAGTTCTGCTCATTGTACCAGACGCGGACCAGTTCCTCGTTGTCGCGCTTGTCACGCCCGGCGAGGTCGGTGAAGAAACCGCGGGCCTGGCTCGACCAGGAGAAATTGGTGACCTGGCGGTCAATCAGCCATTGCTTGAAATCCGGTGTCGAGGCGGTGACGCAGCCGTCCCAGATCGGATCCAGCATTTCGGCCAAAGCGAAATTGTTGGAAAGCGCCTGCGGAGCGGTCTTGCCGCTTGCCTTGGCGTAGGCAATGGCCTCGTCCATGCGTTCCTTGGTCCAGTTCGACCCGCCAAAGGGACCGCGAATACGCCCGGCCTTGACCTCGGCATCCATGGCATCGACGAATTCGCCGACCGGGACATCAAGATTGTCGCGGTGCATGAAATAGACGTCGACATAATCGGTCTGCAGACGGTCCAGCGACTGGGTGAGCTGCCTGGCGATGACATCGGGATAGACGAGAGGGGAGTGAGCACCCTTGCCGATGACGACGGCATCTTCACGCACGCCGCTTCGCTTCTGCCATTCACCGAACAGCTTTTCGGTATAGCCGCCGCCATAGATGTAAGCGGTGTCGAAGACATTGCCGCCCTTTTCCCAGAAGGCGTCGAGCAGGATGGCGCCGGACGAGAAGGTGCGGAAATCTTCAAAGCCGAGGGCGACCGCCGAGGCCTGTTTGGAAAGGCCCGGAATCGAGCGCTTGGGAATGACGCCGCTATTGGCGCCGAGCGTGCGGTTGTCGAGGGTCTTGGTGCGGGTGGCGGGCTTTTCGACCGAGAACTCGATCCCTGCATCGGCGCGCCACTTGTCCAGCACGCGCAGATTGCCCAGCGTGTCATTCCAGCTCATGCCTGGCGCGTCGAACTCCTGCTTGCCGGCAATGATGGCGAGCGAGGCGGCTTCGGCCTCGAAGGAATAGACATGGGCGCTTTCATTGACGCTGATGCTCTCGGTCTTGCCGCCCTTGACGATGTCGATCTTGCCAAGCCCCTGATCGCGGTTGCCACCGGCGAACCAGAAATCGGGCACATCGATACGGCCTTCCGAGCCGTGAATGCGCAGCACATTGTCGAGATTAGCCATGACGGCGCAGGAGACCTGCGCGACGACGCCATTGTCGAAGGTGAGCAGAGCGGCGGCGAAATCGTCGGTGCCTTCTGCATTGAGCTTGGCCGTGCCGGCAACCTTGACCGGATCGGCGAAGCCCTTGCCGGTGACGGCGCCAACCAAAAGGCGGGCCATCGAAACGGGGTAGCAGCCAACATCCATGATGCCGCCGCCTGCAAGAGCCGAGGCAAACAGGCGATGTTCGGGCTGGAAGCGGCCCATATTGAAGCCGAAGCTGGACTGGATCATCCGCACTTCGCCGATGGTGCCTGATGTGACCAGTTCAAGGATTTTCGCGGTCTGCGGATGCAGCCGATACATGAAGGCTTCACCGGCAAAAGTGCCCGCCTTGCGATGGGCGTGGAACACCGCGTCGGCCTCATGTGTGGACAGCGCCAGCGGCTTTTCGACCAGCACATGCTTGCCCGCTTCTGCCGCCTTGATGGCCCATTCGGCATGGCCGGTATGGGGCACAGCGATATAGACCGCATCGATGTCCTTGTCGGCGAGCAGGGCATCATAGCCGTGCACGATGCGCGCGCCGGGGAAGTCCTCGGCCAGACCCGGACGGTCTGGATTGCGCGTGGCAATGGCCGCCAGCACGCCATGCTGGCTACCCTTCAGACCATCGCGGAAGGCCTTGGCGATGCTGCCCGGCCCGATAATGCCCCAGCGGATTTTCGTCGTCATTTTGTAGTCCTGTCAGAAGAGAAATCTAGCGGAGCCGCTGGCCCTGCTTGTCAAAGAGATAGGCTTTTGCCGGGTCGATGGAGACTGTGATGCGCTCGGCGCCGACCTCGTTGCGCGATTCCTCGCGCTCGATGATCAGCGGTTCGCCCTCGGTCCGGGCGTAAACGTAGGAGGTCGTGCCCAGATGCTCGGCAACATCGATGTCGACGCTGATATTGGTTCCGCTGCTGCCGGCAGCGCCGAAATGCTCAGGCCGGACGCCCAGCGTGACCTCCTGCCCAATATCGGGACTGGTGAGGGGCAGGATGACCTTGGCATCGGCAAATTGCGGGAGGGTTATGGTGATGCCCACCGGTGATTTTTCGACCACTTTGGCCGCGATGAAGTTCATCTTGGGTGAACCGATAAATCCGGCCACGAACTGATTGGCCGGATCATCATAGAGATCGAGCGGGCGACCGACCTGCTCGATCATGCCGTCCCGCAGCACCACGATCTTGTCGGCCAGCGTCATGGCCTCGACCTGATCGTGGGTGACATAGATGATCGTGGTCTGCAATTCCTTGTGCAGGCGCGCGATTTCGATGCGCATATGCACGCGCAGTTCCGCATCCAGATTGGAGAGCGGCTCGTCGAACAGGAAGACTTCCGGGTTTCGGACGATGGCGCGACCGATGGCGACGCGCTGGCGTTGGCCACCGGAGAGCTCCTTCGGCAACCGGTCCAGCAGCGGCCCGAGCGCGAGAATGCGCGCCGCGTCGTCAACCAGCCTCGTGATCTCGTCCTTTGGCACTTTTGCGAAACGAAGGGCAAAGCCCATGTTTTCGCGCACCGTCATATGCGGGTAGAGCGCATAGGTCTGGAAGACCATGGCAATGCCGCGCCGGGAGGGGTCGACGTCGTTCATCCGCGCGCCGCCGATGTCCAGCTCGCCGCCGCTGATGGTTTCCAGCCCCGCGATCATGCGGAGCAGGGTGGATTTACCGCAGCCGGAAGGACCAACGAAAACGACAAATTCCTTGTCGGCAATGTCGAGATCAACGCCCTTGATGACGTTGACCGCCCCGAACGACTTGCGGATACCCCTAAGTGATACACTGCTCATGGGTTCTGAACCTTATTTGACCGCGCCCAGCATGCCTTCGACGAAGCGGCGCTGGAGCAGGAAGAAGATGATGAGGGTGGGCAGGGTGGTGACGATCGAACCGATCATGACGACGCCGAAATCAGGCGAATAGCCCTGAGAAAGCGTGGCAACGACGAGCGGCAGGGTCTTCATTTCATTGGTCTGCAGCACGATGAGCGGCCAGAGATAATTGTTCCAATGCGTCATGAAGACGATGATGGTCGCCGCCGCATAGGTGGAGCGCATCACCGGCATATAGACGAAAAGGAAAATCTGCCATTCCTTGAGCCCATCGATCCGGGCGGCGTCGCGCAGCTCATGCGGGAAGGCTTTCGTCGCCTGCCGGAAATAGAAAATGATGAAGATCGACGCCACGGCGGGCAGGATGACCGCCTGATAGGAGTTCATCAGCTTCAAATTCGCCATCAGCATGAAGAGCGGGATCATCAGTGCCGCAAAGGGCACGGAAAGCATCAGCAGCATGACTGCGAAAATGCGCTCCTTGAACCTCGAACGGAAAATTTCGAAGCCGTAACCTGCAAGCGACGAGACCAGCAGGGTGAGCGCGGTTCCAAGCCCGGCAATGAAGAACGAGTTGAAAAACACCCGCGGCATGTCCGCCGATGCGAAGAATACTTCGATATTGCGCCAGAGCGCCTCGCCGAGAGACGACTTGCCGCGAATGATGTCGGCATTGGTATTGGTGGCGCCGACCAGCATCCAGAAGAAGGGAAAGACCGACACGAAGGCGGCGAGGGACAGAACCAGATAGGTGGCGCCGCGCCCTATGAGTGCGAGTGGATTGCTCATGCGCGCCGGTCCCTTGCTGCGAGAAACTGCAGGAAGCTCAGAATGGCGACCAGAACCACGATGACATAGGAAACCGTGGCCGCGTAGCCGAAGCTGGGCATGAACTTGAAGCTCAGATTGTAGATATACATCGAGAGCGTCAGCGTGGAATCGGAGGGTCCGCCCTGCGTCAGCAGATTGGGCTCGTCGAACAATTGCAGCGTGCCGATGGTGGAAATGACCGTGGTGAACAAGATGACGGGCTTCAGCATCGGTACGGTGAGATACCAGAACCGCGCCCAGGCCGGAACGCCATCGATTTTTGCCGCCTCATAGATGGAGCGGTCGATGTTCTGCATCGCAGCCAGGTAGAAGATCATGTTGTAGCCGGTCCAGCGCCAGGTGATGGCGGAAATGACCACGACCTTGGCCCAGAATGGATCGGCCAGCCACGGAATGGGCGCGCCGATAATATGCAGGCCCATCAACATCTGGTTGATGATGCCTTCCTGCGCGAACATGGCCTTGAAGGTGACTGAATAGGCCACCAGCGAGGTCACGCAGGGCAGGAAGATCGCCGTGCGAAAAAAGCTGCGGCCCCAAAGCTTTGAATCGTTGAGAGCATTGGCAAAGAGCAGGGCCAGGATCAGCATGATCGGCACCTGAACGGCCAGGAAGATCAGCGTATTGGTCAATGCCCGGATAAAGACCGGGTCCTGCGTCAGGCGAAAAATGTTTGTCAGCCCGCCGAAGCTGAAGGCCATACCGCGTCCGACCTGAAAGCTCATCCAGAGCGACCACAGGATCGGGAAGATCATGAAAATGCCGAGCAGCACCAGAGCGGGCATGACGAATGCCCAACCATTGATCCGCTCGCCGCGCGCCATATGCGATTGCGCCATTAGCTCCCTCACTTGTCCTTGCACATCACCGTAAAGGCCGACGAATCCGCGCCAGAGACGCGGATTCGCGGGAGGCCGGAGGAGACTGATCTCCTCCGGTAACTGCGTGCTTACTGGATCTGCTGGCGAACCTGAGCGTCGATGGCGGCGATGATCTCGTCGACATTGCCACCGCTGGTAATGGCCGGGATCTGCGCTGACACAGCGGAGTCGGCTTCGTTGGTGAAGATGCCGTAATTGACCGAGGGGATCGCGCCCAGCCAATCGGAGAAGTTCTGCCACACGGCCTGACCGCCAAAGAACTCGTCATTGGCCTTGTAGGCTTCGCCTTCGCGGGCGGCGAGCAGGGAGCCGACAGCGCCCTGATTGACGAGAATCTTCTGGTAGAAGTCCACGTCCTTGCCCCAGATTTCGGCGAGGAAGTCGATGGCTTCGGCCTTGTTGGCGGATGAAGCCAGAACATACCAGCTCGAACCGCCGAGATTGGACGCGTTGGTTGCCCCTTCGATGCCGTCGAGCGCCGGGATCGGTGCAACGGCCCACTGGCCGGACTGATCGGCATTGGCCTTGATGGTTGCGGTCATCCACACGCCGGTGAAGGTCGATGCGGTGTCGCCGGAGGTGAACGAACCGGTATATTCGGTCCAGCCAGCGACAGGCTTGGTGATGCCCGAAGCGATCAGGCGCTGATAGGTCTCAACCGCAGCCTTGAAGACCGGATTGCCGACAAGTGTCGGGTTGCCATCGGCGTCGAAATACCACGAACCGGCGGACTGCAGCAGGATGCGGAAGACACCGGCGTCATTCGGGTCGATAGGCAGCAGAATCTGGCCGGTCTTTTCCTTGATGTCCTGACCGATTTCGATGAGGCGGTTCCAGGTGATGTTTTCGAGGTCTGCTGCGGTATAGCCAGCATCGCCCAGAATGTCGGAGCGATAGAAATAGCCGGTGACGCCAGAGTCGAAGGGCAGGGAATAGGTCTGGCCATTCACCGTGGCGAGTTCGACCTTGTAGGGCGCAAAGCCCGAGTAATCGACGGCGTCATTCAGCGGCTCGAAGGCGCCGGGGAAGGACTGGAGATATTTCTGTGCGCCGTAATCTTCGATCAGCACGATATCAGGCAGGCCATCGGTGGTGCCCGAAGCTAGCTGGGTTTGCAGCTTCTGTTCAAGCGCGGCCTTGTCGTGATCGACAACGGTCAGCTTGAAGTCAGGATGGTTGGCGGCATAGCGATTGCCTGCTTCCACCATGGTCGCGCCGTTGAAATTCGGATCCCAGGCCCAGACAGTGATTTCGGCGGCCGATGCGGCAACGATGCCGAACATGCTGGCACCGGCCATCGCAACTGCAAGCGTGCGGGTCCACCGCGAAGTGATGCGGGTCATAATAGTTCCTCCCTTTTCATTTGCTCTTCCTCTGAGCGCTACCTAAGCTAAACGTCCGGCTGAAGCCGTCGCGCTCATTGGGTATCTCGATTTGGCGGAAAGTAAGATTAGTCGTACTTATTACGAGCCATTGGTGGACGGTGTTGAACGCCTGCCAACCGAATTGCAGATGTTCCATGCCTCGCCGCTGGTTATGCGAGGCCCCCACTGGCACGCGCAGGTGGAAGTCAATTTCATCGTCAGGGGCTGGGCGCATTACAAGATGAGCGGCCACGAGGCGACCTTCTCACAGGGCGATTTAGCCTTGTTCTGGGGCGGTTTGCCCCATTGGATGGACGATGCTTCGGACGATTTGATCTATGCAGGTGGGCATTTGCCGCTTGTGCATTTCTTTCGCCTGCGACTGCCGACCGACGTGCAGGCAAGGTTGATGCAGGGGGCTACCCTCCTCACCCAGGCGACCGATGAATCCGACCCCATCAATTTCGCGCGATGGAACAATTACGCGCGCTCGGGCGATCCGATGAAGGCCAGCCTGGCAGTGGACGAATTGCTGCTGCGGATCGAACGCATCCGCTTTTCGCCCTATATGCTTTTGCCCGATAGCCAATCCGTTGCCGATAGCGGGGGGCTTGACCACCACACCTCGCCCATTGTCGTGCGGATTTGCGAATTTATCGCCGACAATTTCCGCGAAGATATCGATTCCGTCGACATTGCCGTGGCCGCCGATATTCATCCCAAATACGCCATGACCGTGTTCAAAAAATCGACCGGCATGACGCTTAACGACTATATCAATCTCATGCGCCTCTCTTATGCGCAGGCCCTGCTGATGCGCGATGAGGAAAATGTGCTGACCATCGCCATGGCCAGCGGCTTCGGCTCGCTCAGCGCATTCAACAAGTCATTCCGCAAGATTGCGGGCATGTCGCCCAGCGACTTCCGTCGTGATGTCCGGGGGCGACCGGCGCTTCAGGCTGTTGCCCCGCCCGCCACCAGCACCTCCTTTTATTAAGCGCATGGGCAAGAATTTCTGGCTGGCCTTACTTCTTGGCGGTCTCGTCCTTGCGGGGCTGACCCTGCTGCGCGCCGCAGACCCCTATGCGGTGCAGGTGGCGCGCGAAACCACCTTCGATTTTTTCCAGCAGATCAAACCGCGCGACGCTCCGGCTGATCTGCCTTTGCGCATTATCGATATCGACGAAGCATCGCTGGCTGAGCTCGGGCAATGGCCCTGGCCGCGTTCGACCATGGCGACAATGGCGGAGCGGCTGACCGAACTGGGCGCCGCCTCCATCGCCTTCGATCTTCTGTTCAGCGAACCGGACCGGTTGTCTCCGGCGCGGATCATCGGCGGCGCGGAGGATTACGACGTGACCTTTGCCGGGGCGCTGGCGGCCGGTCCGACCATTCTCAGCCTCGCTCAGAGCGGCAAGGCGGCGCAAACCAGTCTGGAGCCGAAATCGGGGCTGGCGATGACCGGTCTGGATGCCTTGGCGAAAGTGCCGTTTCTCGGCGGCGCGGCGCAGCCTTTGCCGATATTGGCCGAAGCGGCGCGCGGCCTCGCCATTGCCAGCCTGCACCGTGAGGGGGCAGGGGTGGCGCGCAGATTGCCACTGCTCTGGCGCAGCAATGACGCCGTGCTGCCCACCCTGTCGGTGGAAGCGCTGCGGGTGGCGCTCGACTTTTCCACGCTGGTGGTGATGGGGGATAATGAAGGAGCCATCGAGGGCATTCGCATCGGCGACCGCGCGGTGCCGACCGGACCAAGTGGTGATCTCTGGCTCTATTATCGCCATCTCCCGCCCGAAATTTATGTATCGGCGCGTCACCTGCTCTCCGATGATTATTCCGATCTGGCCCCGCTGATTGCCGGGCAGATCGTGCTTGTCGGTGCGTCGGCAAGCGGCCTGCTCGATATTCGCGCCAGCGCGCTGGGCGTTCCGGTTCCCGGTGTTTCCATTCATGCCCAGGCGCTGGAGCAGATGCTGACCGGCACCTATCTCAACCGCGCCGATTGGGTGGGCGGGCTGGAATTGCTGGTTTTTGTGCTGGCGGGGCTCCTGATCATCTTTGCTGTCATTCTGACCGGACCCATGCTGGGGCTGGTGGTTTCACTCGCCATCGGCGGGCTGCTCGTCGCGGGAAGCTGGTGGGCTTTTGCGCGGGCAGGTTTGTTGATTGACCCCAGTTTCGCGGTTTTTGGGGCATTGGTGCTCTATGCGGTCATGGCGTTTTTCCGCTTTGCCATTGCCGACAATGACCGCCGCCGTATCCGCGGCGCCTTTGCCCATTATGTCGAACCCTCGCTCCTTGCCCGTATCGAGGCGGATAACAGTCTCCTCAAGCTCGGTGGTTCGGAGCGCGAGTTGAGCGTGATGTTCTCTGACATCCGTAATTTCACCAGACTGGGCGAAAACACGAGCCCTGCCGAACTGATGGCCATTCTCAACCGGCTGTTTGCCGTTCTGGGTGGGGCGATCATCGAAAAACAGGGCACTATCGACAAGTTCATGGGCGATGCGATCATGGCGTTCTGGAATGCGCCGGTCGCCATTGAGCGCCATCCCCTGCAGGCGTGCCGCGCGGCGCTGTCCATGCGTGAAGCCCTGTTGCGGCTCAATGCTAGGGGTGGCGAGCCGGTATCCATCGGCATCGGCATTGCCACCGGTCCGGCGCTGGTCGGCAATATGGGTTTTGAGCAGCGTTTCGACTATTCCTGTGTCGGCGATATCGTGAACGTTGCCAGCCGCATCGAGAACGCCTGCAAAAGCGTGGGTCACGATATTCTCGTTACCGACGCAGTTGCGCGTGCCGCTCCCGAGCTGGCGTTTCTGCCTGCTGGTCTTCTGGCGCTCAAAGGCATGAGCGAGCGCGAGCCGGTCTATATTCTGGTGGGTGACGAGACGGCCAGATCAAACCCGGATTTTGCAGCGCTGGAGCGCGCGCATGAGAATTTGCTGATCTGTCTGGGTCAGGGCGCGGATCATGCGCTGGAGCTGGACGCCTGCCTGCGTCATTCGCTTGCCGTTGATAGTCGTCTTGGGGATTTCTACGCGGCCTGTATCGGGCGGCACGCTGATTTTGCGCCGCCCGAGAGATTGATTGAGGCGGGTTAAACCCGGCTCTGGCCCAAATAGGCCATTGCCAGCAACGCGACAGCGCCGAGCACCCAGATGCCGACGGCCAGCAGGCTGAAACCGCCGATGAAATTCAGTTCTTTATCGTTATCATTGGCCATTGCTGCCTCCTCTTATGGATGTGATGTCAGGTCCTGACCTAACAGACTGAAGCGTCAGGCGCAATTTTGCGGTCGGTTCTGGGGAAAATGCTGCCCCGGCATCATGAAGGCGCCGGGGGCTTTGTCTTTTAGGCGGGCTGCGCGGCCTCTGCCGCTGCGGCTTTCTTGCGGCGGCCAAGATAGATCAGACCGCCGATAATCAGAATGGCCACGGCGAAGATCACCAACGCGATCAATGGACGATAGAAGAGCCAAGCGGTGCCGATGGTCAGCGCACCTACGCCAACGCCCAGAATGCCGGCAATGATCCCGGTGCCAAAGCCGAGGATGCTGCCAAGGAAGGGCAGAACGCTGGCGATGACGGAGAGCGGACCAAGGATGGAGCCGAAACCGGCAATCAGCAGCACAATGCCGCCGATGCGCAGCGCCATGGTCATGAAATTGTTGCCGCTGGCCGCATCTTCAAACATGGCGTCAGCAGGAACCATGCCGGAGCTGACCATCAGCAGGGTATCGCCGCTTTCGGTCTTGTAGGGCGCGAGGCCTGAACCCCTTTGAGCAGCAATGATGCTCGCCTGAATGGCTGGCGTGAATTCATAGCTGATGCGGTAATCGCCGAGGCGCGGCTCGCGCGGATTGCTGCCAAGATAGACGGTGCCGTTGAAGATCGAGGCGCGCATGCCCGCGCCGACAGCGGCCTGCACATCGTCAAGAACATCTTCGCCGATCAAATAGGTCTGGCTATTGCCGATGCTGCCGATCGTGCCTTGATCGAGGGTGAAGGCGCCCAGCCTGGCATTGGGGACGAGGAACAGGTCACTCTTAACTTCCATCGAAGGGTTCTGGTGCTCAGCCGCTTCATGAAATTTCGACGAATCCTCAGCCTGCGTCGACCAGTCCTGCGCATAGGTATAGGTGGTTACCTGAGTCTCGCTGCCGCCCAGCTCGACCTTTTTTTCGGTCGACGAGCTTTGGATCCACTGGAACATCTCCACCTTGCGCTTGAGCTGCAAGGCATTGGCCGAGACCTTGAATTCGGTATCGACAACAGGCTCGGATGTGCTGACTTGACCCGAAATATGGACGAGACGTCCTTCATTGTTGGCATCCACCGTTTCGGATGATGCCGAGACCACAAGACCTGCACCTTCGGCCAGAGAACGCTCGGTCTGCACCGCGCGGCCCTCATTCCAGAACAGCAGGCCGACCATGCCGACGACCAGCAGGAAGCCGACGACAACGCCGCCCACCGACTGCTTGATCCTGTCGAACCAGGAAATTGAAACCGTTTTTTGTGACGCCATTTTTTACCAACCGGTCAAAGTGTTGGCGGTGAAGACACGTGGCGTATTGGCCGCTTCAAGCGCATCCCGAGATGACGCCACGCTCTTTCCGCATGAAAATGCGCCCCGAAGTGCGAACACTTTCAGGGCCCTCCGCCTCTCGAATCGTGACGCGAGGCGCCCACCGGAAACGTTGGGGCCGACCTAAATTCATCATCTGGTGCAGAACCACTCCCCCAAAAGGGGGATATGGGGCGTGATATGCGCTAACGTCGGCTGTGCTGCGGACGGACGTTGATGCGAAACGCTTGTGGAGGCGTCGGTCCGGTTTCAGCTCAGCCTTTCAACCTTGAGAAAGCGCACGGGTTCGGCCGGATATTCGCTGGCTTCCTCGGCTCGCGCGAAGATCGCCATGACGGTTTCCGGACCTTCAGTGACCGTGCCAAAGGCAGCAAAGCCCTGACCATCGGGGTTGCGACGTCCGCCGAAATCAAGCTCTGGCTGGTCGCCGATGCAGATGAAGAATTCCGAGCCCGCTGTGCCGGGCGCGAGCCGAGCCATGGAAATGGTCATGTGCTTATGGAGCAGGCCGGTCGTTTCCGTCGTCTCATGGCCAATATTGGGGAAGGGCGCAGGCTTGTCGTCCGCCGTGCGCATGCCCCATTGCACCACTTCGATCTTGTGCACCGTCTCCGCTGGCTGGTTGGCCATGGTCACGATGCGATAGGCCGTGGCGTCATCGAGGTGTCCGCCATCGACATAGGCGAGGAAATTCTGCGCAGTGATTGGCGCGTTTTCAGTATCGACCGAGAGGGTGAAGGCGCCAAGTTCGGTTTCGATGCGGACGGGAATAGCCAAGGTAGATACTTTCAGAAATGAGAATGCCCCCGCCGGAAGGCGAGGGCATGGGTCTGATTACTCACTGATTTCCGCGTCGCGGAAATAGGGCACGTTGAGCGGCGAACGCCAGAAGCCGGTCACCTTGGGGCTCATCATCATGTAGTTGTAGCGATGATATTGCGGCAGGATGACATGGTCATTCATCAGAATGGCTTCGGCCTTGCGCATTTCGTCACGCGAGGTGGCCTCATCGCTGGCCGCCTTGGCGGCTTCGATGGCGGCGTCGAAATCGGCGTTCGACCAATTGTTGAGATTGTTCGCGCTGCCGGTGACGAAGTTGTCGAGGAAGGTCATCGGGTGCGGATAGTCGGCACCCCAGCCCATCTGTGCGATCTGGTACTCGACCTTCTGCACTTCGGGATAGAAGACCTGCCACTCAGACGCCTGAATGGCGACGTCGATATTGAGGTTTTCCTTCCACATCTGCTGAATGGCTTCGAGCAGCTTTTCGATCGGTGGGGAGGAATAGGTCACATAGAGCGTCGAAGGGAAACCTTCGCCGTTCGGGTAACCGGCCTCGGCCAATTCGGCCTGCGCAGCTTCAATTTCGGCAACGTCCGAAAGACCAAAATTATCGCGGCCATCGGTGAAGTCTTCACCGCCAAGGCTCATGCCGGGAGGCACGAGGCCGATGGCCGGGGTATCAGCCGATTGCAGCA
>PJUL01000190.1_pt1 | contig 52423 bp, 43 predicted proteins | sample 1512221 | NCBI WGS metagenome assembly PJUL01 (sample SAMN08177667, study PRJNA422409) | Feces metagenome, whole genome shotgun sequencing project.
ATGAAGGCCAACCAGAAGTACTTCCCGCTGCTGGACGCCGCAGGCAAGCTGACCAACAAATTCCTGGTGGTCAGCAACATCAGCCCCGAAGACACGAGCTTTGTGACCGGCGGCAACGAGCGCGTGGTGCGTCCGCGTCTGGCCGATGCCAAGTTCTTCTTTGACCAAGACCGCAAGAAGACCCTGGCCTCGCGCGTCGAGGGCCTGGGCAAGGTCGTGTACCACAACAAGCTGGGCACCCAGGGCGAGCGCGTGGAGCGCGTGCGCGCCATTGCCAAGGCTATTGCAACGCAGTTGGGTGATGCGCAACTGGTGCAAGACGCCGACTTGGCCGCGCAACTGGCCAAGACCGACCTTGTGACCGACATGGTGGGCGAGTTCCCCGAGCTGCAGGGCATCATGGGCGGCTACTACGCCCTGAACGACGGCTTGGGCGAGACCGTGGCGAACGCGATTGAAGACCACTACAAGCCGCGCTTTGCGGGCGACGCGCTGCCGCGCAACATGGCAGGCGTGGTGGTGGCGCTGGCCGACAAGCTGGAAACCCTGGTGGGCATGTTCGGCATCGGCAACCTGCCCACGGGCGACCGCGACCCGTTCGCGCTGCGCCGCCATGCGCTGGGCGTGATCCGCATGCTGGTCGAAAAAGACCTGCCCCTGGACCTGAACGCGCTCCTGGCTGGTGCCGTGCCCGCCTTTGGCGACAAGATCACCGACGCATCGGCGCAGCTCGCCGACTTCATCTACGACCGCCTCGCTGGCAGCCTGCGCGAGCAAGGCTACAGCGCGCAAGAAGTGGACGCCGTGCTCGCTCTTCGCCCGCAGCGCCTGGCCCTGGTCGAAAAGCAACTGGCCGCCGTGCGCGCCTTTGCTTCGTTGCCCGAAGCGCCTGCGCTGGCAGCCGCCAACAAGCGCGTGGGCAACATCCTGAAGAAGGCCGAGGTCGAGGGCCCGGTGGATGCCCACGTCAACCCCGAGTTGCTGCAGGAAAAAGCCGAGCAGGACCTGTACGCCGCGCTGCAACGCTTTGTGCCCGAGGCCAATGCGCAGTTCGACGCCGGTGACTACACCGCCAGCCTGCAAACCCTGGCCGTGCTGCGTGCACCCGTGGATGCGTTCTTTGACGATGTGATGGTCAACGCCGAGCAGCTGGATGTGCGCATGAACCGCCTGGGCCTGCTCAAGATGCTGCACAACGCGATGAACCGTGTGGCCGACCTCTCGCGGCTGGCCGTCTGAGGCCGAGGCTGATAGGCTGGCGGTTCGTTTTCACCAAGCGCCCTTCCTATGAAACTTGTCATCCTTGACCGAGACGGAACCCTCAACCCGGTGGGGGATGACTACATCACCTCGGCCGATGAATGGATGGCGGTGCCGGGTGCGCTGGAAGCCATCGCCCGCCTCAACCACGCGGGCTGGCACGTGGTGGTGGCCACCAACCAGCCAGGGCTGGGGCGCGGGCTTTTTGACGTGATGGCGCTCAACGCCATCCACGCCAAGATGCACCGCCAGGTGGCGGCGGTGGGTGGGCGCATCGACGCCGTCTTCTACTGCCCCCACGCGGCCGACGAGGACTGCGCCTGCCGCAAGCCTGCGCCAGGCCTGCTGGAGCAGATCAGCGACCGCTTTGGCGTGGAGCGGCAAGAGGTGCAGGTGGTGGGCAGTTGCACCGCGCACGTGCTGGCGGGTGCGGCCCTGGGGGCGCAACTGCACCTGGTGTGCACCGGCCAATCGGCACAGGTGGCGCCCGACGGCGGTGTGCCTTTGGGCTTGCCAACGGGCGTGCGGCTTCATGCCAGCCTGGGCGATTTTGTAGACCATCTGCTGCCAGCCATGCCGCTGCCCGGCAGTGCCCCTGGGCCCATGGCCGCCGCGCCGCTGGGTGGTATGCTTTAGTGCTACTTTATTAATAGCTGCTAGCGCTTGATGGATAAGCGCTAGAGGCCAAAAACACCATAAACATGGCATTTCTCCGTTCGGTCATTCACCTTCTCTGGATGGGCATCACCGTGGTGCCGTATGCCCTGGCCATCATGCTGGGCACGCTGTTGGGGGTGCGGGGCTTGCCGCTGTACCGCATTGCGCGGGCGTGGCTGTCGCTGTGCATCAGCGGGGCGCGGGTCATTTTGGGCATCCGCGTCGAGATCACCGGCATGGAGCACCTGCCCCAGGGAGATAACGCGGGTGCAGTGCTGCTGGTCAAGCACCAGTCCACGTTCGAAACCTTTTTGATGCCCACGATCATGCCGCACCCACTGGCCTACGTGTTCAAGAAGGAACTGCTCTACGTGCCGTTCTTCGGCTGGGCCATCGGTCGGCTGGACATGATCCACATCGACCGCAGCCAGCGCACCCAGGCCTTCAACAAGGTGGTGCAGCAAGGCAAGGACCTGCTGGCCAAGGGCATCTGGATCATCATGTTTCCCGAAGGCACACGCATCGCGCGCGGGCAGAAGGGCCAATACAAGACCGGTGGCACGCGCCTGGCCATCGACACGGGCGCGCCCGTGGTGCCCATCGCCGTCACGTCCGCCAAGGTCTGGCCGCGCAAGGCCTTCGTCAAGCGGCCCGGTGTGGTGGAGGTGTCCATTGGCCGGCCCATCCCCAGCGCAGGCCGCCAACCCGACGAGCTGATGCGCGAGGTGGAGGCCTGGATCGAGGCTGAAATGCGCCGTCTGGACCCTGGGGCCTATCCAGAAGCCAATGCGCCAGTGGCTGCACCCGCAGCCCCCCACAGCGCGGAGTAACCCCACCGTGATGCAGCGGCTTGTGCAACTGGCGCTGGACCTGTTTGACGACCCGCCCGCCGTGGTGGCGGCGCCGTTACCGGCGATCGCACTGCCTGCTCCGCTTGGGGCCGCTGGGTCGCAAGATATCAAGCCAAAAGTGCCTCTAGCGCTTGATGGGAAAGCGCTGGTAGCTCCTAAAAACGGAGTGATCCGCCCCGCGGCGCCCGCAGTCCCGCTGCCTTCGCTGCTCTCCCCCGCTGAATTCCGCCACCCCCAGGCCAACCGCGAGCTGCTGCTGGGCGATGCCGTGGTGGCCTACTCGCTGCAGCGCGCGCGGCGCCGCACCATCGGGTTCACCGTGGGGGCCGATGGATTGGCCGTGCGTGCGCCGAGCTGGGTCACGCTGGGCGCCGTGGAAGCGGCGCTGCGCGAGAAAGCCGAGTGGATCTTGCGCAAGCTGGGCGAGGCGCGCGAGCGCCAGCAGCGCATGGAAGGTGGCCGCATTGTGTGGGCCCATGGCGCCGTGCTGCCTTATCTGGGTGAGCCTTTGAAGGTGGTGCTGGACCCGACCCACGGTTTTGCAGGCAAGGGCGGGGCTCTGGTGGCAGCAGGGCCTGAACAAGCGGCCAGCCTGCACATCGGCCTGCCCCACAGTGCCAGCCCCACGCAGATCCGCGACGCCGTGCAGGCCTGGCTGATGCGCGATGCACGCCGCCACTTCACCACCCGGCTGGATCACTTTGCGCCGCTGTTGGGCGTGCGCTGGGCCAGCCTGCGCCTGTCCAGCGCCAACACCCGCTGGGGCAGTGCCAAGTCCGATGGCTCCATCCGCCTGAACTGGCGCCTGTTGCATTACCGCCCGGCCATCATCGACTACGTGGTGGCACACGAACTGGCCCACCTGCGCGTGATGGACCACAGCCCCCGCTTCTGGGACACGGTGGCCACCGTGGTGCCCGACTACGCGCTGCTGCGCAGCCGCCTGCGTGACGAACCCGCCCCTTTGTGGGATTGAAAGGACCATGACGATGACCCCAGCCAACATTTCTCCCGCCGATGGCTATGCAGGCGACGTCACGCCGCAGCAAGCCTGGCAGTGGGTGCAAGCCGGGCAAGCCGTGCTCGTGGACGTGCGCAGCGATGCAGAACGCGAGTGGGTAGGGCACGTGCCCGGTGCCGCCACCGTGGCCTGGAAGCAGTGGCCGGGCATGGCGATGAACGCGGATTTTGATGCGCAGGTGCGCGCCGCCGTACCCGCCGGCACGCCCGCGGTGCTGCTGTGCCGCAGCGGTGTGCGCTCCATCGCGGCAGCGCGCCGCGCCACCGAACTGGGCATCACGGCCTACAACATCCTCGAAGGTTTTGAAGGCGACGCCGATGCGCAGGGCCAACGCGGCAAGCGGGGCGGCTGGCGCTTTCATGGCCTGCCGTGGAAGCAGGGCTGATGGCCTGCGCCGGAGCGGCGCCGTAACGCACGGCCCTGCCGGGGGAAGAGCCTTTTTGCCTGCAGGACAGGCTACTGATCAGGGGTGCTATCAAAAAAAGAGCTGCCAGCGCTTAAGAATAAAGCGCTGGCAGCTCTTTTGGCTTGAAGTGGCGTAGTTACTTGGCCAGCGGAGGGATCCGTAGCTTCTGGCCAGGGTAGATCTTGTCAGGGTGGGTGAGCATGGGCTTGTTGGCCTCAAAGATCACTGGGTACTTGTTGGCGTCGCCATAGAACTTCTTGGCAATGGCGCTGAGCGTGTCGCCGCGCACCACGTCGTGGTACTGGGCTTCGGGCTCGGGGTTGGTCACCGTCATCTGGTTGTCCACGCTGGTCACGCTGGCCACGTTGCCGCAGCACAGGGTGACCTTTTCCTTGGCGGCCTGTGTGGGCGCTGCGCCGTGCACCGTGACCTTGCCCTGGGTGCCGTCAAACACCACCTTCACATTGGTGGCACCGAGGTTTTGCGATGCGATGTAGGTCTCGATGGCCTTGGCGGCCTTGGCATTGAGCTCGTCCTGCGAGGGTGCTGCTGCCGCTGCGGGGGCTGCCTGCGCTTCTTTGCCGCCAAACAGCTTTTCACCGGCTTCTTTGATGAAACTGAAAAGACCCATGTGGTACCTCCTAATGTTGCAGAAACGGGACCGGCCACTTTAGCGGCAATGCAGGGCGCTGGCGTGTCGGACGGGTGCGCGAAACGATTTTTCACATTGTCGAGTCTGCGGCGGAGCAGTCACGGCGGGTGCGTGCGGTGTCGCCCTCCGGCCAGCCGCATTGCTAAAACTCGGGATAATCCGCCGCATGACTTTTCTGGCCATTGACGTCGGCAACACACGTCTCAAGTGGGCGTTGTACGACGCTCCCCGCCCTGGGGCTGCGCTCTTGGCGCACGGCGCTGAGTTTCTGGACCACATTGATCGGCTGGCCGAAACCAGTTGGGCCACATTGCCCCATCCCCAGCGCATGCTCGGCTGTGTGGTGGCCGGAGACGCGGTCAAACGCCGCGTGCAGGAGCAGATGGAAATCTGGGACGTCACGCCCTCGTGGGTGGTGTCGTCTGCCCAAGAGGCAGGGTTGACCAACGGCTACGACCACCCCTCGCGACTGGGGTCAGACCGCTGGGTTGCCATGATCGGCGCACGCCACCATGTGCTGGCACAAGGCCCTGCGCGGCCGCTGGTGGTGGTGATGGTGGGCACGGCGGTGACGGTGGAGTGCATCGACACCGAGGGCCGCTTCATGGGCGGCCTCATCCTGCCCGGCCACGGCATCATGCTGCGCGCGCTCGAATCTGGCACGGCCGGCCTGCATGTGCCCACGGGTGAGGTGCGCCTGTTCCCCACCAACACCAGCGACGCCCTGACCAGCGGCGGCACCTATGCCATCGCAGGCGCTGTTGAGCGCATGGTGCAACACGTGATCCAGCACTGCGGCCAGGAGCCCGCCTGCCTCATGACCGGGGGCGCAGGCTGGAAGATGGCGCCCAGCATGACGCGGCCCTTCGAACTGGTGGACAACTTGATTTTTGATGGCCTGCTGGAGATTGCTGCGCGGCGGTTTGGGGGCTGAGGCTGCCGCTGCAGACGCTGTGCGGAAAAGGTGTTTGAGAGGTCTGAGAGGCGTTTGAGAGGTGCGAGATGGGCGCCAGAAGTACGTCCGATTTCGCAGTAGGCATCGACGTTGCGGTTTTTTAAAAGCGCTCGTCCGCCCACGGACCGCTGCAACCGTCGCGCAAGGGCCGTCCCGCCGCGCTGGCGGTGCCCCCTTCCCCCATCACGCAGTGATTCGAGAGAAGGGGGAAGGCGCAACGCGCCTCAGGGGGATGCACCCTATTCTTCTTCGAGCTCTGCACGCGCCATCTCCACATCCAGCCGCTCCATGGCGTCTGCTGGCTCACTGGCTGCCGCCTTCTCATAGAGCACGGTGGCGTCCTGCATCTTCTTGTCGCCTTCGAGCATGACAAGCGCATTGGCGTATTCGATCATGCCGATGGCCGAGCCCGGGTTGAGCTTGAGCGCTTCCTGAAACAGTTTGACTCCCGTGTCTTTCTTGGCGCCATAGGTCATGCCGCCGATGAGCGAGCCCACTTTGTCGATCACCTCGGCATGGAACGCGCCCAGCGCAATGCGCGCATCGGCGTGTTTGGGCGACAGCGCAATGGCTTTCTCCAGCGACTCTTTCACCTTGCCGCCCAGCCCCTGTGCCAGCGCCTTGGCCACGCTGATGCCTTGGCTGTACCGGCCCAGCGCATACGCGTGCCAATACCAGGCGTTGGCGTTGTCGGGCTCTGCAGCGGCTTGGGCTTCGGCGCGTTCGGCCACTTGCGTGAACAGGTCCAGGCGCGTCTTTTCCTTTTGTTCGAGGTAGTTGGCGTAGATCGCCGTGGCCTTGTTGGCTACGGTAATGCCAGCCCCGCCAGCCGCCAGCCCCGCCACCGCAGCCTTCTCAAAATCGCCGTTGTGAAACAGCGCCCAGGCTTGCAGCACAGCGGCGTCCTTGGGGCAGGGCTCTGCATCGCCGCTGTGCAGGCGCGCCCATTGCTTCTTCACGCTGTTGGAGTCAAAGGCATAGTCGCCTGCGTGGGGAAAAGGGGTCCATTTGGGCATGGTGTTGTCTCCTGTCGGTCGTCTGAGATGTTGTTGTTTGGCACTGCGGCGGCTTCAACCGGGTGGGGCTGCGTAGGCCCCCACCAATTGCAGCAGGTGGGCGCGCTGGCTGCTTTCCAGGTAAGGCATGAGCAGGTTCAGCACGTGGTGGGCACCGCGCATCAGAGCGGCCTGGGCGCTTTCGGGCTCCAGCGCGCGGCGCGGGTCGCGCACGTATTCAAAGCTCAGCCAGTAGGTCAGCACCACCACCATGCTGGTGGCGGTGGCCTCCAGTTCGCGCGAGTCGATGTGCAGGGTGTCGGCGCGGCCCATGCCGTCGAGCATCGTGCGCACGGCGCGGGTCTTGTTCTTGAGGATGGCCTGGAAGTGCGTTTCCAGCCGCCGGTTCTTGGAGAGCAGGTCGTTGAGGTCGCGGTACAAAAAACGGTATTGCCAGATCAGCTCGAACAGCGTGTGCATGAAGAACCACGCGTCCTCCACATTGCGCACGCCATCGGCGGCTGCCAGCAACTCGGTGAGCGAGTGTTCGTAGCGATCAAACAGCGCGTTGATCAGCTCGTCCTTGGCGGGGTAGTGGTAGTAGAGGTTGCCGGGGCTGATGCGCAGCTCGGCCGAAATCAGGGTGGTGGAGACATTGGGTTCGCCGAACCGGTTGAACAGGTCGAGCGTCACTTCCAGGATGCGTTCTGCGGTGCGGCGTGGCGCTTTCTTCACCATGTGTGCGGGCCCCTTCGCGTCGTTGTGTGTCGTTGTTGCAATGTCTCTGGTGGCTACTCTAACCCACGCCGAAATGCTGCACTGCCGCATTTCACGGCGCTGGTCAGATTGACAGAGCCCCGCTGCAACGCCAAGCGCGCACAGTGTGCTCAAAGCACCACCGCTGCTTGTAGCGCAGCAGGCGGCGTTTGCCAAAACAAAAACGGCCAACACGCAGTGCGCGTTGGCCGTTGTGCCGTCAAGGTGATGGGCGCGGTGCGTTGGCGCGCCGCGTGTCCGTCAAACCCGTAGATCAGCTGGTGGACGAATTGCCGGTGCTGCCCTCTGCAGCGCGGGCTGCGGGCTTTTTGGCGGCAGCTTTTTTGGCGGGTGCCTTCTTGGCAGCGGGCTTGGCTGCCGCCTTGGCGGGGGCGGCCTTTTTGGCTGCAGCTTTTTTGGCCGGCGCCTTGGCCGCGGTTTTGGCTGCTGGCTTGACAGGTGCTGCCTTGCTGCCCTTGGCCAGCGCGTCCACGCGGGCGCTCAGGGCTTCCAGGTCGCGGGCCGAGGGCACGCCCAGCTTGGCCAGCGCCTTGGCCACGCGGTCTTCGAAAATGTTCTCCAGCTTGTCCCATTGGCCCTGCGCCTTGGAGCCGATGTCGCTGGCCATGGTGGTCACGCGGCTGGTCGCTTCGGTGATCTTTTCTTCGGCCACGGCCTGGGTCTTGCGCTGGATGGTCAGGCCTTCCTTGACCAAGGCCTCAAACACCTTGCCGCCTTCTTCCTGTGCCTTGGAGAAGGCGCCCAGCCCGGCCAGCCAGATTTGCTGCGCGGAGTCCTTGACGGTGCTGGAGAGTTGGGCGTTGCTCTTTTTCTTGTCGGCGCTGAGTTTCTGCAGTTTCTTGACCATGGGGCCTCCGTGATGGGGTGGGTTGGGTTTGCCGCGGCAGGGATGCCTTCGACGCATGGCCGCACTGTACGCCGCACCGAACGCCAGGTGTAGGCGTGCGATCCTAAAAATGTAGAGCGTGCCATCTAGGCGCCAGGCCAGGGAGCCTGCAGCGGCGCGGGTTTCTGCTGAATCGGCGCGCGCAGGCCTTGCGCAAGAATGAAGCCATCTCAGAGGAGTTATCCATGCAGTATTTCGTGACGGGGGCAACGGGGTTCATTGGCAAGCGGTTGGTCAAGAAGCTGCTGGAGCGCAAGGGGGCGGTAGTTCACTTCCTGATCCGCAAGGAGAGCGCGGACAAGGTGGCCGACCTGCGCAGCTACTGGGGCGTGACGGCTGCCCGCGCCGTGCCGGTGTATGGCGACCTCACCGCCAAAAAGCTCGGTGTGTCGGCGGACGACATCAAGAAGCTCAAGGGCCAGATCGACCACTTCCACCACCTGGCCGCGGTCTACGATCTGGGGGCCGACGAAGAGACCCAGGTGGCGGTGAACATCGAGGGCACGCGCAACACGATCGATCTGGCTAAGGCCATCGATGCTGGCCACTTTCACCATGTCTCGTCCATCGCTGCCGCCGGTTTGTACGAAGGCGTGTTTCGCGAGGATATGTTTGAGGAGGCCGAGGGCCTGGACCACCCGTATTTCCAGACCAAGCACGAGAGCGAAAAAATCGTGCGCCAGGACTGCAAGGTGCCATGGACGGTCTACCGCCCCGCCATGGTGGTAGGGGACAGCCAGACCGGCGAGATGGACAAGATCGACGGGCCTTACTACTTCTTCAAGCTGATCCAGCGCCTGCGCCAGCTGCTGCCGCCCTGGATGCCCACCGTGGGGCTGGAGGGCGGGCGCGTGAACATCGTGCCGGTGGATTTCGTGGTCAACGCGCTCAACGTCATCAGCCACCAGAAGGACATTGGCAAGAAGTGCTACCACCTGGTGGACCCAGTGGGTTACCGCGTGGGTGATGTGCTGGACATCTTCAGCCGCGCCGCCCATGCGCCGCGCATGAACCTGTTTGTCAACGCCGCACTGCTGGGCTTCATTCCCAAGAGTGTGAAGAAGAGCCTGATGGCCATGGCACCTGTGCGCCGCGTGCGCAACGCCGTCATGAAGGACCTGGGGCTGCCTGAGGACATGCTCACCTTCGTGAACTACCCCACGCGCTTCGATTGCCGCGAAACGTTGGCGGCGCTCAAGGGCTCAGGCGTCTCGTGCCCCAACCTCAAGGACTATGCCTGGCGCCTGTGGGACTACTGGGAACGCAACCTGGACCCCGAGTTGTTCATTGACCGCACGCTCAAGGGCACGGTGGCTGGCAAGGTCGTGCTCATCACCGGCGGGTCTTCCGGCATCGGCTTGGCCGCTGCACACAAATTTGCCGAGGCGGGTGCCACCACCATCATCTGTGGCCGCGACCAGGACAAACTCGATGAAGCGTGTGCCGAGGCCAAAGCCCGGGGCTATCAGTTCATTGCGTATTCGGCCGACATTGCCGACATGGCCGACTGCGACCGGTTCGTGCAGTTGCTCATCGACAACCACGGCGGTGTGGACTTTTTGATCAACAACGCGGGCCGCTCCATCCGCCGCGCCATCGAGTCGAGCTACGACCGTTTCCACGACTACGAGCGCACTATGCAGCTGAACTACTTTGGCTGCCTGCGCGTGACCATGGGTTTCTTGCCAGGCATGGTCGCCAAGCGCAAGGGCCATGTGGTGAACATCAGCTCCATTGGCGTGCTGACCAATGCCCCGCGCTTTTCGGCTTACGTAGCCAGCAAGGCGGCGCTGGATGCCTGGACGCGCTGTGCCTCCAGCGAGTTTGCCGACCAGGGCATCACCTTCACCACCATCAACATGCCGCTGGTGCGCACGCCCATGATCGCGCCCACCAAGATCTACAACAACGTACCCACCTTGAGCCCAGAGGAGGCGGCCGACATGATCGCCCAGGCCTGCATCTTCAAGCCGGTGCGCATCGCCACGCGCCTCGGCATCACCGGGCAGATCCTGCACGCGCTGGTGCCGCGGGTGGCGCAGATCACCATGAACACGAGCTTTCGCATGTTCCCGGATTCCACTGCAGCCAAGGGTGGCGGCAAAGACGCCAAGCCGCAGCTTTCGGCCGAGGCGGTGGCGCTGCAGCAGATGATGCGCGGCATTCATTTCTGACGGCCGGCGGCGCTTTGCTGGGCGGTGCGTTGAACTCTGTTACCGGGTCAATGGGGAGGGTGGGATAATCCCCGGCTCTGCCGAGTTGGCATTTCACACAGCCCACCCATGATTCTGGTTACTGGCGGCGCAGGTTTCATCGGCGCCAACTTCGTCCTTGATTGGCTCGCCACTTCCAGTGAGCCGGTCGTCAACCTCGACAAGCTCACCTACGCGGGCAATCTGCACAACCTGGATGGCATTCAGGGCGACTCCCGCCACACTTTTGTGCAGGGCGACATCGGCGACACCGCGCTGCTGACGCGCTTGTTCGCCGAGCACAAGCCCCGAGCGGTGGTCAACTTCGCGGCCGAGTCGCATGTGGACCGCTCCATCCACGGACCCGAGGACTTCATCCAGACCAACATCGTCGGCTCGTTCCGCCTGCTTGAAGCCGTGCGCGCGTACTGGAGCGCCCTGCCCGAGGGTGAGCGCGCGGTTTTTCGCTTTCTGCACGTGTCCACCGACGAGGTCTACGGCTCGCTTGCGCCCACCGACCCGGCCTTCGCCGAAACCCGCAGCTTCGAGCCCAACAGCCCGTACAGCGCCAGCAAGGCCGCCAGCGACCATTTGGTGCGTGCATGGCACCACACCTACGGCTTGCCGGTGCTCACCACCAACTGCAGCAACAACTACGGGCCCTACCACTTCCCCGAGAAGCTGATCCCGCTGATGATCGTCAACGCCCTGGCCGGCAAGAACCTGCCGGTTTACGGCGACGGCATGCAGGTGCGCGACTGGCTGTATGTGAAAGACCACTGCAGCGCCATCCGCCGCGTGCTGGAGGCTGGTGCGCCTGGCCAGACTTACAACGTGGGTGGCTGGAACGAGAAGCCCAACATCGAGATCGTGAACATGATCTGCAGCCTGCTCGACGAGCTGCGCCCGCGCGCCGACGGCCAGAGTTACGCGACCCAGATCACCTACGTGAAGGACCGCCCCGGCCACGACCGTCGCTACGCGATCGATGCGCGCAAGATCGAGCGCGAACTGGGCTGGAAGCCCGCCGAAACCTTCGACACCGGCATCCGCAAGACCGTGCAGTGGTACCTGGAGCACGCTGAATGGGTGGCCAACGTGCAGACCGGCGCGTACCGCGATTGGGTGCAGACCCAGTATGCGCAAGAGCCTGCGGCCGTTGCGGACGCCAGCGCATGAACATCCTGCTGTTCGGGAAAAACGGCCAGGTCGGCTGGGAGCTGCAGCGCAGCCTGTCGGTGCTGGGAACGGTCACGGCACTCGACTTTGACAGCACCGAGCACTGCGGTGACTTTGCCAACCCGGCGGGCGTGGCCGACACGGTGCGCGCCCTGCGTCCCAATGTCATCGTCAACGCCGCCGCCCACACCGCTGTGGACAACGCCCAGAGTGAACCCGAGTTTGCCCGCACCCTGAACGCCACCACCCCCGGCGTCATTGCACAAGAGGCCGCCAAGCTGGGCGCATGTCTGGTGCACTACAGCACCGATTACGTCTTCGACGGCAGCGGCAGCCGCCCCTGGGTCGAAACCGATACGCCCGCGCCCTTGAGCGTGTATGGCCGCACCAAGCTTGAAGGCGAGCAGCTCATTCAGCAATCAGGTGCCCTCCATCTCATACTGCGCACCAGCTGGGTCTATGGCGCCCGCGGTGGCAATTTCGCCAAGACCATGCTGCGCCTGGCGCAGGAACGCGAACGCCTGACCGTTATCGACGACCAATGGGGAGCGCCCACCGGTGCCGATCTGCTGGCCGATGTGACGGCCCACGCCATCCGGCATCTGCAGCAGCACCCAAAAGACGCTGGCCTGTACCACTGCGCGGCGGCTGGTGAAACCAACTGGCATTTATATGCAAAAGAGGTCCTGGCGCTTGCTGTACAAGCGCAGCCAGCTATCAAATTGAAAGCGACCGAGGTTGCCCCCGTGCCCACCTCTGCGTTTCCCACACCCGCCGCGCGCCCGCACAATTCGCGCCTGAACGCCGCCCATCTGCAGAACACGTTCGGCCTGCGACTGCCGCCCTGGCGGGCAGGCGTAGCGCGCATGCTTGCTGAAATCCTTTGAATGGCATCCCTGACCCTCACATGACCCAACGCAAAGGCATCATCCTCGCCGGTGGCTCCGGCACCCGGCTGCATCCAGCAACGCTGGCCATCAGCAAGCAACTGCTGCCGGTGTATGACAAGCCGATGATCTATTACCCGCTCAGTACCTTGATGCTGGCAGGTATCCGCGAAATTCTCATCATCAGCACCCCGCAGGACACGCCGCGATTTGAGCAGCTGCTGGGAGATGGCAGCCAGTGGGGCATCCGGTTGGAATATGCAGTTCAGCCCAGTCCCGACGGGCTGGCTCAGGCTTTCCTCATCGGCGAGCAATTCCTGGCCGGAGCGCCCAGCGCCCTGGTCCTGGGCGACAACATCTTCTACGGCCACGACATCCACCTGCTGCTGGCTCACGCCATGCAGCGCACCGAGGGCGCCAGCGTCTTCGCCTACCACGTGCAAGACCCCGAACGCTATGGCGTAGCCTCGTTCGATGGCACGGGCAAGGTACTGTCGCTGGAAGAAAAACCTGCCCGACCCCAGAGTAGCTACGCCGTCACCGGCCTGTACTTCTACGACAGCCAGGTCGTGGACATGGCCAAGCGTCTTGTCCCCTCTCCGAGGGGCGAGCTGGAAATCACCGACCTGAACCGAATGTACTTGGACCGGGGCCAGCTCCACGTCGAGATCATGGGCCGCGGCTACGCCTGGCTGGACACTGGCACGCACCAGAGTCTTATGGAAGCCGGCCAGTTCATCGCCACGCTGGAGCACCGCCAGGGCCTCAAGATCGCCTGCCCCGAAGAGATCGCTTGGCGCCACCGCTGGATCGACGGCGCGCAGCTAGAGCGTCTAGCCCAGCCGCTCGTCAAGGGCGGCTACGGCCAGTACCTCATGCGGCTGCTCACAGAAAAAATCTACCGTTAACCCCGGCACTACTCCATGCAAGTCACGCCCCAGGCCATCCCGGACGTTTTGCTCATCGAACCCAAGGTGTTCGGTGATGCGCGCGGTTTTTTCTTCGAGAGCTTTAACCAACATGCCTTCAATGAGGCCACGGGCACCAGCCACTCGTTCGTGCAGGACAACCACAGCCGCAGCGCGCGCGGCGTGCTGCGTGGCCTGCACTACCAGATTCGGCAACCGCAGGGCAAGCTGGTGCGCGTGGTCAACGGCGCGGTGTTTGACGTGGCGGTGGACATCCGCAAAAGTTCGCCAATGTTCGGTTGCTGGGTCGGGGTGGAGTTGAGCGCCGACAACCACCGCCAGTTATGGGTGCCGCCCGGCTTCGCGCACGGGTTCGTGGTGCTCAGCGAGACGGCGGAGTTCTTGTATAAAACCACCGACTACTACGCGCCGGAACATGAGCGCTGCATTGCGTGGAACGACCCAGCCTTGGACATCGACTGGCGGTTCGGTGGTGTTCCCAGCCTGTCGGCGAAGGACGCCCAAGGTCTGCCACTGGCTGCTGCCGAGGTTTTTGCCTAAGGGCGCTTTGCCAACGTTTCTTGAACCGCACGGTACAGCGCATCCGAACCGAACTGGGGATTCTGCGGGTCGAATGAGAACATGTTGTGGCCGCGAGGCATGCGCTCGCCATTCCAGCGGGGCTCCATAAAGAACGACAGAAAATCCGCACCCTGATGCGCATGTTGCGCCAGCACTTGGGACATGGTCTGCACATCCATGACCTTCAGGGGGTGGAACTCCGTAACGCCATAGCGGTGCTGTCCCGAGCGCGCCAGCCAGTTCGTGAATGACGTGCCATAGGTCGGCTCTCCATACAGGCTCACGCCCAGGTGCAAGCCCTGGTGCGGGCGCAGCGAGTCCTGGATGGCGAATTTGTTCTCGTCCCAACTGGGGTTGCTGAATGGAATGATCTGGTGCGTGTAGCGCGGTACGCCTGCGAGGCAGGAGTTTTGCACTTGCCGGTCGAAAAAGCGCAGATAGTCCGTGACTTGCTGTCGGCGGAAAGCGTGCCACAAAGAGGCCAGTGGGTTGTAGTAGTACGCCGATTGGTCTCTGGGAAAGTCGATGTGTGCTTGGACGGTGGAGTCGCTGGGCGTGGTGCGGGGCAGTGTCTGTTGCGGTAGCGGCAGTGGGGTGCTCTGCTTTCTATCCATGATGGCAATCTGGCGTGTGCCGATCTGGACGAGCTTTCCTGGACGGGTTTCCAAAAAGATGTCCAAGCGATGCTGGCCCGCAGGCAGATGCTTGAAGTCCAGATCCAGCCGCCAGCCGGTATTAGCGTCGCCGAACTGTGGCATGGCGGTGAGCACGTCCTGCCGGCCCAAATGCACGGCTGTTTTCCCCACCAAGCGGCCATTGCGGTAGACATGGATGCGAGGGGTATAGGCGGAAGGGGGATTTCTCACATACGCCCAGCCTGAAATGGGTAATGTGCCATGAGCGAACGGGTCAATGTGCTCGGTAAAGCGGCGAAGTGGCTCCGTGCGGATGTCTTTGGACGGTGGCACAACCTCGTCGAACGACGCATAGTCGCCGCCAATAATGCGGTTGAATTGCGCAATGCTTCCAAATTCCCGAGCCAGCGAGTGGCGGAATGCCTTCACCGATGCTGGACTGTAGTCCGTGATTCGATACGGGCCATCGAACCCCATGCCAGCCTGAAAATCGGGAAACAAATGGTGCAGCTCCCCCAGCAGTGTCACGCCCTGAATCTTGGCCCTGTCGCTGGGCTCCAGGAGGCAGACCTCCTGCAACACCGCCTGGATCGCTTGGGTACGGTGCTCGGTGATTGCATTGCTTGTCGTCGCAAATGTCCAGTTGTAGATGTCGGAGTCGTAATACGTATCCACACCGAGTGCCCCATCGCGAGTGTGCGCCATGTTATCTGTATCCCTTGCAAGCTCCGATTCCATGGGGGCGCCTGCGGAGAAATGGGTTGAAAAGAGATATAAAACCAGGGGCCGTTGAACGTCGTGGATGGTGCGCACGAGGCGCTGCACCATACCCCGATCGATCTTCCAGCCCGATGGGCTGGCTGTGAAAAGGCGCAGCAACGGGATGGGAAGGGTATACCCCAGGGGATATGGAGACTTCGCGCGCGGACTGGCATCCAGTGCTTGTAGCGTCGATTCCACCAGCGCGCCCGCAGACCCTTGCTGACCTGTGCAGGCTGCAGTTAGCGAGGGGGGAGTCCCAGGCACTCCCGTCTGTGCGCGAATACAGGGCTCAATCACTCCAATCATCGGCGCCAGTAGCATTCCCGCCGCGGGGCTTGAGGCTGAGTCTTGCGACTGGAGCCACATGACGCCTCCGGCGCCTGCTGCCAACACGGCGCAGGCAGCGATAACAGAAGTAGTGAGGTGGGCGTGAGAGGTGCGTTGGGCAGTCATGGCGCAGGTGTAGCGATCGGTCGGGCTCCGCGCGACTTTAACCGGGTGGACAGGCTACACTCTATCGCTTGCCCCAGTGTCATGGCCCTGCATGCCTGCTGCGAGGCAGTGTTCTCTTCAGCTGATTCATGACAACTCCATCCCCTTTTGATCACGCAGAGCCTTTGGCTGCTGAACCGACCCTTCGGCGCCAGCGTCTCGGTGAAATTTTGGTGCAAGCGGCCAAGGTCAGCGCCCGGGACGTGGAGCGTGCGCTAGTGGCCCAGCAGGAAATGGGTGGGCTACTCGGTCGTGTGCTGGTGCGACTGGGACTTGTGTCCGAGATGGACGTGGTGCAGGCGCTTTCACGGCAATTGGGCGTTTCTTTCGCTCCTGCCGAGTCATTTCCTGAATTTATGCCCGAGGTGGAAGGTTTGCTGCCTGAGTTCATGCAAGCCAACAGCATCTATCCGCTGGAACTGCGAGATGGGCAACTACATGTGGCCATGGCCACGCCTCAGGATGCATTTGCTACCAAGGCGCTGCACTTAGCGACGGGCTATGTGATCGTGCCGTACCTTGCGCTGGAAAGCGCTATAGAAAAAGCCTTGGCAGAGCCGGTGGAAGGACCCTCGGAAAGCGAAGCGGATGATGGCTTTGGGGATGGCGCGGATGGTGGCGATTTTGTCGAACACCTGAAGGACCTGGCCAGTGAGGCACCAGTGATTCGCTTGGTGAACACCATCATCGGTCGGGTTATCGATCTGCGCGCATCCGACATACATTTGGAACCGTTTGACGATGGCCTGCATGTGCGCTACCGGGTGGACGGTGTCATTCACTCTGGGGAGCTTGTGCCGCCTCGCCTTTCGGCTGCCGTCAGCTCGCGTGTCAAGCTGCTCGCGCATCTGGATATTGCTGAGCGACGCTTGCCTCAGGATGGCCGTATCAAGACCCGTGTCAAGGGACGCGAGTTGGACTTGCGTGTCTCCACCGTGCCCACCGTTCACGGCGAAAGCGTGGTCATGCGCGTGCTGGACCGCGCCAGCGTGCGGCTCAATCTCGACACCATGGGTTTCGAGCAGGATACGCTTGCGCGCTTCAATGCCCTGCTGGTCAGACCCCACGGCATCCTGCTGGTGACCGGCCCCACAGGCTCGGGTAAAACCACCACACTGTACGCTGCGTTGTCCAAGATTGATGCGCAAGCCAACAAGATCATCACCGTGGAAGACCCGGTCGAATACCAGCTTGAAGGCATCAACCAGATCCAGGTCCACCCGCAGATTAACCTGACGTTCGCCAATGCATTACGCTCTATCCTGCGGCAGGACCCCGACATCATCATGATCGGCGAAATGCGTGATGGCGAGACCGCGCAGATTGCCGTGCAGTCCGCCCTCACAGGTCATCTTGTGCTTTCCACTCTGCACACCAACACCGCGGCGGGCGCAGTCATCCGCATGCAGGACATGGGAGTAGAAAGCTACCTCATCACCTCGTCGGTGAACGGGGTGCTCGCTCAACGCCTTGTGCGCACGCTTTGTGGGAACTGCAAGCAGCCCTACGAACCAGGCCCCGAACTGCGTCAGAGCACCGGGCTGGCGCGTTTCTGTTCCTCGAGTCAGCTCATCTACCAGGCCGTGGGCTGCGAACACTGCCGGCAATCAGGCTACCGGGGCCGTACCGGCATCCATGAACTCTTCGTGCTCGATGAACCTATGCGTCGGGCGATCATCGAAGGCCGCGATGCCAACGCGCTGAACGCCTTGGCGGCACAAGGCGGCATGCTGAGCCTGTTTGAGGATGGCCTGCGCAAGGTCGCGGCAGGTGTGACCACGCTCGACGAGCTCGCGCGCGTGACACAGGACCAGTCCGATGCCTGATTATGTTTGGCGGGCTGCCACGGCGGCGGGCAAGGTCGAGGAGGGGCGGTTGTCTGCGCCCAGTAGCGCCGCGGTGCTTAAGCAGTTGCGCGAGCAGGGGCTGGCCCCTTTGCGTATTGACCATGTTGCAGCAGGCGTGCCCGAGGTGCTTTCCAAGGCAGGATCGGCAAACTTCCCGCCATCCAAGTCGCGTCAGATCAAGGGGCCGGTTACCGGCCCCGACGTGCTGGCCTTGACCTCCGAACTCGCCATCATGCTGCGCGCAGGCCTCGCGCTCGACAACGCTCTGCGCGTACTCATCGATATGAGCTACAAGCCCAGCGTTGCAGGGCTGGTCCAAGGTATCCTCGATGCCGTCAAAGGTGGCACGCCGCTCAGTCGCGCACTGGCCGCGCACCGCAATCTATTTGGCGACTTCTACATCAACATGGTGCGTTCGGGCGAGGCAAGTGGCCAGATGTCCGCAGTGCTCGACCGCTTGGTCGAGCACATGGAGCGGCAACGCGCCCTTCGTGACAGCGTTATCTCCGCCACCATCTATCCAGCCATTCTGCTGGGTGTGGCCGTGCTCTCGCTCATCGCCATGCTTGGTTTCGTGGTGCCGCAGTTTGAAAAGCTTTTTATGGACATGGGTGATGCGCTGCCCCTACCCACGCAATGGGTGATGGCCCTGGGTCATGGCTTCAAAAGCTATGGGCTGTTTATCGGAATCGGCGGGACAGCTTGCGCGTTCCTATTGCTGCGCTGGCTGCGCACAACGGCAGGCCGGCAGTGGTGGCAGGCGCGGCTGTTGGCTGCGCCTCTGCTGGGGCGGCTAACGCTTAAATACGAGTTGACGTTGTTTTCCCGCTCCTTGGGAACTTTGTTGGGCAATGGTGTTCCCATGCTGACAGCCCTGCACATCGCGACGGAGACCGTTGAAAACGGGGTATTGCGCGCGGCGTTGTCGAAAGTCGCGCCCATCGTGAAGGAGGGTGGTAGGGTAGTGCAGGCCATTTCCGCCACGGGTATTTTTGAACCGTTAGCCATCAATCTAATACGGGTGGGTGAGGAAACCGGGCGTATTGGCCCGATGATGCTGGAGCTTTCAAATATATTGAACCGCGAAGTGGAAGTGGGGATCAAACGTCTTTTGACATTGCTTGAGCCCGCGCTGATTCTGGTGCTCGGACTGCTTATTGCGGGCATCATTGTCTCGATCCTGCTGGGTATTCTGTCAGTAAACGATCTCGCTATATAATCTTTTGTTTGCCTTAGGAGTTTCATCTCATGGCTTCCTTTGTCGCGCCTCATATGGCGCGCATACCCCGCAAGAGCAAGCTGGTTCGTGGCTTTACGCTCATCGAATTGCTGGTCGTGTTGGCCATTCTGACTATGCTGGCGGGCTTGGTAGGTCCCAAGGTGCTTAATCAATTGGGTGGGGCCAAGTCCAAGACGGCTGGTGTTCAGATCTCAGATCTGGACAAAGCCCTCGAATTGTACAAACTGGATGTGGGTCGCTATCCCACTACGCAAGAGGGCTTGGCTGCACTGGTTGCAAAACCGGGAAATGCCAGTGGCTGGAACGGTCCTTACCTCAAGGGTGGCCTTCCCTCTGATCCTTGGGGTAATCCATACCGTTATGCCAACCCGGCCTCTGATGGAGGCATGGAGATCCTCTCGCTGGGGGCTGACAATGCTCCTGGCGGTGACGGCGAGAATGCCGATATCCGTAACACCCATTGATGCTAGCCTTTGCTTGGTGATACACGCCTGAGTCAGCGCCTGAATCCTATGCAACTCCATCAGCGCGGTTTTACTCTGGTGGAGTTGCTTGTAGTTTTTGCCATCATGGCGATGCTTGTCGCGGTGGTCCCCGCAGCATTCGAACGGATGCGCGAGGCTGCTCAGTACCGCGACACTTTGCGCACTATTCAGGCCGATATGCGACTAGCACGTCGCGAAGCACTTGCAACGGGGCGGGAAACACAATTTGTGGTGGACATGGGTCAAAGAATCTATGGTGTGCAGGGTGGGCGCAAGCATGAAATGCCCTCTTTCCTGGAATTGCGAGCCATCGTCGGGGGCAATGAGTCCAATCCATCTGGTGTGGCCACCATCCGTTTCTTGCCTCGCGGTGGGGCTACGGGGGGAAGTGTCGATGTTATCCGTGCTTCTGGTGTGGGAGTGCGCTTGCGGGTCGACTGGCTCTCTGGTCTGGTTTCTCAGGAAGCATTGATACGGTGACAAGTAGGCAAATGCGCCGCGATGGCGGCATGTCTTTGCTGGAGCTTCTGGTTGCTGTGGCGATCATGGCGATGGCACTGGGAGCGTTATACCGAGCCATGGGGAGCAATGCCCGTGCCGCAGGAGATACGACCCGCTATCAGCAGGCGCTTTTCGTGGCGCAAGGCTTGCTGTATGCGAATCAAGCTTTGCCCGAGGGGGGGTGGAGCGAAGAAGGCCACTCCGGGGAGTTGCATTGGATGGCTCAGTCTCGACCCTATGTGACGGCTGTGCAGCAAAGCACGCCGGGCTCCGTGCCGCTACATGAACTGCGCATCACGATTGATTGGGCTGACGGCGGTCGGACCCGTTCGCTGGAACTTAACACTCTGTTGCCGCAGCGCGCACCGTTAGTCAACGGGGGGGGGGATGAGCGGGGGGGGGCATCGCAGTGCTGGCTTTACGCTGATCGAAATGCTGATGGCGCTGGTGCTGCTCTCGCTGATTGCGTTGGGTATGGTTTCCGCTATGTTTACCATGGGTCAGACGCAAGATCGGATCGATAGCCGCATGGCACGCGGCGATGAATTCCAATCAGTTACGGCATTTGTCCAGGCAACCTTGGAAAATCTCTCGAGCAGGCCTGCTGAAATGCAGGAGAGGGGAAACTCCCTGTATATGTTCAACGGCGGGCCTGTCACTGTTGAATGGCTGGGTGTGATGCCAGCCCGCCATGGCATGGGAGGGTTATATTTTTTTCGGCTTGCAGTCGAGCCTGCAGATGCTGGCCAGGCTCTGGTGCTGCGTTACCAGCCCTGGGGGGGCGGGGGTGCTCTCCCAGACTGGTCGTCTGCTCATGCCCGTATCCTGATACCAGATGTTGTGAACTTTGACGTCGGTTACGGCGGGAGGGGGATGGAGCCGCAGCAATGGGAGCCCGTCTGGACCCAAGCAGAAGGGCTGCCCGTGCGTGTTCGGTTGAGCGTAGTCACGCGGAACGGTCTGTGGCCCCTATGGATCGTGGCGACCCGCGCCATGCCTCAGGGAGGAGGTCGCGAGGCATACTCTCGCGGGCCGGGGGGCTAGGACATGCAAGGTAGGGCATTCTCCTGTATTAGTGGCGTTGGCCGCGCTGCATCGAAGGGCATGGCGCTTGTCATGGTGCTTTGGATCACGGCCGTCCTGAGCATTCTGGTTGCCAGCATTTCGTATGCGGTACGAGGAGAACTGCGCCAAGTGGCTGCGCTGCGGACGAGCGCAGCAGACAAAGCGGCTGGGCGATCTGCAATGATGCTAGCGCTTCAGGAACTGGATGCAAGCAATCGTAGAAGGCTGGAGCGCCCCCAACGAGCCACCTATACGATCAACGGAGCCGAGATCGAGGTTCTAGCGCTTCCCCTCAACGGTTTGGTAGACATCAATAGGGCCCCTGTGCCGTTGCTTGCTGCGTTGCTGCAATATGCGGGAGGTATGGCGCCGGAGGCGGCCCAGAACATGGCCGTGGCTCTCGCCGAGAGGCGTTCTTCTCGAACGCCACACGGAGTGAATAGGCAATTCGATGCTGTGGAAGAGCTTGTCGAAGTCCCAGGGGTTGACTACGAGCTTTATGCTAGACTCGCGCCGCTCATAACAGTCAATGCGGGTGGGGGATCCCAAGTCAACCCGTATGCTGCACCTGCCGCACTGCTTGCGGTTCTTGCTTCTGGGAACTACGCCGCAGTATCGGCATTCATGTCAGGCCGAGATTCTGGCTCTGTGGACATGTCTGGATTCAACTCGGCATTTCTCTCCTCAAGTGGCTCATCCAGGTTGCGGCTATATGCTCGGCCAGTCAATGGCTCGCAAGACAGGGCTCCCGAAGTTTGCGATGTGGGCTTCACGACCAATCGTGCAAGTGGCGGCTTGCCTTGGGAAATCTCGCAATGCGATGTGCAGACAACCCCGATGTGGTGAACCAGACCTTCTCACTCAATGACCGCAAATATGGACAATGACCGTTTTTTGGGTGTGCGCTGGATGGCTGTCTGGGCCTTGCTGGTCAAGCCCTGGCGTGATGCGGGCGGCTGGCTTTGGATAAAGGCCTTAACGCCCTCGCTGCCCGTCTCCTTGATTGATGGGGACGGACGCAAGAGTTTGTGGAATGTCTCGCAGAATGGCGTCATGACCGGGCCTCATGCCCCGGGCCAGGCTAACTATATAGCGGTTGAGCTGCCGCAAGCCATGGTGTTGCACCGGCGTTTCACTCTTCCCCCGCTTGACAGCGTCGAGTTGCTGCGGGCAATCCACCTGGATGCCACCATCCACAATCCGTTCCCTTCGGAAGATTTGTGCGTGAGTCATTCCGTCTCTCGAGAAGCCCTGGGTGCGCTCCAAATCGATATGGTGCTCGCATCGCGCAGCCAAATAACGAAATACTTGGCTGTGCGCTCAATCCATATACAGCCGGAGAAAAGCCAACCAGAAGTGTGGGTAGCTGTGGGCTGGGAGTCCGCATCGGCGCGGTATCTGGTCGTTCCGGGGTTTGGCGAGCAGATGCGCATGGCACGCCATCGGCGCGGGCGTAACATCAATCTTGCAGCCATAGGTCTCATGGTGCTTCTTTTGGGCGCTGTCGCCACTACGCCCTCTTTACAGTTGCGGGCGCGCGCCTTGGAGTCATATAGGGCATACGAAGATCTACACGAACGGGCGCGTCCCGCGTTGGCTGCGCGTGAAGCCCTTGTCCGCTCCTCTGAGCAGGTCCAGCAGATCGAAGGATTACTTCGTAATACCCTCGACCCCGCTGAGGTTCTGAACTTGCTTACGCGAGTGCTCACCGATGAAACCAGCCTCACCGTGTTGCAAATTAAGGGACGGAAAGTGAGGCTTGAAGGCCAGACTACCAATGCGGCCGAACTTATGCAATTACTCGGCACACAGCCAGGCTTTGAGGATGTTGTGGCTCCTGCGCCTGCTATACGGCCCGCAGGCGGCAACAAGGATAATTTCAAGATCGAATTCACACTTGACCCATCACGAGTGGCTTCGTCCGCAAAGGTGGCGCCATGAAGCCTCGATTTTCTAAGGATGCCTGGATTCTTGCCGCTACGGTAATAGTTTTGCTCGCGCCTGTCGTGGTAGGTGGAATTTATGTGTATCAGAAACACCAGTGGGCCGCGAATCGGATGGCGGAGCTTGAGCCGCGCTACGCCCGTATGGAAGGCATCCTGGCCGCCCAGTCCGAATTGGAACAAGCCGTCCGGCAAGTGGACGTGACCTTGGGGGTTTATCTGTATCCCGCCGACAAAGTGCTCAATCAAGCAGGCAATGAAGTGCAACAACAGGTACGTGACGCATTGTCCGCAGCCGGGTTGCGCGTGGGTAGTAGCCAAGTACTGCCGCCCAAGACTGAAAACCCTGATCTGGACCGCATTCAGTTGACCATTAAGGCGGAGGGAGAACTGCTTGCTTTGCAGGCGGCTATGGTTGGACTCAAAAGCATCAAGCCGGCCATCTTTGTGGATGGACTGTCGGTTAACGTACTGGGCGCGCCACGCGCTGAAGCGCCGCAGAACCTTTCTGTACAACTGGAACTTTCCGCGTGGCGAGTACACCCATGAGATCGCATATGCTCCGGTCGGCATTGGTTCTGCTGAACCTAGTGTTGCTTATTTGGCTGGCCGCTATGTGGGTTGATTCCAAGGGGCAGGTGCGCAATGTCCGCTGGAAAAAACCCGAACCCTTGAGTTTTGAAGTTGCAGGCATGGTCCCCGTCCTCCCGGCGCGTGAATTCCAGCAAGGGGCATTTCTTGAAACATTGGAAAGACCATTATTTTCTCCTTCGCGCCGACCTCCCCCTCCGCCTCCGCCTCCCGCACCTGCAGCAGAAGTGGCGCCCCCTTTAACGGGCGTGCACGTCTATGGGATGTACGGTGCAGGTAGGCAAGGCGGCGCTATCGTACGGATCGATGGTAAGAATCAGCGCATTGCTGTCAATGAGATCGTCAAGGGCTGGCGGCTCTTCTCGGTTGGCGACGATGTCCTGACTTTCCGGCGGGGAGCGAGCCAACACGTGATTGAGTTGAAGAATTTCATTCCCAGTTCCGCTAGCCAAGCCGTCCCCTCCTCGGTGTCTGGCCCAACGGCTAGGCCCAATACGCGTGGTACGCCAGTACGTGTGCGGCCTGCACCCAACAGGCCTGTACCTGCAAGGCCCTCGCCTGCGGCGTCTGAGCCAGAGCCGTCTGGCCAGTGAACACGGTGGATACGACATTTAAAAGCGACTCGAGGAGTCCGCGGAAATTACTTGAGAATTTGATGCCATGACGTTTAAACGACTCGCCATATCATCGGCTGCGTTGGCCTTGGTGGCCTGCGCGGCGCCCCGGGAAATCCCGGCAGCGCGAGGCGATGTGGCTCCAACAGAAATTCGTGCGGCGGTCGGTCTGGTGCAGGCACCTAAGCGCGGCTCGGAAAAAGAACGCCTCCCCGCAGATGATCTAAGCGACGAGAAGCTGGGTTCGTCAAGCGAACCCCGCATCATCAAGGGGAATGATCAGGTCATTGCGCCTTCTCGTCCGGTGCCATCCATCGAAGGGCCCTCCCATACCTTCAGGTTCGAGGATGCACCGATCAGCGAAGTGGTTCACGTCATGATGCGAGACATCCTGAAGGTAAGCTACGAGATGCACCACCCGGTGTCCGGGTCCATCACTCTATCTACCAAAACACCTACTACGCCTGACAATGCCATCTCCATGCTGGAGTCTGCCCTCCTGGCCAACGGGCTAGTGCTTGTGCGAGATACGCGTGGGGTCTATCACGTTGGCAAGCAAGAAGTGCTCAAGAACATTGGTACATCGGTACGCCAGCCAAGCAAGAATTCGCTGCCACCAGGATACGGAGCCATCATCGTTCCGTTGCAATATATCGGAGCATCCGAGATGGCTTCAATCCTCAAGCCGCTCATGCCTGCTGAAGCCCTTGTGAGGATCGACAGCACGCGCAACCTGCTCGTACTGGCGGGCACGCGCACTCAGGCAGAAGGCTGGCTCGACCTCGTTAATACTTTTGATGTAAACCTCCTCAAGGGCATGTCCGTAGGCGTCTTTCCCTTGAAGCATGCAAGCATCGCAGAGGTGGAAGCGGCGCTGCAACTGGTCGGTGCGGGGGGGGGGGCAAGTTCGGCTGCAGGCAGTGGTGGCGCTCTCGCCACTGCGGCGCGTCCCGCTACGGCTCAACCCGGAGCAGCGGCCGCCGCCGCACCATCGACCGTGACAGATGGCGATAGCTTTCCACTGCGCGGGGCCTTGCGCATATTACCCATTGCGCGGATCAACAGCATTCTCGTGGTAACACCGCGCGCCGCCTATCTTGAGGAGGCCCGCCGCTGGATTGAGAAGCTCGACCAGCCCAGTGACAATGGAGCCACGCCACAACTTTTTATCTACAAGGTACAAAACGGTAACGCCAAGCACCTTGCCGGCGTGCTGTCCGGTATTTTTGGCGGCACCTCTGCACCAAACGTCGCCCAGCCGACGGGAGTCACGGGCGTCGCGCCCGGCTTGAATAGCACGACCATGGGCGCTTTCGGTCAGACTGGCGGCACCTTCGGCTCAGGAGTAAACAGTGCCCTCGGTCGGGCGAATTCGGGCTTCAGCGGGGGATTTGGCACTCAAAATCGGATCGGCTCGAGCGCAGTTGGCTCCACGACTACTGGCGCCAATGTCGCACCCGCTGTTTCAACTTTGGGTAGCGTACGTGTGATGGCTGATGAGCTCAATAACTCCGTGCTTGTCTGGAGCACTGGCCCAGAATTCAAAAAAATTGAAGCCACTTTGAGTAAGCTCGATCTGCCGCCTACGCAGGTGTTGATCGATGCGTCCATTATTGAGGTTACTCTCAACGATAGCTTGCAATACGGACTGCAATGGGCCTTCAGCGGCGACGTCAATGGCGGACGGACCGGAACAGGCCAACTATCCACAGGAACCAACAATCCGAACAATACAGGCAGCCTTAACGTCGCTGCCGGAAGAGGCTTTACTTACTCTCTTATCAATTCGGCAGGAAGTGTGCGCGTCATTCTTAATGCTTTAGCGAGTCAGGATCTTCTCAAGGTTGTTTCCAACCCCTCTTTGATGGTGTTGGACAATCACACTGCAACGATGGCGGTTGGCGATCAAGTGCCCGTACTCACGAGCTCTACTGAAATTCTTACCACCACCGGAGCTGTGACCAGTACCGTTCAGTACCGCGATACTGGTGTGAACCTGGCGGTGACCCCGTCCGTGAACGCGGGGAACTTGGTCACTATGCAGATCGACCAGACCATGACAGATCAGTCAGCCTCCAGCGGGGCCAACAACCAACCCATCTTTCTTCAGCGCCAAATAGGCAGCAAGGTGGCTGTGCGCAGTGGCGAAACAATCGTGCTTGGGGGGCTTATCAAAGACAATCGCACCTCCGGCAAGGCTGGAGTTCCGCTGCTAAAGGATGTGCCCTTGTTGGGTAATCTGTTCAGCAATACCAACGACACAGGCAAACGCACGGAATTGCTGGTCATTATCACTCCGAGAGTGGTGCGCACCGACCCTGAAATCCGAGAGGTCAGCGAGGAACTGCGCGACCGTCTCAAGGGTCTGGAAATTATTGAGCAGCGCGACCGCGCAAATGCCATTGGCCGAAAGCAGGCCGTCCCACTCCAACCTGAAACATCTCAATGAGAGGCACATCATGTACAAACTGAGCAAGTCAAATGTCGCTGCCCGCCGTCAGCTGTTCGCGGTTGCGGCGTTCGCCGTCGCTATCTTAAGTGGCTGCGCCACCGTTGCGCCAAATGCTCCGGAAGCTGCGGTTACTGCTCGCGCTCAGCAAAGATGGACGGCGCTCATGGCGAGCGATTGGACCGCTGCGCACGCCTTCCTCACTCCTGCATTCCGTACAACCATGCCTGTTGAGCGTTACAAGGAACGTTTTGTTGGCGTGCCTCGGTGGAAAAGTGCAACAGTGAAATCTGTCAAGTGCGAGGCGGATACCTGCACTGCAGTCGTGCGGATCGAGGCGGAATACGGCGGACGTGGCGGCCTGCAAGGCTTGGGAACCGATGTTCCCGAAACTTGGCTTAAGGAGGACGGGCAGTGGTACAAGTTCGAGCCTATGTAATCTTAGAGAATTGCTGCTCTGTGAACTGATCTATGGCCGCGCGTACCTTGATGCGGACCATCGCTTTCTGCGCGGCATGCTTATTTGGGATTCTTTGCGGTGGCCTGTCGGCAAGTGCTGAGGTATCGCCAGGCGCTGGCGTGGTGGATGGCGCGTTCTATGCGCCCGAGCAACGCGAGCTCGTAGTTCTGGGCTGGGCTGCATCTTCGAGGCCGCAAATCTTCGTAACCGGCCTTCAGGTTAACGTTGGCCCATACACTGTGTACCAAAGCGGGCGCTGGCAGCCTGGCCCACGCCCAGACGTTGCCGCGGCTATGCAACGTCCCGACTGGCAAGGCACAGGCTACCGCGTCGTTGCTCGCATTCCGAGCGGTATGGCCTGCGTGGACTGCGCCGTGCGTGTACGAGCCCGTTTGAGCGACGGTCAAACATTCGAGCTCAATCGTGGTACTGATGTGCCACCGATAACCACACAGGCTCTCGGACCCCAATGGGTTTTACGCTGGTTGATTCTGGCTTTGCTAGCTTTGCCAGCGGCCTTGGTGCTAATACATGCAACCGCAGGGTCGTCAGCCTTAAAGCGCTGGTGCGGCCCTCGGTCTGTCATTGCGGCTGTCTTTCTCGCATTCATCATCTTGGTTGCGACGGGCACTACAGGGTCATCGCTCTCCCTGCTTCTGCGAGGAGTCGATGTAGTGCAAGCAGATGCTGGCGTTTGGCAGGGTGAGCCGCGCCCTATCCGAAGCGACGAATGGGAGGTCATCACTCCCATGGCGCTCAGCCAGCATGCCCACCTGCCTCCATTCCCCATAGTCAACCACGATCTTGGCACGGGCGGCCAGAACATGCTCGTGGTCGGCATGAGCTCGGTGCCTGTAGTCCACCTCAGCACGTTGGCCAAACCCGCCACCTGGGGCTTCTTCGTGCTGCCCCTGCCGCAGGCATTGGCTTGGTACTGGTGGTTCCCGTTCTTTGGCTGCTTTGGCGTGCTCTGGGCCCTGCTAGGGCGCATGGGCATTCCCGACTGGCGCGCATCGGCCGCCTTGTCGGCAGCCCTCGCATGGTCGCCGTACAGCGTGGCCTTTTCCGGGTGGCCCGCGTACCTGCTCTTCTTCGGTGCCAGTGCCTTGCTGTGTGGAATTTGCATCCTTCGCAGCACACGCTGGCAGCAGGCCTTGCCCAATGCCGCCGGCCTGGGCCTTGCCGCCGCAGGTTACGCCCTCGTGCTATACCCGGCGTGGCAGATCTCGCTGGGTTACCTGCTGGCCGCCGTCGCCCTGGCATGGGGTTGGAATAACCGGCAAAGCCTGTGCTGGGGGCGCGTCCAGGCATTTGGGGTTCTGTTGAGTGTGGGAATCGGTGCGTTAATCCTCTTTATGTGGTGGAGCGATGCTGCACCCGCGGTGCGCGCCATCCAGGCCACTATTTACCCCGGCCAGCGCAGCACTAGCGTCGGCGGTGATATCGATCCCTGGTATTTGATCAAGGGATTGCTCAGCCCATCCACCATGTATCAGACGCCTCCTCTCATGGACGCCAGCGATGCTGGCTCCATCATCTGGCTGTTCTTGCCGCTGACTCTTGCGGCGGCGTGGCAGGTTTGGCGCCAACGAAAACTCGACGCTGTGGTGTTAGCTCTTGTGGTCTACATCGCTTTCGCGCTTTGCTATATCTACGTCGGCCTTCCTGAACCGCTGGCCCGGTTGAGCCTCTGGGGGCGTGTAACAAGCTACCGTATGGACCTCGCTTTAGGGGGGGCTCAGGTGCTGCTGTTGGCTTGGCTATGGCGCCAGGGGCACACCGGGCCGCGATGGCTCGCTGTGTTCGCTGCAGTGCTTAGCCTTGCTGCAATTGTGTGGTGCTGGCAAACACTGCCCGCCCTTGTCGCCCTAGCGATTTCGCCATCCTTCCTCTGTCTGTCTGCGCTGGCCTGGGCGACGTCAGCGTATTGGATCGTCATCGGACGCCTTGGCGCTGCCACGGGCTTGGTCGCAGCTTGGACGTTGGCCAGCGCACTGCCCTTTAATCCATTGGTTCAGGCCCCGTCTTTGATTGCTGTGACCCCGGCCTTGGCCAATCATTTGGCGCCAGATGATCGGGTCGCCGTCATCGGGGAGCGCCGCTGGTCGCTGTTGTTGCCAGCTGCAGGCATGGCTGTGGTGAATGCTGTGCACTATCATCCGCCAGCCGCTTTATGGCGAGAGTTCGATCCTCAGAATCTCGAAGCGACTGTTCACAACAGATATCAGCGCTTGTTGCTTGAGCTTAAGCCCCAGCCCGTGGGGCAGCGACCTTATGCATTGCACAGTCCCCAGCTCGATGAAGTCGTACTCTCGGTCGACCCCACACGCTTCGATTTTAAAAGTCTCCAAGCAAGTCATGTGCTCGTTACCGTGCGAGAAGCCCCGGCGCTACGCGCGAACCCTGGCTTGGCCGAGGTAGTGCGAGGGCAGCAATGGGTTTTGCTGCGAGTGAATGCTGTTCCCTGAGCATCCAGGCGTAGACAATGCAAGCCGAGATCAGCGGTGAGGCCTGTTAAGCAATTGAATGGCCATTCGGTGCAGGGTCGTTAGCTCCGCACGGCGGTGGATTCAATTGCGAATTGCAAACCACACATACCCGCCGTGTTCGCCGAGCTCCAGCAATTGTGAGTTGGCACGCAGTTCCCGTGCTGCGTCGGCCCAAGCGAGAACACGTTGCGCCCTTGTCGCGCTGAAGTCAAAGCGTCGTGGGTCAATGGTCACTTTCACAAAATCCATGTGCCCCCGCACACGGAACGGTGGCTCTTTCTCCGGGATCGGGCCAAGGAAGAAATTCAGGTGCTGGTACCGATTGACTTCGTTCCAGTCTCCTTCGGCTAGCCCTATGCCGCGCCACAACGCGGGCTGTGGGTAATACAACACGGGATTGATCACAGGAACGCCCGCCGCCAACAGCGTGACGCTGGCCTTGGCATCGCCGCTAATGACCAAAGTGCGCTGCAACTGCCCGTCCCGCGAAGCAAGGGCTGCGATAGTGGGGGGAAGTGCCACTGCACGCGGCGCGCGCGACCAAGGGTTGAACCCTAGCGTGGCGGCTAAGCTTAGCAGCAGTACCATGGTCGCAGCGGCCGCGATGCGCATGCGCGCAATCCACCACGCGGCCGTGCCTATCGCCAGCGCTGTCGCAAAAGCTAGCAGCCCACTGGAAGACAGTAGTAGCCCAGCAGGCAACCAGTAGAACTCCAGTAACACCAGCCCTGCGCTCGCTATCGCAATGCCGACAGCAAGCGGCGTTGGCAGAACTCTTTGGTTGCCACCTGCGGCCCAAGCTAGTGCCATCAGCATTACGCAGACCAGACCAAGCGACAGGTCCAGCCGGACACCAGTCACTTGGCTCCACAGCGATGCGTGGGCCAGCCAAAGAGGAATGCCAACAAAACGGAACAGCAGCCAAAAAGCGATGAACGCCAAGCAGCCGCGCAAGGTCCAGCGCCATGGCGAAGCTCCCAAGGCCAGCCAACCGCAGAGCGCCAACAATGGGAGTGGCAGCAATAAGTACGAACTTAGCTCGCTTTCGTTGACGTGAAGCGATGGCGATAACTCCTGTGCCCTGGAACTCAGGCCACCAGCCAAGACCTCGGTGTTAATGTAGCCGCGCAGCGTCCACCAAGGAGCGCCTGTGATATCCGCCCCTGTCAGCGCGGTGCGCCCGCCGGGGTACGCTGTGGAGCGCACGCTAGAGACAGCCTCTGCTGTGTCTAGCCACCAACTTCCCAGCAACATTGCTGCGATTGCTAGCGTCAGCGCCAACCCAAGCCACTGTGCCATACGCCAGTGCAGGCGGCTGTGTTGGTCCCGCAACCAGCCCACGCCCACGCAGGCTACTAAGGTTCCCACGGTAACCTGCCAAGGCGGGTACAGAACCAGCACCCATCCGGCAAGCAAACCGCCCATGACTATCCCAAGCGGCAACGTCTGAACAAGACGCTGCGACTTCAGCAACGAGGCCAAAGCCAAGAACAGAGCCAATGGAAAAAATACTGCATACAGTGGCCATAGTGACCAACCCACTGCATACGGCGCAACACAGAAACCCGTTGCTAGCAGGAGGTTGAGTACTTGGCGCTCGGGCAGAACAAGGCCAAGCACTCGCCACAAAACAAATAGACAGGCGAAGAAAGGGAACTGCCAATGCCAGGCCATCGCCTGACGCAGCGGCAAGAAAAAATAGCCCCACGTAGCAGGTCGCGCCAGTGCAGCCCACTGCGCAATGGGTGTACCCGTCATGCCTACCACGCCCATGTTCTGGCCTTCAAGCCCGACGTTGGTATTGACCACCGGAAAGCGCGGCACGTGATTCCACTGGGCCAGCGCATTCGTCGTCAGAATGCCCCATTCATCCGCGCGTATGAAGCGCGGCTCGCCTACGATTGTTTGGCTGCCCTGCATAACTACAAGGGATGCCTCGCGCCCTTGTGCGAGCAGTGGCCAAGAACTGCCCGTCACGCCCAGCGCCACCAACAACGCAAACATGCCTGCCAGCATGGCAGTGATACGGCCCGTGCGATGTTGAAGCCAAGCGTCCGTCCGCATTCCGTACGAGCGCAGCGCGGGTACGCCGTTGAGCAGAAGGCAGATCAGCACCAAAGCCATGAGGGCCCAATGCCTCGACGGGATATCACTCACGGCTGAAAAAACCGAGGCGCTTCACTCCAGAAGTGCCACGCGGGGGGCTCTACTTGGATCGCGTTGTCCAGCTCTCTAAAAATCTCTTGGGCCAACAAGTTCAGGTCGTCGCGAACGCCTAGCGTGCGAACACTCAAAAAGCGCTGACCAGAATGAAGGTCGATACCCGTCAGATACAACGTGACTGGAACACGCCGCTCCACTGCCAGCCGGAGCAGGCCGCTGGGTACTCGCATTTGGCGGCCGAGCACTTGCACGGGTTCCGAGGCCGCCACTTGGTCCTGAGGCACATCCACTGCCGCAACCACCTGCTGGCTCTGGATTAACGCTCGCAACACGGGGCGCAGGCTGGCCGATACGTCAAGCGCAGAGCAGCCCAGTACTCTGCCTACTTCTGCCGTGCGTGCACGCGCATACCAATGCAGCACGCTGCGGCCTTCAAAATGGGCACCGTCCAACGGCGCCACCAGCGGATGGAGCTGCAGACCCTGTGCGCTCGCGTGCCGAAGCCCCCACATGCCCGCGCCCCAGTGAAAGGTGCAAACAATGCCTGCCACGTCGCCTGGCGGCCATACGCCCTGGATGTTCACATGTCGGCGAATCCATGCATCGGAGCGGGTGCGTGACAGATAAAAATCCGCGTGATCCACCAGAGTAACCAACCGGCGCTTGAGCAACCAGTCGGTATCGTCCATAGCCCATCCATACTCACGAGCCTGAGCCAAAGCGGCGTGGCTGGGCGCGCGGTAAAGCCAGTCCAGGCGTGCGATCCGCCGAAAGATGCGAAAGCACAGCCGCCAGGGCAGCACCATTGCCAGTGCTGGCAACAAAACCAGCTCCATCAAATCGCGCAGCTCGGTGCGCCAACGGGCTTCGGCCACAATTAGTCCCAAGTGTGGGGCAGATGAACGAGCCCCGGCACGCTTTTGGGGTACACATGGCGGAAATGTACGCAGTGCATCCACTGCTCATACACCACCAACCCATGCGAGTCGAACAGATAAACGCTGACCACGTACTCCCCCGTATGCAGCGGTAGAGATGGAAAGCGCAGCCGTGCTTGCCAGCGGCCCCCGCCCAGAGACCGGGGCTCCACTCCCGCTTTTTGGGTAGACGTGGACGTGACACCCACGCCGTGAGCTTGCTCCAGCATCATCCCGATGCAAGGGCGCTCGCCTAGAGGTGCCTGCACCGTGATGGTCAGTTCCAGGTCGGGGCTCTGTAGTAACGGCACTGCGCTGTTGTCCAAGTGGGCCACATGCGCCGAAACAATACCTGCTTGGCCGGGGAGCGGGCTCGCCTCGGTGGTGGTAGCGGACACACTTGATGTTCCCGGCGGGGTATCCGCTGGCCCATCTTGTGCGCGCACGAACGCCTCGTACGCTGCCAGTACATCCTCGGTATTGCCAAAAGCGCGTTGCTCTCCCAGGTCCAGCCACAGGGCCACGTCGCACAACTGACGTACGTGATAAAGGCTGTGTGAGCAGAACAAAATGGTGCAACCTTTGCGCCGAAATTGCTCAATGCGTTCTACGCATTTCTTCTGGAAGTGTTGGTCGCCCACTGCCAGCGCCTCGTCAATGATCAGCAGATCGGGCTCAACGGCTGTCACCAATGCGAAGGCCAAGCGCACTGCCATGCCCGACGAATACGTCTTCACGGGTCGGTCGATGGCCTCGCCCAACTCGGAGAACTCGATGATCTGCGCCTCCAGCTTTCGCATGGCCGCAGTGTCGATCCCGATCAGGCTTCCTCCGAAGTACAGGTTGTCCCTGCCTGTGAAGTCGGGGTGAAAGCCCGCACCCAACTCAAGAATGGCCGTCACGCGGCCAAGACGCTCCAGTTGCCCGGTAGACGGATGCATGGTCCCCGCCAGCATTTTCAATAGAGAACTCTTGCCGGCCCCGTTGTTTCCGATCACGCCAAGGCATTGCCCGCGTCGCAGCGTAAAAGACACGCCCTTCAGTGCCCAATGGCTGCGGTGCGTTGCCCTGCCTGTCAGCAACGCTTTAAGGCGGCTGCGTGGCGAGGGATAGAGCCGGTACTCCTTGCCCAACCCTTCAACACGCAGCACAGGGGGCTCAGTTCCTATCGCGGTCATAGCCAGTCCACCACTTGATCTCGGCTGCGTCGAAGTAGCACTTCTAAAAGAATAGCGCCTAACGCAAGCCAGACAAGCGCTGCCAGCCAATTTGACATCAACGGCCAGGCACCCTGCAGCAGCACGCTCTGGTAGCTGCTCACCCAGGGCGTCATAGGATTGAGCCAAAGAACCCATCGCCACCCCTGCGGAAACATCGCCAGAGGGAAAAGCACGGGCGACAGAAAAACGCCCACGGACAGCGCAAAGCCCACCAGCTGTACCGTGTCGCGCAGCGCGGCAGCCAAGATGGCCAGTGCATAGCCCCACAGCAGACACAGTAGCAACTGCAGCGCCAGAAGTGGCGGTAGTGCCAGCAGTGCGGGCTGCCAGCCATGTAGTGGGCCAAACAACAAAGCCATCGCCAGCAGCAATGGCGCGTGGATGACCGCGCTGGCGAGGACTGAACGTGCCACAAACAGTACCGGCGGAAGGGCGTTCTTTTGCAGCACGCTGCTCGCATCCAGCAGGCTGTTCATGCCGCGCGACAGCGCTTCGCAAAACGCCATCCAGGGCAACATGCCAGCAATCAGATAGGTGCCCACCGCGCGCGTGGGCGCGTTCTCACCCAGGCGCATGGCGAACACGATATCGAATACCAGGTAGTAGGCCGCAGCCGTTAGCAAGGGCTGGGCATAGGCCCACGCCATGCCTGCGGCTGTTCCAGCGTACCGCGCTGCCATTTCGCGACGCGCCATGACCCACAGTAGCTGTTGCGAACTCCAGAGCGACCGAAGGTCGCGGGCAAGGGCGTACATTGAGGTTTGCTAGTCAGCGAGAGGGACGCTCAGTTACTTGCGGTGTGTGGCAGAAAAAGCCTCAATGGCGTCGGTATTGGGTTTGGCGGCCTGGGCGATTGGGCGCACCATTTGCTGGTGCGCATTGCCCGTGACACTGATAACCGCTTCATCCACGAGTTGGGCCTTGACTTCTTCAAAGGGCAGGATGCCCGGCGGGCGCTTTTCAACCAGTTGAATGATGTGGAAACCAAACCGTGTTTCTACCACTTCGCTCACATCGCCGGGCTTGGACAAAGCGAAGGCGGCTTCGTCGAACTGGGGCACCATCTTGCCCTTGGGAAATAGCCCCAGATCGCCGCCTTGTGAAGCGGAGCCGGGGTCTTTGGAGTTCTTCTTGGCGAGCTCGGCAAAATCGGCGCCTGCCAGCACCTGCTTGCGGAGATCTTCGGCGGTGGCACGGGCGTCTGTAGCCTTCAGGGGGATCAAGATGTGACGAGCGCGCACGCGCTCGGGTTGTTGGAAGCGAGAGGGTTGCGCCTTGTATGCCTGCAGAGCAAGGCTTTCCAACACTGGCCCAGTGGGGCGCGACTTCGCTTCGTTGCGACGAACCAGGGCATCTGACAGAACACGTTCGCGCACTACGTGCAAGAGGTGCTGAACTTCAGGGTCCTGATCAAGCTTTTGCTCCACGGCTTTGGCGGCCAATGCGCGCCGGATGTACATCTCGGAGGCCAAGCGTTGCACGGTTTCAGGCGATGCCAGTGCACGCTCACGCACCGACGCCTCCAGTGTGGAGGTCTCGGTCATCACGTCTCGACCGGTGATGGCAGTGGCGCCTTCACCAACAAGTGGAATGCTCGCGGCATCTGTGGCGGCACCTGCCACAAATGGGGCGCTGGCCAGACAAGCGGCGAGGAGTGCGCTAGCGCGCAGTGAGCGAAAAGACAAAGCAGGCATGTGCAAAAGTTCCAAAGAATAAACAGAGCTGCGTCCGAACAAGAAAAAAGGGCGGAAGTTCCGCCCTTTTTTCGGTTGGCTCGAACGAGCCGCAACAGGTCTGATTACAGGCCGGAGCGGTTCGTACGGTGAGCCCAGATGCCACCCAGGTTGAAGCTGGAGCCCAGAGCCTTGGAGAAGGCATGGCCGATAACGGGCAGGCCGATACCACCATTGCCAGGAGTTTGAATGCTCATCCAGCCGTCCGTGAAGGTGGTGGTAGCGTTCTTCTTGGTGGTGATGTTCTGCGTAGCGATCTTGGCACCCAGAGCGCTGGTGCCGTTGAAGCCCAACACGCTCACTTCACCGCAGAATGCCAGTGCTGCACCGATAGGCTGGGGCGAGATCACGTAGGAACCGCCGGCAGCGCCTTGCTCTTCGGTGTCGTAGTAAGCCAGAGCACCTGGCTTCACGCACACTTGGGTCTTCAGCGAGCTCACGGTGGTGTTAGCCGTCGTGAAATACGTACCCAGGCCAGACGCACCCACGAGCACGTTGGTGTTGTCGATTGCTGCTGGTGTCACGGTAGGCGTTGCGCCAGCGTTGAGGTTATCAGCGTAGTCGAGGATGGCAGCGTACAGAGCGCGGTCCTTGTTAGCCGATGTGCCTTCGTAGTTGTAGGCCACGTTGTAACGGCGTGCGGGCATGGAGAACGTCCAGTCCGTAGCAAAGCCCACGTCTGCGCTGGTCAGGTACTCGTTGGTCACCGACACGGTGGCCAGAGCGGCCGACAGGGTTTCTGCTTGAGCCAGTGCATTGCCTTGAACGGTCGGATCGGTCACGTAAGGCGTGGACAGATCAGGGAAGTCGTACTTGGATGCAGGGATCTTGGGCAGAACAATTGCGCCAGCTTCATTCACGCCACCGGCCAGCAGGGGGTCTGCCGTCAGGAATGCTGGATGAGTGAAGTCAGCGATAGCAGCCAAGTCGCTAGGTTGCAGGGCGTTGTCCTGGGGCGAGAACACCAGGTTGGCAACAGCGCGCTCGTTAGGCGTAGCAGCATCAACCGCAGCGATGGCAGTAGCGGCGCCGGTGAAGGAGCCAGCCTTGCTCAGGTTGACGATGGTCCAGTTGGCCATCAGACCGCCCGTGGGGTAGTTGTAGCCACGGCCGTTCCATTCGTTGTTTGCCAGCGAGGTTGCTGCAGTAGCAGCGTCGACGATGGCGGCACCGCCCGTGGGGTCGGTAACGTCTGCCAGTTGGCTAGCGATGGTTTCGCACTTGGCCACGCCGTTCACGTGCTTGATGGCCGTGTACAGCGCGTTGGTGACGGTGGAGAGTTCGCCAGTTTCATCGGTCGCGAGCGTGGCAGGAATGTCTGCCATGTTCAGGATTTCGATGTAGCCTTCCAGCGTCTGGGCGTTGTCGTTGTTTGCGCGAGCGCCGGTGAAGGGTGCGTTCACGTTGGCGGGCAGCGTGCAAGTGTTGTCGTTGGTGACCAGCGTGGAAACGCCGTCTGCCTGGGACACGTTGGCCGACCACACATCGCCAGGCGACATCAGCACGGTAATGTCAAACACGTCGTCCGAGTTGGCGGCGCCGCGGTAGCGCAGCTTCACAGCCTTGCCGTTGTTCAGGTCGGTGTTGACGATGTTCAGCAGCGACACGTTGCCTTCTTGGGTGCTGTAGTAAGGCACCACCAGGATGTGGCCCACGCCCGTGGTCGTTGGAGCCAGCGTATCAGCGATAGGCAATGCGGCGCCGCCGGGCTTGCCGTTGGCAGGCACTGCAACACCAGCAGCGTTGAAATACGCGGTACCCGCAGAAGCCACACCTGCGAAGCCCAGGCCGCCGATCATGGCAGCAATGCTCACGGCGAGAACGTTCTTTTTCATAGAAACTCCAGATAAAAGTTGATAAGCGCAACTACCAAGATCGATTACGCTGAGGGATCGTAGCACAGCGTTTGCGGGCGTTCACGCCTTGGCGTTGCAGGTCTGTTTGTGTGTTGATGAAATACAACAAACAACTCCCAAAACCTGCCGCGCCAAGGGCGCGTGCGTCTTGACGGGGGTTTGCGCCCCGGCTTGATGCGACCCTGGTTGGGGGCCGAGTTTAGGCGCACCCTTGGGTTGCGGCAACCCCTAGGTTGCAGGGCGTCACCGAAATCATGAAAAATGCCCGGCTTTCCCGCATAAGGAGACCGAGTCAAGGGCGCACGGGGGGCATTGTGCGCTGGGTGTGGATCAGGTCCACGTAGGCTGGGCTGCCTGAGCTTTCCTGTTGATAGCGGGTGTGTTCAGCGTCCAAGATCACCTCATGGTCTTCCCGTGCCCCGCATTGCAAAAAGATGCTGTCGGGCTGTGAGGCGCGACTCGACGCAATACAACTGGCGGGCATTTGCTGGCTGGGGGTGAATATGCCTTGCCATGGCGGTGTGCAGGGTGCTTGGCCGGTGAGCATGATGGAAAGGGATGGCAGCACGTCTTGCTGAGAATAAGCGTGTGCTTCTTCTACGCGCCCCTGGGGCACTCCCTTGCCCAGCAGAACGAATGGCACGCGAGAGAGGTGGCGCGGGCCAAGGCTTGCCTTTTCACGCGCCGTGGCGGGCACCATGGCGCGGTGGTCCGATGCGATGATGAGCAGGCCTTTTTCAAAAAAGCCTTTGGCCTGCATCTGGCTGACGAAGCGGCCCAGTGCTGCATCGGCATAACGAAAGGCGCCTTCAGCTGAGATCTTGCCGCTTTCCGGGTCCAGGAAGGGCTGGTGGCTGGAGACGGTTTCCAGCGTGAGAAGATATTTGTCTTGCGGGCGTTGGTCCATCCACTCTAGGGCGCGGCCGTAGAGCGCATCGTCCTTGGCTGCACCAAAGTGATAGCGTGGATGGCCGTTGTAGTACGGAGCGTCGTGGCCCTCGATTTCGTCAAAGCCCACACGGCGCAGCCAGTCGCCTTTGTGCATGAAGGCAAGGTCGCCGGTGGTGAGGAAGGCTGTGTGATAGCCGTTTCGCTCGAGGATGCTGGGCAGGGTGGCGGCAGTGTCGAGCGGTTGGGCGTAGACGGTGTCCAGCCCGGGCGCCGGTATGGGGTTGCGCCCGGTGAGCAGAGCGTATAGCCCGTCTTCGGTGGTTTTGCCGTTGGCGAGAAAGTGGGTGAATTTCCACCCGCTGCGCGCCCAGTGGTCGAGTTGCGGTGTCCAGTCGTGAATGCCGCCAAAACTCTGGCTTTGGTAGCTGGACAAGGATTCGACGATGACGAGAACCACCTGGGTTACGTCCAGGGACTGCTGCGGCGGATGACATGTCAGCGCCGCGGCGCTGGGGTGCGGGGGCTGCCAGTTGGAGGGGTAGAACGTGTGGCGCGTTGGCGTTTGCCAGAAGGTGGGCAGCGACCCACGCACGTAGTACTGGTGTGTGTCGGCCCCCGGCGCCAAAGCGCCGACTGTGAGGACGCAAACGCCGAGCGCGGCGATGCGGCCTGGTATGCGCGGGCGGCCTTTGGCCACGTAGCAGCCCAGCGCCAGTAGCACCGTTGCAGCTGCCAGGGCGGCCAGCAGGGCGTGGCCAACGCCTGGAGAGAGAATCTTGGCGAAGTCCAACAGGGTGGCGGCTTCGTTCCAAAATTTGCGAATTTCATACCAGCTCAGGCGCGTGGCAAAAGTGCGCTGGGTTGCGATGTCTGCCCAAGAGATGCACAGCACTGCCACCACGGCGATGCGCACTGCCAAGGCCCCGCGCGGCCACCATCGGCCCGCAGCCCAGGTCAGACACAGCAACGCCAAAAAAGGCTGGGCTTCGTTCAGTGCGGAAGGGGCTACCAAGCAGTTGCCGCAGTCCAGCAGTTGCGAGAACTGCACCGCGTACCAGGCGCGCCAGCCGATGGCGACGAGCGCGAGCGCGACGACGGCTAACGTGGCGATGGGCGTGAGGGAGGGGCGCTGAAAGGGGAGGGGGGGATTCAGGGGGTAGATCCTCGGACTCAAAAATAATAGCTGTCAGCGCTTGTGGGTTATGGATTTGAGTTTCAAATCTGCTTGAAAAGCTTATCTCACAAGCGCTTGCAGCTTCTGTTTTTGCGGATCAGCCTCTCAGCAGCCATTGCTTGACCCGCTGCCGCCAATGAGCGGGCACATGATGTGCGACGCCGCGCAGCACGGGCAGGGACCGCAAGTACACCACAGCGCTCAGTGCACTGGAGCGGGCTGCGCCGAGGGGCTGTGGCAGGTAACGCGCAAGGGTTTCAGGGGTAGGGCGTTGCGGCCCGGTTGCGTGTACTGCGAGCAGGCCGGTGAGGTAATTGTTCTGATACTTCCAGGAGTGGTCGTCGTTCGGTGCGGGCGATATCGATGGCAACGCGGGTGCGAGCCCCTGGGCAAAGTGCTGGGTGCGCACGGTGGTGAAGAAGTCCACCCAGACCTTGCCGTCTTGGCCCCAGGCGCAGATCCAGCTCCAAGGCCGACCGGCCACGCGCTCTGCGAATGCGCCGATGTCGGGCACGGCAACGGGCAAGCCGGCCTGCAGAGCGGCGCTCAGGGTATAGCTGTAGGTCTCGGGCCACTGTGCAGGGAACCAGACGATGTCGGGTTGCAGCCAAGCGAGTAGTCCAGGCAGGTCTTCATCCCGGTATTCGCCATGCACGGTGAGCGCGGCGCGCGGTTGGGTGCGCAGCGGGCGATAGCTGTAACCGAGCAGATGAAATTCGATGGGCGCTTTTTGACTGGCCGCTTCGATTGCGGCTGCTTCAAGCACGTCGGCACCTTTGATGGCGCTGAGAGCGCCGATGACCACAATCTTTAGTGGTCGGCCGTCGACTATGGCGTGGGGCGAAGGCGTGGGCAGAGGAGTGCCGGGTTGCATGTCGGTGTGAGGCACGGTGTGCAGGCGTGCCGCGGGCGCGAATGCTCGGATGCGTCGCGCAGTGTCCTGGCTGGGTGCAATGACATTGCGGGCGCCGCTGAGCAGGCGCGCGTTGGCGCCGCGCCAGCGGGCGACGTCGCCCCCCAGCGGGGCGGATGCACCGGGCGGGCAGCAGGTGCATTGGCCAGGCGCGGGCTCGCCTTCGTAACGGTCGCTGGTGCCCGTAAGGGTGATATGAGTGCAGTAGCTGTAGTAGTCGTGCGCCGTGAAATCGTAGGGCACGCCTAGCAGGGCAGGTAGGTCCCGAACTTCCTGGCCGTGGCCGAGTAGGTGGTGGTAGTGAATGTGGCAAATGCCCAGGTTGCGCAGCATGTTCACCAGGTCATCCCACTGGTCTTGCTGTCGGAAGGCGAGCTCAAAGCCTTCGCTTTCTGAGGCCATGCGAAGCCGCACGGTGCCGTCGGGGCCGGGTGTGAGTGTCAGGAACTGCGCCTGACCGGTCAGATGGCGGGCTAACTCGCGCACGTGGCGGACGGTTCCGCCTGCGCGATCGTGTAGCACGGCGAGTACGGTTGGCAGGCCTGCTTCGGTGATACGGGCCAGGTCAAGGGCAAGGCGGTAGGGGCGCGCGGGATCGGCCTGAACGAAGGCGTGCACGTCGCGCGCATATCGCGGGTGCAGGCGCGCAAGGGTAGCCATGGCGGCACGTTCGCGGGGGCTTTTGCTGTCGCCAAAGCTCACGCCGCCAGTGTGCAGCACAAAGGTGTCAAGCAGGTGCAGATTCCGCCAGCCTTTGTGGGCGGCGCGCTGACAAAAGTCGTTTTCTTCGCCGTAGCCCTTGCCGAAGTTATCGGTGTCGAACAGACCCACATCCTGGAGGCTGTCGCGGCGGATGTACATGCAAAAGCCCACGCCGGTAGGCACGTCCACCACGGCGCCCGGGTGGGTGCGCGCGCATAGAGCATCCAGGCTTGCGGTGGTGTGGCCGGGAGGCAGGGGGTTGTCTTCGCAGAAGCGTGGGTAGCTGCAGATCGTTGCGTTGGTCGAAAATGGCGTGACGCTTGCGATCTTCGCGTCGCAGTACGCGGCTGTGCGAATGCGGTCCAGCCAGTTGTTGGCGACCTCGGTGTCACTGTTGAGCAGCAAGACGTCATTGCTATCTGACAAAGCCATGCCGCGGTTGACGGTGCCTACGAAACCGAGGTTTTCGGAGTTCTCCAGCAGGGTAATGCGTTCGTCCTGCGTTGCGCGTTGACGTAGCCAGTGCGTGACATCAGGCTCGGGGCTGCAATCATTAATGACGATAAGGCGGTAAGCGGTGCGCACGGGGGACGCGAGCACGGAATCAATACATAGCCGTGTGTCTGCTAGTCCTCGATAGACGGGCACGATGACGTCTACAGGGTGGGCGGCAGGTGCTTTCGGTGTGGCAATACGGGTTGAGGATGACGGTAATGCCCCTGGTGAGCGTCCAATCAGTTCGTTAAACGCTTTCTTCGCGTTAGCCAAAGGTCGAGTGGCCCGGTACAAGAGTGAAGCTTCCAAAGTCTTAAAGTGGGATGCCAATTCGCCATGTTCTGCTTGAATGCGCGTCAGCTCATACTGAAGGCGAGTGGCGTTGCGCTGGAATTGAGTTGACTCGTCTTGGAAACTAGCGCTCTGTACCCGAATTCGTTCGGTCTCAGCGCGACTCTCATCGAGAGCTCGCGAGAGGTTCTGCAGATGCTGTTGCTCACGGGTCAATTGGTCGATGCGGTCCTGGAGTGGGAGCACTGCAGCAGATAGTGCCAGGTAGTCTGCCGACAGCGGCCAGCCCACAGTCAATTCGAGCCGCTTTGCACCAGCCAATTGGTCGCTAGGGATTGGCAACTCAAACCAGGGGTCGTCTCCTGTCAGCAGCAAAAGCGTGGGACTGGAGCCGGGAAGGGGCGATTGCCATACGATTTGCTGCGAGGGCGTCTGGGCAAGCAGGGAGCGCATGGTCTGATTGGCATCCCATGCCCAAAGCGTTTCCCCGTGTTGATTTGTGACGCGCAGGGCGTGCAGATGTAGGAAGCCGGGCCTGTCAGCCGGGTCTAGCCGGATGGCTGTCGGGGGCGAACTGCTTTCAGGCAGGTCAAAGCTCAATATCTGCTGCGAGTTGCCAATGATTCCTGTGACCGTGCGTTTGCTGGCTTCTTCGTAAGCTCCATTGAAGGCGACGTAAAGTTGGGCGCTAAACAGAGCGTTCGCTGTGGCGGAATCCGGAGTGCCCTCCTGATCCTCTGGCACAACGTTGGCTGTGGGGCGGGCCGCGCCAATGAATTGATAAGTGAGTCCGTCTGGGATTGCAAGCAGGTAACGGGCTACCGCTGGGGGCAACTGGTCGAATTGAGCTTTGAACTCGGATTCAGGCAACTCACGGCGAATAGTGCCAAGTGATTCGATTGCCCATCGCTCCTTGCCCAGAAAGCGAGCGAGTGAACGGCGGGTGAAGAAGCGGAGGTGGGTTTTGTCCAGAAGCCCCTCGTCGCGGTATCGAAATTCGCCGCCCAGCAATTCGGCTATCAGCCCTGCGTAACCTGCATTGGGTACGGAGATCAATAGCTTTCCGGTCCTAGGCTTCAACAAGTCGCGGCAGGCGGCGAGGACGCGCTCGGGCGCGCTAAGGTGCTCCAGCACGTCGGCGCAGACGATGTAATCGTATTCTCCGCGAGAGAAAGTGGCGAGCAGGTCGCAGGCTTCCAGATCAGCCACTATGACGCGCCGGTAATTGGGGCGCGCATGGACTGCTTCTGCCTCACTCCACGTAAGGCCGTCGCTTGTGCATTGTCGCGTTTCGCGGAGATGCTGACCAAGCGCGCCACTTCCACATCCGAGGTCGAGAATGGTGGCGCCTTCGTCGACAAGCTCGGCAAGCGCGGAGAGGGAAGTTCGTTCGTTCGGGCGAATGGTGCGCAGGTAGACGTGCAAGTCCTCAATGTTCTGTGTCATCCCGGGATTATGACGGCGCTGCCGACCAGCGATAATGCTGGCCCATCCATCGCGCGGCCTGCGGTTTCATGATTGTCTTTGTCCATTTGCTAAATGACCGCTCCGGTAGTCCCAGGGTACTGCGGAATGTCATAGACGCTATGGCTGCTCGAGACTCTTCCCGAATTCTTTATGTAGGTAGCGAGGGGGACGGTTTTTTGGGCGGCGCGTCCCTCAAAGTGCGCCGTTTTTTTTATCGACGGAGGGGAAACCGATGGCTGACTCTGCTGGCTTACCTTCGCAGTCAGTGGGATCTGTGGCGCAGCCTGCGGCAGGCTGTCGATATCGACCCTGATGCGCTGCTTTATGTGAACACCCTTCTGCCCTTTGCAGCCGCAGTGTACGGTCGTTGCAGCGGCCGTCGCGTCATTTGTCACTTACACGAGGTGGCGTTACGCCCGCGGTTGTTACATTTTTTGTTGCTCAAGATTGCTAACTGGTCGGCATATCGTGTGATATGTGTGTCGCAATTTCATCGGAAAAAGCTGGGGCTGGCGCGAGCAATCGTCGTGATGAATGCTGTTGACCCCGCGATGTTCGATGTCGGGTTGCGCAACGTTTATGCGCACCGCCGCGAAGGACGGTTTCGTGTGTGCATGGTGTGCTCGTTGCGGGATTACAAAGGCGTACCAGAGTTTTTCAGCCTTTCGCAAGATTTCTCAAACGAGTCCGACATAGAGTTCGAACTGGTTGTGAGTGACGACGACGACACTTTGAGACACTATTGTGCCTCTAGAGTCGTGCCCAGCAATTTGTGTATTCGCAATGCAGTGCACGATACCTCGCAGGTTTATGCCAGAGCTAGCCTTGTAATGAACCTGTCCCGTGTGGATTTGTGCGAGGAGACCTTTGGGTTGACTCTGCTTGAGGCGATGACTTTTGGCGTGCCCGTCATTGCGCCTCCATCGGGTGGACCAGTTGAGTTCGTAGACAATGGTGTTCACGGATATTTGGTGGACTCCCGTGACCGCATGTCGCTGCGAGGTGCGGTAGAAAAGCTCGCACAAAACGAGGTTCTGTGCCAACAGATGTCGCGCAAATGCCGTGAGCGGGCCCGCTTAATGTCGCCGGAAGTTTTTCAGGCAGATATCCGTCAAGCGGTATTTGAAATATGAAAATTTGCATCGTCGGCTGCGCAGGTTTGCCCGCGTCTTATGGAGGCTTTGAAACCCTGGCTGAAAACTTGGTGCTCTACTGTGAGCGCCATGAGTTGGCGATAGACCTTTCTGTTTTTTGCAGCGGCCGACTTTCGGCTGGTGTGGTCAGGGAGTTTCATGGCGCGCAATTGATGTATGTACCACTGCCAGCGAACGGCGTGGCTAGCATTGCCTACGATGCTTGGTCTCTTCTGTGCGCAATTCGCAACCGGGCTGATGTGGTTCTCGTCTTAGGTGTATCGGGCGCTGTCACATTACCGCTGGTGCGCTTGCTAACGCGAATAAGGGTAGTGACCAACATTGACGGGATTGAATGGCGCCGGGCCAAGTGGGGTAAGTTGGCCAGGAACTTTCTCCGAGCTTCGGAATGGTTGGCAGTTCGTTGCTCACATGTAGTCGTTGCAGACAACCATGCAGTGGCTGATCATGTGGCAAAACAGTACGGGGCGCCTTGCACGGTGATTGCCTATGGCGGAGAGCACGCTGTGGAGGTAGTTGGCCGCCCCTTCCCGTTGGTCCTTCCAGACATCTATGCTTTGGCTTTGTGCCGTATCGAGCCGGAAAACAACGTCGAAATGATTCTGGAGGCATTTTCGCGCAATGCTGCGTTGGCGCTTGTTTTTGTAGGCAACTGGAACGCGAGCAAGTTTGGTAGGGAGATGCGTGGACGTTACCAGCGACATGCGCATCTAGTCCTGGCCGATCCGGAATATGACCTGGGTGCTCTTAAAACGCTGCGGCAGGGGGCAACTGTCTATGTGCATGGGCATTCTGCTGGAGGCACTAATCCTTCCTTGGTGGAAATGATGCATTTCGGTGTGCCTGTCATTGCATTCGACTGCGCGTTCAATCGGAACACCACGCAAGATCAAGCGACCTACTTCAATAGCGTCGAGGCCCTCTTGGCGGCTTTAAACGCGTTGCCCGCTTTGCTCGCGTCTGATTCCGGGGCGCATATGAGGAATTTGGCACGCAAGTTGTACACGTGGACTCAAGTCGGGGCGCAGTACTTTCGAGTGCTTGCACTTTGAAACATAGGTCCCGCGTAACATCAGCGGCTCATGATCTGGTTGTCTCTTATTAGTTTTCTTGTGTCCGGTGTCGTATCAGCGGCCATCATTCGCTGGCTCGGGGAGCGAGCTATGGGGTATGGGCACTCCATGCCTCAGCGGTTTCATGTGGGCGACGTACCAAGGCTAGGAGGGGCTGCGTTGCTCACGGGAGTCGGTAGCGCTTGGGGGCTTGGCATCCTGCAGACACTCCACTGGGGCGATCCGGGATCGCTGAGGTTGGGTGTTTGGGTGGGAGGGTGGCTGGTCGTGCTAATGCCCGCGGCTCTCGGTGGCATTGCGGAAGACATGACCCAAAGGCTCTCCGTAAGGTACCGACTCATTTTGACCGGCGCGTCCGGCGTAATGGCGGTGGCGCTGCTCGGTCTGACCTTGCCACGCTTCGGTTGGCCGGTGGCGGATGCCCTGCTGAGTGCAGCGCCCTGGGTGGGGGTCGGTATTGCCGTGCTTGCCGTCGCCGGCCTTCCCCACGCCTTCAACATCATTGATGGTTACAACGGCTTGGCTGGCATGGTGGCACTCATCGTCTGCCTGGCCCTGGCCCATGTGGCCCTGCAGGTGGGCGACCGCGCCTTGGCAGCGTTGTTGGTTTCGACGGCGGCAGCTACGGGCGGGTTTTTGGTGTGGAATTACCCGCGCGGCATGCTGTTCGCCGGGGACGGCGGCGCCTACATATGGGGTGTGGTGATCGCGCTTGCCAGCATTTCGCTGGTGCAGCGCAATTCGGATGTGTCGCCCTGGTTTCCCATGCTGCTGCTGATCTACCCTGTGTGGGAAACCATGTTTTCCATTTACCGCAAGGCGGTGCGGGGTGTTTCGCCAGGCGTGGCAGATGCACTGCATTTTCATCAATTGATCTACCGGCGCATCGTGCGCGGGGTGTTTCATGACGACGAATCCCGCCGGGTGCTGATGCGCAACAACCGCACTTCACCTTACTTGTGGGGTTTTACGCTGCTGACGGTGGTGCCGGCGGTGCTGTTCTGGAGCAATACGCCGCTGTTGATGGCCTTTTGTGCGCTTTTTGTGATCAGCTATGTGATGGCGTACTTTGCGATTGTGCGTTTCAAGGTGCCTCACTGGTTGCGGCACTGAGACGGGCGGGGTGGGCATGCGTCGAAGCCGGCCCTGAATGCGGCACAATTTGCGCCTCACAGTTTTCTACACCGGATGGCACGCCCCCATGACCGACCTTCTTTCGATTGCCCCGCGCGACAAGGCTGAAATCCTGGCCCAGGCGCTGCCCTATATCCGCAAGTTCCATGGCAAGACCATGGTCATCAAGTACGGCGGCAACGCCATGACGGACCCAGCCCTGCAGGCCGACTTTGCCGAAGACGTGGTGCTGCTCAAACTGGTGGGTATGAACCCCGTGGTGGTGCACGGTGGCGGCCCGCAGATCGAAACCGCGCTGAACCGCCTGGGCAAGAAAGGCGAATTCATCCAGGGCATGCGGGTGACCGATGCCGAGACCATGGAAGTGGTGGAGTGGGTGCTGGCGGGCGAAGTGCAGCAGGACATCGTGGGCCTGATCAACCAAGCCGGCGGCAAGGCTGTGGGCCTGACCGGCCGCGATGGAGGAATGATCCGCGCCCAGAAGCTCAAGATGGTGGACAGCAAGGACCCCACCATCGAACACGATGTGGGCCAGGTGGGCGACATCGTCTCTATCGACCCCAGTGTGGTCAAGGCGCTGCAGGACGATGCGTTCATTCCCGTCATCAGCCCCATCGGCTTCGGCGAGAACAACGAGAGCTACAACATCAACGCCGACGTGGTGGCCAGCAAGCTCGCCACCGTGCTACAGGCTGAAAAGTTGATGCTGCTGACCAATACGCCGGGCGTGTTGGACAAGCAGGGCAACCTGCTCACCGACCTGACGGCCCGCGAGATCGATGCGCTGTTCGCCGACGGCACCATCTCGGGCGGCATGCTGCCGAAGATTGCGGGTGCGCTGGATGCCGCCAAGGCAGGCGTGAACGCGGTTCACATCATCGATGGCCGCGTGCCCCACGCCATGCTGCTGGAAATTCTGACCGATCAGGCCTACGGCACGATGATTCGGTCGCACTGAGCTATTTTTGACGGCCTGCCATGCGCTTGCTCCTGGTCGAAGACGATGTGATGGTGGCCAGTGGCATCAAGCTGGGCCTGACGGATGCTGGCTATGCCGTCGACTGGGTGGGCAGCGGCGAGCGGGCCGAAGAAGTGTTGCGCAGCGAGTCCTTCGATGCGGCCATCATCGACATCGGCCTGCCCGCCATGGATGGGCTGGAACTCACCCGCCGCCTGCGTCGCCCGGACATGGCCAGCCCGTCGATGCCCGTGTTGATTCTCACCGCGCGCGATGCACTGCATGACCGTGTACAGGGGCTGGACCTGGGGGCCGACGACTACATGGTCAAGCCCTTTGAGTTGCCCGAGCTGCTGGCGCGCCTGCGCGCGCTGCTGCGTCGCTCGCAAGCCGCAACCACGGCAGTGCTCAGTTTTGGCCCGCTGGAGCTGGACACCGCCGGGCGCCGCGCCAGCATCCGCACGCCCGCGGGCGAGCAGATCATCGAACTGGGCCCGCGCGAGTGGACGGTGCTGGAGTATCTGCTCATCAACGCCCCCAAGCCCGCCAGCAAGGACAAGCTGCTGCAGGCGCTGACTGGCTGGGACAAAGAGATCACCCCCAACGCGGTCGAGGTGTACGTTTCGCGGCTGCGGGGCAAGCTGGAGCCGCACGGCGTGGCGCTGCGTTCCATCCGGGGGTTTGGTTACCGGCTGGAGCTGCAGGCTTCCTGATCGCCCTGGTCGCGTGAACGGGTAGCGCCGCCTTTTTACCCTCCTCTACGCAGCAGCCCGCGTCCACCCGATGAAGCAGACTCGGCATCTCCTTGCACTGCGACCCGGGCTGCGGGCCATGACCTCCGATTTGCGCAACCGGCTTCTGCTGATGCTGGTGCTGCCCCTGTGCGCGCTGGCCTTCGTGGGGGTGTGGCTGGACTACCGGTCCGCCGATGAAGCGGCAAGCCGGCATGACCAGCGGCTGCTGCGGCTTTTGCCCGCACTGGCCGACTCCGTGCTGGCACCACCCATCCGCGACAATGAGCCACCGCTGTTGCTGATGGCGCCTCCCGTGGAGGAGTTTTTGCGCCAGAACAGCGGTTTTGCCGGCTACAGCGTGCGCGATGTGGATGGCAAGCTGCTGCTCGGCGATGACTGGGTGCACAGCGCTGTGCCGACCACGCACGCACCTGAATTCCACAGCGTGGAGTTTGGCGGCGTGACTTACCGGGTGGCGGTGCAGCGCGGCCCCACGGGGGCGGGCGATATGGTGGTGGCACTGGCGGATGGCTCCGACCCCCGCCAGCAATGGGCCCAGCAACTGTTGTTGCGCGTGCTGCTGCCCAATCTGGTGCTGGTGGCGGCTGCGGCGCTGGCCATCCATTGGGCCGTGCGCCGGGCGTTCAAACCGTTGGTGGAACTGGCCGAGGCGGTGGAACACCGCTCGCCGCGCGATCTCAGCCCCATCGACGAGGCGGCTTCTCCGGCCGAGGTGCGCCCCCTTGTTCATTCACTCAACCGGCTGTTCGCCCTGGTCAATGCCCAGGCCGAGGGGCAGCGTCGCTTCGTGGCCGATGCGGCGCACCAGCTGCGCACGCCGCTGGCGGGCCTGCAGGCCCAGGTAGAGGCCTGGGCCATGATGGCCAAGGCTGCGGCGCCGCCACGCATGCCGCTGCCAGATTTTGATAAAAAAATGCCTCTAGCGCAGGAGGGGCGTGCGCAAGGCGCTATTGTTTTAGGAGTTGATCAGATCGAGAAGCTGCGCAACGCCACGCGCCGCACCTCGCAACTGGCGCACCAGCTGCTGGCGCTCTCTCGTGCCGACGCACGCAGCCTGGATGCGCAGCCTCCGCAACGGGTGGACCTGAAAGACCTTTGCGAGACCTTGCTGGAAACCTTTCTGGACGCAGCCACCGGCAAAGGCTTGGACCTGGGGCTTGACGTGCAGCCCGTGCAAGTGACCGGCCACGGCTGGCTGTTGCGCGAGCTGCTGTCCAACTTGGTGGACAACGCCATCAAATACACGCCTGCGGGCGGCATTGTCACCATCCGTTGTGGCATGCGGCAGGGCCGTGCGGGCCCGCCGCGGGCGTTCATTGAGGTCGAGGATGACGGCCCGGGCGTGCCCGATGCAGAGCACGCGCGCGTCATGCAGCGGTTTTACCGAGTCCCCGGCACGGTGGGGGAGGGGACTGGGCTTGGTTTGGCCATTGCCGACGAGATCGCCCGCGTGCACCGGGCTGCGCTGACTTTGGGTGCGGGCCCCCAGGGGCGAGGGCTCTTGGTCACGGTGCTGTTTCGGCTGTAGTGGATTTCTGCATTCAGCATGCTACGTAGGGAAGGCGAAACCGGGTGCCTCGCGGCATGGCACCGCCCAGCATAGCCAAGCCACGGCGCCAATTTGCCGCTCAATTTGTCCGAAAGTTTCCAATGTCCGGGCTCTCACGGACCCTGTGCGAGAATCATTTCCACACATGATTTACGCCCTGCCGCACACGGGTGCCCGCCCACACGGCGGGATGACCTGAACGCAGAATGCCACCGGCCACATGGCCCCACCCGAGCCTCTCTCCCGCATGTCTGACCTCTCGCCCCGACCCGAGCCCGCCAGCCCCGTTGATGCCGCTGATGCCCCCGAGGTGCGCAAGCGGCCCAAGCCCGGCGAGCGGCGCGTGCAGATCCTGCAGGCGCTGGCTGCCATGCTGGAGCAGCCCGGGGTCGAGCGCATCACGACCGCCGCGCTGGCGGCGCGCCTGTCGGTGAGTGAGGCGGCGCTGTACCGCCACTTCGCCAGCAAGGCGCAGATGTTCGAGGGGTTGATCGACTTTATCGAACAGGCCGTGTTCACCTTGGTCACGCAGATCACGGGCCGCGATACGGCGGGCGGGGTGCCAGACCCGGCGCAGTCGGCCGAGGCCGGTGTTCGGCAGGCTGCGCGCATCGTGGCGCTGCTGCTGCAGTTTGGCGAGCGCAACCCGGGCATGGTGCGCGTGATGGTGGGTGATGCCCTGGTGTTCGAGCATGAGCGCCTGCAGCAGCGCATGAACCAGTTCTTTGACCGCATCGAATCCACGCTGCGCCAATGCCTGCGCCCCTCCGTCGCCGATTCAGACACCCCCACGGTGGATGCCCAGGTGGCTGCCAGCGTGCTGACAGCCTTTGCGGTGGGCCGCTTGCAGCGCTACGCGCGCTCGGGGTTCAAGCGCTTGCCGACGGAACACCTGGAGGCCAGCTTGGCGCTGGTGTTGTAAGCGCAGTTTGAGCGCGGGGTGGCTGCCTACAACGCGCGTTTGGGTGCCCCTCCCTATTTTTTCCGAGGGTTTTGGCCCAGAGGTGAATTTGCTGCAGAATAGAACGAACGTTCGTTTTTATCTGCAGCCATGTCCGCCCCTCTTGAAACCCGCCCAGTCACCCGTCAGCCGCGCGCCCGCGCTGCCACCGGCCGTGCGCTGCAAAAAGGCCAGCAGACCAAGGCGGCCATCGTCGAGGCGGCGCTGGGCCTGGCCACGCACATCGGGCTGGAGGGCCTGTCCATCGGGGCGCTGGCCGACGTCACGGGCATGAGCAAGTCGGGTGTGTTCGCCCACTTTGGCTCGCGTGAAGAGCTGCAGATTTCGGTGATCCGCGAATACCACACACGCTTCGAGCAGGAAGTGTTCTACCCCGCCATGTCCGCCCCGCGCGGCCTGGCGCGGCTGCATGCGCTGTACGACAACTGGATGAAGCGCACCTCCATCGAAATCGATTCGGGCTGCATTTACATCAGCGGCGCAGTCGAATTTGACGACCGCACCGGCCCCGTGCGCGACGCATTGGCCAGCTCGGTGATGACCTGGCACGCCGCCATGCGCCGCGCCATCGAGCAATGCAAGGAGCTTGGCGAGCTGCAGGCCGACGCCAACGCCGAGCAGATGCTGTTCGAGATCCACGGCCTCATCCTGGCCCTGCACTACGAAGCCCGTTTTTTGCGCAACCCCGGTTCGCTGGAGCGCGCCGTCACCGGTTTCCACAACATCCTGGCGCGCTACAGCGCCTCGGCCGCGGCGCCAGCCGTTGCGGTCAAGGCCCCCGCCGCGGCGCGCCGCAAAGTTTCCAACCAAACCACCACCTCCAAGGAGTAAACCCATGCCTACCTACACGCCGCCCCTGCGCGACATGCAATTCGTCATGCACGAAGTGCTCAAGGTCAGCGATGAATTCAAGGCGATGCCGCCCCACGCCGAGGTGGATGTGGACACCATCAACGCCGTGCTCGAGGAAGCCGGCAAGTTCGCTGCCGAAGTGACCTTCCCCCTCAACATCAGCGGCGACACCGAAGGCTGCGTGCTCGACAAGGCCACGCACGAAGTCAAGCCCCCGTCGGGCTTCAAGGACGCCTATGCCAAGTACGTCGAAGGCGGTTGGGCGGCGCTGAGCTGCGACCCCGCCTACGGCGGCCAGGGCCTGCCCTTCGTGCTGAACCAGTGCCTGTACGAGATGATGAACTCGGCCAACCAGGCTTGGACCATGTACCCCGGCCTGTCGCA
>PJUL01000191.1_pt1 | contig 52291 bp, 63 predicted proteins | sample 1512221 | NCBI WGS metagenome assembly PJUL01 (sample SAMN08177667, study PRJNA422409) | Feces metagenome, whole genome shotgun sequencing project.
GCTTGCCACCGATATCGGTGATCGAAAGCAGGATGCCGCCATTATCGTACTGGCGAATGGCGTTGAGATCGACCGCGGGCTCGGTCGCCTGCACCTCGGGCAAGCGGACCGTGAGCCGCTTGCTGGTCGCATCCCAGGTGACGTCTTCCTGCCGTAGCTTCGACAGATCGACTTCGTAACGCACGCTGCCCGGCATGATCATCGTCTTCTGGGCGGTGAGGCCGAGCTGGCTCTGCTTCGAGGTGACCACCGCCACGAAGCGCGCGGCGAAGGCCGACAGCCGGTTCTGCTCGCGCAGCCCCTGCAGACTGGCCTGCGCCACGGTCTCGGGCGCGGGTCCCTCGAACTGCCGCTTGATCGTGTCACCGATGAACCAGAAACCGGCCGCGAGCATCAGCGCGATACCGAGCAGGATCGCGAGCACCACACCAACCGGCTTGAGGCAGCCACTCCCCTGCGTCACGCCGCCGTCTTCCAACGATCGCCCTCCTCGATCACGAGGCCCCGGTCGCGCAGATCAATCAGATGGGCGAGCACCGATCGCCCGGCCGCGCCGTTCAATCGCGGATCGAGCCCGACATACATGCGCTCGACCATCGCCGGCACCGCATGCACATCGGACTTGAGCAGGCGCAGGATCTGCCCCTCGCGCTGCTTGCGGTGGCCGATCAGGCCGCGCACGAAGCGGTGCGGCTTGGCGATCGGCTCGCCGTGTGCGGGATAATAGACCCGGTCCTGCGTGCGCCCCATCAGCGTCTCGAGGCTGGTCATGTACGCGGCCATGTCGCCATCGGGCGGCGCGACCACCGTCGTCGACCAGCCCATCACATGATCGCCGCTGAACAGCGCACCGGCTTCCGGCAGCGCGAAGCAGAGATGATTGGAGGTATGGCCCGGCGTGGCGACCGCGGTGAGCGTCCAGTCGGGCCCCGTCACGCTTTCGCCATCGGCGAGTATCCGGTCGGGCGCATAGCCGGTGTCGAACGCGGCATCGGCGCGGGGGCCGGCATCGGCGAGCGACAGCGGTGCGCAGCCGATGATCGGCGCGCCGGTCAGCGCCTTGAGCGGCGCGGCGGCCGGGCTGTGGTCGCGGTGCGTATGGGTGCAAAGGATCGCCACCAGCTTGCGGCCAGCGATCGCGGCAACCAGCGCGGCGAGATGGTCAGGATCGTCGGGACCGGGATCGATCACGGCGAGTTCGCCGGTGCCGACCAGATAGGTCTGCGTGCCGGTATAGGTGAAGGGCGAAGGGTTCGGCGCCAGCACCCGGGTGACCAGCGGATCGAGCGCCATGGCCAGGCCGGTCGGAGCGTCCGTAGGGATGTCCATGCCCCCGAAATGGCCTTTGCGGCGGCGCAGCGCAAGGCTGGCATGCGAAACGAAACGGGGCCGACCGGGAAGGAGTCCGGTCGGCCCCGTCGAAAGGCGCTCGTGAAAGGGGCTTTATCCGAGCGCCCGTCCCCTCGATGTTACTTGTCCGCTTCCGCGGCACCCTTCGCGACTTCGGCGATCGCTTCGTCGATGCCCTTCAGCGCCTTGGCGCGCTGCTCCGGGCTGAGATCCGGCTGGCTCTCGATCTGGCGGCGTGCGATTTGCAGGCCCATCGCCGCGGAGCGCATGCCGACGCGCTTGGCCTCGAACGAGGCACGCTCGGCATTCACGGTGATCTTCTCGATACGGTTCGAGCAGACGATCATGATCTTCTTGCCGTCCTTCTCGAAATTCTCGACGACCGGCTTGCCATCCGTGGTCTCGGCACACTTGCCGTTGCGGATCTCGGGAATACGCGCCTGGATCTCGGCGATGTCCGGCATGTCCTTCTCGGTCCTGCTGCCATCGGCGTGGACCATCACGATCTTGGTGACGCGCTTGCCCTCCTTGGGGCCGTCCTTGCCGTCGTCGGTGACGCGATAGACGCGGACGCGGGTCGGCACTTCCGGTGCTTCCGGCGCGGCGGCCGGTGCCGGCGGAGCGGCAGGCACGGTCGCCGAGGACGGAGCCGGCGGTGCAGGCGGGGCCGGCACGTCCTGATCGAGCTTCAGGCCGGTGACCTTCTCCACCTTCACCTTGATGGTCTCGGCGGCCTGGGTGCCCGAGGCGGTGAGGCCAAGCGCGGCGAGGCCGAGCGCGCCGGTGCCGATCAGGCCGGCGGCCAGACGGGCGGGAGAATTCTTATGGGTCTTCGAAAGCATGCGGAGCCTCCCTTTGACTTCGTTGATCGTGTGCAAGTGACATGCCGCCGAGACCGCACCCCCATGCGCGGACTTGACGATCGCACGGCCATAAGCATGGCGCAGTGCCTGGGCGCGGCCGGCGAGCACCAGGGCGTCGCAGGCCATTTCCTGATCGGCGCGGAAGGCGCGGAAAGCCCTCCAGGCGACCGGATTGAACCAGTGGATGGCGAGGACGAACAGCGCGACCCAGTTCGCGATCAGATCGCCGCGGACATGGTGGCCAAGCTCATGGGCCAGCGCGAGATCGCGCTCCTGCTCGTCATACCGCTCGTTGAAGTCGCACGGAAAGGCGACATATTTGCGCAGCACCCCGAAGGCGAGCGGACCATGGACCGCATCCGTTTCGATCACGTGCACCTTGCCCTGCGCCACGGTGCGGTCGACACGAGCGGCCTTGAGCAGCCGGGCGCAGTGCCGGCGGTGCGCGATCAGATGCCAGGCGAGAAACGCCAGCGCGCCGAGCGCCCACAGGCCGATGCCGAGGATCAGCACGCTCGGCCCGCTTGCGCTATAGGTGGGCGCCACCAGTGCGGCGGTGGCCGGGTGCGCGCCCGTGCCGAGCTCGACAATGGTCACGGCGTTCTGATCGATCCCCGCAGGCAGCGCCTCCGGCTTGATCACCCCGGTGACGATCCCCGGGACGTCCGCTTCGCGAACGAATGGTGCGACCAGGCTGGTGAGCGTCCAGTCGCCGGGCAGCGGCGGCATCAGCATCCGGATCACCGGCATCGCCCACAGCGCATAGGCCATCTGGGGACCGAAGGCCCGGCGCACCGGCGCGCGCAGGACGAGCACCAGCAGCATCAGCAGCGTGCTCGCGACGAAGGTCTCTACGATCCAGCCGGTCATTGCTTGAGATCCTTCAGAAGCGCTTCGATTTCGGCGATGTCCTGATCGGTGAGCTGGTCGCGCTCGGCGAGATGCGCCACCAGCGGCGTCAACCGGCCACCGAAGAGCCGGTCCATCAGCTTGCGCGATTCCCCCGCGACATAGTCACCGCGCACCACCAGCGGACGATAGAGGTAGCGACGCCCCTCTTCCTGATGCGCGATGATGTTCTTGGCGAGCAGCCGCCCGAGCAGGGTCTTGACCGTGTTGGCGCTCCAGCCGCGCTCGGCAGGCACGCGCTCGGACACTTCCTGCGCCGTGAGCGGGGACTCTTCCCAGAGCACTTCCATCACAGCATGCTCTGCGTCGCTGATCCGTTCCGTCATCCCGTCCTCTTTCGCTGACTACGCCTGTAATCGTCACGATTACGACTGTAGTCAAGCGGGTGAACGCTGGCTGAACGAAAACTGACAGCTTGGCGCAGGCGCATCCCCGCAAACCCCCGAAACTGTCGGAATCGCTTACAAATGCATTGGATGGTTAATCGGCGATAACCAGTGAAGCCCGCAGAAATCTGAGGTTCGATCAAACTGGCACGCAGGCTGCAGAGTATAGGGCACCCCGAGCGTTCAACGCTTCATTCCAGGGTGGGTCGACCGCTACTTCCCCGGTCTCGCGTCGACCCACCCGACCCGGGCTCTCCCAAAATCCAGCGAATCGATGTGTACTTGCGCGGCAGGCTCAGGCCCGCTCCGGTTGCAGAGCGCACGCGACTATTATCCGTCATCCCGGCCTTGTGCCGAGATCCACGGAGCCACCAATATTGGAAGATGCTGAGCGCGGGATGTTGCCGCAAGGAGCCGAAAGGCTCGCCCCTCGGAAGGGGTGGACCCCGGCACAAGGCCGGGGTGACTAAATTGGGATTGGTCGGAAGCCTTGGCGGAACTTAAGCCGCTGCGTCCTTGGTGAGGAGCTGGGCCAGCTCGCCGCTCTCGTACATTTCCATCATGATGTCCGAACCGCCGACGAACTCGCCCTTCACATAGAGCTGCGGGATGGTCGGCCAGTCGGAGAATTCCTTGATCCCCTGGCGGATGCCCTGATCCTGGAGCACGTCGACGCTCTCGAATTCGGCGCCAAGATGGTTGAGGATCGCGATGGCGCGGCTGGAGAAGCCGCACTGCGGGAAGAGCGGGCTGCCCTTCATGAACAGCAGCACTTCGTTGCTGTCGACCAGCTGCTGGATGCGGGCCTGGGTATCGTCGGTCACTTGGTCTTACTCCTCGACAGGCGCTTCGGTGGTGAGCTGGAGCGCGTGGAGCACGCCGCCCATACGCCCGCCGAGCGCTGCATAGACTGCCTGGTGCTGGCGCACCCGCGGCATGCCCTTGAACATCGGCGCGACCACGCGCGCCGCATAATGATCGCCATCCCCGGCGAGATCGGTGATCTCGACCCGGGCATCGGGGATGCCGGCCTTGATGAGATCCTCGATCTCGCTGGCCGCCATCGGCATCAGACTTCGCCCATCAGCTGGCGGCGGGCTTCGACGGTCTGGTCGGCGAGCGCGCGGCGCACGGTGGCTTCGTCGGTCTCGATCCCGGCGGCGAGCAGATCGCCCAGCACCTTGCGGATCACGTCCTCGTCACCAGCTTCCTCGAAATCGGCCTGCACCACTGCCTTGGCATAGGCGTCGGTCTCCTCCGGGGTCAGCTTCATCTGCGCGGCCGCCCACTGGCCAACCAGCTTGTTGCGGCGCGCCGTGACGCGGAAGGCCATGTCCTCGTCGCGCGCGAACTTCGCCTCGAATGCCTTTTCGCGATCGTCGAACGTGGTCATTGCAGTCCCCTATATGGCGTTTGGTGCGGAGATAGGTGGAGGGGGCCGTTGTGGCAAGCGAGGGACTTCGGCCGGCAGATAAACCGTCACCCCGGCGAAGGCCGGAGCCCAGGGTTTCTCTGCCTTCCGGCTGTGACTCTGGGTCCCGGCTTTCGCCGGGATGACGCTCTGCCTTAGATCGTCACCACCAACTTCCCGATCACCGCGCGCGCGGCCATCTTCGCGATCGCCGTGCCGCCATCGGCCAGCGCGAAGGTCTCGGTGACCTTCGGGGCGATCTTGCCTTCTCCCCACAGGCGGAAGAGATGCTCGACATGCGCTTGGTTGGCCTTGGGGTCGCGCGCCGCGAAGGCGCCCCAGAACACGCCACACACGTCGCAGCTCTTGAGCAACGTCAGGTTGAGCGGCAATTTCGGGATGCCCGCCGGGAAGCCGACCACCAGATACCGCCCTTCCCAGCCAATCGCGCGCAGTGCCGGCTCGGCATAGTCGCCACCCACCGGATCATAGATCACGTCCGCACCCTGCGGCCCCAGCGCCGCCTTGAACTGCTCGGCGAGTGCTTTCGATTGATCCTTGTCGAACGGTGCACGACCATAGACCAAAGCCTCGTCCGCGCCCGCCGCCTTGGCCGCCGCTGCCTTCTCCTCCGAGGAAACCGCCGCGATCACCCGCGCGCCGAACGCCTTGCCGAGCTCGACCGCCGCGAGGCCGACGCCGCCGGCGGCACCGAGCACGAGCAGGTTGTGCCCCTCGCGCAGATGCCCGCGATCGAGCAGCGCGTGGATCGTCGTCGCATAGGTGAGCAGCAGCGCCGCGCCTTCCTCGAAGCTGCGGCCTTCGGGGAGCCTGAACAGGCGGAACGCTTCGATCGCGATCTTCTCGACCAGGCCGCCATGGCCGGTCACCGCGATCACCCGGTCGCCCACCGACCAGTCGGTCACCCCTTCGCCGACGCTCTCGATCACGCCGGCGATCTCGCCGCCTGGCGCGAACGGCCTGGGCGGCTTGAACTGATATTTGTCCTCGATGATCAGGAAGTCGGGATAGTTGATCGCACAGGCCTTCACCGCGACCACCACCTGCCCCTTGCCGGCGACCGGATCGGCGACCTCCTCAAGGATTAGAGTGTCAGGTCCGCCCGGCGCCTTCGAGAGCAATGCCTTCATGTCCGCCTCCTACAGCGATCCACGGGCGCTCTTCGGCCACCGCGGATTCGAATTTCGAAATCGCGGTATCCTTTGCCAGCGTCATGCCGATCTCGTCCAGCCCTTCCATCAGGCACTGGCGGCGGAACGCGTCGAGTTCGAAGGCGAAGCGGTCCTGGAACGGGGTGGTGACGGTCATCGTCTCGAGATCGACGGTGATCTCGTCGGTCTTCGCGACCTCGACCAGCCGGTCGACGGCATCCTGCGGCAGCACCACCGGCACGATGCCGTTCTTGAAGGCGTTGCCCGAGAAGATGTCCGAGAAGCTCGGCGCGATCACGGCCTTGATGCCCAGATCGGCTAGCGCCCAGGCGGCATGCTCACGACTGGAGCCGCAGCCGAAATTGTCGCCGGCGACGAGCACAGGCGAGCCGGCATAGCGCGGATCGTCGAACACATTGCCCGGCTGCGCGCGCACGCTTTCGAACGCGCCCTTGCCCAGCCCTTCCCGCGTGGTGGTCTTGAGCCAGTGCGCGGGAATGATGATGTCGGTGTCGATATTCTTGGCGCCCCACGGATAGGCGCGCCCCTCGACCTTGCGAACGGCTTCCACGTTTATTCAACCTCCCGGATCAGCGGGCGGCTGCAGTCTCCGCCTTCGCTTCGGCAGCCCTGCCGCTGGTTGCATAGGCTGCGGCCAGCCCACTCAGCACCGTCGCTGCGATCAATGCGATAAGTGCTCGCTTCATATTTCATCCCCTTACGCATCCGCCGACATCAGCTCTCTGACATCGGTGAGGCGCCCCCGGATCGCCGCTGCCGCCGCCATTGCGGGTGAAAGCAGGTGCGTCCGCGCCCCAGGACCTTGTCTTCCTACGAAATTTCGATTCGAGGTGGAAGCACAACGTTCGCCGGCGGGGACCTTGTCGGGGTTCATGGCTAGGCACATCGAGCAGCCGGGCTCGCGCCACTCGAAGCCGGCCTCGAGGAAGATGCGGTCCAGCCCCTCGGCCTCGGCCTGGCGCTTCACCAACCCGGAGCCCGGCACGATCAGCGCCTGGCGGATGCGATCGGCGACGTGATGGCCCTTCACTACGGCGGCGGCGGCGCGCAGATCCTCGATCCGGCTGTTGGTGCACGAACCGATGAAGACATGCTCGATGGCAACATCCTCCATCCGCATGCCGGGGGTCAGGCCCATATAGTCGAGCGACTTCTGCGCAGCGATGCGCTTGGCCGGATCCTCGAAGCTTTCCGGATCGGGCACTGCGCCGGTGATCGCCACCACATCCTCGGGGCTGGTGCCCCAGGTGAGCGACGGTGCGATGTCGCTGGCGTGCAGGATCACGCTCTTGTCGTAGACGGCGCCGGCATCGCTCGGCAGCGTCTTCCAATAGGCGACAGCACGATCCCACGCCTCGCCGGTCGGCGCCATCGGGCGGCCCTTGATATAGTCGAAGGTCGTCTGGTCGGGCGCGATCAGACCCGAGCGGGCACCACCCTCGATCGACATGTTCGAGACGGTCAGCCGCCCCTCGATCGACATGTTGCGGATCACCTCGCCGGTGAACTCGATGACATAGCCGGTGCCGCCGGCCGCGCCGATCTTGCCGATGATCGCCAGCACCACGTCCTTCGGCGTGACGCCGAAGCCGAGCGTGCCGTCGACGCGGATCTCGAGCGTCTTGCTCTGCTTGAGCAGCAAGGTCTGCGTGGCGAGAACGTGCTCGACCTCGCTGGTGCCGATACCGAAGGCGAGCGCGCCGAGCGCACCGTGCGCCGAGGTATGGCTGTCCCCGCAGACCAGCGTCGTGCCGGGCAGCGTGAAGCCCTGTTCGGGTCCGACGACATGGACAATGCCCTGCCGCGCATCGAGCGCGTCGATATAGGGCACGCCGAACTCGGCGACGTTCGCGCGCAGCGCGGAGAGTTGGCCGGCGCTCGCCGCATCGGCGATCGGCAGCTCGTGGCCAGCGGCATCAACGCGCGCGGTGGTCGGCAAATTATGATCGGGAACCGCAAGCGTAAGGTCCGGGCGGCGCACCGGCCGCCCCGCCGCGCGCAGGCCGGCAAAGGCCTGGGGGCTGGTCACCTCATGGACGAGGTGGCGGTCGATATAGATCAGGCAGGTTCCATCGTCCCGGCGCTCGACCACATGGTCGGCCCAGATCTTCTCGTACAAAGTGCGGGGTTGAACAGTCATGCGGGCGCTTTAGTCGATTCTTGCGCACAGGCAAGCGTTCGTGCAATTTTCCATCGCATAGTTGAACTATTCTCCAGCAAGGCATCCGTGGCATCCGCGAGATAGGAATGCGGCGCCGCGATCTCCACCGCGGCTGCTGAACCGGGCATGCTTCGCGATACTTTTACCCCGTCGAAGGCCGGGCCCCAGACTGAACAGTGCGCGGCGAAGACGCGCCGGGGCGCGTGACGTTCAAGGCTGGCCCCCGGCCTTCGCCAGGGTAAAATTTGCGGAAAGCGCTAGCCCAGCGCCGGCACCGGCGATGCCTGGCGCTCCGCCGGCTCGGCCGCGTCCTGCCATTCGGTGCGCCGTTTCACACGGAAATTGAGGAACAGTACCGGCAGCTTGAGGAACAGAAGCTCGGAATGGATGAACGTATCGATCCCCCGCTCCCACCAGCGGAACTCGCGTTTGCCGTTCGCCTTCAGCCAGCCGTCATAGGGCGCCCAGTGGCTCGGCTCGTCCTTCTCGATGATCCGGAAGATCTTCATCAGCACCTTGTCGCCCGTCACCAGCGGGTGGCGGAGCAGGATCTCGACCTGCCTGTGCCCGCGCTGCTCGGTCAGCGAGATCACCCGGCAGAGCTTCTCGAACTGATCGTCCTCGGCGATGATCCGCTTCGTATCGAGCTCGTCGATCGTCCGGCGGAACATGATCTCGACGAAGCGATCGATATGGCCGCAGGTGCGGTCGACCATCAGCGGCATCTTGCCCTGCAGCTCGAACCAGCGCTTGAACATGACGTAATGCTTGCGCTCGTCGGCGCGGTGCTTCTCGATCGCGGCGATCAGGGCATGATCGTCCGGCGCACGGGCCTTCACCGCTTCGAGCACCCGGTCGATGCTCGTGTAGCCGCGATGCTCGTTATAAATGTATATCGAACCGAGCAGATCCAGATAACGGCGGCGGAACCATGCGATCATCGGCGGAGGCTACGCTCTTGCGCAGTCCCCCGCCAATTAATTCGCGTCCATGTGGCGCCGCAGCATTTCAGGCGGTGGCGAGCGCGACTTCGTACTTCGCCGTGGTCTTTGCCGCGACTTCTTCCTCGGTCACGTCCGGCCCCAGCTCGATCAGGCGGAAGGGCGAATTGTGATCGGCGCGCTGGAACACGGCGAGATCGGTGATGATCATGTCGACCACGTTCTTGCCGGTGAGCGGCAGGTCGCAGCTGGGCACGAACTTCGGATCGCCGTTCTTGGAGTTGTGCTCCATCACCACGATGATCTTCTTGACGCCCGCGACCAGGTCCATGGCACCGCCCATGCCCTTGATCATCTTGCCCGGGATCATCCAGTTGGCGATGTCGCCGCCCTCGCTGATCTCCATCGCGCCGAGCACCGTGAGGTCGATATGCCCGCCGCGGATCATCGCGAAGCTCTGTTCCGAGCCGAAATAGACCGACTGGGGCAGTTCGCTGATCGTCTGCTTGCCGGCGTTGATCAGATCGGGATCGACCTCGTCGTCATAGGGGAACGGCCCGATGCCGAGCATGCCGTTCTCCGACTGGAGCGTCACTTCGACGCCCGCCGGAATATGGTTCGCCACCAGCGTCGGGATGCCGATGCCCAGATTGACGTAGAAGCCGTCCTGCAGCTCCTGCGCGGCGCGCGCCGCCATCTCGTCACGAGTCCAGGCCATTACTTCTTCTCCTCGGCCGGATCGGCCCATTGCTTGTCCTTGGGGAACACATCGTCCAGCCCGCCCTTGAGGCCGGTGCCGTAGACCGGGTTGGGCAGGATGAACCAGCCATGCCCCCAGAGCGGCGCGATCAGCGTGTTGGCCGTGGTGTTGCGCCGCGCGGGCGTCGACAGGTCCTTCGCATTGAACAGATCGCTGAAATCGCCGAGCTGGTCGCCGCCCATCGCGACGACGCAGTAGCGCTCCGAGATCTTCCAGCGGCGTTCGTCCTTGCCGCTCGGCGCATTGTCGTCGCGCAGGATCAGCGTGTCACCCAGCGTCACCGGCCCGAGCCCGGCCTTGTTCAGCGCATCGATCGTGAAGGCCGCGGTGCTCGCCGAGCGATTGGTGTTGAAGATCACGGTGATGCCGTCACCGCGGATCGCCGCAATCGTCTCGGCGGCGCCGGGCACCGCCTCGACCTTGTCGGCGCCAGTTTCCTCCCAGCGCGTCCAGCGGCCCTGGTCATAGCCGGGGCCCCGCGTCGCCGCATCGCTCTCGAAGCCGAGATTGAGCAGCACCGTTTCGTCCACGTCGAACACCACGGCGAGCGGGCGCTTGCCGCAGGGCTCGAACCGGGGCGAGGTCAGCGTGGAATCGCGCGTCATCACCACGGAGCTGATCTGGCTCTTGTCGCGGCGGAAGCGCAGATCGCCATGGAGATAGTTCCACAACCCGGCATAGGCCTGCAGGCTGAGCGCCGAGGCTTCGCCGGAACCATAGAGGAACTGCATCTCGGGCGGGACCTTGCCGGCCACGGGAGCCGCATCCGCCGGCACCCCGCCGGGGGGCGGCAACGCGGTGAGATTGGTGAGTTGCACCTTCTTGCCGTCCTCGGTGACGAAGACCTGGCCCGGCTGCGGTGCCGTCTGCTGCGCTTTCGGCTTTCTGGCCTTCTTGCGCTTCTGCTGGTCCTGCGAGCTCTTGGCTACGCCGGCAGCAGCCGCGATCGGCACCGCCGCCACGATGCAGCCGGAAAGGCTGGTCGCAGCGAGCGCCAGTCCCGCGATCGCGAGATTGCGCCTCACGCCTGCTGTGCCTCGGCGCGCGGGCGGGTGGTGCGGAACTCGATCTTCTTGTCGTAGGGTGCGCCGACGATCAGCCGCTTCACATAGATGCCCGGCAGATGGATCGCATCGTGATCGAGGCTCCCGACCGGCACGATCTCCTCGACCTCGGCGACGCAGATCTTGCCCGCGGTCGCCATCGGCTGGTTGAAGTTGCGGGCCGTCTTGCGGAAGATCAGGTTGCCGGCCTCGTCGGCCTTCCAGCCCTTGATGATCGACAGGTCGCTGCGGATGCCGCGCTCGAGGATATATTCCTCGCCGTCGAAGACCTTCACTTCCTTGCCTTCGGCCACCAGCGTGCCGACGCCCGTCTTGGTGTAGAAGCCCGGGATGCCCGCCCCGCCCGCGCGGCAGCGCTCGGCCAGCGTGCCCTGCGGGCAGAATTCCACCTCGAGTTCACCGCTGAGATACTGGCGCTCGAACTCCTTGTTCTCACCCACATAGGACGAGATCATCTTCTTCACCTGGCGGGTGCGCAGCAGCTTGCCGAGCCCCTCGCCATCGATGCCGGCATTGTTCGAGGCGATGGTCAGGTCCTTCGTCCCGGCATCGCGGATCGCGTCGATCAGGCGCTCGGGGATACCGCACAGGCCGAAACCGCCCGCGCAGATCGTCATGCCGTCGAACAGCAGCCCTTCCAGCGCTGCTTCTGCGTTGGGATAGAGCTTCTTCATACGCGATTCTCTCCTAGGCTTGTCGCGCGGATAATCCCGTGCCCAAGCCTGGGTCAAGCAAACCTGAACCGGCTTTCAACTTTGGGTTGATCCCCTGCCCGCCCTGACAGGGAAAAGCCCGTCGCGGCTTTCCGCCTAACCTGAACAGAAGATGATCGAAATCAAGGGTGTGGCACAATGGCAACACGGCAGGATTGTAATTAAATTGCCATATTGCACTGCGGAATCGGAGGCCTACGTAGAGCCCCGGATGGCCATCCGAACCTGAGTAAATAAGTCCAAAGGTAGGAAATATAATGCGAATTCTCGCAGTGTCCGCGCTCGCCCTCGTGGCAGCCACCGCAACCCCCGCTTTCGCCCAGGACGGCGCGTTCAATGGCCCGCGTATCGAGGCCGAAGCAGGCGTGGATCATGTCGGCTCCGAGGGTAATGGCCGTTCGGGCTTCCTGTATGGCGGCGCCATCGGCTACGACAAGCAGTTCAACAACATCGTGATCGGCGTTGACGGTGAAGTCACCGGCGCGACCACGAAGCAGGGCGACGTCAAGGCTGGCCGCGACCTCTATGTCGGCGGCCGCATCGGCTACGTCATCGGCGGTTCGACCCTGGTGTACGGCAAGGCCGGCTACACCAACGCCCGCGTGAGCTTCGGCGACGACAACGGCATCAACAACGACGGCTACCGCCTCGGTGCCGGCGTCGAGCGCAACTTCGGTCGCTTCTTCGGCAAGGTCGAGTATCGCTACTCGCGCTACGAGAAGGTCGACCTGAACCGCGACCAGGTGATCGCCGGCGTCGGCGTTCGCTTCTGATCGGCTGAAAATCCGGACAGCAAAGGGGGCCGCGCGGGCAACTGCGCGGCCCTTTTTTTATTCCTCGGGCCCGTCCTCCAGCATGATCGAGCGCTGCGGCGTGCGATCGCCATAGCTACGCTCGGCCACCTTGGCGCCCGCCGCGCGCAAGGCATCGGGCCGATCGGCCGAGCGCACGCCGACGATCGCTGCTTCTAATTTCATCGTATTCGCGAAGGCCGGGACCCCGCGCACCCGTTCCAGCCAGCCCGCAGTCCGCGGCCAACGCTCCGCGTCCACCTCGAACCCGGCGAGCGAGGCGTTGCGGAAGAAACAGGCATAGGTGAAATCGGCGGTACAGACATGGTCGAACAGGAAGCCCTCAGCCGGCGCCCGCGCCTCGATCCAGTCGAGCGCTTCCGGCAGGTCTTGCGTCGTCACCTGCGCGATCAGTGCATGATCGGGCTCGCGCTTCCAGACATAGGGCACGATCGTCCGCTGATAGAATAGCCGCCAGATGATCAGGTCACCGAGCCGGCTGTCGGCATATTCCTCCAGCCAGCGCGCCCGAGCCCGGTCTGCTGCGCCGCGCGGCATCAGCGGCGGCTCGGGCCAGCGCTCGTCGACATATTCGACGATCACGGTCGAATCATTGAGCACCAGATCGCCGTCGATCAGCACCGGAATGCGGCGCAGGGGACTCACCCGGGTGAATTCCTCGGTGCCGTAGAACGGCACGATCGGATCGATTTCATAGTCGACGCCCTTGTGATCGAGCGCGACGAATACCTTGCGGGCATAGGGCGACACATGATTGCCAATGATCAGCATGGCCGAAGGGGTTACGCTCCCCGCCCCGGCCGGTCTAGACAGGTGCCATGACCGCGAAACGTACCGGGGGCCGGATCCTCGTCGACAATCTGGTTGCGCAGGGCTGCGACCGTATCTTCCACGTGCCGGGCGAGAGCTTCCTCGCCGTGCTCGACGCGCTGCACGACACGCCGCAGATCGACGTCGTCACCTGCCGCCAGGAAGGCGGCGTGGGCTTCATGGCGTGTGCGGACGGCGCGATGACCGGGCGGCCGGGCGTTGCTTTCGCCACGCGCGGCCCGGGCGCGACCAACGCCTCGATCGGCGTGCACGTCGCAATGCAGGATTCGCAGCCGATGATCCTGTTCATCGGCGATGTCGATCGCAGCATGCGCGACCGCGAAGGTTTCCAGGAAGTCGATTTCCCCGCGATGTTCGCCCCGCTCGCCAAATGGGCGACCAAGATCGAGGACGCACGCCGCATCCCCGAATATATCGCCCGCGCCTATGCCGTCGCGACGTCCGGCCGGCCCGGCCCGGTGGTGATCGCGCTACCCGAGGACATGCTGTGCGACGAAGTCGAGGCGATCGACCGGCCGGAACTCGCCGCGCCGCTCCAGGCGCCCGACGGCTATGACCTCGACCAGATGTACGCCCTGTTGGCCGAAGCCGAACGCCCGGTAGCGATCGTCGGCGGTGCCGGCTGGGACGCCGAGACCGGCGAGGCTTTCCTCAAATTCGCCGAGCGGATCGCGCTGCCCGTCGCCGGCGCCTTCCGCCGCCAGGACGCGATCCCCAATGTCTCGCCGGTCTGGGCCGGCAATCTCGGCTATGGCCCGAACCCGAAGCTGGTCCAGCGGATCAAGGACGCCGACCTGCTGCTCGTGGTCGGCGCGCGCCTCGGCGAAGCGACGACCGACGGCTATACGCTGATCACCCCGGATCATCCCGAGCAGACGCTGATCCACGTCCATCCCGACCCGAACGAACTCAACCGCGTCTATCTCGCCGAGTTGCCGATCTGCGCCAAGCCGTTCGAGTTCGCGGCGACGCTGGCGGCGGATGAGGAAGTGGAGCTCCCGCGCTTCGATGCCGAGCAGGCCCATGCCGACTGGCTCGACTGGTCCACGCCCAGGCCGCGGGAAGGCGTGGCGCTCGACCTCGGCCAGTGCGTCGCGGCAATGCGCGATGCGATGCCGGCGGATACGATCATCTGCAACGGCGCCGGCAACTTCTCGAGCTGGTGGCACCGCTACTGGCCCTATGCCGCCCACCCCTCGCAGCTCGCCCCCACCGCCGGCGCGATGGGCTATGGCGTGCCTGCCGCGGTCGCCGCCGCGATCCGCTTCCCCGATCGCACCGCGGTTGCGCTGGCCGGCGACGGCGACTTCATGATGAACGGCCAGGAGCTTGCCACCGCCGTCCAGCATGACGCCAACCTGATCGTGCTGCTGATCGACAATTCGACCTATGGCACCATCCGCATGCACCAGGAGCGCGAATATCCGACGCGCCTCTCGGGCACAACGCTGAAGAATCCCGATTTCGCGGCCCTCGCCCGCGCTTATGGCGGCTGGGCCGAAACGGTGGAGACGACCGAGCAGTTCGCCCCTGCCCTGGCTCGGGTGCTCGAGCGCGACGGCCTCCGCCTGCTCCATCTCAAGACCGACATCGAGTTCATCACCCCGGGGCTGACGGTGTCGGGCCTGCGGAGCAAATAATCCCTTCGATCCACGGCCTTGGCCGGCCCTGCCCCGCTATAATGGGGGCAGGGTTATCGAAGAGGATACGAGATGGGCTGGCGGCACCTGCACGTCGGACGCAAGGGCGACAATCTGACGATCCAGAACCGTCGGGTCTGGAACGAGGAATGGCGCTGGATCAACGCGGAGACCGTGCGCCTGCCCGATCCGATGGTGCCGGCCGACATCCTGTCGCACATGATCTGCGAGATCGGGCCTCAGACGCGCCCGGTTCGCTTCGCCGCGCACAAGCTGCAAAGCGATCTGTGGAGCTTCTACATCCCGGACTGATCCGGGATGCGGCGCATCCCTAATCCAGCAGCCACGACCGTTTAGGCGCCGCTTCCGCCACCAGCGGATCGTCCGGCGGTGCCAGCCGCAGCTTCGCATCGGCCAGCGGCTTGCCGGTAAACCTGTCGATCACCACCGGCTCGACCAGCGCGTCCGTCTCGGTATCGACCAGCCGGCTCGTGCCACCCTCGCCATTGTGACGCCGGCCCCATTCGCCGATCACGTGCAGCACCGGCAGGAAATCGCGCCCCGCCTCGGTGAGCACATATTCGTCGCGCGGCGGCCGCTCGCTGTAGCGGCGCTTCTCCACCAGCCCCGCCTCGCCCAGCGCGCGCAGCCGCGCGGTGAGGATGTTCGGCGCGATACCCAGGCTCACCCGCAATTCCTCGAACCGGCGAAGGCCAAGCGAGAGATCGCGCAGGATCAGCATGCTCCACGCATCCCCCACCTTTTCCAACCCACGGGCGACCGGGCAGCAGGTCCGATTTTTTTCTTCGCTCATATCCATTGCATAATGATAGTGACTCACTATTAAATTGCAAGCGACTCGATCTCCGGGCCGCCCTGGAGACGACCCATGACTTATTCCACTCTCGGCACCGCCCTCATCACCGGCGCTTCCACCGGCATCGGCGCCATCTATGCAGACCGCCTCGCACGGCGCGGCCACGACCTGATCCTCGTCGCGCGCGACAAGTCCCGCATGGATGCGCTGGCCGAACGCCTCCGTGCGGAGACCGGGCGTAACATCGAAGTATTTCCGGCGGACCTCACCGATGGCGACGATCTCGACCGGGTTGCGAAGCGCCTCGCCAACGACGAAGCGATCGCCCTGCTGGTCAACAACGCCGGCATGTCGCTGAACGGCGGCCTGCTCGACAATGAGGCGCCGGCGATCGAGCGCCTGATCGCGCTCAACATCACTGCCCCGGCCCTGCTCGCCTCGGCGGCCGGCAAGGCGTTCAAGGCCCGTGGCAAGGGGGCGATCATCAATCTCGCGTCGGTGCTCGCCTTCGTGCCCGAGATGTTCGACGGCACCTATTCGGGCTCCAAGGCCTTTCTGCTCAACCTGTCGCTCTCGCTCGCCAACGAACTCGAGCCGCTCGGCGTACGCGTCCAGGCGGTGCTCCCGGGTGCCACCCGCACCGAGATCTGGGAGCGTTCGGGCAAGGATGTCGACAGCTTCCCCGCCGAGATGGTGATGGGCGTGGACGATCTGGTGAACGCCGCATTGCTCGGCTTCGACAAGGGCGAGACAGTGACCATTCCCCCACTGGCCGACGAGGCGCTGTACGAGAGCTACAACAATGCCCGCCTCGCCATGGGCCCGCATCTGTCGAAGCGTGACCTCGCACCGCGCTATCGCGAAGTGGTGGCGGCGTAATCCACCGGTCTCCCTTCCCACGGGAAGGGGGCTCACGCCAGTCCGGCCACGATCTCCTTCCACACGGGATCGCGTTTCCGGCGCAGTAACGCGCGGACCGTCCGCCCTTCGGCATCAGGCAGGTCCGCGCGTGCGCCGGCCTTCACGAACATTGCAAAATGCCCGGCCGCGCTGCCCTTGTTCAGCATGAGGTGCAGCGCGGTGCGACCCTTGCCGTCCCGCGCATCGGGATTGGCGCCGGCCAGCAGCAGCTCCTCCGCCGGACCGAACTTGCTCCACCCGATCGCGCCGAGCAGCGGTGTGTCGCCCCGGTCCGCGCCTTCCTCGATATCGGCACCATGGGCCAGCAGCAGCCGGATCGTCGCGCGATCCTCGTTCCAGGCGGCGGCGAACAGGCAGAAATTCGGATCGCAGCCGCGCTGCAACAGATATTCGGCGAGTGCGAAATTCTCGCCGCGCGCAATCGCGAACCAGAGCGGCGTCGCCTGCCATGTGCCTTCGGTGAAGGCGGCATCGTCCAGTCCCAACCCCAGCGTTAGCAGAAGCTCCGCCATCGTGATCGGCGTACCCGGCACCGAGCAGGCGAGATGGAGCCAGTTCCGCCCGCGCGTATCCCGATGGCCGATCAGATCGGGCCGCGCCGCCAGCCCTTGGCGCACTTCGTCCACGCGGCGGCCGCGCACGCTTTCGGTAAGGCTGGTCTTTGACACCATGGCGGCATCCTAGGCTTGAACGCCGCCATCGCAAAAGAGGCCGCCCCGGTTTCCCGGGGCGACCTCCCACCCAAGTATCCGCGTGCGGATCAGATGTCGTCGCCGAGTGCGCCCTTGACCTTGCCGACGAACTGCTGACCCTTGCCCTTCAACTCCTGCGCCTTGCCTTCGGCATCGAGCTTGTCATCGGCATGGGTGCGGTTGGGATCGTCTGCATCGCCCGCCATCGCCTGCTTGGCCTTGCCGACCAGCTCGTTGACGTTGCCCTTGATCTTGTCGGTAAGTTCGCCCATGATTCCAGTCTCCTAGCAGCGGACTGGCGCTTGGTTGCGCCCGTCATTCGTACAAGTTCAACAACGGTCCGCGCCGGAAATGGGTTCCGTCATGCCAGAACGGATTGCCGAGCATTATACGCGCCATGCACATGCTTTTGACCATGAGCGGCGAAAGCGCTTCGTGGAACGCGCCTGGCTCGACCGCTTCCTGCTTGGAGTCGCGAAGGTGGCACCGGTGCTCGATCTGGGCTGCGGCGCCGGCGAACCGATCGCACGCTATCTGATCGACCATCACCACCCGGTGACCGGCGTCGATGTCTCGGCCGAGATGATCGAGCTGTGCCGCGCCCGCTTTCCGCGCGAACGCTGGATCGAGGCGGACATGCGCAGCGTAACGCTCGACCGCGCCTATGGCGGGATCATCGCCTGGGACAGCGCCTTCCACCTGCCCGCCGACGACCAGCTCGCCCTGATCGAACGGCTGGCGCCCTGGCTCGCGCCGGGCGGCGCACTGCTGTTCAATACCGGCCCCGCGCGAGGCACCGCGATCGGCTGCCAGTTCGGCGAGGAACTCTTCCACGCCAGCGCCGATCCGGCGGAATACCGGGCGGTGTTCGGCCGGACCGGACTGTTCGAAGTTGCCCATAAACCTGAGGACGCGGCAACCGGCGGGCGCTCGGTATGGCTGGTGCGCCGGCCGCATTAGCGCACCGCCTCCGACTTCGTCAGCTCGCGAACTTACTTCGTGATCCCCGCCTGCGCGGAGATGACGGGAAATCAGGTTTCCCGGATCAGGGCGCCACCTTCTGCAGGAAGGCAAGCACCGCCGACCAGGCCGGCTCCGACCCTTCGGGGTTCTTCGTCCGCAGCAAGGTCGAGGCGCCATGTACCCCGCCCAGCTTGGGCACGAACTGCTCCTTCGCACCGGGCACGGCGGCGAGGATGGCCCGCGTTTCGTCGATCTCGTGCCCGTCCTTGGCGGAGGTCGCGAACACCGGCGCCTTCACATGCGCAGCGGCATCGTGCACCAGCGTCTTGTTGTCGAAATACTCGCCGGGCGAAAAGGCGATCACGCCCTTCACCTGATCCGGATAATCGGCCGCCAGCAGGAAGACGAGCGAGGCCGAATAGCTGCTGCCCCAAAGGATGACCGGCAGCTTCTTGTCCCGCGCCCAGGCAAGTGCCGCGTTCAGATCGGGCTTGGCCTGGTAATAGGTCGTCGACCGGCCCAGTTCCTTCACCGTCTCGTTGGTGCCGAACAGTTTGCCGCCCGCACGCTGATCGATGCGCAGCGAGGCATAGCCCCAGGTCGCAAGCCGCGGCGCGATCGTCGCATACTCGTCCTTGCTCGAATCCGCCTGATGGAACAGCAGGATCAGCGCCTTCGGCTTGTCGACGCCGGTATAGATGCCCGCGACCTTCACGCCGTCCGCCGCAGTGAGCGTCACCGGTTCAGCCGACATCGCCCGCGATTCCTTCGGAACATTGGCCGGCTTGGGATGGCATGCGGATAGCGCGCCGATCACCAGCAACGCCGCTGCCCGGCTAGCGAGACGCATTGGATACCTCGATGTCGCTGAGATTCTCCGGCACCGTAGTGGAATTCTCGAACACCACCTTCGGCCTCCCACAACCGGCAAGTGCCAGCAATGCCAGCGCGGCAGCGGCGAGCCGCATCAGATCAGCCCCGCGAGCGGGCTCGACGGATCGGCATAGCGACGCTTGGCCATGCGCCCGGCACGATAGGAAAGCCGCCCGGCTTCCACAGCCGCCTTCATCGCCGCCGCCATCATCACCGGGTCCTTCGCCTCGGCGATCGCGGTGTTCATAAGGATGCCGTCGCAGCCCAGCTCCATGCCGATCGCGGCGTCGCTCGCGCTGCCGACACCGGCATCGACCAGCACCGGCACCTTGGCGCCTTCCACGATCAGGCGGATCGTCACCTGGTTCTGGATGCCCAGCCCCGAGCCGATCGGCGCGCCGAGCGGCATGATCGCCACGGCGCCGGCATCCTCCAGCCGCTTCGCGGCGATGGGATCGTCGACGCAATAGACCATCGGCTTGAAGCCCTCATTGGCGAGGATCTCGGTCGCGCGCAGTGTCTCGACCATGTCCGGATAGAGCGTCCGCGCCTCGCCCAGCACTTCCAGCTTCACCAGATCCCAGCCGCCAGCCTCGCGCGCCAGGCGCAGCGTACGGATCGCCGATTCGGCATCGAAGCAGCCGGCGGTGTTGGGCAGATAGGTGATCTTCTTCGGATCGATATAGTCGGTGAGCATCGGCGCATTGGGATCGCTGACGTTCACGCGGCGCACTGCGACGGTGACGATCTCGGCACCGGAGGCCGCAACGGCCGCGGCGTTCTGCTCGAAATCCTTGTACTTGCCGGTGCCGACAATCAGCCGCGAGCGGAAGGTCTTGCCGGCAACGCTCCACCTGTCCTCGTCCACCGGCTTGCCGTGGTCGCCGCCGCCGACGAAATGCACGATCTCCAGTTCGTCGCCATCCTCGACGATCACTTCGTTCAGCGTCGAGCGCGGAACCACTTCGAAATTGCGCTCCACCGCCAGCTTGGCAGGGATCAACCCCAGCTCCTCGGCGAGCTGGGCGATGGTCAGGCCGGCCATCACCCGCTTGTGTTCGCCGTTTACGGTGATGGAGACGGTGCCGTCGCTGTGCATGAACTGTCCTTGGAAATTGATCGGAAGCGCGCGCTCATATAGGGAAGCCGCTCCCGCGCCCGCAACCGAAAGGCTTGGCCTTGGCCAACACGATCTACGTTCTCAACGGTCCCAATCTCAACCTGCTGGGACTGCGCGAGCCGGAGATCTACGGTTCGGACACACTGGACGACATTGCCGGGCGGCTGGAAGACCGGGCGAAGGAGCTCGATCTCGAGATCGATCTGCGCCAGTCGAACCACGAGGGCCATCTGGTCGACTGGCTGCACGAGGCGCAGGCGCGTGGTGCAAAAGCAGTCTTGCTCAATGCCGGCGCCTTCACCCATACCAGCGTCGCGCTCTACGACGCGATCCGCGCGATCCGGACGCCGGTACTCGAAGTCCATCTTTCCAACCCGCTCACCCGGGAGGAGTTTCGCCACCACAGCTATGTAGGCATGGCCGCCAAGGGAACCATCGCCGGTTTCGGGGCGCTGTCCTACATGCTTGCGCTTGAAGCTGCCGCGCTCCTCTGACAAAGGGCGCGGTTTCATCGGAAGAACGAGATCAAATGGCTGACAAGAACGACAAGACGGGCGCCATGCAGGTCGATATCGACCTGGTGCGGCAGCTGGCCGCCGTGCTGGACGACACCAACCTTACCGAAATCGAAGTCGAGGACGGCGACCGCAAGGTCCGCGTCGCGCGCACCGTGCAGGCTGCGCCGGCGATGATGGCCGCGCCCATGGCAGCGCCGCTCGCCGCGCCGGCCGCCGCGCCCGTAGCCGCCGCTCCCGCCGAGGCCGCGCCGGTCGCCGCGCTGAACGCCGTGAAGTCGCCCATGGTCGGCACCGCCTATCTGGCGCCGAACCCCGAAGCGCCGAACTTCATCGCGGTCGGCCAGACCGTGAAGGCCGGCGACACGCTGCTGATCATCGAGGCGATGAAGGTGATGAACCCGATCCACGCCACTTCGGCCGGCACGGTCAAGGCGATCCTGGTCGACAACGGCCAGCCGGTCGAATTCGACCAGCCCCTCGTGGTGGTCGAGTAAGCCCAAATGCCCGAGATCAAGAAGCTCCTGATCGCCAATCGCGGCGAGATCGCGCTGCGCATCCATCGTGCCTGCCACGAGATGGGCATCAAGACCGTCGCGGTGCACTCCACCGCCGATTCGGACGCGATGCACGTCCGCCTCGCCGATGAGGCGATCTGCATCGGACCGCCGGCCGCTGCCGAGAGCTATCTGAAGATCGACCGGATCATCGCCGCGGCGGAGATTTCGGGCGCGGATGCGATCCACCCCGGCTATGGCTTCCTCTCGGAGAACGCCAAGTTCGCCGAAATCGTCGAGGCGCACGGCATCATCTTCGTCGGTCCGAAGCCCGAGCATATCCGCACGATGGGCGACAAGATCGAGGCGAAGCGCACCGCCGGCGCGCTCGGCCTGCCGCTCGTCCCCGGCTCGGACGGCGCGATCAGCGATGTCGAGGAAGCCAAGAAGATCGCGGAAGCCGCCGGCTATCCGGTGATCATCAAGGCCGCGTCGGGCGGCGGTGGCCGCGGCATGAAGGTCGTGACCAACCCGGCCGATCTCGAAGCGCAGATGCTCCAGGCGGGCAGCGAGGCGAAGGCTGCCTTCGGCGACGCCACGGTGTATCTGGAGAAGTATCTCGGCAACCCGCGCCACATCGAGGTGCAGGTGTTCGGCGACGGCAATGGCAACGCCATTCACCTCGGCGAGCGCGACTGTTCGCTGCAGCGCCGCCACCAGAAGGTGCTCGAGGAAGCCCCCTCGCCCGTGCTGTCGTCCGAGGAGCGCGAGCGCATCGGCGGGATCTGCGCGAAGGCGATGGCCGACATGGGCTATCGCGGCGCCGGCACCATCGAGTTCCTGTGGGAGAATGGCGAGTTCTACTTCATCGAGATGAACACCCGCCTGCAGGTGGAGCATCCGGTGACCGAGGCGATCACCGGCCTCGACCTCGTCCGCGAGCAGATCCGCGTCGCCGAGGGCCATGGCCTGACGCTGCGCCAGGAAGACGTCGTTTTCCGCGGCCATGCGATCGAGTGCCGCATCAACGCCGAGGACCCGCGCACCTTCGCCCCCTCGCCGGGCGTGGTGAAGGGCTACCACGCGCCGGGCGGCATGAACGTCCGCGTCGATTCGGGCCTCTACACCGGCTACAAGGTGCCGCCTTACTACGACTCGATGATCGCCAAGCTGATCGTCTACGGCACCACCCGCCAGGGCGCGCTGCGCCGCCTGCGCCGGGCGCTGGAGGAGTTCGTGATCGACGGGATGAAGACCACCATCCCGCTCCACCAGGCACTACTCGACGACCCAGAGTTCCAGCAGGGCGAGTACACGATCAAGTGGCTGGAGGAATGGCTGGCCCGGCAGGACGAGGCCGGCAACTGATCCCGTCACCCCGGCGAACGCCGGGGTCTCGGGCAATTGAAGCGCAAGCTTGCGGCACGAGACCCCGGCCTTCGCCGGGATGATGGAGTTCCCATGAAAGCCACGATCTACCACAATCCCCGCTGCTCCAAGTCGCGCGAGGCTTTGGCGATACTCAACGATACGCCGGGCCTCGAGGTCGAGGTGATCGAGTATCTCAAGACCCCGCCGGGCCGCGATACGCTGAAGGATCTTTACGCCCGCGCCGGCATGACCGCGCGTGAAGGCCTGCGCATCGCCGAAGACGCCGCCAAGCCGCTCAAGGGCGCGGACGACGATACGATCCTCGACGCGATGGCGGCGAACCCGATCCTGATCGAGCGCCCGCTGGTGGTCACCGAAAAGGGCGTCCGCCTTGGCCGCCCGCCTGAGAAGATCCGGGACATCCTATAATTTCCAGCCCCGTGGCTGCGGTTTTCCACCGATTTCGAGTGGTGGTAGCCTGAAAATTAACGGTCATGCCCGTATCTTTCCTGCCGAACGGGGGTGGGAAATGCCGGTAAGGTTCAGGAATTACAGGAAAGGCTTGGAAAAGCGCGTGGCGGGACTCGGCTCCGCCCGAACCAGCGAGTCGCACGCATAAACGCGCCCGTCTCGCTGCATTCTCCGCTCGACCGGCTCACCTCGTGGTTCCGGCGCGGTGACGGCGCCGCCTCGGATCGCGCGACGTTGCACCGTCTGCGCTACGAGCAGATCGGCGCCCTGCTGTTCCAATATGGCCTCGAGCCCAGCACCACCAATTTCGACTTCGCCAGCCGCTTCCTCGACGGCAGCGACACGGCCCTGGTGCAAGCCGCCCAGACCGTCCTCGAGATCAAGGGCAAGCTGAGCGATCGCGACGTGGAACGGATCGTCGAGCGCTGCACGCCCGGCGACACGCCCGACAAGCTCGACAAGCTCACCCGCCAGCTCGAGGCCAAGGTGGCCGAATGCCTTGGCGCCGTCGGCGATGCCTCCGCCTCGACCACCGCCTACTCCACTGCCCTTGGCGAAGCCGCCGGCCAGATGGAAAGCGAACCGGGCGAAGCCTATCGCCGCCTGCTCGCCGCAACGCTGGACGTGGCGGAGACCACGCGCAGGATCGGCGGCCGGCTGGAGAGCACCCGCGAGGACACCAAGCGGCTGCGCGCGGACCTGCAGCGCGCCGTGCGCGAGGCGGAGGAGGACCACCTCACCTGCCTGCCCAATCGCCGCGGCTTCTTCACCCGGATGGAGGAAACGCTGGCCCGCACCGACGCCGCGCCCTTCGCGCTGGCGCTGTGCGACATCGACAATTTCAAGGCGATCAACGACCGGCACGGCCATCATACCGGCGACCGGGTGCTCCGCTTCGTCGGCCGCACGCTCAGCGAATTCCTGGGCCGGCGCGTGATGGTCGCGCGCTATGGCGGCGAGGAGTTCGTCTGCCTGTTCGAAGGCAGCGATGCCGAGGATGCCGCCGATTCGCTCGATGCCTGCCGCGCCCGGCTGCGCGATCGCATGCTGCGCGACCAGACCACCGACATGCCGATCGGCCGGATCAGCTTCTCCGCCGGCGTCACCGCGATCACGGGCGATCCGGGCGAGGCGCTGCGCATCGCCGACGAGCTGCTCTATGCCGCCAAGAATGCGGGCAAGGATCGCGTGATAACCTCGGCGAGCGTGATCGCCTCGGCAGCTTAGCGCCCTTACCTAGGTCATCCCGGCCTCGAGCCGGGATTCCGCTTCTTTTCCCTGGCCGACAGTGGGACCCCGGCTCAAGGCCGGGGTGACGAGGATGGAAATCCTCCCAACTCCGCAAGATCGGTCAGGCGCGCCCTGCCCTATCCCGGCCATAGCCCTGGTCCAGGGAGACCAGGACCGTGAAGCCAGACGCAAGCCAGCACTATCTCGCCCGCATGGGCCGCGTGCTCGATCATATCGACACGCATCTCGATGGCGATCTCGGCACCGAGACGCTGGCCGGCGTCGCGGCATTCTCGCCCTTCCATTTCCATCGCCAGTTCGCCGAGCTTTTCGGGATCAGCGTCCACCGCTATGTCCAGCTCGCGCGGCTCAAACGGGCTTCGCTCGCCCTCGCCTATCGGAAGGACAGCGTGCTCGACGTCGCGCTCGATTCCGGGTTCGGCGGGCCGGAGTCCTTTGCCCGCGCGTTCCGGCAGCGGATCGGACAGAGCCCGAGCGGTTTTCGACAGCGTCCGGAATGGGCTCCCTTGGCCGCGGCCCTCGCGCCGCTCGAACAGGCAAGGAGCCAACACATGTCACCGACCTTCACCGATACCGACGTCACCATCATCGATTTTCCCGCCACCCCGGTGGCGCTTATCGAGCATCGCGGCGATCCCGCCCGCATCGGCGATACGATCCGCCGCTTCATCGACTGGCGCCGCGCCAACGGCCTGCCACCGGCGAAGAGCGCCACCTTCAACATCCTTCACAATGATCCGGACAGCGTGCCGCCCGAGGAACATCGCCTCGACATCGCCTGTGCCGCGCCCGGCGTGGCGCCAAACCAGCAGGGCATTATCGACGGACTGATCCCCGCCGGCCGCTGTGCAGTGGTACGGATGACCGGCCCGGGCGACGATCTCCGTCCCGCCGCGCACTTCCTCTATGCCGACTGGCTCCCGCGCAGCGGCGAGGAACTGCGCGACTTTCCGATGTTCGCGCAGCGCCTGCGCTTCTTCCCGGACGTGCCGGCGAACGAGGCGGTGACGGACGTTTTTCTGCCGCTGCGATAAAACAAATCCTCCCCCAGCTTGCTGGGGGAGGGGGACCATTCGCGCAGCGAATGGTGGAAGGGCCGCCGCGGAACGCGGCGGTACCCGCCGCGCCCCTCCACCACCGGCCTGCGGCCGGCGGTCCCCTCCCCGAGACAAGCTCGGGGAGGATTTGAGCCTCACCGCTTCAGATGCGTGATGTCCTGCTTGAGCCCATAGAGGTGAGTCGCCTTGCCATTGCGTACTTCGACATCGGCGGTCACCCGCATCCAGCGGACCTCTCCGTTGGGGCGGCGAATCTCCGCGTCGAAGGTGAAGCTGCCACAGGTGGCGATCGCCTCGTCGCGCAGCCGCTTGAGCTCCGCCTGCGATTCCGGGCTGTACATCGCCACCACATCGTCGCGGCGCACCGGCCGATCGGCGGGAAGGCCGAATATCTCGAACACCCCCGGCGTCCAGCGAAGCGAATCGTCGGAAAGGTCGCATTCCCAGGCCGCAGGCATCGGCGCGAGCACGCCCGGCACCTCATCGGGCACGACGTGCAAGCCGTTCGCCCAGCCCATCGGCACCCGGCCCACCGCCGGCTCCGCTACCCGATCAATCCAATGACGCGCCAAATTACGACCCCAAGGCTTCGTCTGCCGATCCCTAGCTACGCCGCTGATGGTTAATGTCCAGTCCCGATCCATCGCGACGAATCGGTCTTTAAATGTAGGATTTCATCTGCTTGGCTGCGTGCGATGCCGATCCGCCTTCCTTTTCCCGCCATGATGCCCGCCACTTCGGCGCGGCGGGGCCTCCCGCGCGTAGGTGTCGTGACTTTCGTGACCTTCCGCGCCACAGGCATGCGAAAGCGATTCAAGAGATTCAACATTTCCGCTTACCCCTCGCACGGGGGTGACGCGGGCAACCACCCTCGCTATGGGCTGCGCCCATGAGCCAGATCACCCCCGAAACCGTCGCCGAACACGGCTTCACTCCCGAAGAATATGAGCGCGTGCTCAAGGCAATGGGCCGCGAGCCCAACCTGACCGAGCTGGGCATCTTCTCGGTGATGTGGTCCGAGCATTGCAGCTACAAGTCGAGCCGCATCCACCTGAAGAAGCTGCCGACCACCGGCCCCCAGGTCATCTGCGGCCCGGGCGAGAATGCCGGCGTGGTCGATATCGGCGATGGCCAGGCGGCGATCTTCAAGATGGAGAGTCACAACCACCCGTCGTACATCGAGCCCTATCAGGGTGCGGCGACCGGCGTCGGCGGCATCCTGCGCGACGTGTTCACCATGGGTGCGCGCCCGATCGCCAACATGAACGCGCTGCGCTTCGGCCGGCCCGATCACCCCAAGATGAAGCACCTCATCGCCGGCGTGGTCCATGGCATCGGCGGCTATGGCAATTGCGTGGGCGTCCCCACCGTTGGCGGCGAGGTCAATTTCCACAAGGCGTATGACGGCAACATCCTCGTCAACGCGATGACCGTCGGCATCGCCGATACCGACAAGATCTTCTATTCGGCCGCTTCGGGCGTGGGTAACCCCATCGTCTATGTCGGCTCGAAGACCGGCCGCGACGGCATCCACGGCGCGACCATGGCCTCGGCGGACTTCGGCGAGGACAGCGAGGAGAAGCGTCCCACCGTCCAGGTCGGTGATCCCTTCACCGAGAAGCTGCTGATCGAAGCCTGTCTCGAGCTGATGTCGTCGGACGCGATCGTCGCGATCCAGGACATGGGCGCCGCCGGCCTCACCTCCTCCTCGGTCGAGATGGCCAGCAAGGGCGGCGTCGGCATCGAGCTGATCATGGACGATGTGCCCCAGCGCGAGACCGGCATGACGCCGTATGAGATGATGCTGTCGGAAAGCCAGGAGCGCATGCTCATGGTGCTCAAGCCCGGCCGCGAGGATTTCGCCAAGGCGATCTTCGAGAAGTGGGAGCTCGATTTCGCCGTCATCGGTCACGTCACCGATACCGGCCGCATGGTGCTCAAGTGGAAGGGCGACACCGTCGCCGACATCCCGCTTGCTCCGCTGGCCGACGAAGCCCCGCTCTACGACCGTCCGCACGTGCCGACGCCGAAGCCCGACGAGCTGACCAACGTACCCGAGAGCGTCAATCCGGCGGCAGACCTGCTCAAGCTGGTCGGCACGCCCGATCTCGCCTCGCGTCGCTGGATCTGGGAGCAGTATGACCACATGGTCGGCGGCGACACGGCGCAGCGCCCGGGCGGCGACGCCGCGGTGGTTCGCGTCCATGGCACCGACAAGGGCCTGGCGATCACCACCGACTGCACCCCGCGCTATTGCTTTGCCGATCCCGTAGAGGGCGGCAAGCAGGCGATCGCCGAGGCATGGCGCAACCTCTCGGCAGTGGGTGCGACTCCGCTGGCAGTGACCAACTGCCTCAACTTCGCCAATCCGCAGCGCCCCGAGATCATGGGCCAGATCGTCGGCTGCCTCGAGGGCATGTCGGAGGCCTGCCGCGCGCTCGACTTCCCGATCGTCTCGGGCAACGTTTCGCTCTACAACGAGTCCAAGGCCACCGGCGGCGGCTCGGCGATCCTGCCGACCCCGGCGATCGGCGCGATCGGCCTGCTCAAGGACTGGTCGAAGAGCGCGACCATCGCGTTCAAGGGCACCGGCGACATCATCCTCGCGGTCGGCGAGCGCTCGGGCCATCTCGGCCAGTCGCTGTGGCTGCGCGAGCTACATGGCCGCGAAGAAGGTCCGGCTCCCGAGGTCGACCTGATGATGGAGCGCCGCACCGGCGCCTTCATCCGCTCGGGCATCTGCACCGGCGCGATCACCGCCTGCCATGACGTTTCGGACGGCGGACTGGCCGTGGCGATCGCCGAGATGGCGATGGCCTCGGGCATCGGCGCGATCATCGACCAGCCCCAGCCCTTCGGCATCGCCGGCTCGCTCTTCGGCGAGGACCAGGGCCTCTACGTCGTCACGATCTGCGACACCTGCCTGGCCGACTTCCTCGTCGCCGCCGACAAGGCCGGTCTGGTCGCCGATCCGATCGGCCGCACGATCAAGGACCGCATCATCTTCGAGATGGAAGAAGGCGATTTCTGCGTGAGCTTGACCGAGCTCAAGGCGGCGCACGAAGCTTTCTTCCCAGAGTTGATGGGAGAAGACGCCGCCCTGGCATGAGGTGACGCGCCGGGCCGGCAATGGAGGAGGTCGTCATGACCACGGGCTATTCCGGCACGCCGCTCGCACAGAAACTGGGACTCAAGCCGGGCATGCGCAGCTGGTTCTGCAACATGCCCGGCAGCGTCCGTGCAGAGATCGATCCCGAGGCGCTGGGGATCGAGGAATATGAAGTGGCCAGCGCCGGACTGCAGGCTGCGCACATCTTCGTCACCGAGCGGGCGAAGCTGGAGCGCGAGCTGGAAGCGCTGCTGGCACTGCTCGACCGGGGCGGTTTTATCTGGGTCTCCTGGCCCAAGAAAGCCGCCAGGGTGGAAACTGATGTAACCGAGGACGTGATCCGTGAGGTCGCACTGCCGATGGGGCTGGTCGACATCAAGGTGTGCGCGGTCGATCCGGTCTGGTCCGGGCTCAAGCTGATGATCCGCAAGGGAAATCGCTAGCCAGCTACGGACTATTGCGTACTCCTCCAGAGGACGGGCCGGTGTCATGTTCCGGCAGGGGACATCGATGGCCGAGCATGCAGCGCTGCCGTGGCAGCATCTTCCCGAGATGACCGACGAGGCGCGCATCGCCCGCGCCCAGGATTTCCTTGCCGAAATGGCCAATCGCCACAGCTGCCGGTCGTTCAGCGAGCGTCCCGTGCCGCGCGAGATCATCGAGTCAGCGCTCCGGGCGGCGGGTTCCGCGCCAAGCGGCGCCAACCGCCAGCCCTGGCATTTCTGCGTGATCGAGGCTGCCGAGGCCAAGGCGGCGATCCGCATCGCCGTCGAGGAGGAAGAGAGCCGCTTCTATGGTGGCGGCGCGCCAGAGAGCTGGCTGCGAGCCGTGCAGCCGCTCGGCACCGGCGCCGACAAGCCCTATCTCGAAACCGCCCCCTGGCTGATCGCGGTCTTCGCCCAGCGCCATGGCGGCCATGACGAGGATCGTCGGCGCAACTATTATGTCGTGGAGAGCGTCTGCATCGCGGTGGGCATGCTGCTCGCCACGCTCCAGACCGCGGGCATCGCCACGCTGGTCCATACGCCGCATCCGATGCGCTTCCTCAACCGCGTCTGCCGCCGGCCGGAGAGCGAGCGCCCGCTGATGCTGATCGTCGCCGGCCACGCCGCGGCCGACGCCACCGTCCCCGCCGACGCGCTCGACAAGAAGCCGCTGGAGGAGATCAGTTCCTGGCTGTAGCGTCCCGCCGCATGTCGGGCAGGAGGTGAGAATGGCAAAAGCTGGAAACCGTATCCTCGCGGCGACTCTGATCGCCGGCACGCTCGACATCGCCGCGGCGTCGCTGCTCGCGGTTCAAGCCGGGCGCACGCCCGACAAGATGCTGCGCGGCGTGGCCAGCGGCCCTTTCCCGGATGCGGTGTATTGGGGTGTCGGGGGCGCGGTGCTGGGCCTGGCGGTGCACTTCGCGATCATGGCGGTGATGGCGGCGGCCTTCATCCTCGCCGCGGACCGCCTGCCCCTGCTCAAGGCCCGGCGGATCGCGGCCGGCATCCTCTACGGCATTGTCACCTGGGCGGTGATGAACCTGCTCATCCTGCCGCTGCGCTGGCCCGGCATCTTCCCGCACCTCGACCTGCAGAGCATCGCCACCCAGCTCTTCTGCCACATCGTGCTGGTCGGTATTCCCATCGCTTTGATCGCGGCGCGGCGCTGAATGGACGGTCCCGCCGGCGGCATGCGGCTCGCCTCGCTCGATATCGTCCGCGGCGTCGCGGTGCTCGGCATCCTGCTGCTCAACATCGTGTCCTTTGCCATGCCCGAGGCCGCCTATGTGAACCCGCGTGCCTATGGCGGCTGGCACGGTGCCGACCTCATCACCTGGGCGGTGAACTTCATCCTGTTCGACGGGCGGATGCGCGGGCTCTTCTCCTTCCTGTTCGGTGCCTCGATGCTGCTGGTGATCGAGCGGGCCGAAACAAGCGGACGCGATCCGGCCCGGGTTCATTACAGCCGCATGGCCTGGCTCTTCGTCTTCGGCCTCGCCCATCTCTTCCTGGTCTGGCGCGGCGACATCCTCGCCCATTATGCGCTGCTCGGCATACTGGCCTTCGCGATGCGCGAAATGCCCGTCTCGCGACTGCTCGTCCTTGGCGCTATGCTCAGTCTGTTCGCGGTGCTGGTCTTCGCCAACGTGCCGTTCGACCTGTTTGCCGCTCTGGCCCCCGATCCGGATCCAGCCGAAGCCGCAATTCATGCCCGCATGCTCCACGACTATGTCCTCGGCTTCGGCGTGCCCAATGCCGCCGATATCGGCCGGGAGCTCGCCGAGTATGGCGGGACCTATGCTGAGATTCTCCATACGCGCCTGAAGGACGAAGCCTCGTCCCCGCTGGCCCTACTGCTGTTCAACGGCGCCGAGACCATGGCCTATATGGTGTTCGGAATGGCAGCGCTGCGCAGCGGCATGCTGCGGGGCGAATGGGCACCTGCCCGCTATCGCCGCTGGCTGCTGCTGTGCTGGGCACCTTCCCTGCCCGCCTATGCCGCGCTGGCCTGGTGGCAATGGTCTTCCGGATTCGACATGCGCGTGGTCGCCGCGATGCTGCCCCTCACGGCACTGATCCGCCTGCCGATGATCGCCGGCTGGATCTGCCTGATCCTGCTGCTCGCCCGGCCCGATGGCTGGCTCACCGCCCGGCTGGCGGCAGCGGGACGCATGGCCTTCACCAACTATCTCGCCACCAGCCTGATCTGCACCACCCTCTTCTACGGCTACGGCCTGGGCTGGTACGGACATCTCAGCCGTTGGCAGCTCTACCCCGTGGTTTTCGCGATCTGGGCGCTGCTCCTGACCTGGTCCAGCCTCTGGCTTGCCCATTTCCGATTCGGCCCGTTCGAGTGGCTGTGGCGCAGCCTGGCGCGCTGGCAGGTCCAGCCGATCAAAAAAGCCACCTCCGTATAAATGCGACTGCCTCGCAATAGTCTTGCGAATCAGTGTCAGTAGCCCTAGATCGGAATCTGCGAGTTGCGAGGGTTCGATGGTCGTTTGCGTTTGCAATGCTCTGCGGGAACAGGAAGTGCGCGAAGCCGCGCGCGGTGGCGCGACGAGCGCCTGCCAGGCGTATCGGGCGCTGGGTTGCCAGGCCAAGTGCGGACAATGCGTGCCATTCGCACGGGAGATCATCGCTGAGGAGCGTGCTGCTGCGTAACAGTCGCAACAGCTGAAACCCGCAGAAATCAGCCATTTTTTGACTGTCCAAGGTGCCTTCCCGCGCCTATGATCGCTGCCTGCAATTCAACAAGGGCATGCGACATGAAGGGCGACCCCAAGGTCCTCGATTATCTCAACGAGGCGCTCAAGAACGAGCTGACCGCGATCAATCAGTATTGGCTGCATTACCGGCTGCTCGACAATTGGGGCGTCACCAAGCTCGCCGAGCTGGAGCGTCACGAATCGATCGACGAGATGAAGCACGCCGACAAGCTGGCGGAGCGTATCCTTTTCCTCGACGGGCTGCCCAATTTCCAGCTGCTTGGCCGCCTGCGCATCGGCGAGACGGTGGAAGAGATCCTCAAGGCCGATCTCGCGATCGAGATGGAAGCCATCCCGCTGCTGCGCGACGCGATCCAGCATTGCGAAAGCGTGCGCGACTATGTCTCGCGCGATCTGTTCGCCGACATCCTCGAGAGCGAGGAAGAGCATGTCGATACGCTGGAGAAGCAGTTCGACATGATCGCCCGCATGGGCGTTGAAAACTACATTCAGCTCAACAGCAATCCGGCCGAGGCCAGCTAGGCCCCGACTGCGCGATCAACCCGCGAGCGAGCGCCGGCCGAACACCGGGCGGCGCTCCACCAGCGGGTTCGATTCGCGCTCCAGCAAGGTCAGGGTCGCCTCGAAGAGCGGCCGCAATTCCACGACATGCTCCAGCACATCGGTCGGCGTATCCTGACGTTCGACGCAGGAGCGCGCCGCCATTTCAATCGTCTCGGCCAGATCCGCCAGAGGATCCGCGCCGAACTGGCGGGCCTCCCCCTTCAGCGTATGGGCTGGAATCACCATCGAGGCGGCGTTGTTCGCACGCATGGCCTCTTCGATCCGCGCGACGGATTTGACACCATCTTCCCGGAAATAGCCGAGAATACGCACGAAATTGACGCCGAGCTCAGCCCGCGCCTGCGAAAAACTGTTCCAGTTCACCAGCTGCACATTGCCGGTCATCGCGTTCATTTCCTCACTCCGCACCCCAGAGCATGCGGACGGAGTCTAACGCGGGTTTGTAAACAGCGGGTTGATTTGCCCTAAGGATCGTTACGGAAGCGTCTGGATTCTCAATCCTTATCGCGATCGAACGGATTCTTCGGTGCTCGCAAATTGAGGCGCACCGGCACCGCGCCGAAATCGAACTCCTTGCGCAAGCCATTGATCAGATAGCGCTGATAGCTCATCGGCAGCAGATCTACGCGGGTGCCGAACAGCACGAAGGTGGGCGGACGCGTCTTGTTCTGGGTGACGTAGCGCGGCTTGATGCGCTTGCCGCCGGGCGCGGGCGGCGGGTTCGCTTCGATCGCCCGCTCGAACCAGCGGTTGAGCTGGCCGGTCGAGACGCGACGCGACCAGGCCTCGCGGGTCTTGAAGGCGACGTCGATCATCGTGTCGAGGCCTTTGCCGGTCACCGCGGAGACGGTGAGCAGCGGCACGCCCTTCACCTGCGCCAAGCCCTCGTCGAGGGCGCCCTTCACGCCGTTGAACAGGCTGGAAGCATTTTCCGCCACGTCCCACTTGTTGAGCACGATGATCAGCGCGCGGCCTTCCTGGAGCACGCGGTCGGCGATCTTGAGGTCCTGCACTTCCAGTCCGCGTGTCGCGTCGAGCAGCAGCACCACGACTTCGGCGAAATCGATCGACCGCAGCGTGTCCATGACGGAGAGCTTCTCCAGCTTCTCCTCGACCTTCGCCTTCTTGCGCATGCCCGCGGTGTCGATCAGGCGGACCGGGCGCTGGTTGCCGTCGAAATCCTCCCATTGCCAATCGACCGAGATCGAATCGCGCGTGATCCCGGCCTCGGGCCCGGTGATCATCCGGTCCTCGCCCAGCAGACGGTTGACCAGGGTCGACTTGCCCGCATTCGGCCGACCGACGATCGCCAGCTTGAGTGGCGCGTTGGGGCTGTCGGGATCCTCTTCCTCGACTTCCTCTTCCTCGCGCTCGACGTGGGGGAGCAGCGCCTCGAACAGGTCTGCCATGCCCTCGCCATGCTCGGCGGAAAGCTGGATCGGCTCACCGAAACCGAGCGCCATCGCTTCGATTACGCCGGTTTCGCCCGCCCGGCCCTCTGCCTTGTTCGCGACCAGCACGATCGGCCGGTCGGTCGACCGCAGCCAGCGGGCGATTTCCTCGTCGAGCGGCGTCACGCCGGCACGCGCATCGACCAGGAACAGCGCGACATCCGCATCCCGTACGGCCGCCTCGGTCTGCTGACGCATCCGTCCGGGGAGCGTTGCCGCATCGTCGTCCTCGTACCCGGCGGTATCGAAGAGACGGAACTCGAGGCCAAGCAGGTTAGCCTCGCCCTCCCGCCGATCGCGCGTTACGCCGGGTTGATCGTCGACCAGCGCGAGCCGCTTGCCGACAAGCCGGTTGAACAGCGTCGATTTCCCGACATTCGGCCGGCCGATGATGGCGACAGTGGGCAATGGCATGGCGTGGAAACTCTTGTCGGCGTTGTTCGATCAGAAAGACGGCATCATGCCCCAAAAAGCAACGGGCGAGGCCTTTCGGCCCCGCCCGCCTGCCATGGCCGGGACAGAAATCAACGGAACGCGGTCAGGCGGCCCTTATCGTCCAGAATGTAGAGCGTGTTGTTCGCAACCACCGGCTGCAGCGAGATCGGATCCTTCAACTCGATCGTCGAGCTGATGCTGCCGTCCGCCGGCGACACGAAGGCGATCTCGCCACGTGTATTGGCGAGGATCAGCTTGCCGCCCGCCAGCACCGGACCGACCCAGCTATACGGGTTCTTCGGCTTCTTGGCGTTCTTGTAGAGCTTGAGCTGCGAGATCCAGCGGACCTTGCCGCTGGTGCGCGACAGGCAGAGCAGCCGGGCATCGTCGGTGACGACGAAGATCCACTCACCCGCCACCCAGGGGGTGGAGATGCCGGCGATATTCTGTTCCCACATGCGGTTGCCGGTAGCGATGTCCATCGCAACCATGCGGCCGCCCTGGCCGACAGCATAGACGCGGCCCTGATCGATCACCGGCTCGGCATCGATGTCCGACAGCGACGAGACCGAGGTGCTCATGCTCGAGCGCGACAGCACGTCGCTCCACAGCTGACGGCCATTCTCGTAGCGATAGGCGTTGAGCTCGCCCGACGAGAAGCCGGCGATCACAGTACCCTGGGCCGAAGCCGGCGCCGCGACGCCGAACACGCCTTGCGTCTCAAGGCTGGCCGATGCGGTCCAGCTGACGTCGCCATTCTCCTGGCTCATCACGAAAAGCTGGTTGTCCTGCGTGACGACATAGAGATTGCCGTTGGCCAGAGTCGGCGCACCACGCAGCGGACCACCCGGGCGCTTCCGCCAGACTTCGCTGCCATCCGCGATATTGAGCGCGACGACATCGCCGAGACCGTTGGTGGCGAAGACATGCTCGCCCGAGACGCTGACGCCGCCGCCGAAGCGCGCCGTCTTGTTGCCGCCCGCCTTCACGGTCGCAACGCGCCACAATTCGTTGCCGCTGTCGGCCGCCATCGCATGGACCTGGCCATCGGTGTCGATCACGTACAGCTTGCCAGCGGCGATCACGGGCGCAGCCGCCAGCCGCTCCCGCTTCGAAGTCTTGGCGACCTGCTTTTCCCAAGCGCGCGACGGCGTGGCCGAAAGGGCAAGCGCGCCCATCGACTTGGCCGCATTGCCACCCGGCTGGGTCCAGTCCTCGTTCACCACCGCTTCGGGCACGATTACATCGACATTGGCCAGCGACTTGTCGCTGGTGATGTCGTTCTCAGACATCAGAATCGGAACGCGTTCGCCGAGCACGGGCGTCTTCTTGCCGCCCGATCCCTTGAAGACCCCGCAGCCGCTAACCAGCGCGAGTGCCGCAAGGGCCCCAGCCACCCTCAACCTGTTATTCATTGAGCCTGCTTTTCCTTCGACTGATCGAGAACGTCGATCCCCAGTACGCTCGCCAGCTGAACCACGCGTTGCCGCGTCGTATCCGGCACATTCTCGCCCCCCTGAGCGATCTGCTGCAGCAATTTGCCAGCCTCGGCCCGCTTGCCCAGCTTGATCTGCGCGACCGCCACCAGCTCGCCGGCGCTGCCGAACCACGCCGAATCCGGCTTGGCGAGGCCCTGAAGGCGCGACACCACCACTTCCGGCTTCAGCGTATCGAATTCGGCTCCGGTCTGCCGCAGCAGCGCATAGTCGCGGTACGGCTTGGCGAGGCCGCCATTGTTCGCCACCGCGGCGAACTTGGCCGCGGCGCCCTTCAGGTCCTTCTTCTGGATCAGAAGATTGCCCTCGATGATCGTCGACATGGCGGCATAGCCATTGTCGCCGCTGGCAGCCAGCTTGGCGAGTTCGGGGTTGGCCTTGTCGAGCTGATTCTGCTCGATCTCGCGCAGCACCGCATCATATTGCTCGCCCTTCTGGCCAGCGGCGGAATCGGTCTGATGCTGCCAGAACAGGAAACCCGCGAGCGCGACCAGCGCGATCACGAAGACCCCGACGATCAGCCGACCGTATTTCTGCCAGATGCCAAGCACCTGCGAACGGCGATATTCCTCGTCGACTTCGCGCAGAAAGGCTTCGTCTGTCGTGCCAGAGGGGGGAAGCGCCAAAATCTACTCCATGCGTCTCTTGCGGGCGCGGATCTTAACCGTGCCGTGCGGGAATCAACAGAGCGCTCGGTAGCCCGTCAATCCCGCGGCGCATAGACCTGATCGGGTCCCGGAAAGGCCCGGGACCGGACATCTGCGGCATAGGTTTCAACCGCGGCGGAAATACGGCCAGCCAGATCGTCGTATTTCTTCACGAATCGGGCGGTGCGCTCGAACATGCCCAGCATGTCGTCGATCACCAGAACCTGGCCGTCACACTCGGCCGAGGCGCCGATGCCGATCACCGGACAGGAGACGGCTGCGGTGATTTCCCTGGCCAGCGTTTCAACCACCCCCTCCACCACCAGCCCGAACGCACCGGCGGCGGCGATCGCCCTTGCATCGTCGATGATCTGGGCGTGCTCGGCATTGCTGCGTCCGCGCGCGCCATAGCCGCCAAGTGCGTTCACCGCCTGGGGGGTCAGGCCGACATGGCCCACCACCGGTATGCCGCGTCTGGTAAGGAACTCCACCGTGGGCGCCAGCGTCTCGCCGCCCTCGAGCTTGACGCCAGCCGCTCCGGTCTCGGCCAGAACGCGCGACGCGGAAGCAAAGGCCTGTTCGGGACTCGCCTCGTAGCTACCGAAGGGCATGTCGACGATCACCAGCGAATGCCAGCTGCCCCGCACCACCGCGGCGCCGTGCGCGATCATCATCTCCAGCGTGACCGGCAGGGTCGAGGGCAGGCCATAGATCACCTGCGCCAGGCTGTCCCCCACCAGCAGCACGTCGCAATGCGGATCGAGCAGCTGTGCCATCCGCGTCGTGTAGGCGGTCAGCATCACGATCGGATCCTTGCCCTTGCGGTCGCGGATCGCGGGAACGGTCAGGCGCTTCATCGGCGCCGGGGTCGGGTTAGCGCGGCTCGTGGCCGTGTCCATGGTGACGTGCGACATGACCGTTTCTCTAGCGGCTCGAAATCGCTCCCGCCAGCACGGAGCAGCCCCCTTGTTCGAATCGCTTGACTCAATGTAAGATATTTATAACATTGAGTCATATATTACGAACGTGAGGTGAAAGATGCCATTCAGGGAGAAGATCGCCTGGATATCCGCGACCACTACGATTCTGGTGTGGGGCGGCTATTTCGGCTTCATGCTGGCCACCGGCGGGAAGCTGCACGGCGGCGTCTATTTCATGGGCTTCATCGCGGCTGTGGTCGTCCAGGCAGTGCTGATGATCATCGCGGCGACCATCACCGCGGTGCTCGCCCCCGCCGATGCCGGCGCTGCCAGCGACGAGCGGGATCGGAACATCGGCCGACGCGCCTATGCCCTGGCCTATCCGGTGCTGATCACGCTGGTGATCTGCGTCGCCGGCAGCGTCCATCTCGGGTTCGACAGGATCGACATGGCCTATGGGATCATGGGCTCGATCGTGATCGCCGAAATCGTCCATTATGCCGCGCAGATTGCCGGCTATCGCCGGGGGTACTGACCCAATGGCCTATCGTGAAAAAACCGCCTGGCTCACGCTGATCTGCATGGTCGTGGCCTATAGCATCTACTTTCCGCTGATGGCGCTGCGGGAGACGCCGCCCACTTTGTTCGACATCCTCTGGAACTTCGGCATCATCGCCGGGCTTCAGGCGGTGGCGGTGATCATCGGCACTATCATCCTCGCCGTCCAAACCGCCCCGGCCGCCCGTCGCGCGGACGAGCGCGACAGGGCGATCGCCCGGCGCGGCGCATCCGCCGGCTTCTATGTGTTGATGGCCGGCACGATCCTGGTCGGCGTGGTGATGCCGTTCACCGAGCCCGCACCCAAAATCGTCAATACGACCTTGCTCGCACTCGTCATTTCCCAGGCGGTCAGTCTCGGCCTGGTTCTGATGAGCTATCGGAGGGGCTGGCATGGCTAAGGTCGTCAATCAGGTGCGCACATTGCGCTTTCTTGCCGGCGAGATGACCCAAGCCGAACTGGGCGACAGGATCGGCCTCACCCGCCAGACAATCGCGGCGATCGAACAAGGCAAATATTCGCCTTCGCTCGAAGCCGCATTTCGTATCGCCCAGGTATTCGGCAAGCCGCTCGAGGAAGTATTCAGCTGGGAAGAATGATTGCCTCTACCCAATTTGGTGGTTCACGCACTTGCACATAAGAGCAGGTCCGCTAGCGTGGTTACCACCAGATTGGGGGAATCAGGATGCGTCTCACCTTGCTCGCGCTTGCCGCGTTGGTTTCACCACATACGGCTTCGGCCCAGACCTGGCGCCTCGCCGCCTATTCGAACCAAGCACCGCAGATGGCCTATTTTGTCGATGTCGATTCGGTGCGCCGCAACGGCAATATCGTGACGTTCAAGCAGCAGACCATCTACGAGGCCACCAGCCCGACGCGCGACTTCGATCGCTCGATGCTCACCCGCCAGGCCGATTGCTCGGCGATGACCTCGTTCATGCGCGACAGCAGCTTCTATGTGCGCGGCACCTATCTCGATACCGAAGCCGGGCCGAGCGACCCTACCCTCGCCAAACCAGGCACCGTGCTGCTGACCATGCTCAACACGGTATGCGGCCGCGGTGACTATTTCTCGCCAGTCGTCGCCAATCCGGAGATCTGGGTGCTGGAGAAGTTCCGGAAGGGCTTCGACAAATAGGATCGCGCTAGAGCAGCGACCTTGCGTAGATTTCCGGCTTGAAGCCGACCAGCAGGCCGCCGGGATATTCGAGCACCGGTCGCTTGATCATCGAAGGCTGGGCGATCATCAGCGCCGCCGCCTTGCCCGCATCGATCCCCTCTCGATCCGCGTCGGGCAGCTTGCGGAACGTGGTGCCGGCCCGATTGAGCAAAACTTCCCAGCCGACGATCCCGCTCCAGCGCGCCAGCCGCGCGGCATCGATGCCCAACGCCTTATAGTCATGAAAGGCATAGGGGATGCCATGCTCCTCAAGCCAGGTTCGCGCCTTCTTGATCGTGTCGCAATTCTTGATGCCGTACATGGTGATGGTCATTGCGCGCTTTCCTGCTCAGCTTTGATATCCCCATATTGCCTGAACCGGCGAGTACAAGCGGAGGTCGATCATGCGCGACGTGAAGCTCCTCTCGGGCGGCAACCCGCAAATTCCCAAGGGCGAAGGCGATGCCCCTGTCCAAGCCTATATCGCCGCCATGCCCGACTGGAAGCAGCGGATCGGGCGTGTTGTCGATGATCTGATGACGCACACCCTGCCCGATGTACGCAAGGCGGTGAAATGGAACTCTCCGCTCTACGGCGCCGCGGACCAGGAGGGCTGGTTCCTTTCCCTCCACTGCTTCGACCGGTACGTGAAGCTCAGCTTTTTTCGCGGGACTTCGCTCGATCCGCAGCCGCCAGGCCCGTCGAAGCAGAAGGAAGTCCGCTATCTCGACATCCGCGAGGAGGATGTTATCGATGAGACGCTGTTGGCGGACTGGATCCGGCAGGCGAGCGCATTGCCGGGCGAGAAGCTCTAGTCCCTGAGGAACCGTCCCAGCGTCACCACGCCTTGCGGTTCCAGACCGAGCGCGGCGTAAAAGCCAAGCGCCTCGGCATTGCCGTCGCGCACCATCAGCTGGATCTTGGGACAGCCCCGCGCGCGCAGCCAGTCTTCGGCGGCCGCCATCAACTTCCGGCCAAGGCCGGTACGGCGGGCACCCTCCGCCACGGCGAGATAATAGACCCAGCCGCGATGGCCATCGTCGCCGACCATCACACTGCCCATCAAGCCGCCATCGCTCTCCGCGACGAGTACAGTCGAGCTCTCACTACCCACCGCCCGGGCGAAGTCTTGTGCCGGATCGTTCCAGGGGCGGGTGAGCCCGCATTCCTGCCAAAGCGCGATCACCGCTTCGGCATCCTCTCCCTCGGCTACGCGAATCATGCCGGCCGCCGCGCGATGCGCCACAGGGCAACACCCCCGATCAGGAGCCACGCCACGTTGAGCGCCGCCGAAGGAATCGCGCCGTTCCAGCCGCTGTTGATCACGAAGCAGGCGGCTCCGACCACGTTCATCCATTGATAGAGCGGAGACTGGCCCGTCAGCTTGCCCGACGAAAGCAGCAGATAGGCGGCGAGAATCAACCCCGCCCCCATCCAGCCGACGATCTCGATCAACAGGCGCTCGGCGGTCATCGTGCGATGCAGGTCACGCCGGCCCAGAGATTGGTCACCTTGCCATCTGGGGCCGGCGTGCTGAGCAGGCCGGACAGGCCGCCCGTCATGAACTCGTTACCGATCGAAGTCTCGCCAACATCGACCGAACCAGCTGCTTCCAGTTCCTTGCGCGTGGTGCCGATGCCAATGCCATTCCCGGTGGTGAACTTGCCGTTCTCCCGCCCGTCCAGATCCCAGCCGGCGAACTTGCCATCCTCGAAATAGAGCGAGAGGCCATTGCGGAAGGCGGCATAGCCCAGGGCTCCGGCACCGCAATCCTGGTTGATTGCTTCCTCGATAGGCGCGCCGAGCGCGGCGCTGATCATCTTCACCGCATCCGCCTTGGCCGTGCCGAAACCGACATGGCGAGCGGAGCCGTTGGCCAGTACCAGAGTCAGTTCATCGGGGGCGAGATTGACCGATACACCAGCCGCTTCTTCGCTGGCATTGGCAATATTCACCACCTCGGGCGGCGCGGAAGGAACGATGATCTCGCTCTCGTTCGCCGCCACCTTGTTGGCGACCGGCTTCTCCGCTTCCGGCGAACAGGCCGCGAGCAGCCCCAACGCCGTAAGCGCCGCCGGCAGCAGCTTGATCCTCATCTCTGTTCCCCCTTGCCCGTACGCGGCCATGTTTCCACTATCGCGATCCGTCCGCAATGATCTCAGGCAAGCGCCGCGACGGGTTCGCGCCGAAAACAGCCAAGTTGATGATCGTTCACCAGCCCTACCGCCTGCATCCAGGCATAGACGATCGTCGGGCCGACGAACTTGAAGCCGCGGCGCTTCAATTCCTTCGAGATCGCCTCGGACAGCGGCGTGGTGGCGACGAAGCCGTCCCCCGGCCGCTGGATCGGCTTGCCGTCGACGAACGCCCAGCAGAATTCGGCAAAGTCCTCGTCGCGATCGCGCATGTCGCACCAGATCTGCGCGCCCCGGATCGTCGCCTCGATCTTGGCACGGGCGCGCACGATACCGGGATTGGCCATCAGCCGCTCGACATCCTCGGGACCGAAGGCAGCAACCTTCACCGGATCGAAGCCGGCAAAGGCATCGCGGAATGCCTCGCGCTTGCGCAGGATGACGATCCAGGCGAGCCCGGCCTGGAAGCCCTCGAGCATCAGCGTTTCCCATAGTTCGCGCGAATCGCGGACGGGCACACCCCATTCGGCGTCGTGATAGGACCGGTTGAGCGGATCGCTTACCGCCCAGCTGCAACGCTGCACATCTTCGCTCATTGCTCACCCCTTACCATCTCGCCGATCCGTACTTCATCCAGGCCCAGCCAGCCGGCCATTCGCGCCAGCTCGACTTGCAATCGCTCCGGCGTATCTAGCGGCGCGTTCGGCTCCAGCGTGATCCGGTGCGCGAGCAGCCGGCCATTCTGGCGATCGGCCTTGAGATCGACCCGGGCGGTCAGCGCCTCATCCTGCAGGAAGGGCAGCACGAAATAGCCATGCGTACGCTTGTCGGCAGGCACGTAGATCTCGATCCGGTAGCGGAAGCCGAACAGCCGTTCGGTGCGGCTGCGCTCCCAGATCAGCGGATCGAAGGGCGCAAGCAGCGCATCGCCGCGCACCCGGCGCGGCAGCTTCGCGTCCCGGTGCAGCCAAGCCTTCTGGCTCCAGCCCTGAACCGCCACGGGCACCAGCACGCCTTCTTCTTCCAGCTCCGGGATGGCGTGGTTCGCCTCCTCGGGCTTGAGGCGGAAATAGTCGCGCAGGTCGGTCGCGGTGGCGACGCCGAGCGCACGGGCGCTTCGTTCGATTAGCGCGCGCTGGGCAGTCGCGGCGTCGGGCGTCGGCAGGTCGAAGATCGCACGCGGGATCACCCGCTCGCTCAGGTCATAAATCCGCTCGAAGCTGCCGCGCCTTGTGGCCGTGGTGATCTGCCCCGACCAGAACAGCCATTCGAGCGCGAGCTTGGCCTCGCTCCATTCCCACCAGCCGCTCTTGCTCGTGCCATTCTCGAAATCGGAAGCCGCCAGCGGCCCCTCGGCGGCGATGCGATCGAGCACCGCCTTAGCCTCGCCATGACGCTCCCTAGCGAAGGACCGCAGCCCCTTCCAGCCGATCTCGCCGCGCTCGGCCCGGGTCATGCGCCAACGGAAATGGGGATGGAGGTCGACCGGCAGCAGCGAGGCTTCGTGCGCCCAGTATTCGAACAGCCTGCGGCCGCGCTTCGGACCCCAGGCATCGCGCTCGAGCAGGGTCCGGTCGTAGCTGCCCAGCCGCGAAAAGGCAGGCAGATAATGCATGCGCGCCAACACGTTGACGCTGTCGATCTGGTGAAGCCCCAGCCGCTCGATGGTGCGGCGGAGATGCGGCGCGCCTACCGTAACCGGATGGCGCGCGCCGAAACCCTGGGCCGCGAGGAAGATGCGACGCGCCTGTTTCAGCGAGAGGCTCGTCACTATATTCCCTCCAGGCACCCGCGGAACATAACGAGTACCTTAGCGGGTTTTTATTCCCATTCAATCGTGCCGGGCGGCTTCGACGTGTAATCGTAGGTCACCCGGTTCACACCGCGCACTTCGTTGACGATGCGGGTCGAGACGCGCGGCAGGAAGCCTGCGGGAAACTCGAAGGCCTCGGCGGTCATGCCGTCGATCGACGTCACTGCGCGCAGGGCCAGCACCGAATCATAGGTGCGGCCATCGCCCATAACGCCGACCGAACGCACCGGAGTGAGCACGGCGAAGGCCTGCCAGATCGTGTCGTAGAGGCCCGCGTTGCGGATCTCCTCGAGATAGATCGCGTCGGCCTTGCGCAGGATATCGCAGCGTTCCTTGGTGACTTCACCCGGGATGCGGATCGCAAGGCCCGGCCCCGGGAAGGGGTGGCGGCCCACGAACGCCTGGGGCAGGCCCAGCTCGCGGCCGAGCGCGCGGACTTCGTCCTTGAACAGCTCGCGCAGCGGCTCGACGAGCTGCATGTTCATCCGCTCGGGCAGGCCGCCGACATTGTGGTGGCTCTTGATCGTCACCGACGGGCCGCCGGTGAAGCTGACGCTCTCGATCACGTCCGGATAGAGCGTGCCCTGGGCAAGGAAATCGGCGCCGCCGATCTTTTTCGCCTCTTCTTCGAACACGTCGATGAAGGTCTTGCCGATGAACTTGCGCTTGGCCTCGGGATCGGTGACCCCGGCGAGGCCACCCAGGAACAGTTCCTCGGCATCCACATGGACGAGCGGGATATTGTAGCTGTTGCGGAACAGGCTGACGACCTGCTCAGCCTCGCCCGAGCGCATCAGACCGTGATCGACGAACACGCAGGTAAGCTGGTCACCGATCGCCTCGTGGATCAGCACCGCGGCGACCGCACTGTCGACGCCGCCCGACAGGCCGCAGATCACCTTGCCGCTGCCGACCTGGGCGCGAATCTCGTTGATCTTGGTCTGGCGGAACTCGGCCATCGTCCAGTCGCCGGTGAGGCCGCAGACATGGCGGACGAAATTGGCGAGCAGCCGGGCACCGTCGGGCGTGTGGACCACTTCGGGGTGGAACTGCATCGCATAATAGCGGCGGTCGTCATCGGCGATCACCGCGAAGGGCGCGCCCGAGCTGTGCGCCACCGGACGGAAACCAGGGGCAAGGTTGGTCACCTTGTCGCCATGGCTCATCCACACCTGGTGGGTCTCGCCTTCGTGCCACATGCCGTCGAACAGCACGCAGCCATCGTCGATGTCGATAAAGGCGCGGCCGAACTCGCCGCTGTCGCCCAGCTGCACCGTGCCGCCGAGCTGGTGCATCATCACCTGCTGGCCGTAGCAGATGCCGAGCACCGGCAGGCCGGAGTCGAAGATCTCCTGGGGAACGCGGGGGCTACCGTCTTCGAGTACCGAGGCGGGCGAGCCCGAGAGGATGATGCCCTTGGGCTTCATCCGGGCAAATGCCTCGGCGGCGGTGGTGAAGGGAGCGATCTCGCTATAGACCCCGGCTTCGCGCACACGGCGCGCGATCAGCTGGGTTACCTGGCTGCCGAAATCGACGATGAGGATGGAATCTGCATGCTGGTCCATGCCCAGCGCGCTTAGCCAGAACCGGCGCCGGGGGGAAGGCCGGGCGGGAGATTATTCTTCGTCGCCCTCCCCTACCCAGGTTCAGAGCGCCTCCAGCCCTTCGATCGCCACAGTCGGATCGCTGCCCCGGCGCAGCGCACAGCGAAAGCCTCGGCTCTGCTTCGCCGTATCGCGGTAGCTGCCGGCGAGCTCGATTTGGCCTTTGATCACCCAGCTCCTGCCATTCCACACCGTGCTGGTAACGTTGGAGACGCGGGCGAGCCGGGCATAGCGCTCGCCCAGGCTCTCGGCCTCCATTGCGCAGCGATCGGCGGCCGCGTCTTCATCGTACAGACCATCGAAGCGCGCAGAATCGGGAGCCGGCGTTTCGGAGATCGGACCGCTGCCCGGCTGGACCGCATCACCATAACGGCTGTCGGGCATCGTGCCGGCCTCGATCGGCACGCGATCCTCGGGCGGAGGCATATCTTCGACCACCTCGACCGGGCGCGGCTTCTTCTTGCCGCTGGAGACAAGGGCGAGCAGTCCGCCGACGACCAGCCCGCCAACGATCGCATCGCCGACATCGAACTTGTCCTCATGCCGCCTGTGCTCGGGGCGCCAGCGCTGCGCCTGGGCGTCTGCAGGCATCGCCGTGGCGGCCATCGCGAGAAGGGCGACCGTGCCGCCACCGAGCTTCAGAACGTCCATCGTCGCCTCCGTTACTTTTCCGGAACGAACCTATGCGGTCGAAACTGTCATGCGGCTGAATGCACTCAATCCGGACGCGGATGGCGGAGGACGATCAACTGACACGAACGCGGCGCCATCCCGTGCAGGAGGACGGCGCCGTCTTCCGATTACTTGCTCTTGATCTCCAGCCCCGTCCACCTGGCGGTGAAGGCGTAGAGATCCGAGGCTTCGTCGATGATCTTGTCGGTCGGCTTGCCGGCGCCATGCCCGGCACGCGTCTCGATGCGGACCAGGTGCGGCTTGCTGCCGATGTCCGCATGCTGGATCGCCGCGGTGTATTTGAAGGTATGGCCCGGCACGACGCGGTCGTCAGTATCCGCCGTGGTCGCCAGGATCGCCGGATAGGCCACGCCCGACTTCACATTGTGATAGGGCGAATAGGCATAGAGCGTCCTGAAATCGGCTTCCTTGGACGGATAGCCATAGTCGTCCACCCAGTAACGCCCCGCCGTGAACCGGTCGAAGCGCAGCATGTCCATCACGCCCACCGCCGGCAGCGCCGCGGCGAACAGGTCCGGACGCTGGTTGACCACCGCGCCGATCAGCAGGCCGCCGTTCGAGCCGCCCTGGATCGCCAGCTGGTTCTTGCCGGTGATGCCTTCCTTGATGAGGTACTCGCCCGCGCCGATGAAGTCGTCGAATACGTTCTGCTTGTTCTGCAGGCGTCCGCCATCGTGCCACGCCTTGCCATATTCGCCGCCGCCGCGGATGTTGGCGAGGACGAACACGCCGCCCTGCTCCAGCCACGCGAGACGCGAGGACGAGAAGCTGGGACCGTAGGACACGTTGAAGCCGCCATAGCCCCAGAGCAGGGTCGGCGCCGGGCCGGTGGTGGTTGCCTTGCGAACGATGAACATCGGCACCTTCGTCCCGTCCTTCGACGCGAAGAACCGCTGCTCGACCTTGTAGTCTTCCGGCTTGAAATCGAGCTTCGGACGCGCCCAGGGCGTGCTCACACCGCTCGCCATGTCGTAGCGATAGATCGTCGTGGGCTCGTTGAAGCTGGTATAGGCATAGAAGGTCTCGGTATCATCCGGCTCACCGCCGAAACCCGAGGCACTGCCGACGCCCGGCAGCTTGACCGGCGCGAGCGCACTGCCGTTGAGCTTGTAGCGGCGCACTTCGGTCTTCGCATCGACCAGATAGCTGGCGACCAGCGTGCCGCCGACGATCGCCGCGCCTTCGAGCGTCGCCTTGTCCTCAGGTACCAGATCGGCCGTCGCCAGATCGGCCGAGGCCACGTCCATCGTGACGATCTTGTGCTTCGGCGCGCCCTTGTTGGTTACCCAGTAGAATTTGCTGCCAACATTGCCGGCGAGCCCCCAGCTGTTCTCCAGCGCGGGAATGATCACCCGCGGCTTCATCCCCGGATCCTTCAGGTCGATCAACGAGACCCGGTAGCGATCATCGGTGCCCTCACTGGTGGTGATCACCATCCAACGCCCGTCATCGGTGATCTGGGCGTAGTGGCTCCACTTGGGATGATCCGGCGTCTCGTAGATCAGCTTGTCGGCGCTGTCGGCTGTGCCGAGCTTGTGGAAGTAGATCTTGTGGTTCTCGTTGAGCGCCTGGAATTTGGCGTCGGCCGCAACGTCCGGATAGCGCGAGTAGAAGAAGCCGCTACCATCCTTGGCCCAGACCGCGCTCAGCGCGAACTTCATCCCGTGCACATTGTCGCCGGTTTCCTTGCCGGTGGCGACGTCGAGCACCTTGGCGGTGCGCCAGTCGGTGCCGCCGTCCTGGATCGCGTAGAGCAGGTACTTGCCGTCTTCCGAGGGCGCCCATTCGGAAAGCGCGGTGGCGCCATCCTTCGACCACCCATTGGGATCGATCAGGACCCGGCCTTCGCCGTCGAGCGTATCGCGGACGAACAGCACCGCCTGATTCTGCAGCCCGCTATTGTGCATGTAGAAATAGCGGCCGCCTTTCTTCTGCGGCACGCCGAAGCGCTCATAGTCGAACAGCTGCTTGATCCGCGCCTTGAACCAGTCGCGGCCGGGCAGCGTGGCGAGATAGGTGTTGGTCACCTTGTTCTCGGCTTCGACCCAGGCAGCGACTTCCTTGTCGTTGCGCACGTCGTTCTCAAGCCAGCGATACGGATCGGCCACCTTCACCCCGAACTGCTCGTCCACCACGTCGACGCGGCGGGTTTCGGGATAGGCAAGCTTGGTCACTTTGGTCTCCGGCTGGGTCTGGGCGAAAGCGGGGGTGGCGAGAAGCAACGGCAGGATTAGGGCGCGGCGCATGGAGCCTCCGAATGGGGGAATAGGGCTAGGCTAACACCCCGCCGCGATCGCTCAAGCGAAACCAGTCATTGAAGTTTGGGACATGGCCCAGATCAGCGCGCCAAGCACCGGTGCCAGCGCCATGCCGGCCGAGAGCCAGGCGCCGAGATTGGTGGAGGAAGGGTTCCTGTTCATGCCCCGGATATGGGGATCGGAATGCCTGCGAAACAGTGCTGGAAAAACTTGTGGGGATGAAACGAAAAGGGCGGCCGCACCGTGGTGCGACCGCCCTTCCCTATCTCGATGTCGAGGCCGATCAGGCTTCGAAATCTTCGTCCACCAGCACCGGACCCGAGTCCTGGCCCTTGGCCGAAACGTCACGATCGACGAACTCGATGATCGCCATCGGCGACGCGTCCGAAGCGCGCGGGCCGGTCTTGATGATGCGGGTATAGCCGCCGTTGCGGTCCGCATAGCGGGTCGCCAGAACGTCGAACAGCTTCACCAGCTGCGCATCGTCGAGCAGACGGGCATGCGCCAGACGGCGGTTCGACAGGCCACCCTTCTTGGCGAGGGTGATCAGCTTCTCCACGTACGGGCGAAGCTCCTTCGCCTTGGCGACGGTGGTGGTGATCTGCTCATGCTTGATCAGGGCAGCGCTCAGATTGCGGAACAGCGCAATACGATGAGCCGAGGTACGCTGCAGCTTACGGCCGCCAACGCGATGACGCATGGTAACTTCCTTTTCGTTCGTCTGGGGGCCGTTTCAGGTACCCCAAGCCAGGCGGTGCTAGAAACGGGTCACCACCCAAAACCCGCGAGTATCGTCCGGGCCGGCTTTCACCGGCCCGAAGCGATTTAACCCATGATTTCCTGCTCGAGCTTCTTGGCCATCTCTTCGATGTTCTCAGGCGGCCAGCCCGGGATTTCCATGCCGAGACGGAGACCCATCGACGACAGGACTTCCTTGATCTCGTTGAGCGACTTGCGGCCGAAGTTCGGCGTGCGCAGCATCTCGGCTTCGGTCTTCTGGACCAGATCGCCGATGTAGATGATGTTGTCGTTCTTGAGGCAGTTCGCCGAGCGGACCGAAAGCTCCAGCTCGTCGACCTTCTTCAGCAGGTAACGGTTGATCTGCGACGCGTCGCCAGCACCGGTATCGGCAGCGCCACCGGCGGCCGGAGCGGCCATGCCGATCGGAGCCGAGCGGGTAACCGCCGAATCGTCGAAGTGGACGAACAGCGCCAGCTGGTCCTGGAGGATGCGCGCGGCATAGGCCACGGCGTCTTCCGGGGTGATCGTGCCATCGGTCTCGATCGACAGCGTGAGCTTGTCGTAGTCGAGCTCCTGGCCGACGCGGGTGTTCTCGACCTTGTACGAGACCTGACGGACCGGGCTGTACAGCGCATCGACCGGGATCAACCCGATCGGGGCGTCCGCCGGACGGTTCGACGCGGCCGGGACATAGCCCTTACCGGTGTCGGCGGTCAGCTCCATGTTGAGCGTCGCGCCATCGTCGAGGTGGCAGATCACGAGATCGGGGTTCATCACCTCGATGTCGCCCGACACGGCGATGTCGCCCGCCTTCACTTCAGCAGGGCCAGTGGCCGACAGCTGGAGACGCTTCGGGCCTTCGCCCTGCATCTTGAGCGCGATCTGCTTGACGTTGAGGACGATGTCCGTGACGTCCTCGCGAACCCCTGCCAGCGAGCTGAACTCGTGGAGGACGTTCTCGATCTTGATCGAAGTGACCGCGGCACCCTGCAGCGACGAAAGCAGCACGCGGCGCAGCGCGTTGCCGAGCGTAAGGCCGAAACCACGCTCCAGCGGCTCCGCTACGAAGGTCGACTTGCGCTTGGGATCGCCACCGGGCTTCTTCTCGAGGCCGTTTGGCTTCTTGAGTTCCTGCCAGTTCTTAGCGTTGACCGACACGGGCTTTCCTCATGTTGGGCAGGCTGGGGTATGCCTGCCAGAAATATACTGCAAAGGCCGCGGGCCCACCCCTGGGCCCACGGCGAACGCAGGGTTGCCGCTTAGACGCGACGACGCTTCGACGGACGAACGCCGTTGTGCGGGATCGGCGTCACGTCACGGATCGACGTGATCTGGAAACCAACCGCCTGCAGCGCGCGGAGCGCCGATTCGCGGCCCGAACCCGGACCCTTCACTTCCACCTCGAGGGTGCGCACGCCGTGTTCGGCGGCCTTGCGGCCCGCGTCTTCGGCGGCGACCTGGGCGGCGTACGGGGTCGACTTGCGCGAACCCTTGAAGCCCATCATGCCGGCCGACGACCACGAAATGGCGTTGCCCTGTGCGTCGGTGATGGTGATCATCGTGTTGTTGAAGCTGGCGTTCACATGGGCGACGCCGGCGGTGATGTTCTTGCGTTCGCGACGGCGAATGCGCTGCGGTTCACGTGCCATTGTTCGAGCCCTCCCTTACTTCTTCTTGCCGGCGATCGGCTTGGCCTTGCCCTTGCGGGTGCGCGCATTGGTGTGCGTGCGCTGGCCACGGACCGGGAGGCCCTTACGATGACGGAGGCCGCGATAGCAGGCCAGGTCCATCAGACGCTTGATGTTCATCGCGGTCTGGCGACGGAGGTCACCTTCCACGGTGTAGCCGGCGTCGATCGCTTCGCGGATCTGCAGCACTTCCTGGTCCGAAAGGTCCTGGACGCGGCGCTCGGGCGCGATGTTCAGCTTGGCGGTGATTTCCTTGGCCTTGGTCGCGCCAATGCCGTGGATATACTGAAGCGCGATTACGACGCGCTTGTTGGTCGGGATGTTTACACCCGCAATACGTGCCATGGAATTTGTTCTCCCAGCTCCACGGGACGCCGCATGGCAGCTCGCGTCCCATCTCGTAGCGTTGACTTCCGAAATGCGGCGGCACGACGAGCGCACAAGAACGCCGCCGGGATACCGATCTTTCGGAAGATGCGCGACATATGCGTCCGCCAGCGCTGAGTCAAGCGCTGCGGGAAGGGCTTTCGCCGGAACGGGGTTCATACACCAAAGCGTCGCCACCGCCAAGCCGATGCCCCTCCCCCTTGCAGAGACCAATCCCCAACCATGCAGCCGAGCGATTCGTTGAATCTCTTGATACACGCACGCACGCGCCCGGAAGCCCAACCGATCGACCGAAATACGCCCGCACGCCTCACAAGGAGAGCAGGCTCACTCCTATTTTGCAAGTGTCGCCAGGCTCGGCATCTGCCCCTCTGCGGCAAGCCGATAGCCGGCGCCGCGCACGGTATGCAGGATCGGCGGCTCGCTCTCCTCGAGCTTGCGGCGAAGGCGGCCGATATGGACGTCAACCACGTTCGAGCCGGGATCGAAGCGGCAATTCCACACATGCTCGAGCATCATCGTACGAGTGACCACCTCGCCGGCATGACGGGCGAGATATTCAAGCAGATGGAATTCGCGGGCGACCAGCGGCACCGAACGCCCGGCACGGGCGACGGTACGGCTGAGCAGATCGATCTCGAGATCCCCGACGACGATCCGCGTCGCCTTGGCATCGGCTTCGCTCCGCTCGACCCGGCGCAGCAACGCGGCGATGCGCGCGCGCAGTTCGGCGAACGAGAAAGGCTTGGCGAGATAGTCGTCGGCGCCCATCGCGAGGCCGTTGACCTTGTCATCGACCGTACCGAGCGCCGAGAGCATGATCGCCGGCGTGCGCAGTCCGCGCTCGCGCAACGTGGCAAGCATTTCCAGCCCATCGATACCGGGCAGCATGCGATCGAAGATCCAGAGGTCGAAATCGCCCTCGGCGGCACGGCTGAGCCCGACCCTGCCATCGGCACAGGTCTCGACCAGGAAATCCGCTTCTTCGAGCGCTCGGGTCACGAATTCCGCGGCGGCGGCATCGTCTTCGACGATCAGGATATGGTGCGTCACGTCCGTCCTCCGCACTCCCCGGCAAGATCGGGTGACCGGCCATTCGCGTAGCCGGAAAAGGGTGGCCGGCGAACAAGGGGGTGTCCGCCGGCCGGACGTCGATGCCAGGGCAGCATCGGCGACTTGAGATCCCGGCGGTTCCGTGCGCTCTTCCCGGCTCACCCGATCGGACGGGGGCAGTATCCGGAGCCGGGCATCAGCTACGACGTCAGGGGAACGTCGCGCCTGAACCGGGAAGAGCAACCGGGCGACCCGCTTGGGGTTTAGCTCTGAAGCATGGCCAGCGGGGCATGCCGGCCATGGGCTTTTGATAGCCGCAGACCGCCCGCCGGGCGGTGACCGGGGCATGACAAAATCGTAATGTTGGACGCCGAACTAAGCCCGGACAGGCTCGGGACGAACGGGAGATCAGCGTTCCGCAGCGGCCTTCAAGCCAGCGACCTGCCCGGCGAGAACGCCGTCGACCGGCGCCGCGATCTGACCGAGGCCCGGCGCACCGGCGACGGCATAGGTGAAGGTAACGCTGGTCGATTTGAGATCGGTGCCCGGGGTGAGCGTGATCGTCATCACCGCGCTTGCCGGCATCGCCTGAAGCGGGCCGAGCCCGCCGGTGAGCCGCAGCATCTCGCCGGGCGCCACATAGACGACGCGCATATGCTCGACGCCGCCACCCTTTGCCAGCTTCTCGCACCAGCAGCCGCCGGGGCGCGGATCGAGCGAGAGATTGTCCGCACTGCCCGACCAGGTGTGCTCCTTGTTCCACCAGCGCGACGGCGCGA
>PJUL01000192.1_pt1 | contig 52202 bp, 38 predicted proteins | sample 1512221 | NCBI WGS metagenome assembly PJUL01 (sample SAMN08177667, study PRJNA422409) | Feces metagenome, whole genome shotgun sequencing project.
CTCAATTGGCGTGCAAAGAAACGTGTCTTCCCGGCCGGAGGAGCGCGTCAGCGATCCGTAGAGCCGGGATCTCCCACGTCGGCAGGTTCTGAACTGTGGGAGATCCCGGCGCTCCGCTGCGCTACGGCCGGGATGACAACTACTATAAGCTATTGAGCCGGCTAACTAATTACCCTCGTCCAATTGACTACAGACCCTAGGGAGAGCCTTCCCCTTCCCCGAGCATCCCCGCGCAGGCGGGGATCCAAGCTGGATTTCAGACTGGACCACGGGCCTGGCCGAGCCGCTGACCCGGCTCGGGTCCCCGCCCACGCGGGAACGATCGGATCAGAGCGAAGCGCCAGCTTCCCCCCGCCCAAACCGTCGCCGCCTCGGTTGATAGCCTATCCACCACGCAACCAAATGTTGCGCGGATGCAATAGTCCGCGACAAACGGTCAAGCTTGAGACGGGCGACGATTTACACCTGTCACCAGAACCCCTAATCGCAGGCCCCGTCCAACCCGGACGTGTGCCTCTTGGGGGATTTCTCTTCATGCGTTTGTTCATCAGCGCCGCCGTCGCGGCCCTCGCCTTCGCCGGCGCCGCTTCGGCCCAGGACGCCAAGCCGGCGTCCGCCCCGGCCAAGGGCCAGTACATCTCGCTGGCCGGCGGCTACATCGGCAAGACCGATTATGACTACGGCGTGGCCGGCGGCCGCGTCGAGGCCGACCTCGACGCCAGCGCCCAGTTCGCCGCGGCCTGGGGCGTCTCGCTCGACAAGAACCTGCGCGCCGAACTGGCCGTCGGCTACCGCAGCCAGGACATCGAGACCACCGTCCGCGCCGGCGCCCTGTCGCAGACCTTCGACGCCGACAAGGCCCAGACCCTCAGCCTCGACTTCAACGCCTATTACGACTTCCCGGTCGCCGGCCCGGTGAAGCCCTATGTGGGCGCGGGCATCGGCGCGGCCTCGGTGAAGATCGACGACGGCGTGCTCGACGACACCGGCTCGGCCCTGACCCTGCAGGCGATCGCCGGCGCCAGCGTCGAGGTCTCGCCGCGCATCGCCCTGTTCGCCGAAGCCCGCTACCAGCGCGTCGGCCCGATCCGCGTGGAGACCACCACCCCGGTCGGCGACCGCAAGTCCAAGTTCGACCTGTCGAGCGCCGGCGCCCTGGTCGGCGTCCGCTTCGGCTTCTGAGGCCGGGCGAAAGCTTGAAAGGGGCGCGCCGGGCGAGGGCCTGGCGCGCCTTTTTCTGTCTCCCCGCCCCCTTGCAAGACGACTCAACTATCGAACTCGGGGCCATCACGAATGGCACAGGTATCCGCAGGGGCGGCGATGCCAAACCAGCCCTCTCAACCAACTGCTCGCGCGAACCTTGACCGGCAACCTCAAGTGGCGAAAACAGGGACAGGCCACCGGCCTTTGGTGTTCGCAGTTGGGGAAATAAAGTGCCAAAAATCCGATCGATAACGATCAAGAATTTCAGATCGATCGTTGAGCTCTCGATGGAAGCCACGGACCTCACGGTAATCGTCGGCGACAACGACTGCGGTAAGTCAAACGTCCTGCGTGCGCTCAATCTTTTCTTTAACGGCGAAACAAATCCCGGCATTCATTTCAGTTTTCCGGATGACTACAACCGGTTTGCCGAAGTTCGAGCAAAACGAGCTCCCGAAATCGAGGTTCAGCTAGATCTTGAACTCCCCCCCTCCTATCGTCAGAACAATGGTGATTTTATCCGCTGGCGCAAGCGATGGCGAGCAGACGGACTTCAAGAAAGCGATGAATACGTCGGCATACGACGTAAGCCGCATAAGCGTGGCGGCGGGTTTCACGAGGTAACGGTAGAAATTGAAGGTCGGTCCCGAGTTCCTGCGCTTCTTTCCAGAATTCAATTCGAGTACGTTCCTGCTGTTAGAAGCGCCGATTTCTTTCGAACGCTTCGCGGCCGCATTTTTCAGGTTATCGCCAACTCCTCCGAGCAATCAGTAAGACGGAGCAGCGGCGAATTCGAGGAGGCAATCTCCAAAGCGATCGCAGGTTTGCTGGAAGACATCGGAACAGCTCTGAACGACGCGCCACGCCTGAGCCTTCCGAACGACCTCACACCCCTATTCCAAAGTCTGGACTTTCTAGCCGGCGAAAAGGACATCTCTCTCGACAGTCGCGGAGACGGGATCAAGGCGCGCTATATTCCCCTGATCCTCAAATTCATTGCAGAGCGAAGCCGAGACACAGGGGGCATATCGCCGACCTTTATCTGGGCTTATGAGGAACCGGAGAATAATTTGGAGTTCCGCCGGGCTCAATCTCTTGCTGACGCCTTCTACAAGCTTGCAGAGGACGAAACTTCCCAGGTCCTTCTGACGACACACTCGCCCGTTTTCTACAACATGCACCTTCACAACGAGGACAATGGCCTTTGCAGCGCCTACCACTTAACCAAAACAGGCGCTGAAAAGGGAACGGTCTGCCGATCCGCCTCTGAGGCCAGCATCTCGCTGGATGAATCGATGGGAGCGATGGCCATCATCGCTCCACATATTCGGGCCGCTCAGGAAGCCCTCGCCGAAGCAACGGCGCAAGCTCAAGATTTGAGAGAAAAACTTTTCCAGTTCAACCAAGCAAATCTACCGACGATGTTCGTGGAAGGCGCAACAGACTACAAGATATTCAATCGTTTGCTTCGGCACTTCAGACCAGATCATGCTCAGCGAGTTTTTCTTGCCGAACCGCCGCAACGGGCGGGCGCGAACTATGTCGCCAACATGCTGCGATCCTGGGAGTTTCGAACCAAGCACCTTGAGCCCAATGAGCGCCGCTCAGCTGTCGGCATCGTGGACGGCGACGCAGAGGGCCAAGGAGCGTCTTCCCGCTTTGAGGCTGAAAATATCAAGTGGAAGCACGTTTCCCTTCTCAAGCTGACCTCACCACCCCACCTCGCTGCCGCATCGAAACTCGGTATTCAGGTGCCCGTAACACTGGAGGAACTCTGGCCGACGGTTGTATGGCAAAAGGCGGAAGTACAAGGATGGCTCACTCAGCGCCCCATGAAAGGACTGCTCAGCGAAAGCCTTTTAGCCCGTATCGTCGAGAGCGGCCAACGGCTGAACGATCTGCTTGAGGAAGAATGGCGGATATACTTCGAGAAGAAGGTCGATGACTCGGACGAAAGCACGGCAAAAACTGATTGGGCCGACTACATCGTGTCATTGGACGACGCTGAGCTAGAGCCGATCTGCGGAGCCCCCCTGGCGATACTGGATAAGGCGCTCGCCGAATTGGGGGTCAAGTAGCAACGACTGGCAAGTCGCCTCCCGGAAGTTACAACAGAACGCCGGGGATGGGCGCGCCGACCGGAAGCCAGGCGCGCCCCACTCCTCGTGGACCTACTAAGCCCCGCCCCGCGCCCGCCAGGCCGCCGGTTCGTCGAAGCGGCCGGCCCAGAGGCCGGTCTTGTCGGCTTCGGCGTCGGCCTCGGGTTCGGAATACTGGCCTTCCAGGTCGACGGCCCAGCCCTGGCGCACCATGGCGATGTTCAGGGAGTCGAGGTCGGACTCGCAGGGGCCGCCGGCGTCCTGGCAGGGGGCGTCGGCGACGAAGCACAGGCCCTGCCAGGCGTCGCCGTCCGAGGGCGGGCCTTCGGGGCGGCAGGCGACCTTGCGGCCGGCGATCAGCTTTTCGAGGTGGACGCGGGCGGCCTGGCCGCAGGCGAAGGAGGCGCCGTCCTTGTCGAGGCAGGTCTGGTCCAGATCCGGGGCGTCGATGGTCCAGAGCCTGGCCCGCAGGCCCTGGATCTCCAGGGTGTCGCCGTCGATGACGCGGGCCGGTCCAAACAGCCGCGCGCGGCCGTCGGCGTCCCTGGCGAACTGCGGCTGGGGGGCGTCGAGGTCGTGCTCGCGGGCGTCGGCGGCCTTGATCGGGTGGACCCGAGGGCGGGCGGCGTCGTAGGCATAAACCGCCGCGCCGGCCAAGCCGGCCACGACCAGCACCCCGACCAGGACCCTGGATCCGCGCATCACTTCACCTTCTTCAGATAGGGGGCGGGCGAGCGGGCGACGCCCTCGTCGGGCACGAAGCCGGTCCAGCGGGTCAGCACCCGGCCCTGCAGCCGCGACAGCGTGAAAAGGGGCGCGCCGGGCTTGTAGACCTCGACCCCGAAGCGGTTGCCGGTCGCGGGCGGCGGATAGCGCAGGAACCGCACCTCCAGCCCCTGCGGCGTGGCGTGGGCCGTACACTGGAAGGTCTCCAGGGTCTGGAAGCCCTCGCCGTGGAACTCGCAGGCCTCGCCTTTCAGGGTCAGGCGCCAGGTCACCAGGATGGGCGAGCCGCCGGCCGTGCGCCCGCCGTCCTGGGTGTAGCTGTAGACCCCGTCCCAGCCGGGCGCGGGGCCGGCCAGCAGGGCGAGCGCCAGGGCGCTGGTCAGCAGGGATGACAGCATCGGGCCGGGTCCTCGCAAGGCGGGGCGGCCGACCGACTGGTGGCGGCGCTTTCCCCCGTCGGAAGGAAAAGCGGTCGGGGCGGCGGGGTTCCGGCCTTCAGCCGCCCTTGCTCAAATCCGTCCCTCCCCGCGAAGGCGGGGACCCAAGCTGTCTTTCAGGATGGCGCGCGGCCGCGACCGGCCCGCAGGCTCGGCTTGGATCCCCGCCTGCGCGGGGATGCTCGGCGAATATGGGCAATAGGCGGAAAGCCGCCCCTACCCCATCCGCGCGGTCATCAGGAACCGCTGTCGGCTCTCGGCGGCCTTGCGTTCCAGCTCCAGCCGCTCGTGCTGCTCGGTGGCGTCGAGCATGGATTCCAGCAGGCGCGAGAAGTGCAGGCGCATGGCCTGGCGGGCGGCCTTGGGGTCGCGGCGGCGCAGGGCCTCGACCACGGCCACGTGCTCGGCCTGGCGGGCGTCGCCGTCGTGATGGCAGATCGACTGGTGGGTGCGGCGGACCTCCGGATCCTCCATGCGGAACTTCCAGAGGGTCTTGATGGTGTGGATGATCACCCGGTTGCCCGAGGCGGCCGCGATGGTCATGTGGAATTCGCGGTCAACGGCCGTGGAGCGGGCGTCGTCCTCGCCGGCCGCGACCATCTGGGCCAGGAGGTCGTCGAGCTTGGCCAGGTCGGCGTCGGAGATGATCGGGGCGGCCAGGGCGGCGGCCTCGCTCTCGAACAGCGAGCGGGCCTCGGTCAGTTCGAAGGCGCTGACCGTGGGCAGGGCGCCCTCGAGGGCCGCGCCAGCGCTGTCGGACCCGGCCGGACCGCAGACATAGACCCCCGAGCCGGCGCGGATGCGCAGGGTTCCGCGGGCCTGCAGGGCGATCTCGGCCTCGCGCACGGTGACGCGGCTGACGCCCAGCCGCTCGGACATCTCGCGCTCGCCGGGCAGGCGCGAACCTGGCGGGAACTCGCCCGCGCGGACCATGTCCGCGATCTTGTCGGCGATTTCCTCGAACAGGCGGCGGTCGGCCATGGCGCCCCTCTATGGTGGTGTTGCACCCCAAGCCATGCCCGAACCGGACTGGAATTGGAATAGCAAACTGGTAGGCGCCGGGGCGGGTTGGGGGAAGGACGACGGATCGCCGCTACACCTCCGCTCAATCCCCGCGAAGGCGGGGACCCAAGCTGCGTCCGCCGATCGCCCACGGCCTCGCCAGAACCCGAGACGCCGCTTGGATCCCCGCCTTCGCGGGGAAGCACGGTGAAAAAGGACGGGACCGGCGAACGCCCCCGCCCTACAGCCGCGCCCGGATCGAGATGAAGAACTGCTGGCCGAAGTACTGGTAGTTGCGGGTGCTGCCATAGACCGGCATCGAGTCGATCTTGACCTCGTTGAACAGGTTCAGGCCCTGCAGGCGGATGTCGACCTTCTTGTTCAGCTTGTACTGGACATTGAAGTCGAAGGCGTCGCTGCCGGCGATGTAGCGCAGCTGGGCGTTGCCGCCGACGAAGTCCTGATAGTAGCGCGAGCGGTAGCGATAGATGCCCTGCACGCTGAGCGGGCCGTGCTCGTAATAGAGCTGGGCCGACAGCACGTGCTTGGAATAGCCGTTCAGGCCCGCGGCGGGGATCATGCCGCCGGTCACAGCCCCGGTCTCGGCGTCGATGACGTCGCCCAGCCGGATGTCGTGGTTCTTGAAGTTGGTGACGGCGTAGTTGTAGCTCAGCTTGCCGCCGAACCCGTCCAGCGGCTTGGGCAGCCAGCTGAACTTGTTGGAGAGCGTGAACTCCGCGCCGTAGACGTGGCTCTTGTCGTCGCTGTTCTGGGTCTGGGTGACCGGCACGGTGACGTTCTGGCCGTCGATGACGAACTGCTCGTCGATCGTCACCGGGATGAAGCCGCCGGTGAACTGCTTATAGTACAGCGTGGTGGCCAGGATGGTGTCGCGGTTGGCGTAGTATTCCAGCGCCACGTCGGCGTTCCACGACATGATCGGCTTCAGGCGCGGGCTGCCGCTGGCGACGATCTCGCCGATGGCGTCCTGGATCGAGGTGAAGTCGGTCCCGTCCTGCAGGGTGATGGTGCGGCCCGCCGCCAGGCTGCTAGGAGCCGGGCGCGACATGGCGCGATAGAGGGCGATGCGGCCCACGGTCTTGGGCGTCAGGTCGAAATTGGCGTTGACGCTGGGCAGCACGCGGAAGCTGGAGGCCTTGATCCGGGTGTCGTCGAAGGCGCCCGTCTCGACGAGGCGGATCGAGCCGTCGCTGTTGTTGACGACGTCCAGCTCGGCCCGCAGGCCCTTGGAGACGACGCTGGTGTCGACCACCCGCACCCCGAAGTTGCCGCGCACCGGCATGCCGGCCGCCTCGCCCTTGTAGGAGGCCATGACGTAGCCCGACCACACGGTCTCGGTGACGTCGGCGTTGGCCACCGAGCGGGTGTCGCCGCTGCCGCCGGGATCCTCGGTTCCGAGATAGTTGCGGAACTGGCAGAGGGTGTCGAAGGTCGCCCAGCTGCGCACCGAATGGGTGGGCGCGTCGGACAGATAGTCCGACTGCGGGAAGTTGGTGCGGCAGGCCAGGTTCACCGCCCGGTCGACCGCCAGGCTGGCCTGGTCGATGGTGACCAGGTCGTCATAGGTGGTGTAGCGGCGGCGCGAATAGCGGGCGCCGGCGTCGATGCGGCTGATGAAGCCGTCCAGATCGTAACGGGCGTCGAAGCGGGTGGCGAAGATGCGGTCCTTCTTCTCCTCCTCCTCGCGGGTCAGGCGGGCGTCGTCGCTGTAGAGCGACCAATCGTTCAGATTGAAGCGCGGATCGACGGTGAGGGTCGGCGCGAAGCCGCCCCGGGCGTCGTAGGTGAAGGGGATGCGCTGGTTGTTGATGGCCGTGCGCACGCCGTAGATGTCGAGCGGATCGGTGCGCAGGCGGGTCGAGCGCGTCAGGTCCGTGCGGGTCGTCTGGCTGTAGGAGACGTCGGCGCTGAGGGTCAGGCGATCGGTGGCCCTAAACTCGAAGTCGCCGCCGCCGCCGACATATTCCTCTTCCCGCTGGAACAGGGTCGAGACCGACTGCAGGGTGCTGTTTCCGGTGGCGTACAGCAGCCGGTGCTGGTCGTCGTACTGCACGTTGCGCAGGGCGTAGCGGGTCTCGGCGAAGCCCAGGTCGTGGCGGTCTTCCTCGTAGTTCCGCTTGGAATATTCCATGTCCAGGTTGACGCCCCAGCGGTCGTTGGGCTGCCACTGCAGGGCGCCGAAGATCGCGTCGCGCTTTTCCTTGGCGGTCAGCTGGCGGAAGGTGATCGAGTTGGGCGCCAGGTAGAAGGGCGTGCCGGCCGCGGCCTGGGCGCGGCTCACCTCGGTGCAGTTGCCGGTGGCGTTGATGTTGGCGTTGCAGGCCAGCCAGGTGTTTGAGGCGACGTAGCTTTCGGCCGGGTCGTCGACCTGGTTGCGCTGGACGCCCAGCGACACGCCGACATCGCCCAGCTTGCCCAGCTCGTACTGGTCGACATAGCTGGCCGTGCCGCGCCAGCCCCAGGGATCCGAGCCCGTGATCCGCTTCTGGTAGGGATTGTAGTTGCCCTTCAGCTCGCCCTGCAGCAGCCGCTTGCCGTAGTCGAGCGGCTTCTTGGTCTCCATCTCGATGGTGCCGGCCACGCCGCCCTCGATCAGGTCGGCCTGCTGGGACTTGTAGATCTTGATGCCGTTGAACAGCTCGGACGGGAACTGGCCGAAGTTGACGGCGCGGTCGCCGCTGCCGTTCGAGGCCTCGCGGCCGTTGAAGGTGGTGGCCGACAGGAACGAGCCCAGGCCCCGCAGCGACACTTCCGTCGGGCCGTAGTTGCCGCGGTCGGCGGTGGCGCCGGTGATGGTCATGATCGCTTCGCCGATCGACTGGCCCGGCAGGTCGCCGATCTCGTTGGCCGACAGGGCGTCGACGATGGCCGTGGTGTCGCGCTTGACGGCGATCGAGTTCTGCATGGTCTGGCGCACGGCGCTGACCACCACCTCATCGACGGCGTTGTCGGTGATCGGCTGGTCGGCCGGAGCCTCCTGCGCCGAAGCGGCGGCGGCCATGGCGACGACCGAGGCGGCCGCGCCGCAGCTCAGGATCGTCCGCAGCCGGACGCGGATGGTGTTGCTCGGGCGCATGACGGCTCCCTCCCCCCTAGGTTCTTTTCTTATGCCGGGACCCTGCGACCTGGCCGGCGCCGCGTCAAGGCGGATTCTTATACCAATTATGAGAATTTTCAGGCCAATTTTCTTGCGATATTACCGGACCGGAAAATAGACCAATTTAGACCAGTTGCGCGGAGGCGGCCACGGCCAGGGCCGTGACGTGCGGCCGCCTCCGCGCGCTTCCCCCTTTGGGCGTGGGGAAGAGACAGGCGCCAGCGCCCCCGTCCGCTCAATCCCCGCGAAGGCGGGGACCCAAGCTGACGTCCAGCCGCTCGCGCCCTCAGGGGTCACCTCGCCATCTCGGCTTGGATCCCCGCCTTCGCGGGGAAGCTCGGAGGAAAGGGCGGACCGCCTCGAACACCAACTCCCCGCCCAAAAAAGACTCCCGTCACCCCCTACCTCGCGGGGGAGTGACGGGAGGCGGGGAAGAGCTCGCGTTAAGGCACCAGCTGGCTGCGCAGCCCCGGAACGGCCGCGGCCAGGTCGTCGGCGACCAGCTTGGAGAACACCTGCGCGCCGGCGTCGCCGACGTGGGTGTAGTCGAACTTGCGCACCTGCTGGCCGCGCGGGCCGGTCTCGGTGGTGGCCACGTCCGGCTGGCGGGCCTCCTCCGCCGCGCGGGGCGGCAGGGTCGTGCCGGCCTTGGCGGCTTCGACCTCGCTCTCGATCGGCTCTGCCTGGGCCAGCTTCATGGAGTCGACGGGCCCCAGCTTCTGGACGATGCGGGCGCTCGATCTGTTGAGATCCACGAGCGGCGTCTTGGTCTGCTCGGCGACCTTGCGCACCTCGTCGGACCAGACGTCCAGCGTGTTCTTCAGCTGGCCCTTGGCGAACTCGCGGCGGGTCAGCGGGGTCAGCAGCACGGGCTGGGCGCCGGCGGCCCGCACGTCCTCGACGAAGCGCTTGAGGTTGGCCGGGAACTCGGTGGAGAGGTCGGTCCAGCGCTCGCCCTTGGACGACTGGTCGTTGTGGGCGAACTGGATCAGCACGTAGGTGGCCGCGTAGCCCGAGACCTTGGCCTCGGCGAGCGCGATGTCCCACGAGCCCTCGGCGCGGTAGCTGCGGGTCGAGCGCCCGCCGCGGCCCAGGTTCAGGCAGGCCACCGACGACTTGACGTGATGGTCGCAGAAGGCCGAGCCCCAGCCGCTGCCGACGGCCGTGGTGGAGTCGCCGACCAGGATCACCTTGTAGGGCTTGATCGGCGGGGCGTCGGTGCGCGGCTCGCGCGCCTTCACCGGTCCGGGCGGCTGGGCCAGGGCGGCGGGCGCGGCGGCCAGCAGGGCCAGGGTCGCGAGCATCGCGGTCGTGTTCTTGTTCATCGGATCCTCCCAGATCTCGTTTTTCTCGCGCCCCCGATCCGATCTTCCCCGCGAAGGCGAGGACCCAAGCTGACTTCCGGGGAGCGGCGCGGTCGTTGGCCGCCCGCCCCCTCGGCTTGGATCCCCGCCTTCGCGGGGATGCACGGTGAAAAACAGCGCGTGGGATGGGGTTGGGATGGGGTGGGAGGCCCTACGAGAAGGCCAGCCCGCCGTTGATGTCGAGGTTCACGCCGGCCAGGAACGAGGCATCGTCCGAGGCCAGGAAGGCCACCGCGGCGGCCACTTCCTGCGGCGCGCCCTCGCGGCGCAGCGGGGTGTTTCCGGCCGTGGCCGCGCGGCCTTCGGGCTTGGAGAAGATGTCGTGGAAGCTGGTGCCGATCAGGCCCGGGCACAGGGCGTTGACGCGGATCCCGCGCGGACCCAGCTCCTTGGCCCAGCCGCGGGTCAGGGTCATCAGCGCGCCCTTGGAGGCGGCGTAGACGCTGGCGCCCGGACCGCCGCCGTCGCGGCCGGCCTGCGAGGCGATGTTGACGATGGCCGCGCCGTCGGGGATGTGCGGCAGGGCCGCCTTGGTGACCAGGAAGGCCGACTTCAGATTCAGGGTCATCACCTGGTCGAAGAAGGCCTCGTCCATGTCGGCCAGGGTCTTGCGGGCCACCATGCCGCCGGCGAGGTTCACGAGGATGTCGATCCTGCCGGTGATCGCCGAAGCGGCGGCCACTAGCCCTTCGACCTCGCCCGCGTCGGTGACGTCGGCCCGGTGCAGCACGGCCTTGCCGCCGGCCGCCTCGATCTGGGCGGCGGTCTCCTGGGCGGACTTCTCGTCGCCCCGATAGTTGACGACGACGGTGGCGCCTTCGGCGGCCAGGCGCAGCGAAACCTCGCGGCCGATGTCGCGGCCGCCGCCGGTGACCAGCGCGACCTTGCCGTTGAACCTCATGCGGGTCCCCTTTTTTACTGACTGTCCGAGGAAGGCGCCGGCACGGGCGATGCGCGCCCGCCCAAGAGCCAGAGAGAGATGACGCCCAGCGGCACGATGACCGCCGCCAGGACGAAGATCGGGGCGTAGCCGTGCTGGGTCATCGCCGGCACCAGCCAGGTGGTGACCAGGGTGCCGGCCACGGCCGCCGTACCGCCGACGCCGGCGATCGTGCCGACGGCGCCGCCGCCGTAATAGTCGCTGGGCAGGGTCTGGATGTTGTTGATGGCCACCTGGAAGCCGAACAGGATCACGGCGATCAGCAGCACGGCCGAGAGGGGCGTGGCGGCCTTGGCCGTCAGCAGCAGGGCCGGCAGCATGATCGCCCCGCCCAGGGTGACGGCGAAGCGGCGGGCGCTCAGCGTCTTCCAGCCGCGCCGGATCAGCGCCCCCGAAAGCCAGCCGCCGCCCAGGCTGCCCAGCATGGCGCCGACGAACGGCACCCAGGCGAACAGGCCGATCTGGCGCACGTCGAAGCCGAAGGTCTCCGACAGGTAGATCGGCAGCCACGAGACGAACAGCCACCAGACCGGATCGAGGAAGAAGCGCGAGACGACGATCGCCCAGCTCTGCTTCTGCTTCAGAAGCTCACGCAGGTTCGGCGACCAGCCGGCCTTGGCGCCGTTCTCGCCGCGATCGGCGATGTGGGCGCGCTCGGCCTCGCTCAGCCACGGGTGGGCGCCGGGATCGGCGCGATAGACGAAGAGCCAGGGCAGCAGCCACAGGAAGCCCAGCACGCCCACCACCAGGAAGGTCGCCCGCCAGCCCAGGAGCTCGAACAGCAGGGCCACCAGCGGCGCCGAGACGATGGCCCCGATGGCCGCGCCGGAGTTGAAGATGCCCTGGGCCAGCGCCCGCTCGCGCGGCGGGAACCACAGGGCGTTGGCCTTGACCGCGCCGGGCCAGTTGCCGGCCTCGCTGATCCCCAGCGTCACGCGCAGCAAAGCCAGCAGGCCGAGCGACCGCACCAGGCTGTGGGCGGCGATCGACACCGACCACACCAGGATCGACACCGCAAAGCCCATCCGCGTGCCGATGACGTCGAACACCTTGCCGAACAGCGACTGGCCGCAGGCGTAGGCGACCATGAAGATGGTCACCAGGAGGGCGTAGTCGGCCTTGTCGGCGCCGATGTCCTTCGAAACGGCCGGCCACATGACGGCCAGCGCGTTGCGGTCGATGTAGTTGATGACCGTCGCCAGGCCGACCAGACTGACGATCAGCCAGCGAAGCCCGCCCTTCATTTGGCGGCTCCGGCGCTGTCGAAGCGGGCGAAGTGGCCCTTCCAGGCGACCGTCTTGCCGTCGACGGCGGCCTTGTGGGCGAGGCCGGCCTCGGCGCTGTCGGCGATGGCCAGGGTGATGGTGCGGCCGCCGGCCAGCACGATGGTGACGAGGTCGGCGTCGGCGGTGCGCGCGTGGCGCAGGGCCTCGATGCGGCTGGTCGAGCCTTCCGTGGTCTCGGCCGAAGGGTCATAGGCGCCGTGCGGCTCGAGCACGCCGACGAAAGTGGTGTTCCCGTCGCTCTTGACCCGCTGGATCAGGGCCGGCTCGCGGCGCAGGTTGAACTTGGGATCATTGGCCCCGCTCTGCGCGATGATCACCTGCGCCCCCGCCGGCGGCAGCATGCGCCAGGTGTAGAACCGCTCGCCGTTGATCCAGGTCAGGCGGGCGTTGGAGGCGTCAGGCGTTCCGGTCGCGTCGACCCACAGGTGCTGATAGCCGTCGTCCTTGCCCAGCACCGGCCGGGTGGCGAGGTTTTGCTGCAGCGGGAAGCCGGCGTCGATGATGTGGCCGGAGAAATGCAGCGGCAGGTCGTACTGGGCCGGCTTGTCGCCGTTGACCTTCAGGAGGTCGAGCACCAGCGGCGGGCCCTTGCCGGCGTCGACCTGGACGATCGAGCGGCGGAAGGTGACGCCCGGCCAGGCCCCGGCCATCTCGGCCGTGCTGATCTTGGCGCTGCCCTCGGCCGAGAAGAAGATCTGCTTGGGCGCCATGGTGTTGGCGACCTTGACCTTGCCGTCGAACTGGCTGGTCTCGTTCACCACCAGCGTGTTGTGGGCCACGGTCTGCTTTGCCCAGGTCTCGTTTTCCTTGAGGTAGCGGCCGCCGTCCTTGGCCTCGATGTTGAGGAAGCGGGCCGCGCCGTAGTCGGTCACGATCGGCCGGCCGGCGTCGTAGAGGATCCAGTTCAGCTTGTCGTAGTGGCCGTGGCCCATGCCCTGGGCGGTGTTCTTGACCGCCACCACCTCGTCGTCGTCGCCGGGGCCGGCGCGCATCACGGCGATGGCGCCCTGGTCGCCGTCGGGCCCGTCGCGGAACAGCATCGAGGCGTAGGGGAACGGCTTTTCCTTGCCGGCCGAAAGATCCCGCGCCACGGCCAGGCCGTCGGGCGTCAGCGTGGTGCGGCCCTGCCAGCGGGCGATCGAGAGCAAGGAGGGATCCTTGCTGGCCCCATAGGCGATGGCGATCGACTGGTAGAGCTCGTCGGTCTTGAGGCTCTTTTCCAGCAGGGCGTCGTTGAACGGGAAGAAGTAGCCGTCATAGGTCAGCTGCACGGCGGCCTTCACGGCCTTGGTCAGCACGCCGTCGCGGTACTGGAAGATCTTGCGGCCGGGCTCGTTCTCCTCGATCGCGTGGGCGAAGACGACGAACGGCTGCAGGGCGTAGCGCTGGTAGTAGGGCCCCTCGGCATAGTAGCCGTCGGGCGAGAACAGCTGGTCGATCTGCTTGAGGAAGCCGACCTTGCCCGAGCGGTCCGTGCCCTTCAGCGCCTTTTCCACCATCACCGGATCGCGCAGCACGTAGCCGGTCATGCCGACGGCGGCGCAGGCCCAGGTGGCGTGGTTGTGGATGATGTCGAAGACCTGCGGCTGGTCGTCGGCGATGAACTTGGCCATCGGGCGGAAGACGCCGTCGTCGATGGCCTTGCGGTCGGCGTCGCTCAGCGTGTCGCGGATCGCGTCATAGCCCTGGATCGAATAGACCACCCAGACCGCGTCGTTCAGGCTCTGCCAGAACAGCTTGCCGGCGGCGTTGTTCTTGGCGGCCGGGTGCAGGCCAAGGGTCGGATAGAGCCTGGCGTACTCCAGCAGCATCCGCCGGGCGTAGTCGGCATAGGCCTTATCGCCCGTGGCGCGGTACAGCATGCCCGCGCCGTAGATGGCCATGTAGTTGCGCTTGTGCTGCTCGTGGGTGCGGCCGCCGCCGGGATCCTTGGGAAGCGGCACGTCGACGCCGGCCTTCATGGCCGCGTCGACCTCCTTGCGCACCCGCGCCAGCTCGGCGGCGAACATCGGATAGCGCGCGCCCTCGGTGCGCATGGCGGCCAGATCGGCCCCGCCGACCAGCACCGGCGCGAGGCCCGCCTGCACCTGCACGGGCGCGGCCCCCGCCTGGGCCATGGCCGCCCCCGCCGGCAGGGCCGTCGAGACCAGCAGCACCAGGGCCAGACGCCCCACCTGTCGCCGAATGTTTCCCACGCTCAACTCCCACGCGGCTCTCTGGCCGCTCCGCTGACTGACGCCAGAACGGCATACATGGATGCAGACCATTTGTCCTAGCAAAAATCGATCCGGTCTGGAAAAATTGGTTCTCTCATTTTGCTATACCAATTTTGAAACTGGTCTACTCACTCACATCCGAACTCCCCCGCGAAGGCGGGGGCCCAAGCTGGCTCACGGAATGGGACGCGAAGGCGGGCCCACCCCCTCGGCTTGGATCCCCGCCTTCGCGGGGAAGATCGGCGGGAGGGGGCATTTTACTGCCGTACTTGCCATCGCGCCGGAAACCACATAGCTATACATATAGCACGCTATGCATATGGATCGCGCCATGACCGACATCGTCTCCGACCGCGCCGCCCTGTTCCTGGGCAGCCGTCTCAAGCGCCTGGCCGAGCGGATGCAGTCGCAGGTCACCCGGCTGGTCGAGAAGGCCGACCTGCCGCTGCAGCCCAGCCACATGCCGGTGCTGGGCACGCTGGACCGCGACGGCCCGCAGACCATCGGCGCCCTGACCGAGGCCATGCAGGTGGCCCAGCCCACCGTCACCCGCGCCGTGGCGCGCCTCACGGAGCTCGGCCTCGTCGAGACCAACCGCGAGCATCGCGACCAGCGCCACAAGACCATCCGCCTGACGCCGGCCGGCCGCGAAGCCCTGGACCGCGCCAAGATGCTGGTCTGGAACCGGGCCGAGGCCGCCGTCGAGGAGGTGCTGGGCAAGCTCGATCCGTCGTTCCTCGACCAGCTGACCCGGCTGGAGGCCCTGCTGGCGCAGGAGCCGCTGGACGTCCGCGCCGCCCGTCACGTCGAGGCCGGCGTCACGGTGGCCGAGTTCAGCGACGCCCTGGCCCCGGCCTTCAAGTCCATCAACATGGAGTGGCTGGAGGACATGTACGCGGTCGAACCCGTCGACCTGAAGGTGCTGGACCACCCCCGCGAGGCCATACTCGACCACGGCGGCGCCATCCTGTTCGCGGTCGTCGAGGGCGTCGGCCCGGTCGGGACCTGCGCGCTGAAGCCCTCGGGCGGCGGCGCGATCGAGCTGACCAAGATGGGCGTGCTGAAATCATCGCGCGGCGCCAAGATCGGCGAGCAGTTGCTGGCCGCGACCATCGCCCGCGCCCAGGCCATGGGCGCGGCCCCGCTCTACCTGCTCAGCAACAAGAAGTCGGCCGCCGCCGTGCACCTCTACGAAAAGCTCGGCTTCGTCCACGACGAGGCGATCATGGCCAGGTACGGCGCGTCGTACGAGCGCTGCGACGTGGCGATGGTGTATCGGGGATAGCCCCACGATCCCGTCATTCCCGCCCTAGGGCCTGGACTCAGTTGGCGTGCAAAGAAACGTGTCTTCCCGGCCGGAGGAGCGCGTCAGCGATCCGTAGAGCCGGGATCTCCCACGTCGGCAGGTTCGAAAACTGTGGGAGATCCCGGCGCTCCGCTGCGCTGCGGCCGGGATGACAACTGCTATAAGTCCGCCAAGGGTGGGTTAGCGGCAGTAGATCCTCCCCCTCTGGGGGAGGTGGCCCGAAGGGCCGGAGGGGGAGGCGCTACGCCAAGCCCCCTCAGTCGCTCCGCGACAGCTCCCCCAAGGGGGGAGCATCTAACATCCGGACCCGGCAGAGAGCCGTCCCTGGCTGGCCAGGCGGACCTTCACCGCTCAAGCCGTTGGCGCGCCGCTTCGAGTTCCTTGAGGCGGTTCGAATTCATCCGGTAGCGACACGCCGCGTCGAGGATATCGGTTCCGCTGCCGCCAAACGAGGTCTCCCCTTCGAGCCCGCACTGGGCGTCGGCGTATTGGAGCCATGCGGCTTGGGAGAGCTTCAACCGTTTGGCCAGCGATGCGCTCGGCATGCCCTGCGCGCGTGGATAGGCATTGAATTCCCTGTCTCGGGCCATCGCGCTTTCAAGGCTGCGATCGAACGCACGCTGGACTTCGGCTCGCGATGTCGCCGCCAGCTCGAAGTGGCAGCTGAACGTCTTGGCCTGGGAGGACGCCTGATCACATCGCCCTTCCGGGCGACTGGATGCTTCCGCGCGCGGGTCGGCTTGCGCCGAGGCGAACTCCGCGTAGCTGAAAGCAAGCAGCGCCAGGAAAAGGCCTGAGACACGCACCAACCTCACGCTCCGGCTCCCGACTTAAGCATCATCCTGGTTCCTTGACGGTCGTTCCCGACGTCCGCGACGGGTCGTGAAACGAAGTTGGCTCCGCCGCCCGTTTCGGACGGTCGGATCGGTGTCGCAAGCGGGCGTCTGCCTCGGCTGACACCCGCCCTTGCGGCGAGAATGACGGGAGTCTGGGGGGAGCCCCCTACTCCACCTCCGTCGCCCGCGCCGGCTTGGCCTTGTCGGGCGTGGTCCCCTCGCCCGTGAAGGGCGCGAGGCGGAAGCTGACGCGGGTGGGCTCCAGCCTGGTGCGGTACTTGCCGTGCGGCTGGCCGACGTGGTTCCAGGTGGTGTCGCCGCCGACGCCCCATTGGGCGGCGTCGATGATCAGGGTTCCTTCGCCGTGGGGCACGATGTCGGACGACTTCCAGGTTCCGGCCGGGCGGCGGTAGAGGTCGGTGTAGGGGAAGGCCAGGGCCTGCATCATCAAGGGCTTGTCGGCCTCGATCCGCAGGCCGGGACCGCCCGAGCCCAGCTCCATCCAGCGGACGTCCAGCTTGTTGCCGGTGTCCTGGGGCCGCATGTAGTCGTGGTTCTGGTCGGCCAGCGCGCCGCGCCACAGGCCGATCGGGGCCGAGGTGAAGCGGTCGACGTAAGACTCGTGCGGGCCGCGGCCCAGCCATTCGACGCTCGAAGGCTGGCTGGGCAGGGTGAACCACAGGCCCACCCGCACCGGCGGCGGCAGATCGTCCTTCAGCGGAACCAGTTCGCCGCTGACCGCCACCGAGCCGTCGCCGGCCATGGCGTAGGTGGTGGTGAAGGTCGCAGCCCCCGCGCCCAGGGCGTATTCCACCACCACGCGGGCCGTGCCGTCGTCGACCTTGTGGGCGGCGAAGCCGCGCAGCTGGCGCGCCTCGGTCATCACCCGCCAGGGCTTCTGCTGGGCGACCGTGCCGTTGAGGGTGTCGTTGTCGGTCTCGGCCCGGAAGAAGTTGGGCGCCCCGCCCTTGGCCAGCACCGCGCCGTCCTTGGTATAGGAGGCGACGAGGCCGGTGGCCGGGTCGATGGTCAGGCGCGCGCCGGCCGCCTCGAGCACCACCGCATCCTTGGCCTGGCTGAGCGCCACCGTTCCGGGACGATCGACGAAGGCCTTGGGGGCGGCGTAGACGGCAAACTGCTCCCAGCCGACCACGTAGCCGGCCGGCGTCAGCGGCACGGCGCCGGCCTTGGCCCGGGCGCGCACGGTGACGAAGTACTCCGAGCCCTGCTTCGGGGTCAGCTTGGGCAGCGGCAGGGTGATGCGCTGCTGGCCGCGCGCCTTCAACGCCAGGGCCGGCAGCTCGCCGGCCGCGATCTCGACCCCGTCCTCCTCCAGCACCCAGTCGAAGGTAAAGCCCGACAGGTCGCGAAAGTCGTGGCGGTTGGTGATGATCAGCGTGTTGTTGACGGCCGAGAAGGCGCCGAACTGGATCGGCGAGAGCACCTTGCGCACCTCGTAGAAGTGCGGATTGGGCGTGCGGTCGGGCTGGATCATGCCGTCGCCGAACTCGATGTCGCCGCCCGGGTTCTTGCCGTACTCGCCGCCGTCGCCCCAGTAGCGCCGCCCGTCCTTGGCGTAGCGGTACATCGACTGGTCGACCCAGTCCCAGATGAAGCCGCCCTGCAGCTTGTCGTACTTGTAGATGGTGTCCCAGTAGTCCTTGAAGTTGCCGCCGCCGTTGCCCTGCATGTGGGCGTACTCGCACTGGATCATCGGCTGGGTGCGCGACGGATCGGTGGCCCAGTCGACCATCTTCTCGATGTCGTCGTACATCGGGGCGTAGATGTCGACATAGGCGTTGGGCTGGTGCTCCCAGTCCAGCGTGCCCCAGCCCAGATACGAGATCAGGCGCGAGGGATCGCGCTTGCGGGCGGCCGCGGCGGCCTTCTCGAAATTGGGGCCGATGCCGGCCTCGTTGCCCAGCGACCAGAAGATCACCGACGGGTGGTTCTTGTCGCGCTCGACCATGTTGAGCACCCGGTCGCGGTGGGCGGCTTCCCAGGCCGGGTCAAAGCCCAGCTGCATCTGCTCGCGCAGTTCAGGCCGCTTGTTGCCGTAGTCCATGTAGGCGTGGCTCTCGATATTGGCCTCGTCCATCACATAGAGGCCGTACTCGTCGGCCAGGGCGTAGAAGCGCTCGTCGTTGGGGTAGTGCGAGGTGCGCACGGCGTTGATGTTGGCCCGCTTCATCAGCTCGATGTCGCGGCGCATGCTCTCCTCGGAGATGACGTGGAAGGTCTCCGGGTCGTGCTCGTGGCGATTGACGCCGCGGATGACGATGGGCCGCCCGTTGACCACCACCCGGCCGTTCCTGATCTCGACCGTGCGGAAGCCGATGCGCTGGGGCGTGGCCTGGACCACCTGGCCCTTGGCGTCGATCAGCTCGACCAGCAGGGTGTAGAGATTGGGCGTCTCGGCGGTCCAAGGCCTGACGCCCGGGACGGTCGCATCGAGCGAAACCGTGCGCGCGGCGCCGGGGGCGACCTTGGCCTCCTTGGTCAGCACCGCCTGGTCGCCGTCCAGCAGGGTCATGCGCGCGGTCAGCGGGGCCTTGCGGGCGGTCAGCGACAGCTCGGTCGACAGGGTCCCGTCGCGATAGGCCTTGTCGAGGCCGGCCTTGACGAAGAGGTCGGCGGCGTGGGCCTGGGGAACGGCCTTGAGGTAGACCGACCGCTCGATGCCCGAGACGCGCCAGAAGTCCTGGTCCTCCAGATAGGAGCCGTCGGCCCAGCGATGCACCTGGATGGCGATCAGGTTCGCGCCCGGCCTGACGTGCCTGGTGACGTCGAACTCGGCCGGCAGCTTGGAGTCCTCGTAGTAGCCGACCTCCTGGCCGTTGACCCAGACGCGATAGGCGGCGCCGGCCGCGCCGACGTGCAGGATCACGTCCTGGCCGCTCCAGCCGGCCGGAACCTCGAAGGTGCGGCGGTACGAGCCGACGGGGTTGGTCGCGTGCGGGATCAGCGGCCGGTTGGCCGGGAACGGATAGGTGATGTTGTTGTAGCGGGCCTGATCGTAGCCCTGCGCCTGCCACATGGCCGGCACCTTGATGTCCTTCCAGGACGAGGCGTCGTAGTCGGGCTTTTCGAAGCCGGCGGGCGTATCGTCCGACGACGGAGAGAAGTGGAACGCCCACTGGCCGTCCAGCGACAGGTAGCGCGCCGACTGGCTCATGTCGCCGGCCAGGGCCAGCTGGCGGCTCTCGAACGGGAAGTGGGTGGCGACGGCCGGCAGCTTGCCGCGGGCGTTGACGGCGGGGTTCTCCCAGTCGGGGCGCGAGGGATCCACCTGCACCGGATCGACCTTGGGCTGGGCGTGCGCCGCCCCCGCCCCAGCTCCCATGAGGACCATGACCGACATGGCCGCGCCGGCCGCCAGGATCTTCCGCATGCACGCCTCCCAAACGCTCGCCCGTTGGATCGGGCGAGGTTTGTGTAGCATGCGGGATTCATTTGTCAGACAAAATGGACAAATCGTCAGCCCAGCTGGAACTTCGGCGGCGGCAGGCTCAGCCGGACGTCGGCCATCGCCTCGCCGCCGAAGAACCGCACCAGCAGGCCCTGCACGTCGGGATGGGCCTCGAAGACGTTGTGGCCGGCGTTCTCGACGATCACCCTGGTCTTGCGGCGGAACTGGGCGACCACCTCTTCCTGCTCCTCCAGCGGCGTGCGGCCGTCCAGCGTGCCCGCCACCAGCAGGGCCGGATGGTCGATGCGGATCGGCTCGCGGAAGCTGTCGCCCAGGTCGACGCCCGGGATCGCGCCCAGTACGTGCGGCATGGGAAAGTTCAGCGCGTCGCCCAGCACCGCCTCTCGCGCCTCGCGCCGCACCACGGCCAGCCTGCCGGGCGTGATCCCCGAGGCCAGGTCCATGGCCGCGGACATGCCGCCGACGCCCAGCAGGCCCACGAACTCGTCGAGGAACGGCGCCAGCACCTCGGTCTTTCCCGCGTCGAGCGCCAGGTACAGCCCCGGCAGCATGACCAGGGTGCGCGGATTGGCGATCAGCCCGCCCGCCATCAGCTGGATGGCGAAGCCGCCCAACCGCAGCTCGACCGGCGCGCCGTCCAGCTTGGCGGTCAGGCTCACCGGCGCGGCCTCCAGGCGCGCATGCACCCGCCGCATCAGCGCCGGAAAGTCGGGGATCGCCGCGCGCACCACGGGGTCGGCGTCGAGCAGCGCGTCCACCCGGGCCAGATAGGCGTCGATCCGCGCCGGCCGTTTCACCGTCTGGTCCTGCCCCTCCAGGCTGGCCAGGGCCACGCGACCCACCCTGTCGCCATGGCGCTTGAGCACCGACAGCGCCAGGTGCGTGCCGTAGCTGATGCCCCACAGGTCGATCTTCTCCGCGCCCAGGTGGCGGCGCAGGTCGTCCAGGTCGTCGGCGCTCTGCTCGGTGTTGTAGCCGCGCATGGCTACGCCCGCCCGGGTCCAGTCGACCCAGGCCCGCTGCAGGTCGTCGCGGAAATGGCGCGTCAGTCCCTCGCGGGTGAAGGTCGGCAGCGGCGCCGTCGTGGCTGGCCCGGGCGGAATGGCGCCGAACGCGCCCGTGCCGCGCTGGTCGAAGGCGATGACGTCGGCGACCTGCCGCAGCGCCATGAAGATCGGGAAGCGCGGGCCGGCCGCCGCGCCCACGCCCGAGCCGCCCGGCCCGCCGGCCAGGTAGACGATCGGCGGGCCGGGTTTGGCCGCCGTCGAGGGAAAGCGCACATAGCTCAGCTTGATCCGCCGCGAGCGGGGATCGCGGCGATCCTCGGGAACCTCGAAGACGCCGCGCTCGGCGTCGACCTCCTGGCCGCGCCAGCCCTTGAAGCGGAAGGGACCGGCCTTGGGCAGATCGGCAGTGGGCGCGGCGGTCTGGGCCAGAGCCAAGGTAGGAAGGGCGAGGCCGGCGGCGGCGAGGATGGCGCGGCGATGAAGCGATGCATGGGTCATGCCGCCAGCTGAGCCGTTCGCGACGCCGCCGCCAGGCCGCTTCGGCCAACGGCGCCCGTGCGTCGGTGAATGGCGGCGCAACTCGGCGAACGGCGCCATACGGTGGGGCCATGTGGCGAATCCTGCTTCTGACCCTCCTCGTCGCGAGCCTGCCGGCCGTGGTCCGCGCCCAGCCTCAAGAGCCGGCCTGGCAGGCCTGCCGCGGCGTGGCCGGACCGGACGGACCGGTGCTGAGCGACTGCCGGCCGATCGCCGACGCAATCGATCCCCAGGGCCGCGAGCTTTGGATCCGCTTGACCCTGGCGGCGCCGACCGACGATCGCCCCCGCGCCCTCTACGTGGCCGGCGTCGCCTCGTCACAGGCCTGGCTCAACGGCCGGCCGCTGGGCGCCAACGGCGAGCCCGGCGCGACGGCGCGGACTGAGGTCCCCGGCCGCTACCAGGTGGTCCTGCCGATCCGCGAGACCCTGTGGCGGCCCGGAGAGAACACCCTGGTGCTGCACCTGTCGTCGTTCCACGGCGGCCTGCGCTTCGCCCGCCCGATCAGCGCCATCGGCGTCTGGCCCTATCCCTATCCGGACCGCGCGGCCTTCCTGGCGGCGGTCTTCGCGGCGACGGGCGCGCTGCTGGCGGCGGCCTTCGGCTTCGGCGTGATCCACGCCCTGCGCCGCACCGGCTCCAGCCTGATCCTGTCGGCCATGGCCGCGGTGGCGGCGCTGCAGGCCGTGGTCGAGAGCCTGCGGGCGCTGCTGAACTATCCCTATCCGCTGCACGCCTCGCGGATGAGCGCCATCTGGCTGCTGGCGGCGGCCTTCGCGGTTCTGCTGGCGGCCTATGCGGCCAGCCGATTCCTGCCCAGGGGGCGCTGGCCGATGGTCGGCGCGGCGCTGGTCGTCGTCGGCGCCACGGCGCTGCTGCCGGGCTTCGACAGCAAGACGACCTGGGCGCTGATCCTCGGCGTGGCGCTGGCGGTCCTGCCGGTCGCCGCGGGCGTGCGCGGCAAGACGCCGGGCGCGCGCCCGGCCCTGGCCTATCTGGCGCTGTTCCTGGCCCTGGCCCTGGGCTTCCCCCAATGGCTGGCCGACTTTTCCTACTTCCTGCTCGCCGCGGGCCTGCTGCTGCCGCTGCTGGTGGTCGAGGTGGTGCGGCTGGGGCGCGACGACCAGGGCCGCGAGGCCGCCCTGACCCGCGCCGCCGGCCGCCCGGACCGACTGACCGTGGCTTCGGCCAAGGGCGTGGAGCTGGTGCCGATCGCCGACATCCTGGCCGTGGTCGGGGCCGACGACTATGTCGAGCTGCGGCTGGTCGGCGGCCGCAGCCTGCTGCACGCGGCCCGGCTCGACGGCCTGTCGGCCCAGCTGCCGGAGCGCTTCCTGCGCGTCCATCGGTCGGTGATCGCCAACCTCGCCCAGGCCCAACGGCTGGAGCGCGACGGCGACCGCTGGCGGCTGCACCTGAGCGAAGGCGCGCCCCTGCCCGTCAGCCGCTCGCGCCAGCCCGCCCTGCGCGAGGCGCTGGACGCCGCGTCGGCCTGAGCGACGACATCATCCCGCGCCTGGCGATCGACGGGGCGCCGACGGCTGCGCACGACTCCACCCATGCGAAAGTTGGCGATGTTTTATCACCCACACAAATTCATCACAAAACTTGACGCTAACCACACACATGTCACAATCGTGACCTTATGGACCAGGGGGCAGCCGTGCACACCGAAAAGGACGATGCGCGAGATCCGCAGCCCGAGTGGCTGGAACCGGGCGAGTACCTGAAGCTGGAAATGGCCCGCAAGGGCTATAGCGCCTCGGCGCTGGCCGAGAAGATCGGCCTGACCGCCCAATCGATCTACAACGTCACCGGCGCCACCAAGCGCCCGATCTCCGCCAGCCTGGCGCGCAAGCTGTCGCAGGAACTGGGCGGGTCCATGGACTTCTGGCTCGGGGACCGCTTTCCCAACCACGCCGCCGCTTCCGCCGCGACCGCCGGCCAGGCCAGCGCGGCGAAGGGCATCCTGGTCGACCACCAGCTGGCGGCGCTGAACGGCGACGACGACAACGGCTTCATCATTTCGCCGCTCGACGACAGCCAGATCCAGGCCGCATCCGTCGACCTGAAGATGGGCCTGATCGTCACCAGCGGGTTCGACCGGGTGCCCAAGGAACGCCGCCACTGCTTCTCGTGGTTTCTCCAGAACGACCTGCACCCCAGCAAGTTCGATCCGCACACGCGCAAGCCCTACGAGGACCTGCGCGACCAGCACCGCATCGAGTACGCCTCGACCATCGAGCTGCCCCCCGGCAAGAGCACCATCGTGGTGGCCGCGCAGCACGTGCGCATGAGCCTGCGCTGCGTGGGCCTGCTGGGGCAGACGACGGAAGGCAACCTGCGCGGCCTGATCGTTCACTGCGGACACCAGATCGACCCCGGCTTCAACGGCCCGCTGATCTTCCGCGTCAAGAACGACAGCGACGAGGCCATGACGCTGCGCCGGGGCGATCCGCTGGCCAGCATCACCATCGTGGCCCTGCCCGAGCCGGTCTCGAAGGGCTATCGCAAGAACCCCGAGAGCCAGATCCGCGGCGTCGTGAAGAAGCTGCAGCAGACCCTCGACAGGAACATCGCCAACAGCAGCAACGGCCCGGGCTGGACCATCACGTTCAAGGGCCGGGAATTCCCCGGCGTCGACCGCAGGAGCGCGCTGTCGGCCTTCTACGCCTGGATCAACGGCCAGCTGGCGAACAACGACGAGGCCATCTACGAGCTGCTCGCCGATACGCCGATCGACAGCGCCGACATCGCCAACCTGGGCGAGTTCCTGAAAGCCAATGCCGAGAAGGTCGAGACCACCCTCGCCCAGGCCGAAGCCGGCGGCCGGACGCTGTCGTTCGGCAACGCCGTCCACGCCCTCACCGGCACGCCCGCCAAGTCCATGGAGGCCTATCGAAACGTGTGCGCGCAGCTTCACAGCCTGACCTCGGACTAGGGAAGGATCGCACGTCAGGTTTGTTTTTGTGTAATCTGCGCTGTTTTATCTTGAGTGGATACGAGTGTTAAGATATTGATGTTCTCACACCGTCGCACCGACAGGAGGGCACACCATGGCACAGAGGACATCCGCCCCGCTCACCGTTCAAACCTGGCCTGAAGAGCCCATCCCGACCGGCGTCGACGTCGAGAAGGCCGCCGCCCTGGCGCTGGCCGCCGACGGCTTCGCCCGCTTCCACGTGCTCGGCACGGCGTATCCCGAGTACCTGCACGAGGCGCTCCTGAAGCTCGCCTGGACCGTGCCGGCGTCCCTGCAGCCCGACCCTTATGACCGATCGGGCCTGCGCTACCGGCGCTACAGCTCCATGCTCTACGTGCCCGAGCTGAACCTGCTGACTCCCATGGGCCGCGACCACGACGACGCCGACAGGCCGACGGCGCGCTACTTCCAGCCGGCGGCCTACCAGCCGGAAGAGGGCGACAACGTGCGGACCCTGCCCTCGCTGACCGAGGCGCAACTGGCCTCGCAGGCCCTCCTGGCGATGGTCGCGCTGGACTGCCGGATCGCGCGGCGCTCGGGCGTGCTCGACGACTGCCCGGCCTACGCCACGGGGATCCACTTCATCGGCCTGCAGCCGAGGGGCCGGCAACTGGCGGCGGTGACGCCGAACACGATCCACCGCGACGGCGAACCGGTGACCTTCGCCCACCTGATGGGCAAGCGGAACGTCCACGGCGGCTGGAACGCCATCACCCGCCCCGAGCACGTCAACCGCCACCCGTCGGAGCTGCCCGACAGCGAGATCCTGGCGCGGTTCACGCTCGACGAGCCGGGCGAAAGCTACGTGGTCGACGACAGGACCGTGGCGCACTTCGTCGAGGGGGTCGGCCTGCAGAACCTCGACGAGCCGGGCCACCGCACGGTGGCGCTGATCGACTTCAGCCCGATGCGGCGGGCCCGGTCGAACGACCTGGACGCCATGTCGCCCGCCGAACGGCTCGACCTGCGACAATAGCCCTCGCGAGCGCTCGCCCCCGCCGGGGCGGGCGCATCGCCCTGCCCGGGCGGGGGAGGTTTACCCCCGAGCTCCCCCGCGAAGGCGGGGGCCCAAGCTGTCTTTCGGGGGGAGGCGGGGCCGCGGACAACCCGCAAGCCCCGCTTGGATCCCCGCCTTCGCGGGGAAGAACGGACTTGGGGGACATCCCCCGGGGCCGTGGCTCAATTGGGCGCTCAACAAGGTTTGTCATCCCGGCCGAAGGAGCGCGTCAGCGCTCCGTAGAGCCGGGATCTCCCACGTGGGCGGGCTTACAAACTGCAGGAGATCCCGGCGCTCCGCTTCGCTGCGGCCGGGATGACAAACCCAGGATCGTCGAGACGCGCCCCTGGGGAGGCCTGCAGCCATCGAGGCCTGATGCTTCGGACCCTAGACGCGGCCCAGCCCCCGCATCGCCAGCCGCGCGGCCTCGCGCAGTTCGTCCTCGCCGGCGCCGCCGCGGGCGGCGACCTTGAGACCCGAGCGCAGGGTCAGCAGCATGCGGGCGGCGGCCTGCGCGTCCAGGTCGGCGGCGAACTCGCCCGACGCGACCCCGTCCTTCACGCGCGCGGCGAAGGCGGCCAGCACCTGGGCGGCGGCCGCGTCGTTGACGGCGTTGACGTCGGGATCCGAGCGGCTGAACTCGACGATCGAGCCGACGCCCAGGCAGCCGCTCTCCAGCTCGTCGGCCGAGCCGAGGCCGGCCAGCAGCGCCGCTTCGATCGCCTCGGACGCCGGGCCCGGCCTGGCCAGCGCCGCCGCCATCCCGTCCAGAGAGCCGTCGGCGTAGCGGCGCAGGGCCTCCAGGAACAGGCGGCGCTTGTCGCCGAACGCGCCGTAAAGGCTCTGGCGGCCGATGCCCATGCCCTCGATCAGGGCGCTGGTCGAGGCGGCCTCGTAGCCGTGGCGGGCGAATACCCTGATCGCGCTGGCGATCGCCTCGTCGCGATCGAATTCCGAAGGTCTGGCCATGCTCGCACCTTAACGATCTTGATCGATCAGTCCAGAATTATTCTTGACCGATCGATCCGGAATGCACAGGTTATGGACCAATCAGTCCATAACGAGGTTTCCGACATGACCGACAACAGCTTCACCCCCCAATCCCCGGCTTTGGTGCTGGGCGGCTCGCGCGGCATGGGCGCGGCGATCGTGCGCCGCCTGGCCGCCGAGGGGCGCCCCGTCGCCTTCACCTACGCCGCCTCGCCCGGGCCCGCCGCCGCCCTGGCCGCCGAGGTCGAGGCGACGGGAGGAACCGCCCTGCCCCTCCAGGCCGACAGCGCCGACGCGCAAGCCGTACGCGAGGCGATCGAGGCGGCCGTCGACCGCTTCGGCAAGCTGGGCGTGCTGGTGGTCAACGCCGGGGTGCTGAAGGCCGGGACCATCGACCAGTTCCCCCTGGCCGACTTCGACCACATGCTGGCGGTCAACGTGCGCGGCGTGTTCGCGGCCCTCCACCACGCCGCCCCGCACCTGACGGACGGCGGCCGCGTCATCGTCATCGGCAGCAACACCGCCGGGCACATCGGCACGCCGGGCTCCAGCGTCTACGCCATGACCAAGGCGGCCGTCGCCCAGCTGGCCCGCGGCGCGGCCCTCGACCTCGCGCCCCGCAGGATCACCGTCAACACCATCCAGCCCGGCCCGATCGCCACCGACATGACCGCCGACCTGATGGACTACATCGCCCCGCGCCTGCCGCTGGGCCGCATCGGCGAGGCCGGCGAGGTCGCGGGCCTGGCGGCCTGGCTGGCCGGACCGGACGCCGGCTACGTGACAGGCGCGGCCCTGACGATCGACGGGGGATGGAGCGTTTAGGGTTTCCTCCCGACAGCTTGCCCGACGATCGTCGTTCGCCGTAAATCGAGGATCCATCCACCCGCGGTCCGCGCCGCGCGCCCGGATGGATCCTCGGGGGAAGACGATGCTGGAACGCCTGCTGCTTTCGATGGTGGTCGCCGGGGGCGGCCTCGGCATGGCCCCGCCGCCGGCCGTCGCGCAGCCGGCGGGGGAAAAGCCCGTCTTCCTGGCCTGCTACGTCTTCAATCCCGGCCGCGACGTCTCGGCCATCGCCTTCATGCCCTACCAGACCACGGCGAGCGCGCTGAAGGGCGTCGATGTGGAGGCCAAGGCGGCCAAGACGGGCGTTCAGTCCGCCGCCCCTTACCGCACGGCCCGCTGCGCCCGGTTCGACACCGCCGACGAGGGCCTGCAATGGTATCGCCAGAGCGGCTACCACATGCTCAACCGGATGGGTTACCCCAAGGGCTTCTGGCCAGAGCCCGCCGCCGCCCCGCCCAAGCCGAGCGGCCCGCCCAAATGGGCGGTCTGCACGCTGGAGACCTCCGGCGGGGTCGGCACTAAGCTGGCGATGTTCGTGTTCGAGCCCTTCCAAGTGGCGGCGGCCAAGGCGCCGATCCCCCGCGACGTGGGCATGCTGTTCCACCACGAGGTCGGGGCCGGCACGGTGGTGAGCGGCTATCAGCCGTTCAACGGCAACGGCTCGGGTTCGTGCAACTACCATGACGACGAGGCGTCGGCCCGCGCCCGGCGCGACCGGTGGCTGCAGAACCGCGACTATGGGATCGTGAAGTTCGTCGCCTGGCGTCCGTCGGCCGACTTGACGGGGCTCGGCGCGGCCAGCGGGCCGGCCAGGGTGACCGGAACGGCCGGCGGCCCCGGCGATCCCAAAAGCACCAGCGGCGTCACCGTGACCAAGGCCGACACCTCGCTGCGCGAAGCCGGCAAGGCCTGGGACGAGCAGGTCAGGAAAGCCCTCGCCGAAGAGGCCAGGAAGAAGGTGGAGCTGGCGGCGAGAAGCGTCCAGGCCGACACCAAGGGAAGGCAGGAGCTGGAAGCCTTCTTCAAGGCCCGTCGCGGCAACCGGGGCAACGCCCAATGAGCCGCGCCCTCCTCCTCAGCGCCGCCGCGACAGCGGCGATGGCCGCTTCGGCCCAGGCCCAGGTCATGACTGTCGATCTCGCGCCGCTGGCCGCCGCGCCGGCCGAGCAGCAGGCCGCATCGGTGCTGAAGGGCGGCGCGATCTGCATCAAACAGGGACCGCTGACGGGCGCGGAGATGCGCCGCGCCTTCACCACCGGCCAGGCCGACATCCGCCTGCGCGAGGAACTGAGCAAGGCCGGGGTGATGGTCAGCGCCCCGGGCGCAGGGGCCGTCGGGGTGGCGGGAACGGCCCGGGTGACCCTGGCCGACGCCTGCCTGCCCAACTACGGATTCGCCTCCATGAACGCCGTCAACGGCAAGGTCGAGGTCGCAGTGGAATGGACCCTGAGCGACCGCGCGAGCGGGGCCGAGATCGGCCGGCTGTCGACGCGCGAGGCGGTGGAGGTCAAGGGCGGGACGGGCGGCCTGGCCGGCCTGGTCGACGCGGCGATCACCGCCAACGCCCGGAGCCTGGCGGCCAATCCGGCGCTGCGGGCGGCCGCGGCCCGGCCACTGCTGGCCACGGCCAGGCCCGAGCCCGCGCCGCCGCGCGATCCGACGCTGCTGGTCCTGCCGCCCTGGCGCCAGTCGACCCAGAAGGCGCCCCTTGCGGTCACCGCGCCGCTGATCGTCGAAAGCGATCTCGACATGCTCGACAACCTCGACCAGTCCGAACACTTCGCCGTGCCGCTGGAGGCGGGCGAGACCCTGCGGCTGGAGGTGCTGGAGGCCGCGTCGAAGATCGCCATGGTCGTCGCCAACCCCGGCAACCGATACGTCGCCGGGACCCACCCGAGGAAACCGGAGCGTCAGCTGTCGGTGACGGCCAAGACGGCGGGAACCTATGTCGTCTCGGCCTGGACCAGCGGTGATCCGCCGGTCACGCCCTATCGGCTGAAGATCGACACCGACCGACGACCGTACAAGCCCTGGTCGCCCCCGCCTGCGCCGGCGCCGCTCCCGACGATCGCCGCCGCCGCGCCGACGCCCCGGGACCAGGCCGCCCCCAGAACGCCGGCGGCCCCGCCAGCGCCGCCGGCCAAGCCCGCTCCGCTCGCGCCCCTGCCCAAGCTCGTCCCGCCGCCGGGCGTGCTGGCAGCCGAGATCGGCAAGCCGGTGCAGCGGCCAGCCGGCAAGGTCGGCGCCTCGGTGGACCTCTTCGCCTTCATCGGCGAGGCCGGCGCGGTGCTGCAGGCCACTGCCGGCGCCGGCGGCGCGGGCGGGCTGTCGGTCACCCTCTACACGCCCGAGGGCGAGGCGATGATGGACGCCGATGGTGTCGACCAGACCGGGCTCAGCGCCATCCTGCCCAAGGACGGGGTCTATCTGCTGTCGGTGGGTCGCCAGAACGCGGCCAGACCCTACCGGCTGACCCTGACGGCCGAGACCCCCGACGTTTTCCAGTGGAGCCTGCGCGAGAACGCCGGCTACGAGGTCCTGGGCCCCAACGGGAAGGTCGCCTACTGGACCTGCTGGGCCGCGCCCGGCTCGGCCCTGACCTATGTCAGGCCGGGCGCCGGGGATGCGACGTTGAGGGTCTTCGCCGGCGGCGACGGCCGCTGGGACCTGCCGAGCGCGCCGGGCTACGGCTTCACGACGAAGCTCGTCGGCGGGGTGTTCGTCAGGACCTCCGACACCGGCAAGCTGGAGACCTGGTCGATCCGCGACGAGAAGGAGACCGGCGCCTATCGCGGCTACTTCTGCCAGTAGAGGCGCACCCCCTACCCCTCGCCCGCCGGCGGCCAGACGCTGGCGGTGACGCCGCCGCCGTCGCGGTTGGCGATCTGGAGGCGGCCGCCGAAGCGCTTGAGCAGGCGGTCGGCGGTGGGGATGCCCAGGCCGAAGCCCCCGGTGTCGCGGGCGCGGGCGGCGTCGCCGCGGAAGAAGGGCTCGTAGATGCGGGCCAGCACCTCGTCGGTCAGGCCCGGGCCCTGGTCGAGCACCTCGATGCGGGGGCCTTCGGGATCGTCGATCACAAGGCGCACCTTGGCCTTGCCGCCGAAGCGCACGGCGTTGTCGACGAGGCGGATCAGGGCCTGCTCCAGCGGGTCGCGGTGGGTGCTGACGGTCAGCGACTTGGGCCCCTCGTAGCGGGCGAGCTTGGGCCAGCGGGCGATCACCGCGCGGATCAGGGCCGGCAGGTCGACGCTCTCGGCGGTGCTGGCGGCGTGCTGGGCGCGCAGCCAGGCCGACAGCGAGCGCAGCATCTCCTCCAGCTCGTCGACATTGCCGCCGACCAGGGCGCGGATGTCGTCGGGCTCGACATAGTCCGAAGCCAGCTTCAGGCGGGCCAGCGGCGTGCGCAGGTCGTGGCTGAGCGCCTCCATCGCCCGGGCCTGGTCCTCGATCAGGCCGGTGATGCGCTGCTGCATGTCGTTGAAGGCGCGGCCCAGCTCGGCCAGGTCGGTCGGCCCCTCGACGGCGACCGGCTGGGGCGGCCCCTCGCCCACCCGGCCGGCGGCCTCGGCCAGGCGGCGCAGCGGCTCGCCCAGCTGGCGCAGGGCGTAGGCGCCCAGCGCCACGCAGGCCAGCGAGAAGGCCAGGGTCGTGGCCACCGCGCGCAGGGCGATCGGCCAGGGCCGCGGGAAGTGGCGCGAGCGGAACGACAGCCAGCGGCCGTCGGAAAGCCCCATGACGCCGACGAGATCGCGGCCGTGGTCCGACTGGTCCTCGGACCACAGGCGCAGGGGCCGCCCGGCCAGGCCTGGCTCCCACTGGCGCACATAGCGGACGATGGCGTCGGCCTCGCCGGTCTGGGCGCGGGCCTGGGACGGCGCCAGCGGCGGGGCGGAAACGACCTCGGCCTCGAGGTAGCGCGAGGTCATCACCTGGTCGAGATCGGCCTGCGACAGGCGGCTGACCCGGTCGCCCACCACCAGCAGTTCGGCGATGCGGCGGGCGTGGTCCTCGCGCAGGGTCTGGCGGTCGATCGCCTGGTAGAAGGCGACGCTGGCCGCCAGCTGCACGAACACGATCGCCGCCACCACCAGGATGGAGCGGCCGATCAGGCCCCGGGGCCGCCGCAGAATGTCTCGCACCTTCGAAGCCATGGCCAAGGCTTACACAGGCGCGCGGCCGGGGGCCACTCCCGGTTGACGTCGTCCGACCAAGGACGTTGTCGGGACGATCGCGCGCGATCGGAAAACCGGCCCAGCATGTCATCGATATCTCATTTTGAGAATATCTTCTCGTCGCATACGTATTGGTACGTAGTAACCATGCGCGTTGTTTCGACAGTTTTGTCACGACCGATTAACGCTCATCCAGCACGATCGCCGCGAAATACGGAGGCGGGCGTGCGTTTGATCCAGTTCGACAGTATTGAGGCCCAGCGCCGCGTCGGCGGCCAGCTGGTGATCGGCTGCGTGGCGGCCAGCGCCGTGGTGGTTCCCATCGCCTGCCTGCTGACCGGCGCGCCGCTGCTGGCGCCGTCGCTGGCCTCGGCGACCCTGGCGGTGCTGGTGCTGGCCGCCTACGGCCTGTGGCGCGACCGCCTGGCCCAGCAGCTGTGCACGGCCCTGGCCCTGGTGGGGCAGGCGGCGATGTTCGTGCTGGCCTTCCAGGGCCATCCCCTGCAGGACGAGGCCCGCATGGCCTTCCTGGCGGCGCTGGCTTTGCTGGTGGCCTATGGCGACTGGCGGGTGGTGGCCCTGGGGGCGGGCGCCGTCATCGGCGTCGACCTCGTGGCCGCGGGCCTCCTGCCCCACCGCCTGGCGGCCGACGAGAGCCTGCTGGCGCTGGCCCTGCGCGCGGCCCTGACCGTGACCACCGCCTGGTCGCTGGTCTGGCTGACGGCCGGGGTCTCGCGCCTGTTCGTCACCGTCAGCGCCCGCACGCAGGCCTCCGAACGCGCCGCCCGCGCCGCCGACGAGGCCAACGCCGCGGCCCTGGCCGAACGCGCCGCCGCCGACCGCGCCAACGCCGAGCGCGCGCGCCTGAAGGCGGCGATGGAGGCCGAGCAGACGGAGGTGGTCGAGCACCTGGCCCAGGCCCTGCGCCAGCTGGCCGGGGGCGACCTGACCTCGCGGCTGGAGACCCGCTTCGCCGCCCAGTACGAGCCCCTGCGCCAGGACTTCAACGACGCGGTGGCCAAGCTGCGCGCGGCGCTGGGCGAGATCAGCGGCAACGCCGCCAGCATGAGCGCGGGCGTAGCCGAGATGAGCCGCGCCTCCGACGAGCTGGCCAACCGCACCGAGGACCAGGCCGCCAGCCTGGTGGAGACCTCCACGGCTCTGGGCCAGATCACCGCCACCGTCAACGAGACCGCCGACAACGCTCGCAAGGCCAACGCCGCGGCCGCCCGCGCCCGCGAGGAGGCCGAGCGCTCCGATCCCGTCGTCACCGAGGCGGTCGAGGCCATGACCCTGATCGAGACCTCGTCGGGCCAGATCGGCCAGATCATCGGGGTGATCGACGAGATCGCCTTCCAGACCAACCTTCTGGCGCTGAACGCCGGGGTCGAGGCGGCCCGGGCCGGCGATGCGGGCAAGGGCTTCGCCGTCGTGGCCCAGGAGGTGCGGGCGCTGGCCCAGCGCAGCGCCGACGCCGCCCGCGAGATCAAGGCCCTGGTGGCCGTCTCGGGCGACCAGGTGGCCGCCGGGGTCGAGCGCGTGGGCAAGACGCGCGAGGCCCTGCAGCGCATCGTCGCCCGCGTGGCCGAGATCGACACCCAGATCGACGCCATCGCCCGCTCGGCCGCCGACCAGGCCTCCAACCTGGGCGAGGTCAACACCACCATGGGCGCGATGGACCGCGTGGTGCAGCAGAACGCGGCCATGGTCGAGGAGACCACCGCGGCCGCCCACGCCCTGAAGTCGGAAGCCGCCGAACTGGCCGACCGCATCGGCCTGTTCCGCACCCGCGAGGCGGCCGCCCCCTCCAGCCAGCGGGCCGCCTGATGACGGCCAAGGTCGCCGAGTTCACGCCCACCGACCTGATCAAGCTGTTCGCCGCCACCTGGCTGCCGCTGTGCGAACGGCTGGAAACCGCCGGCGTGCTCGACCGCGCGACCCTGGCCGACGACATGGCGCTGTACGTGACGCCGGGCGAGGCCACCGCCAGCGCGGCCATGGTCGAGGCCCTGCAGATCGTGCTGCGGCGGCCCAGGCCGCAGCCGGGACCCCAGTCCGGCCCGAAGCGCGAGCCGGCGTTGCGAGTGATCGCGGGGGGATTGGGGTAATTCTTGCTCCCTCTCCCAAAGGGAGAGGGAGGGGCCCAGGCGATAGCCTGGGAGGGTGAGGGGTTACGAGGTCGGACGATGCGCCGGCGCTCCGTCTGGCGCCGTAACCCCTCACCCCAGCCCTCTCCCTCTGGGAGAGGGAGCAAGCCACCCTCACCCCTTCGGCGGGGCCTCGACCTCGGAATAGGCCAGCACGGCGGGCGGCAGGCGCAGGCCCTGGACCTGGATGGCGGCGACGGCGGCGTTCAGCTCGGCGAGTTCGGCGGCGGTGAACGCCACTGCGGCCGCGCCGACGTTCTGCAGCATGTGCGCCATCTGGGTGGTTCCCGGGATCGGCACGATCCAGGGCCGCTGGGACCGCAGCCAGGCCAGGGCGACCTGGCCGGGCGCGCAGTTCTTGCGACGGGCCCAGTCCTTGACCAGCGTCACCAGCGCCAGGTTGGCCGGCAGGTTCTCGGGCGCGAACCGGCCCTCGAGCTTGCGGATGTCGCCGTCGGCGTAGCGGGTGCGCTCGTCGATCGCGCCGTTCAGGAAACCCACGCCCAGCGGGCTCCAGCAGACCAGGCCGATCCCCAGCTCCTCGCAGGCCTTCAGCACCCAGGCCTCGGGCCCGCGCCACAGCATCGAGTACTCGTTCTGGACGGCCGCCAGCGGCAGTTCGGCATGGGCGCGGCGCAGGGTCTGCGGCCCCATCTCGCACAGGCCCCAGTGCAGCACCTTGCCCTGCGCCACCAGGTCCTTGACCGCCCCGGCCACGTCCTCGATCGGCACGGCCGGGTCGACGCGGTGCTGGTAGAGCAGGTCGATGCGGTCGGTGCGTAGGCGCCTCAGCATGCCCTCGACCGCCAGCTTGATGTGCTCGGGACGGCTGTTGAGGCCAGGACCGCGGGCGCCGGTTTCCAGGTCGATGTTCCAGCCGAACTTGCTGGCGATCACCACCTCGTCGCGGAACGGGGCCACGCCCTCGCCCAGGATGCGCTCGACCTCGTGCGGGCCGTAGGCCTCGGCGGCGTCGAAGAAGGTGACGCCCTGGTCGCGGGCCTTGCGGATGATGTCGATCATCTCGGGCCAGTAGGGGATCGTCGTCTGGTAGGTGCGGCTCATGTTCTGGACGCCCAGGCCCAGGCCCGAGACCTCCAGCCTGCCCAGCCGACGGCGGTCGAGAGCCGGGGCGGGCTGGGCCGCCTGGGCCGCCCCGGCCGGGGCTCCGCTCGCCGCCAGGGCCGCCGGCGCGGCCAGCCCCAGGGCCAGCAGGCCGCGACGATCCACGCCTGCGCGCTTGTCTTGCTCGCTCATTCTCGCCTCGCTCAGCGGTTGGTCTTGGACAGGGAATCCTCGGGCAGGCGCGCGCCCTGGATGGTGATCTTCGCCGCCGCTCCGGCGATGCGGGTCAGGTCGGCGCCGCTCAGTTCGACCTGCGCCGCGCCCAGGTTCTCGGCCAGGCGGGGCAGCTTGGTGGTGCCCGGGATCGGCACGATCCACGGCTTCTGCGCCAACAGCCAGGCCAGGGCGATCTGGGCGGGCGTCGCGCCCTTCTCGGCGGCGATGGCCTTCAAGAGGTCGACCAGCGCCATGTTGGCGGCGCGGGCCTGCTCGGTGAAGCGCGGCGAGATCGCCCGGAAGTCGCCCTCCCCCAGCTTCGTGGTCGTGTCGATCTTGCCGGTCAGGAAGCCGGCGCCCAGCGGGCTGAACGGCACGAAGCCGACGCCCAGTTCCTCGCACGCGGCCAGGACGCCGTTGTCCTCCACGTCGCGGGTCCACAGCGAGTATTCGTTCTGCAGGGCCGTCACCGGCTGCACGGCATGGGCGCGCCGCAGCGAGGCCAGGCTGGGCTCGGACAGGCCGAAATGGGCGACCTTGCCCTCGCCGATCAGGTCCTTCACCGCCCCGGCCACGTCCTCCATCGGCACGTCGGGGTCGACGCGGTGCTGGTAGAGCAGGTCGATGCGGTCGGTGCGCAGGCGCTTCAGCTGGGCCTCGACCACCGCCTTGATGTGGTCGGGACGGCTGTTGAGCCCGCCGCTGCGCACGCCGGTCTCCATGTCGACGTCGAAGCCGAACTTGGTGGCGATGACCACCTCGTGGCGGAAGGGCGCGACGGCCACGCCCAGCAGGGCCTCGTTGGCGAAGGGCCCATAGACCTCGGCGGTGTCGAAGAAGGAGACGCCCGCCTCGAAGGCGGCGCGGATCACCGCCACGGCCTCGTCGCGCGGCGTCGCCGGGCCGTAACCCGAACTGATGCCCATGCAGCCGTAGCCGAGGGCCGAGACTTCCAGGCCCTGGCCCAGTTTGCGCTTCTGCATCTTTGCTCTCCTCAAGGATTGGTCGCGCGGGGCCCGGCCTTGGCCAGCCACTCACGGACCTGGTTCATGGTGCGGCGCTCCTGGTCGGCCTCCATCGAGACGGCCGCCTCGAAGCGGGCCCCGGGCGCGTCGGCCCGCAGCACCGAAAGGCTGTCGCCCAGGCCGTAGCCGCCGTGGGTGACGAAGGGTCGGACGGTCTTGCCGGTCAGGTCGTGGGCGGCCAGGAAGGCGCGGACCGGCGGCGGGACGCTCTGGCCCCAGATCGGAAAGCCCAGCCACACCACGTCGTAGGCCGAGAGGTCCGCGACCCGGCCGGCCAGTTCGGGCCGGAAGCCGGCCTCGCGCTCGCGGCTGGCCTGGGCGACCGTCTGCTCGTAGTCGTCGGGATAGGGCCGCGCGGGCCGGATCTCGAACAGGTCGGCGGGCAGTTCGCGCTGCAGCTGGCCGGCGATCACCCGGGTGTTTCCCGAGCGGCTGAAATAGACGACCAGCGTGCGGGCCTGGCCGGACGGCCGGGTCGCCTCGGCCCCGCAGGCGCCGGCGGCCAGCATCATCGCGCCCAACATCATGGTGGTTGGCGCGCCGATCGCGGCGCGGCGGGAGACGCGGGTCATGCGCGGCTCTCCGGGAGGTCGGGCGACATGCGGATCATGGGCGGGCTCCTGGCTGCGGCGAACGCGGAGCCCCCGGCGCCTTCGCACGGGAGGAAGATAGTCCTGGCCCGTTCACGTCATTAGACGCGATAATCGCCATGTCGTTTTTAGCAGGACTTACAAATGGCGATGCGTCTCGATGACCTCGCCGCCTTCGCCCTGGTGGCCAGGGAGCGCAGCTTCACCCGGGCCGGCGCCAAGCTGGGCGTCTCGGCCTCGGCGCTGAGCCAGACGATCAAGGGCCTGGAGGGACGGCTGGGCCTGCGCCTCCTGGCCCGCACCACCCGCAGCGTGGCGGCGACCGAAGCCGGCGAGCGCCTGCTGGCGACCCTGGCGCCGCGGCTGGAGGAGATCGAGCAGGCGCTGGCCGCCCTCAGCGACCTGCGCGAGAAGCCGGCGGGCACGATCCGCATCACCGCCGGCGAGCACGCCGCCCAGTCGGCCCTGCAGCCGGGCCTGGCCAGGCTGCTGCCCGACTATCCCGACATCCGGGTCGAGATCACCGTCGACTACGGTCTGGTGGACATCGTCGCCGAAGGCTTCGACGCCGGCGTGCGGCTGGGCGAGCAGGTGGCCAAGGACATGATCGCCCTGCGCATCGGCCCCGACCTGCGGATGGCCGTGGTCGGCTCGCCGGCCTATTTCGCCGCCCGGCCGCGCCCGCTGACGCCGCAGGACCTGACCGAGCACAACTGCATCAACATGCGCCTGCCCACCTATGGCGGCCTTTTCGCCTGGGAGTTCGAGAAGGACGGCCGCGAGGTCAAGGTGCGCGTCGACGGCCAGCTGGTGGTCAACACCATCCGCCAGCGGCTGGACGGCGCGCTGCAGGGACTGGGCCTGGCCTACATGCCCCAGGACGTCGCCGCGCCCCATCTGGCCAGCGGCGACCTGGTGCGGGTGCTGGAGGACTGGTGCGAGCCGTTCTCCGGCTACCACCTCTATTATCCGAGCCGCCGGCACGCCTCGCCGGCCTTCTCGAAACTGGCCGAGGCCCTGCGCTGGCGGGGCGGCTGATAGAGATCTAGGCCCGAAAAACCTGCGTTCAAGAATTGGCGGGCGGCGAAATATGCGCAGTCTGCGGGGTCTTCTTCAGCGGAGGCGACCCGGCATGAGCACGACCTACTATCACGGCACGAAGGCGGATCTGGCGACCGGCGACCTGATCGAGGCCGGCAGGGTCTCGAACTACGGCGCGCGCAGGGCCGCGGCCTTCGTCTACTTCGCCGCCACGCTGGACGCGGCGACCTGGGGCGCGGAGCTGGCCCTGGGCGAGGGGCGCGAGCGGATCTACGTGGTCGAGCCGACCGGGCCGTTCGAGGACGATCCCAACGTCACCGACAAGAAGTTCCCCGGCAATCCGACGAAGTCTTACCGCACCCGCGACCCGCTGCGGATCGTCGGCGAGGTCGAGGGCTGGACCAGCCATCCGCCCGAGCAGCTGGCGGCCATGCGCGCGTACCTGGAGACGCTGAAGCGGCAGGGGATCGAGGCGATCGAGGACTGACGGGGGGTCACCCGCCGCCGCCCCAAAAAATCCGTCGTTCCCCGCGAAGGCGGGGATCCAAGCGGAGCTTGCGGGCCGTCCACGACCGGGCCTTATCCCGGAATGCAGCTTGGATCCCCGCCTTCGCGGGGACGCTAAGGAATGAGCGGAGTTGACCCCCCTACCCCCGCCCGGTCTCGCCCAGCACCTTGCACAGGGCGGCGGCCAGGATTTCCCAGGGCTCGCCGGGTTCGGGGTCGAGGCGGGCGCGGATGTCGCGGGCCAGGGCCTGGGGGTCGAGGGCGCCGGCGGCTTCGAGCGATCGGCACAGCGGCAGGTAGGTGGCGGCGAACAGGCGCACGATGTCCTCGCCGGTGAAGGTCGGCACGTCGGGGCCGTGCGGGTGGTGGGGGCCGGCGGGGGACATCGTGGGGGCTCAACTCCGGGAACTGGCCGCCGCTGCTGCCTGAAGATCGCCGGTCGCGCCTTGATCCGGATCAAGGCCGCCCGCCGCGCGGCGTGGGACCTGCCCGCACGAGGAGGAGACCGCCCATGCCCAATGACGTTCGATCGACGCTCGCCCGCCATCACCTGGACGTCGGCGCCGACTACGTGCTGCGCAGCGCGGGCCTGCTGTCGTCGGTGTTCGACGGCGACATCATGCGGGGGCTGGTGTTCCTGACCGCCCTGCGGCTGTCGGCTCACGCCCCGCAGGACGCCCTGGGCGAGCAGCCCGTGCGGCTGACGGCGATCGCCCGCTCGCTGGGCCTGCCGATCGAGACCACCCGCCGCCACCTGCTGAAGCTGCAGCGCGACGGCTTCACGGTGCGCGCGGCCGGCGGCGGGGTGATCGCGCGCATTCCCGAACGCCCCGACATCGCCGAGGCCATGGCCGCCAACAGCGCCAACCTCGCCCGGCTGGCCGCCACGCTGGAGGCGCCGGCGGGCTGAGGGCAACCCCGGCGGGCCTCGCCCGTTCCGCCCGGACGCAAGGCAGGCGCGAGGACGGGATGAGAAACGGGATCGGACGGACGCGCGGCGGGGCGCTGGCCATCGTCGCGCTGCTGCTGGCGGCCTGCGCGGCCAGTCCCGAGGAGCAGGCCCGGCGTTCGATCGAAAGCGGCCAGGCCGTCCGCGAGATCCAGGCCCATTTCGACAAGGAGCCGCGGGGCCAGTGCGCGGCCGTGCTGACCGGCGCCGCGCCGATCCAGATCAGCGACCGCACCGCAAGGCTCGACACCGTGCGCGCCCTGGTCGAGACGGGCCTGCTGGCGGCCGTTCCCGGCGCGCCGGAGGGCGAGACCCGCCTTGAGCCCACCGCCAGGGCCCGCCCCTTCTGGCGCGAGCGCCAGCGCGGAACCGTCGGGCCGCCCAGCGCCGAGCTGTGCTACGCCCGCCGGCGGATCACCCGCGCCTGGCTGGTGGGCGAGGACGGCAAGACCCTGAACTTCGCCTACCGCCTGGAGGCCGCGCCCGACTGGGCCCGCGATCGGCGCATGCAGGCGGCCTTCCCGTTCCTGGCGCCGGCCCTGTCGCAGGAGATGGTCGCCACCGGCATCGCCCCGTTCCGCGACGGCCGCTGGTTCCTCGACCTCGCCGACGAGGGGATCACCCTGCCCGGCCAGGACGAAGGCTTTTACGCCTGCCCCGACGGGCGCGAGACGCCGGACCCGGGGTGCGGGGGATAGAGGGGCGCGGCGCCACTATTGAGACGCCTGTGAAAAACGATACATCCCTTGCGCGCATCGCCGCCCGAACCTGCCCGCCGCCCGAGGGGGGCGTTTGGGGGATGGAAAAGACGATGCGGACGCGTGGATCCACGATCGGCCGGCTGGGCGCGGCCGCGGCGATGCTGCTCGGGCTGGGCGCGGCCTGGCCGGGCGGCACCTACACCCAGAGCGCGGGACCCGAGAGGGCCTTCATCGTGCCGATGGGCCACGAGTGGATCACCCGCCTGGCGGCGATGGAGGTGCTGGGCGCGCCGTCTTCGGCCGCCCCGGACAAGCCTGATCCCCATGATCCCCGCCGGAACTGGGCGTACGGCAAGGGCCTGGCCTGGAACCCCAAGGTGGACGCCGGCGCGGCGCCGGCCGAGGCCGCCCGCATCCGCGGCCACAAGGTTTCCGACAGCCGCTACGCCTCGCACTACAAGGCCGTCTACGACGCCGTCATCGGCGAGCGCTGGGTGGACCTGGCGGGCCATCGGGTGGGCGTGACCCAGTTCGCCAACCGCTGCTGGACCGCCGTGGCCCAGGAGGCCGCCGAGGCCCAGTACGACCACTTCATGCGCCGCTACGACGACGCCGGCCCCGACGGCGGCGTGCGCGCGGCCAGGGAGTCGCAGGCCCGGTTCGTGGACTATTTCGTCGCCGCCGCCACCGCTCCCAAGACCATGATCCGGGTCCAGGACGGCGGGGCGGCCACCGAGGCCCAGACGGTCGACAGGAACTACTTCCTGTTCGGTCGCGCCGTGCACCTGTTCCAGGACTCGTTCAGTTCCGAACACACCGTGCGGATCGCCGAGGACAACTATGTGCGGATCCGCCAGGTCAAGAGCTACGCCTGCGCCAAGGGCGCCGAGCAGCACAGCCACTCCAAGGCCGAGATCGTGCTCAGGCCCAAGAGCGGCGACGTGATCTGGACGGCCGCCGAACGCCGGGCCCCGGGCTGGAGCAGCTACACCCCCAGCAACATGAAGCCGACCGCCCTGGTGGCCACCGAGGCCAGCCGCGACCTGTGGGCGGCCTTCATCCGCACCATGGCGCTGCCCCAGGCCCAGCGCGAGGCGGCCGCGCGGGCCGAGGCGCAGACCCTGGTCGCCCACTGGCTGAGCTTCGACGAGGCCGAGATGCGCGGCTGGTACGACGATCCGGCCCGCCGCGACGCCACCTATGTCCTGGACGATGGCCAGACGGGCAAGGGCAAGACCCAGACCCAGTGCATGGAGGGGGTCAAGCGCGGCTACAGCCAGGCTTCCTACGTCGCCGAACTGAAGGAGGACCAGCGCGTGTGCCTCTACAACGTGCTGCCCGAGATCGGCTACGAGGACCAGTTCGATCCCCAGACCCAGGTCTGGTACGCATGGCGCTGGCGCAACGCCGCGAGGCTGCAGACGCCGCCGGCCGGCTGGCGGCCCACGCCCCGCCCGGCCGACACCTCGACCCGCGTGCGCCTGCAGAGCGTGGCCAACGGCCGCTATGTGGTCGCGCCCGTCTGGAGCAGCAACGAGACCCCGGTCTACGCCCGCGAAGGCGCGCCGCTGGAGTTTTCGATGGTGGGTCCGCAGAGCCACGCGATGTTCCGCTCGGTCGACGATCCGGGCCTGTTCCTCGACTACCGGACCAGCGGCGCGATGATGCTGTTCGCCCGTCCGGTCCGGCAGCCGCCCGCCTACGGCCTGGCGCCGGCCGGCCAGGGCTGGTCGATGCGCGAGACCAGCTGGAACCAGTACGTCTGGCTGAACGGCGATCGCCCCTATCTCAACCGCCAGGGCGACCCGAAGGCCCCTGAGGCCCAGTGGCGGATCGAGGGCTTGCGGTAGCAGGAGGCGGCGCGATCCTGGACCGGATCGGCATTCAGCCAACCTGGCCCTTTCCTTCCGAGCTCCCCCGCGAAAGCGGGGGCCCAAGCCGCCTTTCGAGGGCTGGCGGAGCGGGGGACAAACCGCAGACGCCGCTTGGGTCCCCGCCTTCGCGGGGAAGAACGGGTTTGGAGGTCGTCGCCGGCTGAATGTCGATCCGCCCTAGACCGTCGCCGCCGCCATCACCCGCAGCTCGTAGATCACCACCGGTTTGCCCTCGGCCTCGATGCGCACGCGGGCCGGGGCGGATCCGGGCGGCAGCGGCAGGTCGACGGTGAAGAAGCCGTCGCGTTTGCCGGCCGGGGTGGCGAAGGTTCCGATCGGCGCGCCGTCGGCCAGCACCTTGGCCGACTGGGCCGCGTCGGCGCCCCAGTAGACCAGCTGCAGCACCAGCGGGCCGGCGCGGCGGGCCAGCGTGGCTTCCAGCCAGCCGCCGCCGGGGTTCAGCTTGCGGCCGCTGCGGCCGTTCAGCTGGATGATCTCGCCGTTTGCGGCTGCGACCTTGTGGTCGACCTCGGGCTGCTGCTCGCCCAGATAGACGGTGTCGACGGTGCGGGCGGCGGTGTCGATCCGCGCCCGCTCGGCCGCCAGGAAGGCCTGGCCCTCGCCCGCCCAGCGGGCCTTGGTGAACACCGGGGCGTAGACGGCCGTGCGGTTGTCGTACTGATTGAAGAAGGGGCCGAACACCACGCTCTCGCCCTGGGCCGTGCGGGCGGCGTAGGTGTGAGGCAGCTTGCCCACCTGGCGCAGCAGGCCCGCGGCCGGCCCGTCGCCGACCAGGGCCGGCGCGGCCTTCTCGAACGGACGGTCGGCCAGGCCCACGTCGGCGGCCAGCACCAGCGGCCCCGAGACGAAGGCCACCAGGTTGGGATCGTCCGGCGTCGGCTCGGCCCGCAGCGTCATCGGCAGGGAAAGCTCGATCCGGTCGCCGGCCTTCCAGCGGCGCGACAGCCGGGCATAGCCGTCGGCGCCGCCCCGGCCGGCCGGCTTGCCGTTCACCAGGACGGCCGGCCGGTCGCACCAGGCCGGCAGGCGCACGGCGATCTCACGCTCGCCGGCGGGGGCGCGCACGAGGGTCAGCCGCACCTGGTCTCGCCTCGGATACTCGGTGTCCAGGTCGATGGCGAAATCGCCGTCCGGCAAGTCGAGCTTCGAGGGGATGAAGAGGTTGAGATACAGCGCGCCGTCGCCGCCCTTCCACCAGATGCTGTCGGCGTGCTTGGCGTGGCTTTCCATGCCCGAGCCGACGCAGCACCAGAAGCTGTCCTCGTAGGTGGAATAGCTGCGCCGCCCGCCCGCGGCCATCGGCATGAAATAGACGAACCGGCCGTCGCCCGGCCGCTGGTGGGCCATGATGTGGTTCAGCTGGGCGCGCTCGTAATAGTCGAACAGGGCCCCGTCGGGCTTCCAGCTCCACAGGTGGCGGGTCAGCTTCAGCATGTTGTAGCTGTTGCAGGCCTCGCAGGTGGTCTCGGCCATGTGGCGGGCGATCTGGCCCGGCTTGCCGAAATGCTCGCGGTCGGAATTGCCGCCGATGACATAGCTGTGGTCGCGGGTCACGACCCGGTGGAAGAAGCGCGCGGCGGTCGCCTCGCCAGGGTCGTCGCCGGCGACTTCATGAAGCCGCGCCAGGCCGATGACCTTGGGGATCTGGGTGTTGGCGTGCAGGCCGGCCAGCTCGTCGCGCTCGGCGGCGATCGGATCCAGCACGGCCTTGTGGCGCAGGCGGCGGGCGACCTTCAGCCAGCGCGCGTCGCCGGTCAGGGCGTAGGTCTGGGCGTAGGCCTCGTTGATCCCGCCGTGCTCGGTGACCAGGATCTTCTGCACCTGCTCGTCGGAGAGGCCGTCGATCACCCCGGCGAAATAGCCGGCCAGGCCGACCGCCACGTCCAGCGCGCCGGGCGTGGCGGCCAGCTCATGGGCGTCCAGCAGGCCCGCATGCACCTTGTGCCAGGTGTAGATCGGCACCCAGCCGTCGTTGAGACTGAAGCGCGAGGACCGGATGTCGCCCCGCCGCAGCTCCTCGAACACCTGCTTGCCGCCGACCGGGTCGTCCTGGCCCCAGCGGGTGGTTCCGCCGACATAGCCGTCGCCGTGGGCGGCCTGCACGCGGGCCAGCTCGGCGACCGTGTAGGCCAGGCGCTCGCGCAACACCGGATCGCCGGTGTTGGCCACCTGCAGCGCGCAGGCCGTCAGCCAGTGGCCCAGGGTGTGGCCGGCGATGCTCTGGGCCTCCCAGCCGCCATAGACCGGCGCCTTGACCGGCAGGCCCGCGCCCTTGTGGAAGTTGTGCAGCAGCCGGTCGGGCGACAGAAAGACCAGATAGGCGCGGTTGGCCGCCTGGGCCTGGGCGAAGATCGACGGCTTCAGGGTCACGTGACGCGCGGCCACGGGCCGGGCGACCACCCGGGCGGGGTCCACGGCCAGCGGCGCGGCGACGGCGGCCCCGCCGGCGAAGGCCAGCGCGGTGGAGGCCAACAGGAACCCCCGGCGGGTCGCCATGCCCCTCGTCGCGTCGTTCCCCGCCATGCTCCACCCCAAAGCTATTTGTCAGACAATTAGCCGGAAGAGAGCATGGGCGGCGGCGGGGCTCAAGGGGGCGGGGCGGCTTCGAGGCGCGACGCCAGCACCCCGAATACTCCGGCCGTCCGCCAACGCTCATGCGAACCGACGACGTAGAGCGCCTCCTTGGCCCGTGTCACGGCGACGTTAAGCAGGTTGGGCTCGCCTCCGGCCCAGCCTCGCGCGCCAGCCTGCTGAGGCAGGGGCGCGCCGAGCACAAAGATCACGGCCTCAGCTTCGCGCCCCTGGACGGTGTGGACAGTGCCCACCCGCTCACGGGTCCAAGCCCGAACATCGTCCACGACGCCCTCCAGAACGCCCGTCTCGATGATTAGCCGCCGCAGGCCTTCGGCCACGGCCACGAAAGGCGTGACCACATAGAGATCGAGCGTGACCCCGGCGGCGACCAGCTTTCCGAGCAGGTCGATGACCACCGCACCCTCCTCGGGCGACCACTTGTCCTGGGCCGAGCCCTGAATGTCGATCCAGCGCGAAGGACCCAGAACCTCGGCGATAGGCGACGCCTCCGGGATCTTGGCCTGCACCATCTTTCCCGAATAGGCCACGTTATTGGAAATACTGAACATCGGCTCGGAGCAACGACGGTGCACCAGCAGCGGCACGCCAACCGTTCGACTGCCGACGCTGGCCTGGAACTCGGCCATGTAGGGCGTGGCGCTATCGGCCAGGGTCTGGGTCGAGGCCCCTGGGGCGTTGAAAGGATCGGGATCGACGCCGAACCGTCGGTGGATGGCGGCGGTAAGGCTTTCGGGCAGGGTGACCACAGGCGGGATCTGCACTGGATCGCCGACGATCACAGCACGCTTCACCCGCATCAGCGCCCCAACGGCGGCCTGCGGCAAGGCCTGGCCAGCCTCGTCAATCAGCAGCCAACCCAAAGCGCCAGGCGGCAGTCGCCCCAACATCTTGTCGACCGAGGCAAAGGTGGTCGACAGCGCCGGCACGACGAGGAACAGCGACGACCATAAGTCGGGGATCAGTGCATCCTTCTCGGCGTCGCCCAGACTCGCGCCGCCGAGCACGTTCATCATCGCTCCGAGATTGTGGCGCAGTGGCTTGGCGGCGGCGTCGATGAAGGCCTTGTGCAGGGCCATAGCGGCGATGAAGACCTCATCGCGCGCCCGCTGTGCGGCGGCGTCCAACCAGGGACTGGCCTTCTGCCAAGTCGCCTCATCGCGCGCGAAGAACGCCGCATCAACGAAACGTTCGCCGATCTCAAGCCGACGCCGGTCGGCCGCATCGGCCACACGGTCCAAGTCCGCCCGCGCCGGCGCGCCAGCAACAGGGCCTTGGGCGCTAGTTCAGCCATCGCATCCTGCAAAGCAACGGCCAGCGCCTTGTCGATAACCAGACCCGCCGCGACGAGATCGCGACGCGCGACCTCCCTGGCGTCAAGCGCCGCCTTCCGCCAAGTGCGGAAGGTCCGCGTAAAGAACAGTCGCGACCAGAACCCTGGGCGGCGCGACGCCAGATCGGCCCAGGCGTTCACCGACCTGCGGAGAGCAGGCAGTCGCGCGGCCGCGATCCTGGCGAACTCCAGCTCGTCCAGCGTCGCGCGACTGGCCCTGAGGGCGGCATTGAACCGGCGCCGCGCCTGTTTCCAACGCTCCAGAGCATCTAGCTGATCGCGCGGCGGGTCCTCCTGCTTGACGATCCGCGGCTTGCGGGGCGGACCGTTATCATCGGACTCGACGAGGCTTTCGTTTCCGGCCGCGGCGAACAGGTAGGTCGACAGGCCGACGTCCTTGTCCCACCAGAAGGTCTGGCTGAAGCGGTAGCGGTTGCCCGTATTGCCCAGCACCGCCGCACCCAGTCCCCAGGTCGATCGCTGCAGCAACTGGTCCGACAGGCTCCTGAAGTAGCGCAGGTCCGGCGCGTCCTCGGCCACGGCGCCCGCGCCGGGCAGTTCGGCGCTGACGTTCTCGACCGCGCCGTTGTTCGACGAGGCCACCAGCATTTCGAAGCCCTTCAGGCGCTCGTCCAGCCGGTAGAGGTGCAGCCAGCCGGCCCCGGCCCTGATCCTCTTGCCGGTCGCGAGGAAGGCGTCGGCGGGATTGGCGAAGGTCGCCATACTGCGCGCTCGTTCGGTCACCAGCGCCGCGACCAAGTCGCGCAGAAGTGTGGTCTTGCCAGTGCCTGGCGGCCCGTTCACGGCCAGCACGCCGCCCGCCTTGCCCTCCTCCAGCGCCAGATTGACCGCCGCCTGCTGCAGCAGCGCCAGCGGGTGTCGGCCCTTGCCTGGCCAACGCCCAGGCGAGTAGCGGGCCGGATCCAGAGCCCTGGCCAGCGCAGCGCGGTCGGTGAACAGGTCGGGGCGCGCCGCCGGCCGAAGCACGCCGAGATAGCGTTTGAGCAGATCCGGCGCGGCGTTGCGCGCGAACAGGTGACGCGCCCGCGCCAAGTCCTTCAGATAGAAGCTGTTGAGCAACAGGGGCTCGGGCGGTTCGGCGCTTCTGAAGGGCACAAAGCTGCGGATGGCGAAACTCGGTGGCTTGACGAGGTCCGCCGGCAAGCCGAGCGCGCCGACCAGCCAGCGATAGGCCGCATCGATCATCGCACGGGTCAGCGGCTTGGCTTCGCCCTTGCGGTCGAGGTCACGGATACGCTCGGTCAGGCCGGTCTTCAGCCCTTCTTCGACGGCCGGCCATTGGGCAAGCCGGTCCAACCCACCAGCCAGGGCCGTCGGTAACCCCCAGCCGAAGCTGGCCACATGGGCGGGGTCATCTTCGACGGGGCGTCCCTCCCTGTCGACGATCACCACCGCCAGGATCGCCTGTCCGCTGACTCCGGGACGCTCAGCCCGTTTGTCGGCATAGAGCTCGAGCAGCCCCTTGACCGCCTCGGGCAGGTCGATCGTCCCGAGCACGACCTGGTAATAGAGGCGCGAACCTGGCCTGGCCCTCAACCCGCGCTCCCACGGCAGGTCGCCTTCCAACTTGGCCACGGCGGTGCGATCGCCGCCAGCCAATTGCTCGACACGTCGGAAGCTGGGCGGAGACAGCACCTCCAGGGCCGTCCACGCATCCAACACGCCGACCGGCGCGTCGGTCTGCGTCGGATAGGGTTTGGGTTCGGGTCGGGCGGACTGCAGGCGTTCGGACGCCTCGCGTCGCTCGGGCGGCTTCGACTGGCGAGGCGCTTCCATTGCGGGGGCCGCTGGAGCGGCCGGTTTCGGCTTCATCCGCGCCTTTGTGTGGAGCGCCAGGCTGGCGGCGACCTTGCCCGCGAGGGCCCGACCTCTCCGCTTATCGCGATGAACGAGCTCCGCCTTCAAGACTTTCAGGCGCGCCACATCGCCCGCTGCGTTCTCGTACTCTCGCTCCAAGTCCGCGATGGACGCGTTGAAGAACGGCCTTTTCATGCAAGCCCCCTGACAGAACTCCACGCTTAGACGAGCTCGCGCGATTGATGCAATCTTGGAGAAAGCCCCTGCACACCAAGCCCCCCACTTAACCAAAAACCGACGTTTCGTGGTCATGGTGGAACCCGACAGCTTCCGGCCGCCTTCGGTTGGGAGCCTGGGGGTTTGAGGACTTGGGTTTCGGCCGCTTCGACATCGCGAGCGATCGCGCGGCGCTGTGGCGTCGCTGGCGGCGGCCGGCGGGGCTGACGCTCGCCTATGTGGCGTCGATGGCCTACAGCCTGTTCCTGACCGGGGCGGCGCAGGAGATCGCCACCATCTGGACGGCCAACGCCGTCATCATCGCCGGCCTGATGACCCTGGACCGCCAGCGCGGCGCGGTGCTGCTGGCGGTGACCACCGTGCTGCACCTGGCGCTGAGCCTGACCACCAGCAGCAGCAGCGCCTTCGCCCTGGCCGTGACCATCCTCGACGGCGTGCAGATCGCCGCCACGGCGGCCGCCCTGCGGCTGCTGCGGCTGCCGGGCAAGGTGCGCAGCATGCGGGGCCTGCTGGTGCTGACGGCGGTGTCGGCGGTGTTCACGGCGGTGACCTCGATCGCCGTCAACGGCGTGGCCTCGCTGGCCGAGGGCGGCGGCTTCTGGACCGGCTGGAGCGGCTGGACCACCAGCAACGTTCTGGGCGTGGCCATCGCCCTGCCGACCATCCTGATCCTTCTGGACCGCCGCCACGCCGAGGCCTTCCCCGTGCGCGGCTGGCTGGAGCCGGCCGCCGGCCTGGCGGTGATCGCCGCGGTGTCTTGGACGGTGTTCACCGGCCCGCCGCAGATGCGGGTGCTGGTGTTCGCGCCGGTGCTGCTGGCGGCGTTCCGCGGCGGCCCGCGCGCGGCGGCCCTGTCGGTGATGGCCGCCCTGGCCTTCGCCATCCCCGCGGTGCTGTCGATCGTGGGCCTGGACCCCAAGGCCGCGGCCGAGCCGATGCGCCACCTGCTGCTGTTCCACGTCGTGCTCTATGCGGTGAGCATGGCCGCGGCCCTGGCGCTGAGCCGCCAGACCCGGCTGTCGGCCCTGCTGGTGCGCCGCCAGGCCGCCGCCCGCGCCGCCCAGGCCCGCGCCCAGGCCGCCAACGCCGCCAAGTCGGACTTCCTGGCGACCATCAGCCACGAGATCCGCACCCCGCTGAACAGCATCCTCGGTTTCGCCGCCCTGGTGGCCGAGGACGCCGACCTGTCGCCCGAGAACCGCCGCCGCCTCGACCTGGTCGGACGCGCCGGCCGCTCGCTGGCCGAAATCGTCAGCGACCTGCTCGACTTCGCGAAAGTCGAGGCCGGTCGCCTGGAGCTTGTCCTGACCCCCTCCTCCCCTGCAGCCCTGCTGCGCGACGCCGCCGCCATCATCGCCCCCGAAGCGCAAGGCAAGGGCCTGACCGTCACCGTCGAGGTCGAGGGCCGCGAGGGCCAGGATCCCGAGGCGCTGTTCTCCCTGGACGAGACGCGCCTGCGCCAGGTGCTGCTGAACTTGCTCAACAACGCCGTGAAGTTCACCACCCAAGGCGGCGTCACCGCCCGCCTGTCGGTCGGTCCCGATCCTGGCCTGCTGCGCTTTTCGGTGGCCGACACCGGCATCGGCATCGCGCCCGAGGTGCAGGCGCGGCTCTTTCAACGGTTCAGCCAGGGCGACAGCTCGATCAGCCGCGCCTATGGCGGCACGGGCCTGGGGCTGGCGATCAGCAAGGCGCTGGTCGGCCAGATGGGCGGGGCGATCTGGGTCGAGAGCGCGTTGGGGGTGGGGGCCGTCTTCCACATCGTCCTGGAGGCGCAGGCCGCCCAGGCCCCCGCGCCCGCGCCGGCCGCGGGCCCCGAGCGGGCCGCCGCCGCCCGCGTGCTGCTGGTCGACGACCACCCGATGAACCGCGAACTGGGCGATGCTTTGCTGACCCTGGCCGGCTGCCAGGTGTTCACCGCCGAGGACGGCTTCCAGGCCGTGGAGGCCGCCCGCACCGGCGGCTTCGACCTGATCCTGATGGACGTGCACATGCCGGGCATGGACGGCCTGGCCGCCGCCCGGGCCATCCGCGCCCTCGACGGGCCGGTGGGCGACACGCCGATCCTGGCGCTGAGCGCCGACGTGCTGCCCGAGCAGGTGGCCCGCTGCCGCGCGGCGGGCATGGACGGCCACGTGGCCAAGCCGATCCGCCGCGACGAGCTGCTGGCGGCGGTGTCGCGGGCGTTGAGCCAGCCGCCGGAGCGCGACCGAACGTCGCATGACGGCCCGACGCACGGAAAAAGCGCAGCGCCTTAACCCTTTCTCGGGTCGGGCGTGGTGGTAGAGGGTTCCGGTCGCGACAGCGCCCGGATGGGGGACAAAGGGGCCTTGAGCGCACGAGCCGAACGACGGGACGAGCCTGCGGGCGTCCACCTGGCCGGCGTCCGCTGGGGACTGCTGGTGGCGCTGGTCTGCGCCTATGTCGGCTCGTTCCTGTTCAGCGACCTCCTGACCCGCGACAGCAACGGCATGCCCTCGCTGTGGCCGATGAACGCCATACTGGCGGCCGGCCTGCTGCGCATGGACCCGCTGGGCCGGCGGCTGCTGCTGGGCGTGGCCCTGGTCACCAACCTGGCTGTGCACGCCCTGGCCGGCGATCCGTGGACGGTCATCGCCGTCTACACCGCCTGCGACATGGCCGAGAGCCTGGCGGCCGCGGCCCTGACCCGGCGGCTGCGCGGGCCGCGCCCGGCGATCCGCAGCGTGCGCCACGCGCTGGTGCTGGTGGCGGCCATGCTGCCGATCACGGTCACCATCGCCGCCCTGGGATCCAGCGTGGCGGCCCCGGCGGCCGGCGCCGACCTGTGGCCGTTCTTCACCGCCTGGGCCGCCTGCAACAGCATGGGCATGATCATCGCCCTGCCCGCGGCCCTGGTGATCCTCGACCCGACCAACGAGGAAGCCTTCCAGCGGCCGCTGCCGATCCAGGCGGGGCTCTACGCCCTGGTGGCGGCGGCGACGGCCTTCGCCTTCCTCAAGCCCAGCACGCCGATGCCGTTCCTGATCTTCCCGGCGGCGATGCTGGCGGCCTTCCAGCTGGGGCCGCGCGGCGCGGCCTGGAGCGCGGTGATCGTCATCGCCATCACCGCCCCGATGACCGTGGCCGGCGAGGGCATCGCGCGGCTGGCCCCGCGCTGGGCCGAGATCGAGCGCATCCGCATGGTGCAGGCCTTCGTCACCACGATCTTCTTCACCTGCCTGGCGGCGGCCCTGTCGCTGTACAAGGAGCAAAGGCTCAAGGGGCTGATGGCCCGGCGCAGCGCCGCCGCCCGCGCCGCCCGCGCCCGCGCCCAGGCCGCCGGCCGGGCCCGCACCGACTTCCTGGCCACAATGAGCCACGAGATCCGCACGCCGCTCAACAGCGTGCTGGGCTTCGCCAACCTGCTGGCCGAGACCGAGGACGGCCTCAGCCCGGCCGGTCGCCGCAAGCTGGAGCTGATCGCCCAGGCCGGCGGCTCGCTGGCCACCATCGTCGACGACATCCTCGACTTCTCGCGGCTGGAGGCCGGGCGCGTGGAGCTGCGGCCCGAGGCCGTCGACCCGGCCGCCCTGCTGGCCGACGCCGCCTCGATCATCGCGTTGGACGCCCAGACCAAGGGCCTGTCGCTGGCGGTCGAGGCCGACCTGCCGGCGGGCTTCGACTACGCCCTCGACCCAGCCCGCCTGCGCCAGGTGCTGCTGAACCTGCTCAACAACGCCGTGAAGTTCACCACCGCGGGCGCGGTGCGGGCCAGCGTGCGGCTTGAAACCACCTATCCCGGCGGCCCCGAACGCCTGCGCTTCACCGTCGCCGACACCGGCATCGGCATCGCGCCCGAGGTGCAGGGACGGCTGTTCCAGCGCTTCTCCCAGGCCGACGGCTCGATCAGCCGCGCGTTCGGCGGCGCGGGGCTGGGCTTGGCGATCAGCAAGACTCTGGTCACCCGCATGGGCGGCGAGATCGGCGTCGACAGCGCGCCGGGCCAGGGCGCGACCTTCTGGTTCACCACCCCGGCCGAGCCGGTCTGCGCCGCCGACGGCCCCGCCCCCGAGCAGGAGGCGGCCGCCCGCGTGCTGCTGGTCGACGACCATCCGATGAACCGCGAGCTGGGCGCGGCCATGCTGATCCTGGCCGGCTGCGCGGTCGAGACCGCCGAGGACGGCGACGAGGCCGTGCGCGCCGCCGCGGCCGGCGACTTCGACATCATCCTGATGGACATCCACATGCCGCGCATGGACGGCCTGGCCGCCGCCCGCGCCATCAAGGCCCTGCCCGGAGCGGCCGGCCGCGCGCCGATCATCGCCCTGTCGGCCGACGTCATGCCCCAGCAGATCGAGCGCTGCCGCCAGGCCGGCATGGTCGACCACGTCGCCAAGCCCATCCAGCGCGACGTGCTGATCGCCGCGCTGAACCGCTGGCTCGGAGCCGAGACCGAGGCGGCTTAGGGCGGATCGACATTCATCCAACCGCGGCGCCCGATAGACCGATTTTCCCCGCGAAGGCGGGGATCCAAGCTGACGTTCAGGCTTGGGCGCGGCCGTGGACTATCGGCGACCTCGGCTTGGGTCCCCGCCTTCGCGGGGATGCTCGGTGAAAAATCGGGGCA